>ORMF010469025.1_pt1 | contig 26565 bp, 24 predicted proteins | sample 1779871 | NCBI WGS metagenome assembly ORMF01 (sample SAMEA104232316, study PRJEB22302) | groundwater metagenome | biome: forest; feature: aquifer; material: groundwater | place: USA | collected 2011-08-07 | depth 5.4 m | reverse complement strand
GACAATTGTTTCGGCCGCATCCTAAACGTGCTGGGCGAGCCTTACGATAAGAAACCGCCGGTCGTCTCGAAGCGCCGTATGCCGATCCGCCAGACCAAAGAAAGTCTTTATATCAATCCCGATGCCGTCGGCAGCACCTTTGAAGTGCTGGAAACCGGCATCAAGATTATTGATCTGCTTTTTCCCATGGTGAAGGGCAGTAAATCGGGAGTGCTGGGCGGCGCCGGTATGGGAAAATCCGTGCTCACCCTGGAATTAATTCACAACATTGCCAAGCGCCACAAAGGCGCTTCCGTGTTTACCGGGGTGGGAGAGCGTATCCGTGAAGGTAACGAACTTTATTATGAAATTCAGCATGCGGGACTGCTGGATAAGGTCGTGCTGATTTACGGGCAAATGAATGAGCCTCCGGGCGCGCGCTTTGGCGTCGTGAATACAGGGATTACCATCGCCGAAGAAATTCAAAAAGAAAACAAAGATGTGCTGTTTTTCGTGGATAATGTGTTCCGTTTCGTGCAGGCCGGTGCCGAGATTTCCACATTGCTCGGCCGCGTGCCTTCAGAAACCGGTTATCAGCCCACGCTGGCCATGGAAGTGGCGGAATTCCAGGAGCGCATCCGTTCGATCCCTGGCCGTGGTTCGATGACGGCCGTGCAGGCCGTTTACGTGCCGGCCGACGACTTGACCGACCCGTCCGTTGTGGCTATTTTCAGCTTTCTTGATTCCGTGATGGTGCTGTCGCGCGAGCGCATTCAGCTGGGTCTGTATCCGGCCATTGACCCGCTGCTTTCTTCCTGCGGCAACTTGGACCCGTTTATCGTGGGCCAGCGGCATTTTGACCTGGCGCAGGAAGTGATCCGGATCTTCAATAAATATGAAGAACTGCGCCGCATCGTGGCCGTCGTCGGCGTGGATGAACTTTCCCGCGCGGACCGCACCTTGTTTGAGCGCGCGCGCAAATTGCAGAATTATTTGACGCAGCCCTTTTTTGTAGCCGAATCTTATTCCGGCATGCCGGGACAATATGTGACCATTAAGCAGAATCTGGACGGCTGCGAGAAAATCATCGACGGGCGCGTGGATAAAATTTCGGAAGAAAAGTTTTACATGCAGGGCGGTTTAGACAACATTGTGTAGCGTCATTTCGAGCGAAGCGAGAAATCTCATGACGGAGATCTCTCGGCTGCGCCTCGAGATGACAGAAAGATAACAAATGGCCATTAAAATTGGCGAATTGCTGATCAAGAAAAAGCTGATTACCCCGGACAAACTGGAAACTGCCCTGCGCGAGCAATCGCATACGGGAGAATTCCTGGGGGCGATCCTGATGCGCTTGAACTATGTCAGCGAACCGGACCTTTTGACCGTGCTTGCCGAACAATTTCAGACCCAATTCGTTGAACTCTCACGAGTGTTCATCAATCCGCAAGTGATCAAGCTTGTGCCCGAAAACTTGGTCCGCGAATATAAATTTCTGCCCATTGAAATGAAGGGCGGTGTTATTTTAATCGCGGTTTCCAATCCGCTGGACATGTGGCCGATGAGCGTCCTTCATGAAAAATTGGATTTGTCCGAAGTGAAAATCGTATTGGCCGGAAAAAACGATATTCAGCAGGCCATCGCCAAATATTACGGCGGCGCGACCAAGATACCCGTATGACAGCCGAGGCCTTGGAAGAAGTCCTGCTGAAACGCAATTTGATCAAAGCCGATCAGCTGCGCGAAGCCCGCGAAGAACATACTAAGACGGGCGAGCCCCTGCCCGGGATCTTAAAACGCAAGGGCATGATTCGCGAGGAAGACTTGGCGCGGGTGCAGGCCGAGCAGCTCAAAATCCCCTTTATCCGCTTTGGTAAATTTCTAATCGCCCGCGACGTTATCGAAAAAGTGCCGGCCAAGCTGGCCATGCATTACAAAATGGTGCCGCTGAAGGTCTCCGGCACCGGCCTGACGATCGCAATTTCCGATCCGTACAATCTGCGTTTGCTGGATGAAGTCAGTGTCGCGCTGAAAGGCAAATGGAAGATCGAAGCTGCTTTGGCCACTGAAACGGACATTCAATCCGCGATCAAAAAATACTACGGCCTAGGCGCGGAGACAGTGGCCGGCATGATGGCGCAGACCGGTGAAAACGCGCCGCCGGAAGTGTCGACCGAAGGCGCCATCGATGACATCGAGAAAATGGCCGGGGATGCCTCCATTGTCAAACTGGTCAATCAGGTCATCCTGGAGGCCTTTCGCAAGCGCGCCACGGACATTCATATCGAGCCTTACCGCGAAAAATTGGCCCTGCGCTACCGCGTGGACGGCATGCTTTATCCGGCGGACATGCCTGAAAATATCCGCCGTTTTCTGCCGGCCATTATTTCGCGCATTAAAATCATGTCCAATTTAAATATCGTGGAACGCCGTTTGCCGCAGGACGGCCGCGCTTCGATTAAGGTCGGTACGGACAAAATTGATTTGCGTATTTCGATTCTGCCCACGCCGCACGGCGAAAGCGTGGTGATCCGCATGCTGCCGACCAATACCAAAGTGCGGCTCGAAGATCTCGGGCTCGAAGAAGATCACCGCAAAATCTTAGAGCAGCTCATTCTTAAGCCCTATGGGATTATTTTTGTGACCGGACCCACCGGCGCGGGTAAATCCACCACACTTTATGCCAGTCTTTCGCGAATCAATTCGCCCGAGCGGAAAATCGTCACGATTGAAGATCCGATTGAATATGAAATCGAAGGCGTGACGCAGATCCAGGTCATGCCGCAGATCGGTTTGACCTTTGCCCAAGGGCTGCGCAGCATGCTGCGCCATGACCCGGATGTGATGATGGTCGGCGAAGTCCGTGACTTTGAAACCGCGGAACTTGCGATCCGTATCGCGCTCACCGGCCATTTGGTTTTTTCCACACTGCATACGAATGATGCGGCCAGCGCGGTGACGCGCCTGATCGACATGGGCGTGGACCCTTTTCTGATTGTCTCTTCAGTCGAATGCTTTGTTGCCCAGCGCTTAATCCGGCTCATCTGCTCGAATTGCAAAAAAGAGGATAAACGCGAACTCAGCCCGCAGCTCCGGCAGGAAATCGCCGCCCTTCATAAAATTGCGCCTAAGGACGTGAAGCTCTATATCGGGGAGGGCTGCGAACAATGCAATCATTACGGCTATAAAGGCCGTACCGGTATCCATGAATTTTTAGTCCTGAATCGTGCCATCAAGGAAAAGATCATGAAAAAAGGCTCAGCCGATGACATCAAAGATGCCGCGGTCGCAAGCGGCATGCGCACCTTGCGCGAGGCCGGCTGGAGCAAGGTCCAGCGCGGCCTGACGACCGTCGATGAAATTCTGCGCGTCACGCAAGTTGCTGCCGACGAAGAGAACGTCACCTGAGCTGACGCATGCCCCGTTATCTCTACAAAGCCAAAAAAGGTCCGGCGGAAATAGTCCAAGGTGAGATCGACGCGGAGAACGAAGCCGCGGCACTCACCAAACTCACGGGCTGGGGACTTGTGCCGCTCAAACTCGAACCCGAAGGCACCGCGGCGGCGGCAAGCCGCGGGGGCGGCGGAACAGCGGGCGCCGGCGCCGCGCCCGAAGCTAAAAACCGCGTCCGCGCCAGCCATCAAGACATGAATATTTTTACCCGCCAATTTTCTATTCTCAGCAAGGCCAGCGTCCCGCTCCTTAAAATTTTTGATGTCCTTTCGCACCAAAGCGGCAATGTGAAATTCCGCTCCGCGCTGACCGAGATCAAGGGATCCTTGAGCCAGGGCAGCAGTCTTTCCGAAGTCTTAGCCGAATATCCGCGCCTTTTTTCGCAGGTTTACGTCAGTCTTATCCATTCCGGCGAAATGAGCGGCACGCTCGATCAAGTGCTGGCCCGGCTGGCTGAATTTGCGGACAAAGAATCGGAAATGCGCAACAAGGTCCGCTCCGCGCTGATTTATCCGCTGCTGCTTTTATTGGTAGGCATCGGGACCATTTTTGTCCTGATTACATTCGTCATGCCCAAGCTGATGGTGCTTTTTGCCGACTTGGGCACCGAGCTTCCCGCCATCACGCGCTTCATGATGGGCGTAAGCGATTTTTTCCAGCGCTGGTGGATCGTCATGGGCGGCGTGATCGCCGCTTTATTTTTTTGGTTCCGCACCGCGGGGCTTTCCGCATCGCAGCAGCGCGCCGTTGACGGACTGATGGTCAAGCTGCCCGGACTGGGAAAAGTCGTCGAAAAAGCCGAGCTCGCGCGTTTTTTGCGCTCGCTTGAACTGCTGTATGACAACGGCATTCCGCTTTATCAGGCCGTGGGCGTGGCCTCGCGCGCAGTCACCAATTCGGTGCTGCGTGAACAGCTTGAAAAGATTCCGGGGCGCCTTGAAGGCGGCGCTTCGCTGGCCGCAAGCCTTGAGCAAATTCCATTTGTGTCTGAATTTATCCGCCAAATGGTGTCTGTCGGCGAAGAGTCGGGCCAGCTCGGGCCGGCGCTCGGCGAGACCGCGCGTTTTTTCGAGCAGGAAACCGATCAAATCGTCAGGACCGCGACTTCGCTGATCGAACCTCTTATGATCCTAGGCATCGGGATTGTGGTGGGCTTTATCGTCATCTCGATGCTCCTGCCCATTTTTGAAATCAGTGCCATCGCTAAATAATAGTGGCTCGTCACTCGTGACTTGTCTCTCGAAAAAGGCAAGAACGGACCACGAGCCACGCGCCACGAGTCACGGTTCTTCCGGCTTTACCCTCATTGAAGTCCTGATCGCCATCGTTATCCTGGCCTCCGGCCTCACCATTGTTTTGGGATCCATGACGGCCACGGAAAAGGCCGCGCGCGTTTCGGAAAATATGGTCTTGGCTTCGGTCCTGGCTGAAAACAGGATGGCCGAATCGGAAATGGACGTGCGCGCTTATCACGAGCTGAATTCCGGAACAGAAACGATCCGCGAAAGGCGGCCGGGCAGGGAATATACGATTTCGCGCGTCATCGGGCCCTATACGCATCCGACGATCCTTGATGAAACGCGGCTCAATAAGGTCGAGACCACCGTGCAGTGGCGCGAAGGCGCGCGGGGCATTAACAGCCTAATTTTATCCGAACTCATCCTCAATGAAGACAAGCAGAAGAAGATATTATGATCCTGCCGCGCTTACGGCCTAAGAACGGTTTTACCATCCTCGAAACCCTGCTTGCGGTCACGCTTTTTGCGCTGGTGATCAGTTCGGCTTACGGGGTTTTTGCGGGCGGCATTCAGATCTGGAAAAGAGCCCAGGGCCGTCTGCGCACGGAGCGCAAAGTCGTGCTGGGGCTTGAAAAAATGGGCCAGGAAATGCGCACCACGCCGCAGCTTGCGCCAAAAGTGACCGCGGGGCTTTCCGTAAAGAAAGAATTTAAATACGGCGGCGATTCACGCGAAGTCACTCTGCCCGCAGCGGTCAGTTTTACGGGAAAAAATGGGGACCTGCTGACCCAGTACGGCGCGGTGACTTACCGCTGGGATTCGGCGCACAAAGAACTTTGCCGGCTTGCGCTATCCGCCTCTGATTTATTTACCGGCATAAAACCGGAATGCCGTGTTTTGTCCGGCAGCGTGGAACGGCTGGTCTTCCGCTACTGGCTTTACTCGCCCATAGGCAAAAGTTATTCCTGGTACGATCAGTGGGACGGCGAAGACGGTTTGCCTCAGGCCGTGGAAGTGACGCTTGAAATTTCACCGCAATTGCGCGGCGAAAAGACCCGCGTGAAGCACGAATTCAAACGCTTGTTTATCCTCCAAACCGCGGGAGTGCCAGCCGATGCCGCGCCATAAATTAAATTCAAGCGCTCAAGGCAGCGTGCTGATGTCCGTGATTTGGATTTTAGCCATGCTCGCGGTCTTTTCGGTGGCCGTGAACCGCCAGGTCAGTCAGGAATTAATTTTCGGCGTATGGATGCGCGACCGCGTGCAGACCCGCGCGCTTGTCAAAGCGGCGGTCGCGCGCGCGATCTTTGAAATTCAAAAGGACGAATTTTTAACTTTTGATACGCTGAACGAAAAATGGGCCTCGAATCCCGACGCTTTCAAAGAGATCGAGATAGGGCCCGGAACTTTCAGCGTGCAATGCAATGCGGATCCGCAGACGGCGGAAAATGAAGGCGAAGCGGAAGGAGCAAAGCAGCTGCTTTACGGCGCGTGCGATGAATCCGCGCGGATCAATATCAATACGTCCGGTGAAGAGGTGCTTTTTAGATTGCTGCGCGCGGCCGCGGAACTTTCTGAAGAAGATGCGCGCAAGGCCGCGCAAGCGATTGTGGACTGGCGCGACGGGGATGATGCGGTCATGCCGGAAGGCGCGGAAAATACTTACTACCGTTCTCTGCCGGATCCCTATGAGCCGCGCAACGCAAATTTTCAATCCATCCCGGAACTGCGTATGGTGCGGGGCATCGATCCGGAGATTTTTAAAAAGCTCGAGCCCTTCATTACCATTTACTCGGAGGGCAGCGTTAATTTTAATACCGCTTCAAGTACCGTGATCCAGGCGTTTGGCGCCAGCCCCGAATTGGCCCGCGCGATTATCGAATTCCGGATGGGCACGGACCTTCTTCCGGGGACCAAAGATGATGCGGTGATTCAGGATCCCGGCAGCATTACTTCCGCCCTGGGTACGGGTATAAACTTTGCGACGGGGGAGTTCGACCTTATCAGCAGCGCCGTAAGCCAGAATCTGCTAACCGTAGGCTCGAAAACGTTCAGAATTCATGCTATCGGCCGTTTAAATAGACATGGCCGCGAAGTCCTGGGGCGGGGTGTCTGCGTAGTACGCAGAGACGGCACCGTCCTTATGTGGCAGGAAGACAGCGAATAGAATGAAAAACCTAAAATTGGCCTTGCCTAAAATGAAGCTGCCCAAGATGCCCAAACTGCCTGAGAAATTGTCCCTGTCCCAGGTCAAGGGCTGGATCAATCTGCGGGGTATTTCCGCCGGTAAATCAATCCTTGTGGCCGAAATCGGCGACGAGCGGCTGAAGCTGATGGGCGTGGCCGAGGACATCAAGAAGCGGCGCATCCTCTGGTGGACGGGCGAGTCCATCCAAGACCTTTCCGACTTGGAGATCAGCCAAAAAATCGGCCAGATCGTCCAGAAAAAACTTTTCAAACCCACCCATCTGCTGCTGTGTCATCCGGCCAAGCAGCTGACGGCGCGCATTCTGGCCTTGCCGGCCACCGATCCGAACGAAATCCGGGACATTGTCGATCTCCAAGCCGTAAAGCAAACGCCTTACAGCAAAGAAGAAATTACCGCCGGGTTTCATATTATGGACCGTGATGCCGCTGGATACTCGAGCGTGCTGCTCGCCGTTGCGCACCGCGACGTATCGAACCGGTATTGCCATATTGCGGAACTCGCCCGCCTTTTTCCGGACCAGCTTGTGCCCGCGCCGGAAGCGCAGCTTGCCTGGTTTGTGCGGGCCAAAGCCAAGGAAGCGGGCGAAGGACAAGTGACGCTTCTTTTGGATGTGGACCTGACCAGCGCCGACCTGACAATTATCAGCGGCCGCCGCATGGTCTTTAACCGCACCATCGCCATCGGCGCGCGCCAAATGAGCCAGCAGATGGCGATGCAGGCCGAATTTCAGCGCGAAGTCGAACGTTCGCTGGAAGCCGGAAGCGCGGACTTAAAAGAAGAAAAAATTAGTCATGTGATTTTGACCGGGATGACCGGGCCTTTGAAAGAACTTTCGGCGCTCCTGTCGCGTGAAATGAACCTGCCCTGTGAAGTTCTCACCGTTTTTGAAGGGATCAAAGACAATTTGGATCCGGCCTCGCTCGATACGCTGACCGGTCCTGAGCCGCCGGAAAGTGTCGGATCCTTTGCCGCCGTTGCGGGGCTTGCATTAGAACCGCGGCCTTCAATTAATTTGATCCCGGCTGAAATTCAAATCCGGAAAGCCGTGGAACAGCGCGGCCGTGATTTGGCCCTGATGGGGACCCTGCTGATTTCATTCATGATGCTCAGTTCGCTGATTGTATTTGAAAAAATCTACAAACGCGGCCAATACCTAACGCAGCTGGAAAAGGCCTATGCTTCCGTGCGCACCGAATCCGAAGGCCTTGAAAGGCTGGTTGCAAAGATGCAGCTGGCGCGCGAGCAAGTTGCGGGCGGCGGCAATTTTATGGACGTCTTTCTGGACGTGCATCAAGTCATCCCCGACAATATCCAGCTTACGTCGTTTAAATATGACGGCCGTGAAAAAGGCGTTGTCCTGCGCGGAATTTCCGCGGAGATGTCGGCTGTTTTTCAGTTCATTTCCATTTTAGAGGCCGCGCCGCATTTGGGTTTTGTAAAAACCCGCAGCGTGACCAAACGCATGATGGGGGAAAAGGAATTGGCGGAATTTGAAATCGTGGCGCAGATTGAAGAACCGGCGGAAGGCGCCCGCGGGCCCCAAGCGGAGATCGAGCCGGCCCCGTCGAACGATGCTCAGGAAGGTGTCCGATGATTATCCCCAAGCAGCTTTCGCCGCGGGAAAAGAAAATTCTAGCTCTGACGGTTGCCATGCTCCTTGTGGTGGGCGGCTATTACGGCGTTTGGGTGCCCATGCAGGCCAAATTTCAAACGCTCGGGGAACAAATTTTTTCGATGCAGCTGAAGCTGCGCAAATCAAAGACCTTTCTGCGGCAGCAGGATGACATCCGTGAAGAGGCCAAAAAATATCAGAACCTCGAGCTGATGGACGCGGGCAAGGATGAGGAAGAAATCGCGCGGCTTTTAAATTTGATCGAGCAAACCGCGCGCAAGAACAGCGTGTCGCTCTCCGACGTCAAACCCCAGGCCGTGCAATCCGATAAAGTCGCCAAGCGTTACGTGGTGGAGCTGCATGCCGAGGCGTCGCTCGAAGGCGTCCTGCGTTTTTTCTATGAGCTTCAAACTTCGGCCGAGCTCTTAAAAGTGGAACAAGTTGAGATAGCGCCCAAGGAAGAAAATGCCGCAATCCTGCGCTGTTTTCTGATCGTCACCCGTGTCGTGGTAAAATGACAGCCCTCCGGATGACATTAAATTTTCAAAGGAGATTTACATGAATAAGGACTCACGCGGTTTTACACTGATCGAAATTCTGCTGGTGGTTATTATCATCGGCATCCTCGTATCTCTCGTCGCCCCGCGCCTCGCGGGCCGGTCGGAAGAAGCGCGCAAGCAGGCGGCCAAAGCGGATATCGAAGGCGGCATTTCGCTGGCGCTGGATCTATTTGAAGTGGACAACGGCAATTATCCTTCAGCGCTGGAAGATCTGGTGACCAAGCCTTCAAGCGCGCCGAACTGGAAAGGTCCCTATCTCAAAAAAGGGCTGTCGAAGGATCCGTGGGGGAATGAGTATTCTTACCGGATTCCGGGCTCGCACAATACCAGCAGCTATGATTTGCTTTCGCGCGGTCCAGACAAGCAGGAAGGCACTGAAGACGACATTGTGAACTGGAAGACCGAAGCGGCTTATTAGTTAAGAATTGCGGGCGATGTCCGAGGCCTCGCCGTATGTCATCCCTTGGTCATTCATGAGCGCCAGGATCAAGTCGTCCTGACTGACCGTGCCTTGGACAAGATTCCGCGCATCATCCTCGGACATGACGCCGTTTTGAACCAAACGGTTAAGCACGACAGGCTTATTCATTTCAAAAGCATCTCTTTCCGTGTTCGCCTCTTTAAAATAAAAAGGATTATTGGCAAGCGACGGCGCCAGGGCGCCGGCCTGACTTGCTCCGGCCGGAAACGAGCCGGTTTGCGGCGCAGTCTTCGCTTTGGTTGTGTCCTCTAAAATTTTGTTCCGTTCTTCCTGGTAGGCCCATTCCGAGGCATCTGTACGAGTATCCAGCGGCTTTAAAGCGGCAGCCTCTTTTTCGCGCGCTTTTTCCTCTTCTTCCGCCACGCTGGTCTTGACCCTTTCCGTTACGGGCGGCCGGGCTTGGGCCTCGACCAAAGCCTCGGCATTTTCCTGGGCCAAGATCCGGGCGCTCTCAGCATCCTCCCGGTCGGCGACATAATCGCGCGTTGCGGAAGAATCTGTTTCCATAATCGAATCCAGCCGCTGTTGAAAGTCGATGCCGGAGCGATCGGATTCACCCGTTGCCTGCCGTAGAAGCTCAAGTTTTTCAGTGTCCTTCACGTCCCGCGCGAGAACAGAAGCGGGAAGAGACAGAAGGAGGGCCGCTAAAAGCGCCCCAAATCGAAGTGAATTTAAGCAAGTTTTGGCCATTCTTTTTCCCTCTAAAGGACTATAGCATAGAGGCTTGGAGTTGCAAAGGCGGGTTTCGGCCGGCCGCGAAACCCGGTTAAGGTTTATCCCGGCAAGCCGATCTTTCTCCTATGAAGAAGGTCTGCCTTTTTTTACTTTTTTCCATTCTGGGACTTCCGTTATTACCCGCCTATAGCGCCGAGGTCGAAGACCGCTTTTTGCAGCTCCGCCAAGAGGAACTCCAAGCCAAGCAGCGGCGCATGGACGAGCTTGCCATGAAAGTGGAAGCCATGCGCAACCAGGCCGGCCAGCAGGAAGAAGAAAACCGCCAGGGCCAGGACCGGGTTTATCAGGAATTTTCCGGAACACTTGAAATGGAACGCCGGCAGCTCCAAGATCAATTGAACGCGATCGAGGAAAGAGAACGTCTTTTTCAATCGGAGCTGGAAAAAAAGCGCCAGCAGGACAGTCTCCGCGTTCAAGAACAGCAGAATGAAATTCAGCGGATGATGAATGAATTGGACCGCCTGCGCGGCGAAATTGAAGAAGACAAAAGAATGTTTGAAGAGCGGCGCCAGGAAGCGCAGGCGCTCGCCGCGCACAATGCCGAAGCTAAGCGAAGCATGGTTCCGGGTTCCGGCGACGAATCGAGCGGCGAAGTCCTGAGAAATAACGCGGTCCGTATCAGCGGCATGAAGGGGGCCGATTTTATCAGCGGCGGCAGCGCGCGCGCGATGGGCGACGTCAGTCCCGAATACTATCTTGAAATCGGCGACGTGATCGATATCGATGTGTGGCGGGTGCCGGACCTTACGCGTGCCATTTCGGTCCGTCCCGACGGCCGGATTTCCATGCCGCTTGTCGGCGATTTGCAAGTCGCAGGCCTGACACTGACCGGGCTGCGCGATCTTTTAACTCAGAAACTAAGCGATTTCGTCCTCAACCCGCAGGTTTCACTTTCCGTCAAGCAATTCGGCGGGCGCAAATTTATCATTTTAGGGGAAGTCAAGTCGCCGGGCGTTTACCGGTTCCAGCAGGACATTTCCATGCTTGAGGGGATTGCCCTCGCGGGAGGTTTCACGGAAGCCGCGAAGCGTGGTAAAATCATGCTCGTTCGCGGCGACGTGCGCAAGAGCCCGCAGGTGCAGCTCATTTCTTCCAATATCGAAAATGTTTTGAAGAAAGGTATGCTGACCGAAAATTTGACCATCCGTTCGGGCGACGTTATCTATGTTGGTAAAGATGCCTTGGCCGATTACAACGACATTATCACGAACCTTATCAGCCCGACCTTCACGACTATGACAGACTTCTATATTGTGCGCAGCGCCCGGCGTAATGACCGCCGAGCGGAAGGCAACAGCAGCGCTGTCTAAACCATGACCGAGGCCGTTCCCGCCACAGTAGCGCAGCGCCTGCTCCCAGAAACCAGCCGCTACGAACTTAATATTTCAGATTACTGGCGCATTATTATGAAGCGCCGGCTGGTCATCCTGATTTCCTTTGTCTCAGTCCTGATCGCCGCCATTATCTATACGAATACCAAGACGCCGCTTTACCGGACCTCCGCCGAAGTCCGTATCGCCCAAGGTCCGCGCGCTTTTCAATATGAGGGCGGCATGTTTCTTCCGAATTCGACAGATCAGATGGCCGTTTATTCAAATATGATCATGAGCGATGACGTCTTGCAGCGGGTTGTCGTGCGGCTGGGACTTCTGGCGCCCAATGCCACGGCAGCAGACTTAGCCGAAAAGACGGATGAAATCCGCGGCGCTGTTTCCACGGAATCCGACGATGTGTCAGGCACTCTGTCGATCGTGGTCACACATCCCAATCCGGAGTTGGCTGCGGCCATTGCCAATCAAACGGCCGCAATGTTCGTGGAAGTGGATTTGCTTGAAAAAACGCGGCAGGCCCGCAAACTGCGCGGTTTTATTCAAGAGCAGTTGGATGTTTTTACCCGCACTCTGCAGACAACGGAGGACAAATTACGCGAATTCCGGCAGGCCGGCCGGGCCCTGGGCATTGCCGCCGGCATGGAGCAGCGGCTTTCGGATATGGAAAAAGAAAAAAACCTGCTGCTTAAGCAGTATACGGAGAGGCACCCTGACATTATTAAGTTAGAGGACCAAATCGAATCGCTTAGAGAAAGGATCCGCAAGCTTCCCGCCGATGAATTGGAACTGGCGCGGCTGCAGCGCGAACTCGAGATTAATGACCGGGCTTACCGCACGATGAAGGAAAAATATGAATCGGCGCGGCTGGCGGAGGTTGAAAAAGTCAGCGACGTTACGGTGATGCAGACAGCGTCGGCGCCTGCAGCTCCCATCTTTCCGCAGAAAAATGCCAACAAGCTGGCCGGGGCAATCGTCGGCCTTGTCGCAGGCATTGTGCTGGCGCTGCTCAGCGAAAACCTCGATACCTCGATCGGGACCATCGAAGACGTTGAAAGAATCGTACGGCTGCCCGTGATCGGCATCATTCCCTTTTTTCAGCATGGCAGCGAAGAAATTCCCTGGTGGCGCCTGGACTTGTGGGTGATGCGCTTTTTTTCCATGCAGCCCGATAAAGCGCCCGATTCATCTTATCTGATCATGAATCAGGACACGCTCTCAAGTCTTTCGGAGTCCTACCGCATTCTGCGTACTTTCGTCGAATTCTTGATCGGCAAAGAAACAACCGCCACGGGGCTGGGCAAAGTGCTTGTGATTACAAGTACGGGCCCGCAGGAAGGTAAAACGCTTACTGTTTGCAATCTGGCGATCTCGCTGGCCCAGGCCGGCAAACGCGTCCTTTTAATTGATGCTGACTTGCGCCGGCCGACCCTGCACCGGCTCTTTGGCCTTACGCGCTCGCCGGGACTCACGGATATTTTACTGGGCACGACCTCGTTTCAGGAAACGCGCCGGACCATGGGCGACATCCTGGTCGGCGATACCTCCCAATGGGACCATGTGCTGACCACGAAGATGCTCGACCGTTTGGAGATCATTCCCACGGGAACGCACACGACAACGCCGGCCGAGCTTTTGGAATCCGATGCTATGAAAAGGATGATCGAAGAAGCGCGTCATCAATACGCTTATATCATCATCGATACGCCGCCGGTGCTACCCGTTACGGACGCGCGTACGCTTGGCACGATTGCCGATGCCGTTTTCTTTATCTACCGTTCAGGCAAGACCGCGCGGCGCGCGCTGACGCGCGCAAAAGATGAGCTCAATTTGGCGGGGATTAAAGTGCGCGGCATTATCTTGAACTACGCCACGCCTGAAACGACCCTTACCGACGCCTACTACTATCAGTATTATGGCGAAGGAAAGCAGCCTAAGCAGAAGAAGCGAAAAGAAGCAAAAAACACCACCCTCTCTGCGCCATAAGGTTGAATCGCGGTCTCATTCCCAATGGAAGAGTTGATCCGTTGACTCGGCACTCCGTCCTCCTTTTCTTAGGCTATTTCCTGCTTGGTTTGGCCCTGGCCTGGCCGGCTCTGAATTACCCGTGGTTTATTGACGATCTCCATCTTGTACGCATTTACTCTCCGCAGGAATTAGCCAATGTCTGGCATCAGAATTGGGAGCCCCTCAATGTCGAAACCCCGGCTTACCGGCCGCTGAACGTCTGGTTTAATCATGCCCGCAGCCTGGTTTTGGGGGAACAACGGGTTCTTCATCGGCTCATGAATATTGCCTTGGCCGCATTGTTTCTGGCCGCGCTTTATCAATTGATTGCCCGCGTTTTTGGATTGACGCTTCACCAGGCTTTCTGGGCCGGTGTTCTGGCGCTTTGCGCGCAGAATACATGGTTTCATCTTGTGTGGATAACCGAAGGCGTGCGCATTTTTGGTCATCTGCTGGCAATCCTAGGGATGCACTTACTGCTGGGGGGTAAAGGCCAGCCTGCAAAGCCTGGCCTGTTTCTTGCGGGTCTTATTGCGCTTATCGCGGCACCGCTTATCCGTGAAGAAATGCTGGCATGGTATCCGATCGCTGCCGGATGCATGTTTTTTAAAAGGGAAAATTTCAAGAGGATCCGGATAGCTGTTATCGTGTTTGGCCTGGCCGGCGCGCTGATCTTAGGCGCGCGCGAAATGGTGATTCCGGAAACAGATCTCTGGCCGGACGGCAGCGGCTGGACTTCGCTTTTTTATTTGGCGTGGCTTCCATTCGGGAACCTGCTGCTTCCGCTTCTGAGCAAAAGCTGGGTTTTAATGTGGGGAGTGCTGATCCTTCTGACATTCCGGTGTTCGGCGCTGGAAGGGAAAAAAAGACTGTCGGCCCTATTGCTGGCTGTGCTCTGTCTGACAATGCCGGGACTGATCGATTCTCGAGTGACCCATCTTCTGCCTGCGCTTTCGATCGTTGCCGTCATTCAGGTGTTAGTGATTGAGGCGCTGTCAGGACGGCTTCCGGTCCTGAAAAAAGGCGGGTTTTTGCTTCTTATTATTGGCCTGGTCTCGGTTTCAGCCGTCCGTCATCGTCAGGCGCAGAAAGCCATGCATCCGCTGAGTTCTTCAAACCTTCTCTTCGCCGTAGAATTTTTTTGCGATAAACGGCTGCATATCCCGCCCGCCCGGCGCGCGGAACTGGACCGCCGTTTTGAATCACTTGGCATGTACGACTGCAGGTTGGGGGATTCCATTATCAATCAGCTTCGCGAGGAAGCCCTGCGGCTGAACCGACGCCATCCGGATTCCGGTCAGTTCTTTGTCCCCCGGGTAGAATTTTTGGATCCCTTATAATTAATCGGTATAACAAAGACTCCCATCTCTTTTTGCCGTTTGAACAGCCTGCTGAAAGACATAGAGGCCCAGCGGCAAGAGCAAAACCGCAAAACCTGCCAAAGTAACCAAATAAATCCTTAGCTCCGGCAGAGTTTTTCCTTCCAGAAGCAGCCCGCGCATGAACGCCAGGGCATGCGTCATCGGTAAAAACCTGGAAATATTTTGCAGCCAGAGGGGGAGGATGGTCACCGGGAAATAAACTCCGGCAAACAGCCGGGTTAAGCCATTGAGGGCATAAGCGACAGGGTCGCCGCGTTTATAGATAAGCACAAAGGCCGCGGAGATGAGGCCTAAACCGGAAAACGACAGGGCCGTCAAAATAAAACCAAAGCCGAGCGCCCAAAAATTCATCGATTTTATTTGAAGCCCAAAGCATAAGGTCCCGATCAGGAGATAGCCGCACACTTTTATTGTGGCGGCCACAAAACTCCAAAGCGCATTGGCAAAAATCAGGGTGAGCGGGTGGGTGGGGGTCATTAAAACGGATTCAAGGGTTCCTTGACCAATTTCCTTGTGCAGGGCCAAGGCGAAACTGTTCAAACCGGAAAATTGATAACCCGAGAATGCCACGCCCAGCAGCAAAAAACCAAAATAATCAAACTCGCCATTGGAACCGGAACCCAATGAAATCTGAATAAATTTTCCAAGGTAAAAAAAGACCCAGGTTTGCGCAGCGATTGAAAAAATCTGCATCAGAAACTGGAATTTGAAACTAAGCTGCTCCTGCAGGTCTCTTTTAAGAAAAGCGAATGCTTTTATGAAGAACATGCCGGCCTCATTTGCGCCTGATAGAAAGCCTCGAGAGAGGCCCAGCCTTGTTTTTTGATTTCAGGGACGCTGGAAAAAGCAAGCAGCCGGCCATGGTTCAGAACCGCGATGCGGTCGGCCAGCATCTCAGCTTCGTGAAGATTATGCGTCGCAAGAACAATCGCTCTTTCAGGGGTCAGGACCTGGGAACGGATTAGACTTCGAAAATGGTCCGCCGCTTCCGGATCCAGGCTGCGGGTCGGTTCATCCATTAAAATAAGGCGGGCGCCGACCATGAGCGAACGGATGATGGCTAGGCGCTGGCGGTGGCCCGCGGAATATTCCTGGTAAGGTTTGTCCAGATTCTCAAGGCCGAGCCGCGAGGCGAGGTCTTCCATTGTGGCGCGAGACTTTTTAGGCGGAAGATTATAGAGGCAGGCAAAAAATTCCAGGTTCTGGCGTCCCGTAAGGCGCCAATAAAAGCTCTTTTCCTCGCCTGTCACCAGGCTGAGCCAGGCTCGCTGATGGGTTTTTAGGCTGCTGAGCGCCTGTCCGAAGATGCTGATTTGCCCCTCATCGGGAAGGACGAGACTGGCGAATGTTTTTAACAGGGTTGTTTTGCCGGCCCCATTGGGGCCTAATAGAGCGCAGATTTCACCCCTTTGCAGCGAAAAACTGACCCCGTGGAGGGCCTTCGCTGGATTTGACTTCCCGCGGTCAAGCCAGGGAAAGGAAGGGTGATAGGTTTTACTGATGCCGGAAACGTTCAGAGCTGTCATCGATAGAAGAGTTCGATTTTTTCGGTTACTATACCACAATGCCGCAGGGAAACCGCAAAGGATAACGATGGCTGTACGGGCTGAAACTTCGATTCAAATTTTGCATCAGAAGACGACGTGTAATTTTCAGCGGGACATCCCCGCCGTCCGCCGGGCTTTTCGTTCCCGCCACGCCGTCATTTTGAAGAAGTTTATTTCTAAAGATTTGTGCATCCAAATTCAGCGGGAAATCGCGGAAGGCAATTTCTACCGGAAACGGCACAAAGAAATTGCCATAGAAATCTGCATGCGGGAAAACCGGACTACCTCGCTTTTAAATTTCCTTTTGAACGATCCGCGGCTGTTCCGGTTTATTGAAGCGGTCACAGATTGTCCCCGCGTGCTGTGCTTTTCCGGGCGGCTGTTTTCGTTTGTCCCCGGCAAAGGCCATTATGACTCTTGGCATGATGACATCAATAAAGTGCGGCTCATCGGCTTAAGCATTAATTTCAGCCGCCGGCCGTATGAGGGCGGTGTCTTCCAGCTGCGGGACAAGAAAACCCATCGACTTTACTTTCAATATGCAAATCACGGTCTGGGGGACGCCATTCTTTTTGATATTAAACCCTTTCTCCAGCACCAGGTGACCGAAGTGACCGGCGATCATCCACGGACCGTGTATGCCGGCTGGTTCCAGCGCAAACCCTCGTATCTTGCCCTGCTTAAGCGGCAGATGAAATGACGAAGTTCAAAAAATACCAAGGATTGCTGCTGGCCGCATTTTATTCGTCCGTTGTGACGATCTGGTGCGTCTCCTACATCAACAGCAGTTATGAAAATAAAATCGTCGACAACATAATTAAAAAAACGATTACGTCTCAAATGTCTGCCGAGCAACAAGTCCTTGCCTTGATGAAACAGACTGTAAACCTGGCGGAAAATCGCGCAGATTTGCTGGCCAGTGCTCCAGCCGACACCATCCGGCAATTGTATTTTTCATCGATCGATACGGATTTAATAGAATCACGGGGCATTTGCGGGAGTTACTCGCGCATCCTGGCGCGGCTTTTATACAGGGCAGGTTATGAAATCCGCATTGCTCAGATCCAGGCAGCCCCGGGCACGGAAGTTACTCATATTGCCCTTGAAACAAAGCTTGGAAACCAATGGGTCTTGCTCGACCCGCGCTACAATCTGGTTTATCGCAAGCCTGACGGCACTCTGGCAAGTCTTAAGGACGTGTCCCGCGACTGGCCCTATTACCGGAAGCAGACTCCTGAGAACTACGACAGGAAAACCAGGTATGCTTTTTATTACTACACCAACTGGTCAAAATTCCCGGTGCTCATTCCGCTCATCAAGAAAATTAAGCAGTGGACCGACCGGGACATGGGAAATTTTTCCATCCACACCTATTCCCTGAACCGGCACGAAGCAATTTTTTATTTCCTCACGGTATTCTTGATACTATCGGGCGTTTTATCCCTGGTCATTTTGCGGAGAAAAAAAACGGCTGAATGACAGGTGTTTATTGAATGGCCTGGAGGATTTCTTTTTGGACCGTTTTCAGGGCGCTTAAAACCCGCGGGTATTGCAGAGAATAGACGGGCACCAATCTTGAAAGGGTCGTAAGCCGGTCGAATTGCTGCGCAATGCGCGCGGGTGTAAGGTTCATGGAGTTGAACGAAGAGCCCAATAAAGCGAGCACGGCTTTCCCTGCCGGGACCTTGCGGATGCGGATTGCCGCGGCTCGCGTAGGCGGGTTCAGGACAAACAAGGCTTTGACAGGCAGGACGTCTTTTTTAGGCGGTTTCTTTATGTCGGTCACGATGTATTTCCGGGCCCTTGGCCGGTAAGGCGCGCGCATGTCCGCTGTCCCAAAAAAATGGCGCAGCATTTTAGGGAATAGTTTCAGGCGCTGGCTGCCATAAGCTGTCCAAACCTGTCTTTGTTTGGGATAGGCCACAAGAATATCATCGGTAAAAACATTAAAACCTTCCTTGGCGAATGAAGCAGCCAAAGTCGATTTGCCATAGCGGGATTCACCCAGGATCCCAATGCCGGCACCCTGAACATCAATCCCTGTTGCGTGCAGCGTTTCCATCCCCATTTTAATCAGCGAAAAAGAAAGCACGGTCGTCTGAAAGAAGTTCTGCAGGGTCTCTTTAAACGAACCCTGCCATTCCTTGCCCTGAAGCGAACACAATACGCGGCGCCCGTCCGGAGAGACCCAGATTTCGAGAAAATCAAAAAACCGCATGTACTCGCTCCCATCGGGAAGGGCATGGTAGTCCCTGGAATAACGGCGCGCGCGCGCGGATTTTACATGCGTATGGAGCGAGGAGAACTTTGCGGTGGCTTCGGTGATTTCAATGGCGGGCCGCGCTGAAGTGCCGCGGCAATTTAAAAAAGGCAGAAACGAACGGACGGAGATTCCGTAAATCCGGTAAGACCTCAAACTCATGCAGAGCTGGACGCAGACCGGGTTTTATTGGTCGAAGTGGCAGTGTCTTCCCGCCCGCTGCGGCGGACGCCGCCGGTCAGCTTTTTGAAATCACCGTATTTTACAAGTTTAGGAGGAGTGTACGAGCGTTTGGAGGACTTGGGTTTGCGCATCTTTAATTTCTCCTTGGATAAAGGTTTGAAGCCACGTGTCCACGGTGATTAAAAACCAAACTTCCCAGCGCAGGTTTTGATTGCCTTGCTGGTAGCGGCGGATCATTTTTTCCGCCTGCGGTTTGTTGATAAAACGTTCCATGAGACCGGAACGGTCGATGACAGACATGGGCTTTTCAGACGGAATAAGGGAAGCCAGCATCTCATCCATTTCGCGCGTAAAGCCGCTCTTGGCCTTTCGTTCGCGAACCGGCTGGGGCAATACGGACTTCATCGCGTCCCGCAGGATCTGTTTGCGGACCGAAGCCACCCGCAGGTGCCAGGGCAGGGCCAGCACCCACTCCACAAGCCGGGAATCCAGCATGGGGTATCGAAGCTCAATGCCATACTGCGCATAAATATGGGCTTCCGCCTCAAGCTTGGAAACAAAATAAGGCGAGATCAGATTTTCGTAGGAATAGCTTTGGCTATAAGAGTGAAACGGGTGCTTTTCCGGATGCAGCACTTTATTCAAAGTTTTTGGAAAAGCCGGATTTTGCTTATTCAGCCAAGAGGGGGGACAATTCCCCAGAAGCTTGCGTTTGAGGTTTTTTAAGAAAACCGGCGTCATAAGACGGAGATTCTCAACCAGCCAATCTCCAAGCCGCATGCCCGCCGAATCCGCATAGGACCGCACCAGTCTGGCGAAATCCCGAAAACGAAACTGCCGGACCAAGTCGGCCGGAAACGCATCTTCGTCCAGCAGATGATCGCCGCCGTCACCCGTGATAAGCGTGCGGATGCCCTGATCGCGCATGAATTCCAGCGGTTCCGAGTTTCCACTGATACCCACCAGCGGCGCTTCAGCAAAGCGGATTGTCTCAGGAAGCTTCGATAAGGGGTCCTTTGAAGCTGAAAAAAGTTCCGTATAACGAAAACCTGTCTGCTTGATGACTTCGCGGGCGAAAGAACGTTCATCGGATGCCGGATCATGCGAGTACATATTGATCGCATGCACCGAAGGGGTCGCTTTCCCGCTTTGCATGCATTCATGCATCAAGCCGGCAATGGCCGAAGAATCCAGCCCGCCGCTCAAATAAAGCGCTGAGTTCTGCGTATCCCGCATACGCGCCTGGACACTTTTGCGTAAAAGAGAAGCAAAGGTTTGGACCGCCTCTTCATAAGTCAATGCATGATTGACTTTCGAAGGATCGATTTGCCAGTAACAATGATCCGAAATCCTGCCGTTTTCGATCAAAAGGTAATGTCCCGGTGCAACACGCCGGATGTCTTTAAAAAAAGTCCGGCTGAAATCTTCAGAAGAAAAATTTCGATAGGCCAGAAAACTGAGCACGGTTTCATCGTCCGCCTCGCGTGAAATTTGCGGTAAAGTCAAAAGCGCCTTAATTTCTGAAGCTGCGGCAAAAAATTCGGCGTGCTGGAAATAATAGAGGGGCTTTACGCCGATACGGTCGCGGCCGGCCATAAGCCGCCCCAAGGACGAGTCCCAAAGCAGAAAGGCGAAATCGCCCAGGATTTGTTCGATAAACGCGGGCCCGGCTTTGCGATAGCCGTGCAGGAGCAGAACGGGATCCGGTGTCCCGGCCGGTAAATTCAGCTGCGTGAGCAGTTCCTGGCGGTTATCGATGCGGCCGTCCCAGGCTATAGATAGGTCTTCAAGGCGCGGAGTGGATGAAAGCTGAGAAAGTGCACATGATCCGTTCGAAACCGTCCCTGTGATTCCGTTCATAAGACCTCCTGTTTAAGAGTATCTGAAAAATGATGCGTTAACCAGACGTCTAATGCCACCAGGCGCCACAGCGGCAAATTATATCGCCAAAACGACTTCTTATCATAGCGAAATAAACGCTGAATCTTTGCATGGCACGTCCATTGAAACACCGGGCGCTGAGGGTCCGAAAGATAGTCCGTAAGCTTTGGGGAAGGATTTTCAACATAGCGCGGAAAATTTTGAAAATGGCCGGTAAAATTTTCTTGGGAAAGGAGCGGCCCCGGAAGGAAACTTTCGCATGCTTTTTGGGCGAACATTTTCCGGTAGCCGAACCGCACCTTCAGGGCATCCGGCACGGAAAGCATGAATTCAACCAGTCTGGAATCGAGAAAAGGATGCCGGCCTTCCAGCCCGCGATGGGCCAGCCGTTCGTCCATATGGCACAAGCCATGGGAAAGGCCTGGGTGCTTTAAGGCTCGGATCACGCGTTTGCGGGCCAAGGGCGCGGGGTCTTCTTTTGGCCGGCCCTTTTGCGGCAAAAATTCAATCAGTGACTCCCGGATCAGACCGCGGAGGCTTGGCATAAAAGCATCCTGCGTGGCATGGCAGTCTTTCGCCAGCTCACGGGCCAAAGTCTGCCAGCGGAATTGGAGCAAAAGATCCTGAAGGTAGCCATATTCGTAATTCTGAAAAATTTCATTGCCGCCGAAACCGGTCAACACAACGTCGCATTGGGCGTCGCGAATCGCCTCCAGGACATAAGGCACAACCGGAAATCCGTCAAAATTAGGGGATTCGGAAGGTTCGAGACTTTGTTCCATGATGTCGCGCGTTGTGTCGCACGGAATTTCTTGAATCGGGGAATGGTAACGCTGACGGAAAGCCTGCAGCGTGTTCCATTCTTCCTCCCGCAAACCGGGGTCGATCAGCATGAACGCATTTAGAGAGGGACGGAATTTTTTTTCAATCCGCAGATGTTCGGCGGCCGCGAAAATCTGCGCAGAATCCAAGCCGCCGCTGAACAAAAGGGCCGGACGCTTTGCGTCCTTTATACGGCAGGCCACAGCTTGTTTCAGCAGCTCTGCGTATTGATCAAGATACTCCTGCGGGTCCTTATAATGAAGAACATGGGTAAGTTCGGGCTGCCAATAAGATGTGATTTCTACAGGCTTTTGGAGTTCGAGATCGCAGGTTAAAAAATGACCTGGCGGAACAAGCCGGATTCCTTCGAAATAAGTTTGCGCCGCATCCTCAATCCGCCCGTGCAGAAACTGGCGGATCATTTCTTCGTTTGGACGGCGGGTCATGCCGGGCAGGGCCAAGAGGGGTTCAATTTCAGAAGCAAACCCGAAACCCGATTCATTATGGCAGTAATAAAGGGGCTTTACGCCAAAGCGGTCCCGGCCAAGATAAATCCGCCTGGATGACGGATCGCGAATGACTGCTGCAAAATCACCGCGCAGGCGCGCAAAAAGGCCGCTGCCCCAGCGCAAGTAAGCTTCATGAATCAGGGATTCATCATCGGCGGCGGGAAAGAGCATCGTTTCAATTTCGGCGCGATTGTCCAGCCGGCCGTCCCAGCTCACGCTGATTTTCGATTTTTCAGAAGGAAAGGGGCCGGCGGGAATGCCGCGATGCGTCATTTTCTGCAGCATTGAAGCAACGATCGGGGCGGTGTCGAGGGATTGATAGCTTAGATAGCCGGCAATCGCTTTCACGATTGGGTCAGAAGATAAAACTCATCCTGAGGCGTTGTTTCGAGCGCAAGGCCGCCGACTTCAATCCACGCATGCGCGCCCAATTCACCGCTTTCGTGTTTGCGGACCCCGATTTTAACCTGTGCAGGATAGCGCAAAAGCGAAGCCATCCAGACCAGGACAAGCGTTTTTCGCAGACATGCGGGACTGTGGAACAGGCGCCGGTCCAGTTTTTCAAGCAGCTGCGCAGCGCGCAAAAAGCCTTTTGCTGGCGGCAGAGAGCCGCGCGATGCCGGCGCATTTTGGAAACGCTGCAAAACTGTTTGAGAGGAAACGAAACGGAGATAAAGCTCGGCAAGGGCCAGCAAAGGGACAAGGCCTGTGATCAAAAATAAATCTGCAAGACTTAAATTCGTCCGCACGTCTCTTCTTGGGCTTTATGCTGAATCAGGCCTTCCTTCATCAAGTCTTGAGCAAGGCTTAATAAATCCTGGGTCAGGCGGGCTTGCGAAACCTGATATTCCTTTTCAAGGATTTTTAAGACCGGCTGAAGGGAGTCATGCCGGTCCAGGAGATGCCAGACGCGTGTTCCTATGTCATTGAGTCCGAAATAAATGCCTTTATCCGTAAGAAGAAGAACCGACTCATTTTCAAAATCGCGGATCAGGGCATTGGGGGACCTGCGGAGTTTGGTTTTTAAAGAAAGCGATTCGCTTTTCATGGCATCAGTATAAAGGGCTATGGGGCCCTGTCAAGGCAGGCGATCGGCGCTTCCAAAGCCGCAAATCCCGCAGAAGCGTGGCAAACCCGCGCAGGACCAGCCAGAACGGGTGAAAGAGGAGAAAAGGAAAATACCACCGCGCTTTCTCTTTGCCATGATGCAATTCAAATTCGAAGGCTGACGGCAGCAATTTTGACCGCAATAATTTCAATTTACCGGAAACGCGCGGATAGCTCAGCCAGGTGCATAAATAGCTCACGCGCGGCCGGCCGGTTTCGCTGGCAAACGATTCATAGAACTGGAGCATTTTTTTTTGGACAGCGGAGCGAGGCTGCAATTTGTGCAGCGCACTCTCCGGAATGGAAACGCCTGCCTGCCGGGCCTGGCGCAGCCCATAAAAGAAAGCGGTCTGAAATCCCAGGCGCCCGGTTTCCTGGATAAAATCCGGCCATGAAATCGCAGCGCCTTCGGCTTTTAAAAAATAATCAAGATCCTGGGAAAAAAGCGGCGTTACCTGTCCGCGATGGGCAATGACAAACGCGAGATAATAAATCAGTGAATCCAGGGGATGAAGGCAATCAATAGAAATGCCTTGAAAAGGACGCTGCACGGTTCGCGTCCATAGACCACTCTGTAAAGCTGCCGGCAGGTACCAAATATCCCAAATGATGTCCAAATTGATGCGGCCATCCCGGGAAACAAACGTGAGTCCGTCATCAGGAAGCCGCCGCAGTCCGCGCGCCTCAAGCAGTTGCTTGACCTTTGCCGCGTCTTTTGGCTGGATCAGAAAATCCATGTCCACCATGGGACGGACACCCAGGACAGGGTAAGCCCGGATCAGCAGCTCCAGGCCTTTGAGGGGGATGAGGGCAATTCCAAGGGCACGGCATTCTTGATGGAAAGATAAAAAGAAATCGACCCGGATCTGATTTTCCGCAACGTTTTGCTGGTAGTCTGCTTCGAAGAGCCGCCAAGGATCCGACAGGTTATTCGGCATGCCTGAATTATAAAGAGTTTCCTTGCATCCCGAAGCAGATTTTTTTTATACTCACGGGTATTCATGCAAGGGGAGCGCGTAAAACCTAACTCGTTTATTCTCGGTCTGTTGGCTGCTTTTTTGGCCCTCCGATGCTTTTCCCTCCTGACTGCCCCGGAATCGATCGTGGACCCTGAAGAGCTTTATCGCGGCACGATCGCTTATGAAATCCTGCGCGGGCCTGCGGCGCCGATCTTGGATTACCAAGCCGACCCTTATGACGGCGGCTCCACGGCGGTAGGCCTTCTGGCCGTACCCTTTTTTAAGCTGCTGGGTCCTTCTCTCTTTGCCTTAAAGCTGGTGCCAATTCTCTTCGCGGGGGGCACGCTGGCGCTGCTCACGCTTTTTTTGATGAAGTTTTTCGGCAGGGCCACAGCCCTGACCGGCGCCGCACTTTACATTCTAGCCCCGCCCAATTTCGTGCGGCTGACGTCAGCCGCGATCGGTTCGCATTCCGAATCCGTTCTTTTCACGATCGCACTTTTCTACCTGGCCGGCTCGTGGCATCGCGAATCGCGCAAAATCGCTTATTTTTATGGATTTGCTTTTGCGGCGGGGCTTGGGTTCTGGTTTACTTCCATGACCGCCATGACGACGGTTACCTGTCTGATCTTTCTTTTTTTTAGCGCAGAACACCGTTCTAAAATGCTCCAAAAAGCACTTATCGCCGCCATCTTTTTCCTGCTGGGCGCGGCGCCGTGGATTTATTTCAATGCGACTCACCAGCTGGCTGGCGCGCATTTTTTTGTCGAAGTTTTTGCGCCGGCTGTGAAAATTCTGCAGCCGGAATATTTTGCTGCCGTTGTGAAAAAGGTCCTGCGGCTGTTGTTTATAGAAATGCCACGGCAAAGCTTTCTGGAGCCCTTTGGACCTGTCTCGGGGAAAATGTTATCCCTGGCCTATTTTATTTGTTCACTCACTGCGATTGGCTGCTGCTACGCGATTTTATTCCGCAAAAACGCCATCGCGCGGCTTTTGGGGATTTATCTCTTTGTTTATATTGTGACCTTCGGTCTGAGCCGCTATGACATTTTCTATTACGTTACTTTTATCGATTCGCGCTATAGTGTGCCTTTGCAATTCACCGGCTTGCTGCTCACGGCGATTGGGCTGCGGGCCATGCCGCCTCTGTTTTCGCGCACGTTTTTCGGTTTTTTAATCATCTTGGGGTTGATCGGGCAGCGGTCGATGCTTCTGCAGGCGCCTTTTGGGCAGGCCCTGACTTATAAAGGATATTCTTACGACCTGATTAATTCCGAAGTCCTTTTCCGGATCATTCCGCTCCATAGTCCGGTTGAAAAAATCGAAGCCACGCTCAGCCGGTTTGAAGCTCAGGACCGGCCGGTTGTCTATCAAATCTATACGTATGATCTTTTCACGCGGCCGGAAACTTCCGTGACGGAGCTGGAGGCCCAGTTTAGCGCGCGCATCTTGCCTCACCGGGAGGCCGCGCATTTTGAAAATCTGGGAATCGGTTACAGCGGGCATGTTGATCATTTATCGAATCTGCCTGCCGCTGCTGCGGGGCTGCCGCGTTTACAGCGGGAAGCGTTTGAAAGAGGTTTCGCTTTTTATTGGCTGCTTCAGCACCGCGACCAGCTGGGCGAGGCGCTGACTTTGATCAAAAGCGCGTCCCGCGAATGGTTTAGCTTTGCGCTTGGGGTCGTTAGCGGTTACCCTGATGAACTGCAGGGCCGTCGGGCAGCAATCGCGGCTTATGCCGGGCTCGACGGAGAGCAGAAAAAATGGTACCGCAAAGGAATCGGCCGTGCCGTGGCGGAGCGCTGGGTTCTCAATCGAATTTCCCAGGCGCAGAGTTTTGATGTTCTGCCGTTTGCGCTTCGGGCCGAAGACTTAAATGAAGTTTATTGGGGAATTGGTTGGACCCTTCGCGAATTTTTCGCGGATGATAAAATCCGCGCCCGCGATTGGCTGCGGCGTATTCCCAGGCGCTACCTGAAATCAGCAGAATCAGGATTCAGGACTTATGAAGAGCAATATTATCTCCAGCCCGCATAAACAAGCCAATTTTTATCCGGCCGCCGGTTTTCTCATTTTACTTTTTCTTGTCATGCGTTTCGTGCATATTTTAACGGCCGATCCCATGATGACTGATCCGGAGGAATGCTTTACCGGTGCCATTGGCTACGATCTTTTTTTGGGCGCGCAGGCGCCGCTTTGGGACTATCAACTCGATGAATATTCCGGCGGAACGCTCATCACAGGGCTGATCGCTTCTTTATTTTTTAAGATTCTGGGCCCGACACTGTTTGCCTTAAAGCTTGTCCCGCTGCT
>ORMF011639578.1_pt1 | contig 26631 bp, 37 predicted proteins | sample 1779871 | NCBI WGS metagenome assembly ORMF01 (sample SAMEA104232316, study PRJEB22302) | groundwater metagenome | biome: forest; feature: aquifer; material: groundwater | place: USA | collected 2011-08-07 | depth 5.4 m | reverse complement strand
CGCGCTGGCGCGCGTGCCTTTGTCTCGCGCCGGCATGGAGAGCCCCGATTACCTCGCTATAGCGGCACAACTGCAGGAGATCCGGGGGGCCGACCCTTCCATCAAGTACATTTACACACTGCGCAAGTCCGACAAGCCGGACACCTGGCTTTTTATCGTGGACCTGGACCCCGAGCTCAAGCGGCCCGGGAGGAAGGACGTCACCGCGTACCCCGGCGACAAATACTTCGTCGGCCGCTTTCCGGAGATGGTGAGCGGTTTCAACGGCCCCTCGGCCGATGAAGAAATCTCCGCCGATGAGTGGGGGATCACGCTTTCAAGCTACGCGCCCGTCAAGGACAGCGCGGGAAACACAGTCGCGGTGCTTGGCGTGGACATGGACGCGCGCGATGTACGCTCGGCGCAGAACGACGTGCGCCGCAGGGCGGCCTGGGTGCTGTTGGCGGGCGTCCTCGTGTCTATACTCCTGGGAGTGGTCCTCTCCCGCCGCATGACACACCGCATCAACACGCTGATTCGGGGGACGCGTGAGTTCGCGCAGGGCCGCTTCGAGCATCATGTCGAGGTGAAGGGTCATGATGAGATCACCGGGCTGGCTACCTCTCTCAATCAGATGGCGGACTCCATTCAAGAGTCACGCAAAAGACTGGAAGAATACTTCTTCAGGATGGTGCAGTCTCTGGTCAGTATGCTCGAGGCCAAGGACAAGTACACGCAGGGCCATTCCGAACGCGTCGGCGTCTATGCGCAGCGCATCGCGCTTAAGATGGGACTGCCGCATGAACAGGCCGACATGCTGAGAAAGGCGGGGGAACTGCACGACATAGGAAAGATCGCGGTACACGACCATATTTTGAAGAAAGAAGGCCCTCTGACCGAAGAGGAGTGGCACATCATCCGTCAGCATCCGGTGATAGGCGCCGAGGCGCTCAAACCCGTGTGCTTCGACGAGATCATCATGACGTCCATCTACTCCCATCATGAGCGCCCGGACGGCAAAGGCTATCCCCAGAAGTTGAAAGGCGACAAGATCAGCGTCTATGCCCAGATCATAGCGGTGGCCGACGCCTATGACGCCATGACCACCAGCCGGCCCTATCGCCAGGCCATGCCCAAAGCGGCGGCTATAGAGGAGATACGCAGGAATAAAGAGACGCAGTTCCGTCCCGACATCGCCGATGCGTTTATACGTATACTCGAGGAAGAGCGATGAAATGTCGCTACGTGCTTGCGGTCAGCCTGGCCGTCGCCTGCTTTGCAGCTGCGCCGGCTTGGGCCGCAGATAGCCAGATTGTCAAAGACGCGAGGGTGCTTTTGGCGTCCAATCCCAATGACGACCGCACGCTACTTAAAGTCGCGGAGGTTTTTTATAAAGAAGGCCTGCATAATGAAGCTGTGACACTGTGGGGGGACTTGATGAAGCTGAAGCCTCAAATACCCGAGCCGCATTATTTCATGGGCAAGGCGCAGTTCCACAAAGGCCGAAACCTATCACAACCTGGGCACGGCGCTGAGAGAAAAGGGATTGTATGACGACGCCATAGGCGCGTTCGAAAATGTCATACGCTACACCCCCACGCGCGGCAATGAAGAAGACATCGAGCAGGCCAAGCAAATGATAGAGGAAACTCGCCAAAAGAAGGTCCGCGCGCTCGAAACCGAGACTTAATCGGCGCTGTTCGTAAACTGGGCCAGGCTGCAGAGGGACAGTTAGCGTTAACCCCAGAAACTATATAACTCTAATAATATCAGTAGCTAATAGAAATTATGAAATCATGGTTTTAACCATTTCCAACCCTTACTATTGCTAAAATATAGTATATATGCTATATTTATAACATGAATCGAATAGCCCAAAACATCTACTTATATAGATTAGAACGCGGACTGAGCCAAAAGGACCTAGCTGTTCAATCAGGGGTGCCGCAACCCAATATTTCCCAAATAGAAAAAGGGAGAGATTTTAAAATCTCCACGCTGTATAAGATCGCGGCGGCCCTGGACGTGATGCCCGACGCATTGATACACGGAGTAAAACCCTTAACGATAAATAAGCAAAAGTTCTTTCAGCGGGGAGCGATAGAGAAATTTGCTTTTAATTTGGCTAATCAAGATAAAGCGCAAAACCAAACGGATGTTTCCAGGATTCTGTCCCTGCTCCTTTCTCATAAGCGTCCGACTAAAAAAAGAACGGACCTTTCCTGGATGAAACTGAAACAAACATTTTCAAGAGACGAGATAAACACGATCCTCTCACGTTTCAATAAAGCCGCTCGGAGAAGAGAAGCCCATGCTCGCGCTGGTTGACATCGACCGTTTTTTTATTGAGCTGGATAAGCGGCTTGATTTTCCGGTCAGGATCTTAATAACCGGAGCAATAGCAGGGGCCATGCTGGGCTATTCCCGAGCAAGTGACGACATCGACTTCGAGGTGGCTTTGCCTCAAGATAGGGCACAGGATCAAGCGTCCATTGAAAAAGTCGAACAGTCCATCAATGATGTGTATCAAAAGCTTGGCATACCCGTTCAATATTCAGATAGCATTCAAGGATGGAGTCAAATTTCGTTATTGGATTATAGAGAAAAGGCTTTGAATTATAAAAAAATCGGAAAAATAGAGCTCTTGTTCTTATCCCCGGGACATTGGGCGATAGGAAAATTCGCGCGTTATTTGGCTATGGATAGAATAGATCTAGTCCAAGTACTAAGAAAGCGATCAATATCCGCAGATCAAATAATCTCAGATCTAGCCAAGGCCTTAAGAGCCAGTCCTTTATCCGACAAATCCCGTGAATTTAAAAACCACGTCCTCGATTTCCTTAAAACGGAGGGGAAAAGTGTCTGGGGAAAGAGCTTCTCTTCAAAGGACGCGATCGAGTTATTCAAAAAGGAAGCGGGGCTTCGATAAATGCTCCTAGCCTTTAACAAGCCTTACGGCGTTCTCTCGCAGTTCACCAAGCAAGAGCCTGACCACGTGACGTTGGCCGAATTCGGATTTCCCCAGCACGTTTATCCCATCGGCCGGCTGGATTGGGACAGCGAGGGTCTGCTGCTTCTCAGCGATGAGAGAGAATGGAACGACTGGCTGCTTCATCCTCGTTATTCCCATGAGCGCACGTATCACGCGCAGGTGGAAGGTATCGCGACCGAGGAGGCGATGGCGGCTCTCCGAAAAGGCGTGTTTACCCAGGGTAGAATGACGCGGCCGTGCAAGGCGCGGCTCTTGAAAGACCCCGGTTACCCGCCGCGCAGTGTCCCCATACGCTTTCGCCTGTCAGTGCCGACGAGCTGGATAGAGATTGTCTTGATAGAGGGAAAAAATCGTCAGGTGAGAAAAATGACCGCCGTCGTAGGGCTGCCTACATTGAGGCTCATTCGCGTCGCCGTCAGCGGTCTCCCTCTCGGGGATCTGCCAGTCGGAAAGTGGCGGGAGCTCGGAGACAAAGATAGAGACATTTTGCTGCGATAGCCGCAGCTTCCGGCGTGTCCTGCCGTCCCCGAGTGGCTGCCTAATTTTTAACGAGCAACCAGCACTTCAAGGGTTTCCACCTCATCACTACCCGATTTAAGAATCGCCTTGGCGACGGAGCCTTTTTTTACTTCCGAGGTCACTTTGGGGTGAACGCGGACGATTTTACCTTCTCCGCTTACAGGGTCCTTGATCAGTATAGAGTTGTTTGAGGGGTCTATGGACTCAATGAAGCCTTGGACCTGGTCCGCGAAGCAGGGAAGCGAGAGCCCCACTGCCAAAGCGAAGCTCAGCAATAAAACACGTAATTTGTTCATGGTTTAATTTTCCTTTTTAAATAATGTTTCGGTCTACCTTGTATATACCTCTTCGGAAATCACATTGCCGCCTGAATCAAACTTCCTGACGATTCTATTTATGTCCGGGTTTTGCTGATTCCACTGCTGCACGTAAGGCGCGTATTGCGTCTGTTGTGGCTGTGCCTGCGGGGTCGTGAGCATGTCGAAGAGAGCGCCTCCGATGACGTTCGTGCCAGCGCCAATCAAAGCACCTTTTCCGGCTTTGCCTCCGGAGGCCTCGGCGGCGATGGCACCCGTGGCGGCCCCGAGAAGGCCCTGCTTGACGACCTTCTTAGTATATTCATCTTGAGCGGAAGGTTGGGCGTACACCGGCTGAGAACCATACTGAGGCGTGTCACGGTATTGGTAAACCGTGCTGGACCGTGGTGTGGCGGCACAGCCGGCCAGGCCTATCATTTGCACCGTTAAAACAACAACCAAGATTTTTTTCATAAGCCCTCCCTTTAAAAACAGCCTAGACCTAAAGCCGGGACCATGAAATCAGGGCAAACCCTTGATTTACCCTAGTGGAAAACAGGCGCTCATCGGTTATTTCCCTGATACGAAATTCAGGACTTGGCCTTATATCACAATGACGGCGCCCGGCCTAGCATAGGGTCATGTTTGAAGCCATCCACAGGAGATTATTTTATGAAACTTATTACAGGGATCTTTTTGGTTGGGTGCTCTTTTATGTTGGTCGGTTGGGGCTCTAGCTACGATCAAAAAAGTGACAGTGATAAGGGGGATAGATACGCCGATAACCCCCGCCAGGGGAATGACGAGGATATCAAACGTGCGCAGGGGGATGAGAGCGAATGACAATCGAGGCCGGCAGTAACATGATAAATTTCATTCGAAGCACATTAATTCTTCTGTATCTGACTATCGGCGCGGTTGTTTTGCCTGCCTACGCGGCGGAAAAAAGTCCCGACCAATGGATAGTCGAGGCAAACCAGATATTGAAGGTTGACGCTCAAGACGCGAAGGCCTACTATAACCGTGGTACCGGTCATTATAGGAACAACGATTACGACGCCGCGGTAAACGATCTCTCGATGGCGATTTATTTTGAGCCGAAATCACCCGACGCTTATTTTAACCGTGGTCTGAGTCGCAGACGGCAGCATCAAATCGACGAAGCGGTCTCTGATTTTTCAAAAGCTATAAAGCTTTATCCCAACCACCCCGGTTATTATTTTGAGCGCTGCAACGCGCTTATAGTGAAATCGGATTTTGACGGCGCTGTCGCCGACTGCTCGGAGGCGATACGGCTTTCGCCGAATGAGGCCGAGGCCTATTTTGTGCGGGGCGTCGCGCACATGCTGAGAGGCGATATTGACGGAGCGTGGGGCGACTCGTTTCATACGCTCCAGATACAACCGGACCACTCGTATGCGCGCCGCCTGTTGTATGAGATCCTGGTCAGAAGAGAGGCCTTGATCGGCGCGCACCACCCCTCGGCGCCGCACAATCCTTACCTGGCAAGTGCTTCCAAAGAAATTTAATGCATCTCACAGGAGGAAAGTGGGACACGGACCTCAAGTTTTACCTGAAAGAATTGCGTCATGACATTAAAGAGCTTCGTCAGAAACTTACGAAAAATAAAAAGGCTGGTGCTGAAACGAGCAGACCGATAAATTCGTGAACATTTTAATGGTGACAAACACCTATTTGCCGATCGTGGGGGGACTCGAGCTTTCTATCGAGTCCTTTACGGCGGAATACCGCAAGCGGGGCCATCGCGTCGTTATCGTTACCCCGGAATTTGAAAACTCTCCCGCGAAAGAACCCGGAGTGATTCGAGTACGCGCCATTAAAAATTTCAATGGCTCCAAATACTCCATAAAACTCCCGACACCCGTATTTTTTACCAAGGCCCTGGGAGGGTTTAAACCGGATATTATCCATACGCATCACCCGTTTCTCATGGGAGACACCGCTCTGCGGTGGGCCTATGCCCATAACGTCCCGCTGGTCTTCACGCATCATTCGATGTACGAAGAAAACATCCACAAGATGCCGGGTGTGACGGAAGCGCTCAAAAAATTTATCATCAAACTATCCATAGGCTATGCCAATTTTTGCGACACGGTCATCGCGCCGAGCGAAAGCGTCGCCGAATTGATACAAGAGCGCGGTGTAAAAACCCGCGTTGTGGTGATCCCGACAGGCCTTCATTTAAATCAATTTACAGGGACCAGTAAAAATTTCAGGGAAGAAACACAAATCCCCGAGAAGGCTTTTGTGGTAGGTTATGTAGGGAGACTGGCTGAGGAAAAAAATCTCCCGTTTCTTATGCGGGCGGTTACTTCTTTTTTAAAGAAAGAAAAAAGCGCCCTATTTTTGGTGGTGGGGAGCGGGCCCATGGACGAGGCCATTACGTCGCATTTCAATGAGATGAAATTGGAAAACCAGCTGCGCCTTGCGGGAGAAATAAAGGGAAAGAAGTTGATCGAGGCTTACCAGGCGATCAATGTGTTCGCGTTTTCCTCTCAAAGCGAAACGCAGGGGATGGTGCTCAACGAGGCCATGGCCGCGGGGACGCCTGTGGTAGCCGTCGACGCCCCGGGCGTCAGGGACATCGTGATAGATAAGATAAACGGCAGGCTCATTCCCGAAGAATATGAAGAAGAGTTTTCACGGGCTTTAAGCTGGGTCTTCGATCAGCCGTCCGCCGAGAGGAAAAAACTGATAGACAACGCCAAAGAGACCGCTAAAAAATATTCCGTGGAACGAAGCGCCACCAAAGCGCTGGAAGTTTACGAGAGTTTGAAAGCGGAAGAAACCGCCAAGAGAAAATTGAAGAAAAAAGACCTGTTTCTATTTCTCCAGCACGTGAACGCGGAATGGGATCTTTTTTCTAACTTTGCAAAGGCGACGATGGGCGCTTTTCGATGATCGTCACGATAGAAGCGTTTTTAAGAAAGCTCTGGCGCGTGTTCAGCCCTGAGGAGTGGATGAGCCGCCTTTTAAATCTTTCGAAAACGAAGGATGCATCCGAGACGCCGGGCCTGGTCATGATACAAATCGATGGGTTGGGGTTTACCCAATTTGAGCGCGCGATACAAAAAGGAAATATGCCTTTTTTGGAGCGCCTGTTGAAAAAAGAAGGTTATGGGAGCCGCCGGCATTACAGCGGCCTTCCTTCCAACACGCCGGCGGTGCAAGGCCGGCTTTTTTATGGCGTAAAATCCTGTGTACCCGCCTTTAGCTTCAAGGACAGCCGAAGCGGGAAAATCTTCAATATGTTCACTGCGGAATCCGCCTCTGCGGTAGAAGATCGTATAAAAGATCAGGGCGAGCCTCTTTTAAAAGGGGGGAGCGCCTACGGCAATATTTTCACGGGCGGGGCCAAGAACGCCCATTTTTGCGCTTCTTCGATAGGATGGGGAAGTTTGCTGAAAGCGGCCAATCCCTTGGGCGTGCCTCTGACTATTTCGCTCAATGTTCATATTTTTATACGCGCTTTATTTTTGATCCTGGTGGAATTCATCTTAGCCGTGGTTGATTCCATACGAGGGATAATATCAGGCAAAAATCTCCTGAGAGAGATCGGATTTATTCCTCTCCGGGTGGCGGTTTGCGTTTTGCTCAGGGAGGTTATCGCCGCGGGGGCGAGGATCGATATCTCCCGGGGCCTGCCGGTGGTCCACATCAACCTGGCAGGTTATGATGAGCAAGCCCATCATCGCGGGCCCACGTCTTCTTTCGCTCACTGGTCCCTGAGAGGAATCGACAGCGCGATAGCGAAAGTATGGAGAGCGGCGCAAAGATCCTCGCAGCGGGAGTATCATGTTTTTATTTATTCGGATCATGGACAGGAAGAAACCTTAAACTATCAGGATGAAAACGGCCGGTCTGTTGAGGATGCGGTCAAGCATGTTTTTGAAGAACAGATCTCATCCGGAAAATGGCAAACGGAATTCAGCCAAAGCGACCCCCACTGGCGCGCCTATTTACTGCGGAACAAGCCCGGGAAAAAAACGGAAACGGCAAGCGTTGAAAATAAAGATGCTCATCTACGCGTGATCGTTACCACGATGGGGCCCGTAGGCCATATTTATCCTCCCGAGGCGCTTTCAGCGGAGGAAAAAGAAAAAATCGCATTGCAATTGATCGATTTGGCCAAGATTCCTATAGTGATGGCCTCCCACGCATCGGGTCAGGCGTTTGCGTGGACCTCCAAGGGAAAATTTATTCTTCCGGAGGAAGCGGACAAAGTCATAGACGCTCACCATCCATTTTTCAACGAGGTGGCGCACGACCTGGCAGAGCTGAGCCATCACCCGGATGCAGGAGAATTGGTGATTTTTGGCTGGAGAAAAGGACCCAAATCGCTTACTTTCCACGCGGAGCAGGGAAGCCATGCGGGGCCGGGGCCCCAGGAAACGAGCGGTTTTGCGTTGTTGCCTATGGGGGCGCTGCCGCAATCCTCAAAAGAAGCTATTTACACGCAGGACCTCCGTGACGCCGCTTTTCGCGCTCAGGAGCGCGGAAACGAGAATGCCGGCACCCTATCGGAAGGCGCTGCCCCCCCGACAGGACCTCTTGTTTTACGCATTATGACTTATAACGTGCACAGCTGCAGGGGTCGAGACGGAAAAATTTCTCCCCGTAGGATAGCTGGGATCATTGCCAGACATGATCCGGATATTATCGCACTACAGGAGCTTGAGTCGAGCGAACAAGCCTATCAAGCTGAAATGATCGCTCAAAAACTGTCCATGACATTTCATTTTGATCCTTCTCTTTCGATCAAGAAAGGCAAGCGCGGGAACGCTATTATCAGCAAGTTTCCCATGCGGCTTGTCCGGAATGGGAGTTTGCCCAAGCTTCCCCGATCCCCGTTTCTTGAGCCGCGCGGGGCGTTATGGGTAGAGATTGATATCCATGGACTGAAGGTGCAAGTTTTCAATACTCATCTGAGTCTTTCCCCGTTTGAAGGTCTTTTGCAAATGAGGACCCTCTGTGGACCGGATTGGATGGGAAGCCCCGACTGCCAAGGCCCGATCGTATTTTGCGGAGACCTGAATGCCTTGTCGAATTCAAAGATCTGCAAACATCTCGGCCAAGTGCTTAAAAATACCCATTTTGAATTAAACGGCCACCGTCCTTTAAAGACGCTTCCCAGTTTTTACCCGCTTCGTCTCATTGACCATATTTTTGTGGGCCCCGGGCTTAAAACGACCCAGATCGGCGTGCCTAACACGCAGCTCGAAAAAATGTCGTCGGATCATCTCCCCCTGATCGTCGACGTTCAAGTGGGTTAGTACTCCCCTGATAGAAAATTCAGGTGTTACCCCGATATCGAAAGAATCGTGTTTATCCTATGATGAAGATAGAAAAAATCTAAAAAAGGAGCTCACTGTGAATAAAAGTCTTGGAATTGTGCTTCTGGTGGCGGGGGCCTGTGTATTGGCTTATGGATTTAATGCCGCGGATTCTGTTGCGTCGGATTTTTCCAGGTTTTTTAATGGAACGCCCACCAACAGGTCGCTCATGTTGCTCATGCTTGGAGGTGTTTTGGCGGTTTTGGGGATTTCAGCAATAACTAAAAGAGAACAGGGATAACAGGTCAAATAAACAGTCTTTAAAGGAGACATAATCATGAGGAAATTCTTATTAAATCGTAAATTTGTTATGACATTGGCATTGTGGACTATCCTTATCAGCATCCCGCCCTCCAACGCTTTTGCAATGCCGAGCGCCTCTGTCTCAGCATTTGACATCGCATCTTTAAGGCAGACCCAGGTGAATAAAATCATGGCTGAGTTGTCTCGGCCCGAAGCGCGAGCGCACTTGATGCTGATGGGAATTAGTCAAAATGAACTAAAAGATAAATTGACCCAACTGGACGATGCGCAGCTAGCCAGCGTTGCAAAAAAGGCGGACGCCGTGAAAGTAGCCGGAGACGGATTAGGCATCATCATCACGCTTTTGGTGATCGCGATTTTGGCCATCATCTTCGTCAGATTGGCCAATAACAAGAAAATAGTCGCTTAGAGAATTAGTAATCAGGCTGTGGGTAAATTGAGCAGGATGACAATTTTTTTATCATCCTGCTCAATATTTTTGGCCGGTTGCGCGACCTCGTATACTTATCGCGTTAGTCCCCCTTCGGCGCCGGAAACCTATGAATCTGTCTATCTTGAAGATGTCCCTTCCGTAGCACAGACGGCCTATCAATGCGGTCCGGCGGCGCTTGAATCCGTGATCCGTTATTGGGGAGGAAACGCCGATGCCGGCTCCATCGGCAAAACACTTTACAAGTCAGGGACTCGCGGAGTTTTTAATTTTAGCCTCGCGCAGTACATGAAAACGATAGGTTTTTGGAGCGAGATTCATGAGGAGCCGGGAGAAGAGGGTCTAAAACAGTGGCTACGTAAGGGAGTTCCCCCGATCGTGATGCTGGACTCGGGCACTTTATGGGCTCGCACCTATCATTTTGTAGTGCTCAAAGGCTTTGATGACCGGTCGGAGATTTTTTACGCGAATACCGGTGTGCTTGAGACGCAAGCCATCCATTACGGAGAATTCGAGCGACGCTGGAAAAAAGCGGATACTTGGAGCCTGATCGTTTCTCCGCCCGAAAAGGTGGATTGGGAATTGGACGAAACACAGTCCATTGAGATGGCTTTAATTTTTGAGAAAAACGGAAACCTGAACCAGGCTGAGCGATGGGTCGAATCTGCTTTGAACAAAAATCCTGGAAGTCTCACAGCAAAATTTAATCTTGCCAATATCTATAGTAAATCCAATCGATCGGAGCAGGCCAAGATCATTTATAAGGAACTGTTGAATACAAATCCCAATCGACAGGAAATAAGCAACAATTTGGCCTGGATTTATTATGAGGAAGGCCGTTACGAAGATGCGTTAAAAGTGATCCTAACGGCGTTTAATAAAGGCGCTCAGAAAAATTATGAAATTTTGGATACCGCGGGGATGATTTACTGCCAATTGGGCCGAGCCGAAGAAGCGCAGCATGCTTTTTTAGAAGCTAGCAGCAAGGTTCCGGCCGGAGACGCCCAAGCGCTTAAGCTTATACAGGATCATATGAGTGCATGCAAACAGGGAATCGGACAAAGAAGCGAATTTTATGGCTCAAATTGACGGTATTCTCCTGATAGGTAGTTCAGGTATTGCCCTGATATCAAGAGGATCGTGTTCGGACTAAAATGCAAGGGTAGGCAAGTTAGTTTTCAGGGAGAAAATCTTATGCAGAGACTAATTACAGGAGTAATTTTTGTTGCGTGTGTCGCGGCATTGGTTGGTTGCGAGACGATGAAAGGTGCCGGAAGAGACATCGAGGGTGGCGGACAAAATATCCAAAAAGCGGCCAGTTGATGAAAACAGACAAGCCGTTTCTTACGGACATACAAGAACTCCGGCGCCGCGCGAGGAAGCATATCGAACACGGAGCTGTGACCCAGGGGTACCGGGGCGACCGTGATACGGTTGTGAAGATTTTAAACGAGGCCCTGGCCACTGAGATCGTTTGCGTGCTTCGCTACAAACGCCATTACTTTATGGCTAAAGGTATACACGCGGAGCCGGTCGCGCAGGAATTTCTTCAGCACGCCAACGAAGAACAGGCTCATGCGGACCAGATCGCGACCCGGATCGCTCAGCTTGGCGGCGAACCTGATTTAAATCCAGATAGTCTGACGGCGCGCAGCCATTCGGAATACAAAGAAGGAAATTCTCTCGTTGATATGGTGAAAGAGGATCTGATCGCCGAGCGCGTCGCCGTTGAATCTTATACCGAAATGATTCGATATATCGGCGAGAAAGACCCTACCACCCGGCGAATGCTTGAAGGGATCCTCGCGATGGAAGAAGAACATGCCGATGATCTGGCGAGCATTCTTTCCACACTGGATCCGACAAAAAAGGTATGAATGATTTAGCCACTCGCTATATTAACCGAATAAAGATATAATGCGAGTATGTCCCGCGGGTTTTCTAAAACCGTCCGATGACTCAGACTTTTTTAAATTTCATAAATGACAGGAGCATCCAAAATGGCTAAAAAATCAGATGAGCTTAGGGAATTAGATGGGTTCGGAGAATCCAGATTGAGGAAAAAATCAGATGGGTTTATTGAAGCGACTCCGGTCAATATCGTCTGGGAGGGTATTCTGCTCGTCCCGATCTTCGGGATAATCGATTCAAGGAAAGCCCAGAACATTATGGAGACCATGCTCACCAAGATCCTGGACACGGAATCTAAAACGATCATTCTGGACATCCTCGGAGTGGCCGCGATGGATAGCGCGATCGCGAACCATATTCTAAAAATCTCGAAAGCGACGAAGCTCATGGGTTGTGAATGCATCGTATCCGGCATTTCTCCCTCGATCGCGCAAACGCTCGTCCATTTGGGTGTGGATCTCGGGCAAGTTGTCACTCGCGCGACGCTAAAAGACGCTCTTCAGTTCGCTTTCAAGTCGGCAGGCCTTGAGCTCAAGGAGATCAAGGATACGCAGCAGCAGCCTGGGAAGAAGACAGCTTAAACGGCGCCATGAACGTCACGGGCGGGTGTTTGGTCGTCGCCTTTACAGGAAGCCGGAGTGATCAGGCGGCGCTCGAATTTCAAAGAGAAATTTTCGAGGAATCGATACGGCACGAGACCGAGGGAATTATCTTCGATGTCTCTGGCGTTTCTTTGATGGATTCTTTTATGAGCAAGAGCCTGGTCGACACTTGCCAAGTCGGTCTTATTCTTGGAAAAACGACCGTCGTGGTCGGCTTAAAGCCCGCCGTCGTCGCCTCACTTGTCGACCTCGAAATCGACCTAAGTGGTATCCGAGCCGCTGTGAATATCGAAGAAGCTATTGCCCTTATCCACCTCCCGAAAGCTGATACGGAGCCCCTCGAGGCAAAGGACTCTACCTCAGATGAAGACGTTGAACTCGAAGAAGATGATAAGGACGAGGATGAAGTCCGCGAAAACGAAGAGGGTTATTCGGAATAATCGGACGTGCCGGATTTTCTATGAGGCTGATATCGAGGAAGCCGTCAAATGGACCATGCTGATCACCGACAAGATAGGGTTTAAAGATACGGTCAGCTGCATGATCGGTACAGCGGTTTGTGAGTTGGCAAGAAATATCCACCGCTATTCCAAAACGGGTGGAGCTATCCATATTTTGGAGTTGCGGCGCGGAAGGAAGTCAGGTATCGAAATAGTGGCCACGGATAACGGGCCCGGCATTAAAGACATCGGAAAAGCGATGCAGGATCATTACTCGACTACTGAGGGTAGTTTGGGTATCGGGCTTCCCGGCGTCAAAAGACTTATGGACGAATTTAAAATAAAAAGCGGCAAGGGGACGACGGTCATGGTCAGAAAATGGTCAAAATGAACCGTAACGTAGATTATCACTTTTTGAAAAGGTCATTTATGAAAAATAAGCCCTGCGCTGACCTGGGGGTCATCAAAGAAAGCAAGGATTCCCTGTTTTTTGCAGTCGCTGACGTTGCGGGCCACGGTGACACTGCCCACCGGCTTTCTCTGGTAATTAAAAAATATTTTTCAAAGAATTATAAAAACGATCTTATGGATCTTATGAAGAGCCTCCACACCCTTCTAATGGGTTCGCGCGGAGCGGTTGGCGTGGCGGGGTTTCTTGACAAAAAAACAGGGGTTGTCGAATACATCGGAATAGGCAATATTTCGATAAGAAAATTCGGTAAAAAGCACCTAAGGATTATCTCTAATGAGGGGATTATCGGGTACATTATCCCCACACCCAAAATTAAGCGTCTTCAGTTAGCGGCCGACGAAGTTCTCCTTCTCTATACCGACGGAATACGTGATCATTTTGAGAGAAGTGAATGCCCCAAAGGTTTATTTGATGAAGACGCAAAGCATATCGTTAACGGCATCATGAAGCATTTTTATAAAGGTGATGATGATGCGGGTTGCATCGCCATACGTTATAAAAACAACTGATCTGGCGACGCTGGCCATAGCCGATGAAAACTCCGTTTTTGAAATACGGAAAAAGATCTCACAATTATTCACGCTTTTGGGTTACGATATTTTTCATAAGACGTACATCTCGACTGTATTTTCCGACATTTGCCGTGAAATTCTCTCCAGTCAAACCTCCGCCATCAAGGTCGGTATCCAGTCCTCCTCAAAGCCGTATTTCTTGAAATTTTCGTTTTCTTTAAAGCCCTCCGGTAGTTTAGAAAGAAGGATCGAATGTGTTTTTGATGAAGTTGAAAAGAGCTCCAAATCACAAAATAATCTATTCGAATGCTTTTTAAAAATCGGTCAGGACTCACTATCCAAGAAGACTCTGAAGGATGTGCAGGATATTCTGAATCTTAAATCGAAAGAAGATCTCTATCGGGAACTTGAGAAAACTTATACCCAGTTGAACGCATCCAAAAAAATGGCCCAACTCGAGAAAATGAGCGCGGTGGGTACCTTGTCGGCGGGTATCGCGCATGAGTTGAACAACCCGTTGATGGGAATCATCAATTTCGTGCAGTATTGCATCAAGCACACGCCCCAAGAAGACAAGCGCCACGCCATTTTAGAGGATGCGAAACGCGAGGCCTTTCGCTGCGCGGAACTCATTCAAAACCTTTTATCATTTTCGCGTTTTGAGGAAAGCGGCCCTCAAGATTTTGTCACGGAAGATCTGAGCATTATCCCGATCGTCGACGAAGTCCTGAAATTGCTTCTTTACCGTACCGAAACAGAGAAGGTTCGTGTCGTACGTGACATGAACGTGCCCGTCACGGCACCGGTAAATCGAAATCAAATCAAGCAAGTTTTACTGAACGTCGTTTCAAATGCCTTGGATGCGATGAAAACCACTCAGAAAAAGATTCTTGAAATCAGTGTAGTAAAAGAGCAAAATACTTTTTGCATCCTGATAAAGGATACAGGCATCGGTATCTCTCCCGGTGCTGTCGTCAGAATATTTGACCCATTTTTTACGACTAAGCCGGTGGGCGAAGGGACCGGTTTAGGATTGTCCATCTCTCAAAACATCATTAAAAAACATTCAGGCGAAATAAAGGTCAGTTCCGAGAAAGGGTTGGGGACAATCTTTCATATTTATCTTCCCTTAGTCCGGAGTGAAAATGACTAAAAAAATCCTTGTTATCGACGATGAAAACTCGGTCAGAAAATCTTTTGTATTGGCGCTTGAAGACATCTGCGAAGTGGAAACGGCCGAATCGGGGGAAGAGGGTATCAAGAAAGCGAATAAAAAGTTTGATATTATTTTTTGCGATTTAAAGATGCCAGGACTTAATGGCGCGGAAACGGTTCGCTTGATTCGTAAAAAGGACAAAAAAACACCCATTTTTATCGTCACGGCCTTTTCAAAAGCATATGCGGACGACCTTAAGCAGCTGCAGGATGATGGGATCAAGTTTCAGCTTATGAGCAAGCCTCTGCCCAGCGAACAAATCGTCGCTGTGGTTGAGGGTGTATTAGGCGGAAGGGTAAGCTGATACCCCTTTCTGCGTACGAAATTTCCCCGACTCACAGAAATTTTCCCGATAGAGAATTAAGCACATACCCTGATATCAAATTGTACGTAAAACGAGTATGTTCGATAATTCAGGAACAGGAAGTGTGCGATGAAGCCTGACTATTCAACGAAATCGATTTCGAGAAAGCAAAAGCATTTGCATAAATCGGCGTCGTCAACCACGCTTACGAACAGCCACCATAAACATTTAGAAGTGGAAAAAGCGATTTTGGAAACTATCGAAGAGGAGCAGCGGCGGATTGGGCAGGATTTGCATGATGGCTTGTGTCAACAGTTGGCGGGCATAGCGCTACTCGCGAAGGCTTTGGCTCATAAACTGTCTACTGTAGCACCTAACGAAGCGGCTGAGGCTGCCGAAATTGCAGATTTGGTCAGTCAATCCATCGATCAAATACGCGATCTGGCCAGAGGTCTTGCACCGGTAGAAATTGAGGTGTCGGGTCTTGCGCCGGCACTTCAAAAATTAGCCGCTACTGTAGAGCGGCTCTATCATATTTCATGTGTGTTTGGGTGCGACGAGCTGATCTGGTCTGATTATCCTCGCAAGTCGCTTTTGGCCACGCATTTGTACCGGATCGTCCAGGAGGCAGTTAATAATGCCGCTCAACACGGGAAAGCGAAGCATATCACAATTACTTTAATAACCGTCCAAAACCAAGGGCTATTGACGATTCGGGATGATGGGGTTGGATTTTCAGGGGACCTTGAAGAAAATCCAGGCCTAGGGTTGCGAAGTATGCGTCATCGATGTAAAATGATCAAAGCGCGGATAAAGGTCAGCCCAGTTTTTGGCGGGGGAACGGTTGTCGCCTGTTCATTTCCACACGAGGTCAAACAGAGGTTTAATAAAAGTGAAAAAAATAAAAAAACTTCTTCTACAAAAAAATAAAAAGACGAAGATTTTGATCGTAGACGACCACCCGATTATGCGTCGAGGACTTGCCGAACTAATCAATCTAGAGAAAGACCTTGTGGTTTGCGGAGAGGCTGAGAGCGTACAAACCGCTTTGGAGCTCATAAAGCTCCATGAACCTCATATGGTGCTGGTGGATCTTTCACTGAAAAACGAAAGCGGCCTTGAACTTATCAAGGATATTAAAGAGCGCTTCCCAAAGATTTTGATGCTGGTCTTGTCGATGCACGACGAGGTGTTTTATGCCGAACGTGTGCTTCGCGCGGGCGCCAAAGGGTATATCATGAAAGGGCACGCAACGGGCCAGGTTTTGGTGGCGATCCGGCGAATTCTCGCAGGCGAAGTATATTTAAGCGATGCCATATCATCAAAAATCTTGCGAAACTTCACGGGTAAAAAAACTGAGAAGGCCGGCTCTTCTATCGATCAACTTAGCGACCGGGAATTGGAAGTATTTCGGTTGATCGGAACGGGTTTTGGAACGCGCCAGATCGCTGAGAGGCTTTCTCGCAGCGTGAAAACAGTGGAAACTTATCGTGAGCATATCAAGTTGAAACTAGATCTGAAGGATTCGTCCGAACTTGTCCAAAACGCCATCCAATGGTTGCAAAGTAATCCCTAGCAGGGTTTAGTCCCAAAGGCCTCTCCTAGCTCCTTTTCCCCTATACAGAATCAAGCGTTTACCCCGATTTCGCCGTAAAAGCGGTTGTCTTACCCTATCATTAGGGGATTTTTACATCAAAGGAGACATATGAAAAATTTAAGGTATATCTTTTCAGCGTTTATACTGATAGCGCTCGCATTTTCATGGACGACTTCCAACGTGAATGGCCAGGATTATTATTCACAGGAAGACCCGAACAAAAAGGTTTTAAAGGACGCGGTAGTGGGGGCGGGGGTAGGCGCGGTGGCGTCCAGCGCTTCCGGAGGCAGTGCCGGGAAGGGCGCGTTGATCGGCGCAGGCACGAACGTGATTGGAAATGCCCTGGTGGACACGTTGACAAGCCCTCAACAGGCCCCGCAGCAAGTCCAGTATGTTCAACAAACGCCTGAGCGCGGATACACCGTCGTCGAGAACGCGCCCAGAAATGGTGGATGCGGCAAAGGCCGTTAATCCATGCATTCCCTAAAAAAGGGGAGTTATTTTGGTCAGACATGCAGGGTTTGCAGCGTCCCTATTGCATCGGGTTTTACAAACTGCGATGACTGTTACTTCAATAGGGCCAAACCGAAAAAGCTCAAAATATTAATGCCCATTTTCCGCACGCCCCGGTTGACGAAAACCTCCAAGTAATTCCCAGTGCCTGAGCACCCTTTCTCTCTATGGCCCAGCAGGTATTTTCCCCTATATCACATCAAGAGATTGCCCTGATTTCGCTTTAAAAGCCGTTGTCCTATCATGGCGGCATGGAACTTACTCACATACCGGTCGATCGCATAGGGCAAGACAACGAAGATACGTCACATCCGGCGGACGGTCTACGACGGGACCATGCGCTGTTATGCGGGGAGCTAGCCGTATTGAAGAAGGCGGAAAGCGGCGACGGCACCCAGTTATGGCAGACACTTCGGGATGTTTACGCGCGGCTATCCACCGGACTGCTCGAGCACATCCGCCGCGAAGAACGGCTGAGAACCCGCCCGTCGCACGATCATTGCAGCGATTACCGGTATCTGCAAGTCATTGAACGCTACATTTCTTTTGAAAACAACCCATTTCTCTTAAACAGCCGGTATCACCTGTTGACAGGTTTTATCCGTGGGCTGCGTAGCCATATGGATGAGCAGGAGGTGGAGCTTTTTCAGGTCATCGAACCGGGAATCGCGCACGAGGGAGCAGGAGCGGTATGGCACAAATAGCCACGATCCTCGGTATAAGTACTATGCAAATAGACCGGCGGCATGACGAGATGGTTTTTTGTCATGCGATGGACAGGGATGAGTTGAAAACACACCTTGAGCAATTACTCGCTCCGGGGGAATGCCTGTTGTGCGAATGGTTCGGAATATCAGCCAAGGAAAGAATATGAACAAACAAATTTCGCTCGTGGTTCTTCTCGTGGGTATCTCGCTTATCATCTACGGTATCGGCGCGTCCAATTCGTTCAGTTCCGACATTTCCCGGATGTTTAACGGGCTGCTGAATGGGGCGCTGACTGAGAGAACCACCGCGCTTTTGTGTAGCGGCGCGGTGTTCGCCGTGTTCGGAGGGTATGGGCTTCTGCGTCGGTCGGATTAAATCGAATGTCTGTAAAATCAAAAAAGGGGTTTAAATCAATGAAAACAATCACAGGGAAAAAAGTCACAGCGGTTTTTGCGGTATTGGCTGTTTGTCTGGTGTTCGCAGGCGGAATGGCAAAAGAAGCCCGGGCCGCTTCGGCCAGAGAGATTGACACCAGCGTTGATGAGACGCTCGAGCGCTTCTATAACGAAGTGAAGGATGGAAGGAAGCTTGTTCAGGATGCAAAAGGCGTGCTTGTTTTTCCGCATGTTTATAAGGCCGGGTTTGGGATCGGAGGCGAATACGGCGAGGGCGCGCTCAGGATCAACGGCAGCACAGTCGATTATTACAACACCGCTGCCGGGTCGTTTGGTTTTCAAATCGGCGCCCAAAAGAAATCAATTATCCTTCTTTTCATGCAGGACGGGGTGTTGAATAACCTTCGGCAGAGTTCCAACTGGAAGGCCGGAGCGGACGCCTCTATTACGGTCATCACCTTAGGCGCGGATGGATCCATAGACACGCAGAAGCTCAACGAGCCTATTATCGGGTTCGTCATCGGACAGAAGGGGCTGATGTACAACCTCTCACTCGCAGGGAGCAAGTTTACGAAATTAAACAAATAATAGACCACAAAGGAGGGCGTTATGAGTTTAGGGACTGTGTTGCTGATCTTGATAGTGCTTCTGCTGGTAGGGGCCGTTCCGACTTGGCCCCATAGCCGCAACTGGGGGTATATGCCAAGCGGCATGTTTTCGGTGCTTTTTATCATTCTAATCGTGTGTTTAATGACGGGACGTTTGTAAAACCAAAAAAAGCAAGTATAGAGCGCTCGGAGGTTATGAGTTGCCGAGTTGGTCAAAGTAAACTGAACTCAATACAACAATAAAAAAGGAATAAGCCAATGGCAAAGAAAAGTCGTGGGGGCAGGATGACGGCGACGAAGAGACGGGCAGCCAAAAGGACCGGAGGACGCGGAAAGGTGAAGAACCGTCGTGCTGGCCGGAGGGTCATGTCCACGTAAGAATGTTTCCAGGCTTGTTGCTAAGGCGTTCAAAATGAAAAAAGCGATGCTTCTATTGGCACTGCTGCAAATCATGACCGGGACGGGAGACTCTCACGCGCAACCCGCAGAGATTGGATCTGGGGCGCTGCTTTGCACCAAGTCTGCGATCACTTTCAGGCTTTCCTTAAGAGAGCTCTGGCAATATCAGGTGACTTGGACACGGAGTTATATCGTGAGCGTGCTTTCCAGTCTTGAGGACGTAGCCGTCGTCGAAGACAAGCTCATCAAGAATCAGGAAAAGATAGGCGCCGCCATCAAGCCCTATTACGGGGGCATCGCGGGTAATCGGCTGGCTGTTCTGCTCAGAGAACATATCGTGATCGCCGTCGAGATCGTCCGGGCCGCGAAGGCCGACGATACCGAAGCGCTGAAAACCGCTCAGGAAATCGGCCGTGATAATGCCGACGCCATCGCGAATTTATTAAGCAGGGCAAACAACCCTCGATGGGATAAGCAGTTTGTGAAGGATAAGTTCTACGCGCATTTGGAATACGTCACCAAACAAGTCGACTATCGGCTCAAGACAGACTGGGGTTCGGAAATAAAAGCCTATGATGACGGCTTGGAGCATGTGTTGTTGCTTGCCGACATATTGGCGGAAGGCATCGTCGAACAATTTCCCGAAAAGTTTACGGAATAGCAGTTCACGGTTAACAAAGGAGAAAGACATGAATAACTTGGAAAGCCTGTTGGTGTTTTTACTGATCGGTTTGATCGCCGGATGGCTGGCGGGGATGCTATGGAAGGGCCGTGGTTTTGGTGTTTTGGGCGATATCCTCGTGGGTGTGGTTGGCGCGGAGATCGGCGGATGGATTTTCGGCAGGCTGGGGTTATCAGCCTATGGGTTTATCGGTGCCGTCCTCATGGCATTGGTAGGGGCGATAGCCTTATTGGCGGTCATTAAACTGGTCGTGAATGTCGGCTCCACGAGATCAGCTTAAAAGGAACGTTCGAGGAGTCACTCAATAGATGAACAAAAAGTTAGAGAACGATAGCTAACTTTGGAATAACCAAAAATAAAATGAGGAATATAGCATGACTAAGTTAAAAAGTACGCGAACCCTACCCGTTATTCTGTTTTTACTGGCCTGCTCTTGGCCTGCCCATGCGTCGACGACAGTGATTGTGGATAAAAACGAGCAGGTCACCGTGACACAATCCGCCGGTTATGTGGCCCAAGCGGTCGTGACTCCTGTGGTCGTAACCCGTGAAGTGACGGCGGGGGATTTTGAGGGCAGGGTAGTGGAAATTGATTACGCGCTCTATCAGATGTTTGTGCGTGATATCGACAGCAAAGACAGGCAAATAGCGGTGAGACAGGAAATGATTAATAATTACAGGGTAGGCGATTATGTCCTGATTCGTCCCACGACGGATTTTACGGTAATCACTCTGGCGGAAAACCCGAAAGATTTCGAAGGCGAGATCATCAGGGTCGATATCCCCAAGAACCAGATCGTCGTGCAAGACACCACCGGAAGAGAAAGAAAAGTGCAGATGAAACAAGGGATGATCGGCACTTACAAAGTCGATGATTACGTGCGCGTCCATCTCATGGCGGATCTTAAAGAAGCCAAAACCATAGAGACCGTCGGCGAGGCGAGAAATTTGGAAGGACGCATTTTAAGCGTCGACGCCGCAAGTAGCAGGATAGTCATACGTGGCAACGATGGCAGTGACAGCACCGTCATATTGAGGCAGGGTCAGGCCAATAATTACCATGTGGGCGACAATGTCCGCGTTTATCTCTTGGCGAACCACGAGCAAGTCCAGGTGATCCGAGTTATCCGGTAAATAAAGCGGCGTCCGGTCTCACAGCCTTCACAGACTGTTGTTTTCCGGCGCCGCTTGATTTAAAATAAAAAGACAAGGAGACCACTCATGACACAGACCAAAGCAAAACCCTTTGTTTTATCGGAACTTCCTTATGGACAAAATGAGCTGGCGCCTTATATTTCCGCGGAGACGCTCAATTATCACTACAACAAGCATCATTGGGGCTATCTGGACAAGCTCAATGAACTTGTCTCGGGAACGGAGTTTGAGGAGCTTGAGCTTGATGAGGTGATCGTGAAGACCGCCGGCAAGGCCGACAAGGCGAGTGTTTTTAACAACGCGGCTCAGGTCTGGAACCACGATTTTTATTGGAACAGCCTTTCCCCTAAAGGAGGGGGCAAACCCTCGGGAGATTTAGGCCGTCAGATTGAAGTTGATTTTGGCAGTTATGAAAACTTTCTCACGCAATTCGCCGAAGCGGGATTGACTGATTTTGGGAGCGGTTGGGCCTGGCTGGTGGAGGACAAAGGGCGGCTCAAGATCACCAAAACGTCCAATGCCGAAAATCCACTGTCTCAAGGACAAGGGAAAGCGCTTTTGACTATCGATGTGTGGGAACACGCTTATTATTTGGATTATCAGAACCGGCGAAACGATTACTTGAAGACCGTTCTGGACAAATTGATCCATTGGCGTTTCGCTGAGATGAATTGGATTGCCCGGACGTAAACCCGCCGGGCCTTCGTATTGACAGGAGTCCGCCGCGGCTGTCTAATAGAGACAGCCATGGACACACTGACTAGACTTCAAAACTGGTTTGACTCCCAGTGCGACGGGGAGTGGGAGCACCATCATGGAGTCAGCATTGAGACTCTGGACAACCCCGGCTGGCGTGTGAAGATAGATGTGAACGGCACCCGGTTAGCCGGCCGTGCCTTTTCACTGGTTTCCAAAAATGTTTCCCAAGGGTTTATCGACCAGTCCATGGGTAAAATTAAGCCCCCGTTTGTCGTCGCCTCTCCTCTTTCCAATGTGTGGATGGTCTGCTTTGTGAAGGAAAATAAATTCGAAGGCGCCGGCGACGCCTCCCAGCTCGACACCCTCCTGTCCCTATTCCTGGATTGGGCTGAAAAATAATTTTTTTTGTTCTTAATATGTTAATATCTGAATATATGGATATTAGATTAAAGTTAAACCGCCCGGCATATTCCCGCCCCAAAGACGAAGTGAAAAAAACCGAAAGTTTTGACCTGCGGCCTAAGCTGTTCACGACGCTCTCGGACTATTCGCGGGGGCAATTTCTCTCCGACGCCATCGCCGGGGTGGTCGTCGGCGTGGTGGCCATCCCTCTGGCCATAGCGTTCGCCATCGCCTCCGGGGTGTCGCCCGAAAAAGGGCTTTATACGGCGGTCATCGCCGGTTTTCTGATCTCGGCGCTGGGCGGTAGCCGCGTGCAAATCGGCGGCCCCACAGGCGCCTTCGTGATCATTGTTTACGGCATACTCCATAAATACGGCATGGAAGGGTTGATCACCGCCACGTTTCTGGCGGGGATACTTCTGATAGTCATGGGGCTGGCCAGGTTCGGTAGTGTGATCAAGTTTATCCCTCACACGGTGATCGTGGGGTTTACCAGCGGCATCGCCGTGGTCATTTTTTCGTCGCAGATCAAAGATTTTTTGGGGCTGGGCATAGATAAAGTGCCTGTGGAGTTCTTCGAGAAATGGCGCGTCCTGTCAGGAAACTGGCAATCGATCAACTATCACGCGTTGGCTCTGGCCGTTGCCACCGTGCTGATTGCCGGTTTATGGCCGAAAGTATCCAGGAAGGTGCCGGGGTCTTTGATAGCCATACTGGCGTCTTCGATACTCGTGTCTGTTTTTAAATGGCCCGTGGAGACCATAGGAAGCCGTTTCGGCGAGCTTCCACACGGCCTGCCTATGCCGCATCTGTCCCCTCTGGATCTTTCCGCCATCCCCCTGCTTTTTCAGCCGGCGTTCACCATAGCCATCCTCGGGGCCATCGAATCTCTGCTGTCAGCCGTCGTGGCTGACGGCATGATCGGCGGCAAGCACCGCTCCAACATGGAGCTTGTCGCTCAGGGGACAGCCAACATCAGCTCGGCGTTGTTTGGCGGTATTCCCGCCACAGGGGCCATAGCGCGCACGGTAACCAATGTCAAAAACGGAGGACGCACACCGGTGGCCGGCATCATACACGCGTTGACCGTGTTATTGGCACTGATGTTTTTCGGGCGGTGGGTCAAGGAGGTGCCTCTGGCGTGCCTGGCAGGCATCCTGGTCGTGGTCTCTTATCACATGAGCGAGTGGCGCTCTTTTGTCGACCTTCTAAGGGGTCCGAAAGAGGCGGCTGTCATACTCCTTGTGACTTTCGCCGCGACAGTGCTTGTGGACCTTACTGCGGGCATTGAGCTCGGTGTGGTCCTATCCGCCTTTTTATTCGTCAAAAGAATGTCCGAAGTGAAAAACATACGGCTCATCACCGGCGCCATCGATGAGGACGACTTGAAAGAGGACGCCATACGCAAGGTCCCCGTTCCCCGGGGAGTGGAGATCTATGAGATCAACGGCCCGCTTTTTTTTGGGGCCGCCCATCAGTTCGACGAGACCGACCGCATCGTCGCCGAAAAGCCGAAAGTGCGCATCTTAAGGTTTAAAGACGTGCCTTGGATAGATTCGACAGCGCTTCAGGCGCTCAAAAGTTTTTATAAAAAATGCGGGGACAGGAACATTCGCCTGCTCATCACCGGTCTGCATGTGCAGCCTCTGAATGAGATGGTCAAATCCAACCTTTACGACCTGATAGGCGAGGACAACGTGTTTAACGGCATGAAAGAGGCGCTCATGCATGCCGAGCGTCTCATGCAAACGGGGGAGACAAAAAAATGAGATGGACAGTAAGAGCGGAACAGCCGGTGTTTACCATCAAAGGCGGCAAAAAAACAAACGCCGAAGAAATAGTCTATAAAGTCAAAGCCGATTTTCTGGCTATCTTGGGGCACCCTGTGCGTTTAAAAATCATAGAGACGCTGAAAGGCGGCGAGCAGACGGTGGGGTCGCTGGTGAACAAGCTCGGCGTCAGCCAATCCAGCCTCTCGCGCCATCTGGCAGTGCTGAGGGAGATAGGGATACTTGTGTCGCGTCAGGAGAAGACCGCGGTGTTTTATGATATCCGTGATCACGATATCTTCCAGGTGCTCAGGCCGATAGCACTGATGCTGCGCAAGCGCTTCAAGGAATCTGAGCGCCTCTTGGAGACACTCGGCAAAGATTGAGCTGGCTGTGTGATTCTGGCGCTACGCAAAGCGGCCTGAGCTTATCATTGCTGGACGCCGGCCTATTCTAATATATTTGCTCTATTAACGTAATTTTTGCTTAATTATGGTTATTCCCAAACGCTAGGGGTTTCAGCCATACTTGAGGTATGCATGTTCAAAAGAAGAAGATACTTATTGTCGATGACCAGCCTGATTTTACGGCCATCATCAAGTACCAGCTGGAGAGTGAAGGGCCCTATGTAGTTTGCGAGGAAAACAGGGCCACAGAGACGGTCAAGACAGCCCATGAATTCAAGCCGGACTTGATACTGCTGGACGTGTTGATGCCTGACAGGGACGGGAGCCTCGTCGCGGCCGAGCTGCTGGAGGACAAAGAGCTCAAGTCCATTCCCGTCGTGTTCTTTACCGCTATCGTCGCGCCGCATGAGGCGCCCGACGGCTTTGTCGGCGGTTATCCTTTCCTTTCCAAAAAATCCGACCTGCAGGACCTCAAGACCTGCGTGGAAAAGTACACCTAAGCGGCCCCTCAGCGGAATCTATTCGTAATACCCGGTTAATATTCCTGTAATAAAGAATTCCTATACTCAGTGTCCACAGGCGGGGCTTTGCCTGATTAGGCGCGGGAGGGCATATGACTGTCATCGACAGAATCAGTCACTTGAATGAGCAGAGGATAAGCGTTTGGGTGAAGGTCCATGAAAGAATGCAGGAAGAAGAAAAGCGCAGGGACAAGCGCCATCCCGAATAAATAGTCTGCCAACTTTGTCGGTTCCAGCCGAGGCTTAAGCGGCGGCTCCGACTGCCTTGATAATCATCTGCTGCAGGTCGAAGATCTGGCTGAAGTTCAGCGGTTTCAGTGTTTCGAAAAGTATTTTCTTATAAAATCCGCTCTCTATAAGATTTCTCTGCACCAAAATGACGGCGTTCACCACCTGGGCCGTGTCCAGACCCTCTGTGACAAACTTGCTTCCCAAAGCGATGCGTATCAAACGGTTGAATCTGTCGTCGCGTACCAGGGTCGCGGTCTCTTCTTTGGACAATCCCGCTATGAGATCGGCCAGAAGCAGAGCGACCGCGTAATTGGCGAGTTCCAGGCCTTCACCTGTGGCTCGGGCCTCCGGGATGGGGAATATGCCGGTCCTATTTTCAAGCTGTGTCAGTGTGCTTTCATTCGGAGCGGCCAGCACGATGATCTGACGGGGGACAGTCGTCACCGGCAGAGTATCCGAGGGCGGGATGTCCGTGCGCGTACTCAGGTTCAGCGCGCCATCGGTCAGCACCTGCTCATCCGTGAAAACCAGATAAAATTGATTTCTCAGCACCGGCCTGAAGGCCACCAGCAAGTCTGATAGGAATTTCAATTCTTCGGCTGACCTACCGCTGCCCGCGGGAACGGCGAGCACTATCTCGGCTTTGGAAACCACATCCGTGAGATTACGCTGTCCATACTGTGAGTGCAGTCTGAAGGCCTGGATGATAGTGGCGAAGTTTTCCAGCGTCGCGGACTGTGTGCGCAGTTCCTGGGGGATGGTCTCGCGCGCCTGCTCGTTGACTTTTTTGGCGATTTCGAGCGCGTCCCCGGGGAGTTCTATCTTGCCTATCAGGGTTTCCACGCCCTTTTCTTTCACATAAAAGTTGATGGAGGCCCCTTTGAAAGGCGTCCTCGCGTCATTGGCCTCTACGCGTACGGCCGCGTTGCTTTGGTCAAAATTGTAGGGGATGAGGTCTTTGAGTACCGGGTTTTGCGGGTTGTCGGCGAAGGCCCTGGCCAGCAGAGCGACCGCGGGCGAATCAGCCAGTTTCTTCACGTCGTCTCCTGTGCGTACCTGTGCCGTGATCAACGCCGCGTCGAACAGTGTTTTGAACACGGGCACCTCGGCCTCGGCCAACCTCGACGGCGTCGGCTTGGCGCTCTCTCCTATGGATCTCACCGTTATCGGAGTATTGGGCTTGTCCTCATTGAATCTGTTGCCCTGTTCGTTCCTAATCTGGTCGTGTATGGCCTTCGGCTCAAAGGTGTAGCGG
>ORMF011874968.1_pt1 | contig 26655 bp, 28 predicted proteins | sample 1779871 | NCBI WGS metagenome assembly ORMF01 (sample SAMEA104232316, study PRJEB22302) | groundwater metagenome | biome: forest; feature: aquifer; material: groundwater | place: USA | collected 2011-08-07 | depth 5.4 m | reverse complement strand
CGTCGCAACCGGTCATCTGTTGCGCGAGCGAGAGCACCTGCTCCTCCGTCATCGGGACGGAGGCAAGCGACTCGAGCCCGTCGCCACCGAAGGCGAGGCCGGCATGCGCGAACAGATCGGTGTCTCGCCCCACTGCGGCTTCGCCGATCCGGTCAGTGGCCATAGACAGCGCTGGTCGCGATCGCGCCCATGTCCTCGCCGGTGCGGAAGCGCCACGACCCCGACGTCTCCGGCGTGAGCTCGTCGATCCGCGCGATCAGGTCGCGCGCGACCTCGAGGGGCTTCCCTGCCTGGTCGAGATCGAGATTGGCGTTGCCGGACTCGACGACGTCACGCAGCAGCTGCGTGTTCATCGGCCCGGGGCTGAGCAGGAGGGTCGCGACGCCGCGCGGGCCCAGCTCGTCCGCGAGCAGGTAGTGAAACTGGTTCATCGCGACCTTCGACATCTGATAGCCGTAGTTCTTCTTCGCCGCGCCCACTCCGGGACGCCACGTCGAGACGAACGCGACCTTGGCACCCTCGCCGAGGCTCGGCAGAACGCCCTGCACCGTACGCACGACACCGAACGTGTTCACCTCGAACTCCGACCTCAGCATTCGGACGTCGAGATCGTCGATCCCGGACGCGTAGCTGAAGTTCACGCCGGCGTTGCAGACGACCAGATCGAGTCGAGTGCCGGCGAGCCGCTCGCGCAGCACCGCGCCCGCATTGTCGTCCGCGAGGTCGACCCCGTCGAGGAGGCTCACTGTGGCGTGCGCCCGCGCGAGCTCCTGCAGCTCGGAGCCCGGCGCACGGCAGACCGCGACCACGTCGTCGCCGCGCTCCGCGAACACCGTTACGAGGCCGAGCCCCAATCCACGAGACGCTCCCGTGACCAGCACACGCATCAGCGCGTCACCTTGTCCGGCGAGGACGAGCGCTCCATCATTCCGTAGGCCTCCTCGCCGTCCCACGTGAAACGCACGCCCGACTGCTGCCAGTGCAGCGGCCACTTGCCTTCCGTCGGAAACTCGTCGCCCTCGGGAATGAAGACGGAGTACGAGCTCTCGCCCTTGATCTCGGTCCGTCCGAGCTCCGACTCCAGTACGAGGGAGACGTCCTCCCCCGACGGCACGAAGCGCGTCAGCCACGACATCTCGACGATCCGGGCCGGGATCATGCGGCCTCCGTCGTAGATGTAGGCCTCCTTGTAGTCGTTCGGCAGCAGCCACATGGCGCCGAACCCGCGACCGCTCGGGAAGACCGCCGACTGCCAGACGTGCCCGGCGAAGCCCTCGAGGTTCCGCAACCCCTGGCGGCGCACGCGGATGCCGGAGCCCGTGAAGCTCCATGCCTCGTCGCCGACCTGGAGCGTTCCCACGGACGTCACCAGCTGCTCGTACCGCATCCCGTCCTCGAACGACTTGCGGCCGCCGACAAAGATCCCGTCGGACTCCCCCAGCAACTCGTCCGCCTCCGTCGACATCTCCCCGGAGATCCACGGCGGAGCCGCCATCCTGACGTCGAGGTCGAACTTCAGCGGCACGCGCGAAGCACCCGCCACCGTGCCGGCCGCCGTCGCCTCGCTCGTCGTGTCGAGTGCCGTCCCGTCGTAGGTGACCGACCAGTGCTCGAACGGCTTGACGACTCGGAACTCGAGCGGCCCGCCGGCATACACCGATGGATCCTCGACCGAGCGCGCCGGGACCGGACCGCTTCCGTTCAGCACCCGGCCGCCTGCAAAGGCCACGTTCACCTGCAGCAGCTTCGGGTCCCAATCGGGCCCGCGCGCCTCCATCGTCACCCGGGGCAGCCCGAACCGGCCCTCGTCGTCGTAGATCCACGCCGACACGCTGTCGCGCATGAACTCGAGCTTCGGATGCCGGCGAAGGCCGTACTCGGCCGAGCGGTCGAGGCCCCCGGTCAGGTCGACGTCAACAAGCGGCACGGCCATCTCCCCTCCTCGCGGAACGCTCGTCGAGCGGCTCCCATCTATTAAACCAAACGATTGGTTGAGAAGCTAGTCCGGGGTCGGGCAGACCACAAGCTGGATCCGCAGCCCGTCTGGATCGAGGAGCTCCTGCCCCGGCTCCACGGCGGCGTCGCAGGCGAGCCCCAGGCGCCAGTCGCCGACAGCGCCTGCGGGCACCCGATCCGCGGCGGCGCCCGGCGAGCGCCACTCCATCAGCTCGAGCTGCACACCGCCCACCGGGACGAGGGCGACGCGGTACGCGCCGGCCTCGACCTCGAGCGTGCGCGAGACGAGGTCGCCCGACGACTCGCCACGGTACGCCGGCGCGATGCCGAAGACGCGGTCGTACCACGCAAGTGTCCGGTCGAGGTCCGAGACGCTGTAGGCGAAGTGATGCAGCGCGGGAGCATCCCCACGCTGCAGGAACTGGTAGCGGATGCCGTCGGGATCGGTGAAGTAGACGGACCAGAGACCCGGGAGAAGCTCCACCGGCGGCGTGCTCGTCGGAACGTGGCCCGCTCGGATGCGTTCGTATGCCGCTTGGACGTCCGGCACGGCAACGCAGACGTGACACGCGCCGACCTCGTCTGCGCGCAGCGCGGAGCGCTCCCCCGTGCCGGCGGCTACTTCCACCAGCCGGAAGGACGCGCCGCCGATCGACGTGCATCCCCGGCCCTCACGGGTCGCACCGAGCACACGCTCGTGCCATGCGACGGCACGTTCGACATCCGACACGACGATGCACAGGTGGTCGAACGACGGAGGCACGGTGCCCCGGCGCATGGCGCAGCTCCTTCCGCGATTCGGCGCCGACGGCGCTCGATAGGCTAGGCCGCGCGACACTCGAGGGCAAGGTCGCGCTGATCACCGGCGGCCCCTGAGTCGATTCGCGTAACGTGCCTACCGGTGCTCGGCGCATGACGTTTCTGCTCGTTCACGGCGCGCGCCACGGGGCCTGGTGCTGGGAGCTGCTCGAGCGCGAGCTGGAGAGCCGCGGCCGCAGGTCGATCGCGGTCGATCTGCCGACCGAAGACGAGTCCGCGGGCACCGAGCGCTATGCGCAGGTCGCCGCCGACGCGGTGCGCGCGGCCGGCAGCCCTTCGGTGGTCGCGGTGGGCCATTCGCTCGGCGGCCTCGTCATCCCGTTGCTGCCGGCGCTCGTCGACGTCGAGGAGCTCGTCTTTCTCTGCTCGCCTCTGCCCGTCCCCGGCCGCAGCCTGTGGGAGCAGCTCGAGCAGGAGCCGGACATCTTCGTCGCCGGCAGCGTGCAGCCGGCGGCGCGCCAGGCGGGGGGCATGCTCGAGCCGACGGAGGAGTACGCGCTGCGCACGTACTTCCACGATTGCCCCGACGAGCTCGCGCGTTCGGCGGCGGGCAGGCTGCGCCGGCAGTCGACACGTGCGACGACGGAGGCCTCCCCCGTGTCCGAGTGGCCCCCGACGGTGCCGTGCCGGTACGTGCTCGGACGCAACGACCGGATCGTGAACCCGGAGTGGTCGCGGCGTGAGGTGCCCCGACGGCTCGGCGTCGACCCGATCGAGCTCGACACCGGCCACTCGCCGTTCCTCGCCCGGCCGTCGGAGCTCGCAGACGTCCTCGTCCGCGCCTAGGGCTGTCGTGACGACGATCCCCTCAGCCGACCCGGCGCCGCGCGCCGGAGCCGGCCTCGCCGCCACGGCGGCCGGCCTCGCAAGCCTCGTCGTGATGCTGAACCTGATCATCGTCAACGTCGCGTTCGCCGCGATCAGCCGCGACCTCGGCGCCTCGCTGACGGCGGTGCAGTGGGTCGCGACCGGATACGTGCTCGGCGCGATGGCGACCGTCGCGCTGGCCGAGTGGCTCGGCGCGGTCTTCGGCCTGAAGCGGCTCCTCCTCGTCGCGCTCGCGGTCTTCCTCGTCGCGTCGATCCTCTGCGGGCTCGCCCCGTCGATCGGAAGCCTGATCGTCTTCCGCGTCATCGCGGGCGTCGCCGGCGGCGTCGTGCCGCCGCTGGCTCACGCCCTCACGGTGCGCGCGGCGCGTGGGCAGCGGCTCGGCGCGGCGATGACCGTGCTGAACGCGCACGTGCTCGCCGGGCCGATCTTCGGCCCGGCTCTCGGCGGCCTGCTCGTCGTCGGGCTCGGCTGGCGGTGGATCTTCTTCGCGAGCGTCCCGATCACCGTTGCGGCGATGGTGCTCGGGTGGCGCGCGCTGCCGCCCGACGACGAGCCCGCGAGACGGCCACTCGACGTCCGCGGCCTCGTGCTGATCACGACCGGCCTCGTGCTGCTCGTCTACGGCCTGGCCGAGTTCGGGCGCAGCAGCAGCGGCGGCCGTTCCACTGCGAGCGTCGCAGCGGTCGTCGGGCTCGGGCTGACGAGCGCGTTCGTCCTCCATGCCAGGCGGCTCGGGAGCCGCGCCGTCCTCGACATCTCGATCCTCGCCCGCCGCAAGGTCGCCGTCCCTGCGCTGGTGGTCGCGGCATCGGCGACGACGCTTTTCGGCAGCGCAGCCATGTTGCCGCTGTACTTCGAGGCCGGCCGCGGCGAGACGGCGGTCGTCGCGGGCACGATCCTCGCCGCGCAGGGGCTCGGGTCGGCGGTCGGCATGTTCGTCGGCGGCCGCATCGCCGACAAGCACGGCGTCGGCATCGTCGCTCCGGTAGGCGCAGTCGTCGCCCTGCTCGCGACGCTGCCGTGGATCTTCCTCGGCTCGCACACGTCGTACGTCCTGCTCGTCGGGGCGCTCGTGATCCGCGGCGCGGGCATCAGCGCGCTGCTGATCGCGAACTACGCGGCCGCGTACGGGTCGGCCGAGCCGGGGGCGATCGCCGGCACGACCGCGATCCTCAACACCGCACAGCGTGTGTTCTCGGCCGCGGGGGTCGCGCTCTTCATCGGCATCCTCCAGTCGAGAGCGCCGCATCTCACCGACGCCGGCGCGTCGCACGACATGATCGCGCGGGCGTTCTCGTACACGTTCATCTGGTTGGCGGCCATCGCAGCGCTCACGATCGTGCCGGCCTTCTTGCTCCCGCGCGGCCGCGTGAGGCCGGGGACGACCAGCGTATGATCGCGCCACCGGCGACCGGAGAGGAGATCCGATGCGCGTCGCACGTGCCGAGCTGAACGGCCGCGAATGCCACGGCGAGGTCGACGGCGGCATGTTCCATCGGGTGTCCGGCGACGTGTTCGCCGGCGCCGCCAGAACGGGCGAGCGCGTCCCGCTCGAGTCGGTGCGCCTGCTGAGCCCCGTCGAGCCGCGGCGCGTCCTGATCACGATGGGTGGGTTCAGGCCCAAGGACGGCGCGCCGCTTCCGCCCGGCGCAGTGCCGTGGCTCCTCCCCAAGCTCGCCGCGCCGATCAGCGGCGACGGCGGCGTGATCGTCGTGCCGCCGTCGCTTGCCGGCAGCATCATCTGGGTCGAGGTCGAGCTCGCGATCGTCGTCGGGCGCACGGTCCGCTCGGCGTCGTCCGAGGCGGCGCGCGCCTCGATCCTCGGCTTCACGTGCTTCAACGACGTCTCCGCACCCGAGTTCCTCTTCGACGAGCCACGCTCGCCGAAGCTGAGGCCGGCGCCCGACAGCTACCGCGCCAAGTCGATCGACACGTTCGCGTCGATGGGCCCGTGGATCGAGACGGCGATCACGCCGGAGGACGTGAGCGAAGGCCTCGCGCTCACCACGCGCGTGAACGGCGCGGTCGTCGCAGAAGGGAACACGCGAGAGCACAAGTTCCCGGTGACCGACTGGGTCGTCGCCGCGTCGGCGTTGACGACGCTCGAGCCGGGCGACGTGATCGCGCTCGGCACTCCGCAGCCGGCGGAGGTGGTCGCGGGCGACAGCGTCGAGCTCGAGATCGAGGGGATCGGCGTCCTGCGCAACACCGTCGTCGCCGCAGACGGCTAACCGATCCCGAGCGTCAGCGCGAGCGACTCGTATTCCTCCCACAGATCCGCCGACACGTGGTACCCCGTGCGGTCGCGGATCTCGTCGAAATGCTCGGCGACGTCCTCGGCCGTCATCGTCGCGTGGTCGCCGACCCAGCCCTCGGTGAAGCCGAGGAACGCGCTCGAGACGCGCCCGGCGACCGACAAGAACGCCTCGCCGGTGACCGTGCAGGCGGGGCTCACGAGATACGCCACGAGCGCGGCGACGCCCTCTGCGACGCGCAGCGGCAGCATCGCCTTGCGCAGCTCCTCGCGCACGTAGAGGTCGTAGTCGGGAATCGGATTGTCGCGCCCCATGTCGGTCGCGGCGCCGGGCAGCACGGTGTTGACCCTGATCCCGTGGGCGCGGCCCTCGAATGCGAGCGCGCGCGCGAGCGCGAAGACGCCTCCCTTCGAGGCGGCGTAGGCGCTGTTCGCCTGCGTTGAGAGGATGCCGCCGCCGGAGCTGACGAGCGCGACGCGCCCGTAGCCCTTCTCGCGCATCACCGGCCAGGCAGCCTGCGTGACGTAAAAGACCCCCTCGAGGTTGACCGCGAGCGTCTGCTTGAGGGTCTCCGGCTCGACGTCCTCGACGTACGCCGGCCGCATGATCCCCGCGTTCGCGACGACGGCGTCGACGGTTCCGAAGCGCTCGACGGCGACGTCGACGATCGCCCGCCCACCCTCCGGCGTCGCGACGTTCGCGACCGCCGCAGCCGCGCGGCCGCCGCCGTCCTCGATCTCCGCGACGACCGCGCCGGCGGTCTCCGCGGTGATGTCGTTGACGACGACGCTCGCGCCGCGGCGTGCAAGCTCGCGCGCGTACGCGCGGCCGAGCCCCGCTCCGCCGCCGGTGACGATCGTGACCTGGTCTTCCAACGAGATCGGCTCGTGCACGATGACTCCTAGGTCGCAGGAACGGGGTCGAACTCGATCTGCAGCGCCTTCGGGCCGCGAAAGAGCGGCGCTTCGAGGTACTCGGGCTCGTAGCCGGCTGCGAGGCGAAGCCCGTCGAGTCGGTCGAACAGCCGGTCGAAGCCGATGCGCGCCTCCATGCGCGCGAGCGGGGCACCGAGGCAGTAGTGGAGGCCGTGCCCGAACGACAGGTGATCCTTGACGTTCTGCCTCGTCACGTCGAAGCGCGCGCCGTCGTCGAAGACGTCGCCGTCGTGGTTCACGGAGGCCCAGACGAGAATGACCATCGCGCCGGCGGGGATCTTCACGCCGCCGACCTCGGTGTCGACGGTCGCGAGTCGGGGCGACCACTGCACGGGCGCCTCTGCACGGAGCGACTCCTCGACGGCGCGGCCGAGCAGGGCCCGGTCGTCGCGCACGAGACGCATCTGCCCGCGGTTCTGCAACAGCAGCAGCATCATGTTCGAGATCAGATGCGTCGTCGTGAAGATCCCGCCGATCATCAACGTGGTCGCGTCGGGCACGATGTTCGGCAGATCGAGCTCGCCGTACTGCTCGACGTGCGCGTGCACGAACCGCGACAGCTCGTCGTCGCGAGGCTCCTCGTACCGCGCGACGATGGCCTCCTTCATGTACGCGCCGAGGCCGAGCATGCTCTGTCGCGCGGACTCCTGCCGCTCCGGCGGCGCGAACCGTGACCCCGCGCCCTCGTAGCGCCCCCACGCATGCGCGCGCTCATGGTCCTCGGGCGGGAGGCCGAAGAGCGAAAGGATCACCTTCACCGGCAGGGGGTCTGCGAACTGCTCGACGAACTCGCACGCGCCGTCGCCGGCGAACGCGTCGATCAGCCCGTCGACGTGGTCGCGAATCATCTCGTCGTACGCGCGCAGCCGCCCGGGCTTGAACAGCTCGAACGCGAGCTTCCGCTTCGGTGCATGCTGCGGCGGGTCGCAGCGCCCGATTCCGGCCGGCTTCTCGGGGCCGAGATCGGCGAGCGTACCGGCCCGCATCCGCCCGTCGTCGAACACCGAATGCCGGCTCGAGAAACGCTCGGGATGGCGCGTGACCCAGAGGATCTCCTCGCGCCCCGTCACGAGATACTCCTCACGCCCTGGCAGCTTCTTGACCGGCTCCGTCTCGCGCAGCTCCGCGTACAGCGGGTACGGGCAGGCGAAGCCGTTCGGCGAGGGAAAGTCGAACTCCGGCGAGAGCGCGGAGGCCTGCGCGCCGCTAGCGGGCACCGGCTACCTCGCGGAAGAGGCTGTAGCTCTCGTCGTCACGCGAGCGCGAGCCCCAGCGGAGGTCGTCGCGCATCACCCGGTTGCCGGCCCAGTGGATGGATGCGCCGTCCGGCCACGTCGGGCTCGAGGGCTCGGTGCGCACCCAGTCCCAGACGACCCGCCGGTAGGCGACCTTGAACGGCCCGCCGCGCCGCTCCCAGCGGTCGAGGTAGCGCGCCTTCACGTGCATGTCGTACTCGACGCCGTCGAGCACGAAGCCCTGCACCGCGATGAGGTACGTCTCCGTCGCGGCGACGTCGCCGACGATCTCGACGACCTGGTTCGCGACGTGGTGGTGGAAGAACGTGAAGCTCGTGTACGCGGGGTCGTCTGCGTGCGTTCTGGCGTGCAGGCCGTGGCTCACGTCTGCGTCCGCGTGGAAGATCGACGCCATCAGCTCGGCGTCGCCGCGGTCGACGCCGCGGCAGTACGTCGCCATCGCGTCGCTGAGCTCGAGCCGCGCGAGCAGGTACTCGACGTCACTCACGGCTTCCTCCTTCGTCGAGGTTCTCGAACACGACGGGATAGGTCTCGAAGCGCCGGGTGAGCGTGTCCTTCAGAACCGGCTCTCGCGTGGCGTCTCGGCGCATCCCGGCACCGTAGAGCTCGAGCAGCGCGGTCATCGCGGTGCCGCGACGAGCACCGGCACCGTCCTGGTCGTCGCCGAGGACGAGCATCTTCCCGATGCAGATGTGGCGTCCGTCGGAGAAGGCGAGCCCGTGCCGCGTCCCGCGTGACGGCGCGGCGCGGTACGGGTCGAACTCCTCGGCGCGGTCACCGGCGACTTCGCGGTTCGCCGCGAGCAGGTTGACGCGGACGGTCTCGCCCGCCGCCACGGTGAGGCCGCTCGGCAGCGTCACGTCCGCGACGGCGACGCGGCCGACCGACGGGATCGACTGGTGCACGCGCAGCGACTCCTCGAACGCACGCTCGAGGAACTCCTCGTCGGTTCGCTTGCCCGCGTCCTCCGGGTGCGACTCGATCCACCGCTCGATCGCATCGACCGCGAGACAGAGCTCGCGCGTCGTCGTGCCGACCGAGGCGATCACGTAGAGGGTCGCCTCTCTGAGCCGGACGCCTTCGTCCCAGGCGGAGAAGTGGTCCGGCTTGCGAGCATCAGCGTGATCAGGTCGTTCGGCAGCTCGCCCTCGGCGCGCGCTCCCGACTCGACCTCCGCCAGCAGCTCCTCGTGGCGCTGCCACGCGGGCCGGAAGAACTCCCGCTCGAACTGTCGCTGCGCGTCGAGCCCTTCCCGGAGCGCCTTCTCGCCGTCGACCGCATGCCGCACGCGCGAACCGCTGTCGAGCGTGCCGAAGAGCTCGCCGAACCGTTGCTCCTCCGCGGGCGTCTCGAGCACGATGCCGCTCAGCGTCAGCATCAGCTGAAACAGCATGTCCCGGCTGAGCTCGTTGAGATCCGCGCGCGCGACACCGTCGACGTCGCGACTCTCCGCGAGGCGCTTCAGCGTCCGCTCCAGGCGCGGGCGAACGAGCTCCCGCTCATACATCAGAAGCGTCGAGCGCCGGAAGAGCACCGACTCGAGCTGCCGGCGCTCCGCATGGTGCTCGCCGCGGAGCATGACGACCGAGTCGCCGATGATCTGCTGCTGCAGGCCGACGCGCGGATAGCCGTCGTCGGGGCCGACCTGCTCGAAGAGCTTCGAGCGCAGCACGAACCTCACGTCGTCGAAGGTCGCGATCTCCTGGAAGTCCGTCGCGCCGTAGACCGCTTCCTCCGGGACGGCGGACTCCGCCATCGTTCGCTCCGTTTCCTGGGCCTCTGGCCGCCTGAAAAGAGCGGCGCCTTGGTCTTCTACCATACGTTTGGCAGAATCCCCAGGGTGGCCGCACATCCGGGAAAGCTCGCAGGTCGCGTCGCACTGATCTCGGGCGCCGCGCGGGGGCAGGGCGAGGCGTCGGCGAGGCTCTTCGTCGAGGAAGGGGCGGCCGTCGTGATCGGCGACGTGCGCGACGAGGCGGGCAAAGCACTGGCGGCCGAGCTCGGAGGCGCCGCCCTGTACCGCCACCTCGACGTCGGCGACTCGGGCGACTGGGCGAGCGTCGTCGAGCAGACGGTTGCCACCTTCGGGAAGCTCGACGTGCTCGTCAACAATGCGGGTGTCAACCTGACCGCCGGGATCGAGGACACATCCGAGGAAGACTTCATGCGCGTCGTGCAGGTGAACCAGCTCGGAACGTGGCTCGGGATCCGCGCGGTGACGCCGCCGATGCGCGATGCCGGCGGCGGCTCAATCGTGAACGTCGGCTCGATCGGCTCGATGACGGGCCTCGCCGCGAAGTCGGCCTACCTGAGCAGCAAGTGGGCCGTCCGCGGCCTGACGAAGTGCCTGGCGGCAGAGCTCGGCGTGCACGGGATCCGCGTCAACTGCGTGCACCCGGGCGCCGTCGCGACGGACATGACGGCCGGCATCGCGCCCCAGGAGTACGAGAGCCTGCCGGTGCCGAGGCTCGGCAGGCCGGACGAGGTGGCGCGCGCCGTTCTCTTCCTCGCGTCGGACGACGCCTCGTACTGCACGGGCTCCGAGCTCGTCGTCGACGGCGGGAAGCTCGCGTCCGCGCTCGCCACGCCGGTGCAGCCGGCCACGCTCACGCTGCCCGCGCGATGAGGACGATCTCCGTCATGCAGCCGGTATGCGACGTGCCGCAGGTCGCGGGCGCGCTCGGGCCGAGGCCGCGTGACCTGCGCGGCCTCGCCGTCGGCTTCGTCGACGAGGCGGGTGCGAACGGCGACGTGATGATGGACGCTCTCCAGGTCGAGCTCGTTCGCCGTGCCGGCATCGGGACGATCGTGCGCACGCGTCTCGGTACCACCACCCTGCACATCACCGACGTGGAGACCGGGGACAGTCGCGTGCTCGAGACGCCGGGGCCAGCGGTCGACGAGCTGTCGCGCTGGTGCGCCGCGGCGGTCACCGGTGTCGGCTACTGAGGCTGCGCTGTCTGGAGTGTCCAGACGGCGTCAGCGATAGAGCGGCAGGGCATCGCGTCGGCGGCGATCGTGGCCGCGGAGTTTGCGGCGCTCGCCGAGTCGACCGCGCGCGAGCACGGCTACGACGGATTGCCGCTCGCCGTGGTTCCGCAGTCGTTCGAGCGGCTGTCGAAGGAGGGCGTCGCCGCCGCCGCCGCGGACGTCGCCGACGAGGTGATCCGCCTGCTGACGACGCCGGCCGACGAGCTGCGGGCGGAGTTCAGCGACCGCTGGGGCACGCGCGGCGGCCTCGCCGTCTCGTGCTCGGTGCCCGTGCGCCTCGGGAAGCAGGCGCCGTGACGATCCTGCACGAGCTTCCCGACGATCCGGTCCGGGTGTGGGAGGAGTTCTACGAACGCGGCTGGAGCGACGGGCTCCCGATCGTGCCGCCGACGCCGGAGCGTGTCGCCGCGATGCTCGACGGCGTCGAGGCCGATGCCGGCGAGGTCGTCGCGAAGCTGTCGCCGTCCCTCAACGCGGTGACGGTCGAGAAGATCGCGGTCAACGCCGTGATGGCCGGGTGCCTGCCGGGATCGGTTCCGGTGCTCGCCGCCGCCGTGCGGGGAATCGCCCAGCCGACGTTTCGCCTGCTGACGATCGGGACGCCGCCGGCGACGCCGCTGATCATGCTCAACGGACCGATCCGCCATGCGCTCGACGTCAACTGCAGCTACTGCGCGCTCGGCGGGGTCACGCGTGCGAACGCAACGCTCGGGCGGGCGCTGCGCCTGATCTGCCTGAACATCGCGAACGGCGGCGCGAGGGCGATCCTCGACCAGGCGACGCACGGGCTCCCGACGCGCGTCGGCGCCTGCCTCGGCGAGAACGAGGAGCTGAGCCCGTGGGAGCCGTTCCACGTCGAGCGCGGGTTCGGCGCGGAGGAGAGCACGGTCACCGTCGTCAACATCGTCTCGCCGATCGACATCCTCGAGCAGGAGGCACGGAGCGCTGCGTCGCTCGCACGGACGTTCGGCGGGTCGATGACGGTGCAGGGAACGACGAACATGCTGAACTCGTTCGGGACGCCGTTCCTGATCCTCGGGCTCGAGCACGCGGCGCTGCTCGCGCGCGAGGGGCTGTCGAAGGACGCTGTCCGCCGGCTGCTCTGGGACGAGGCGTGGCTGCCGCTCGACCGGTTCCCGCCGGAGGTGCGGGAGAAGTTCGAGCACACGAAGCGGCCGGTCGTGGACGGACGCGTGTACCTCACGCCGGAGCCGGAGAACCTGCAGATCGCGGTGGCGGGCGGGTACGGCCCGCGTTCGGTCTACTTCAGCGTGATCGGCAACTACCAGATCGAGCCGATCGAGCGGTAGCTCAGAAGCCGAGCGTGAGCCCGCCGCAGACGGTGAGCGTCTGCCCGGTGATGTAGCCGGCCTCGTCGGACGCGAGGAAGGCGACGGCCGCCGCGACGTCCGCAGGGGTGCCGAGCCGGCGCATCGGCACGCGCGAGGCAAAGTCGCGGCGGGTCTCCTCGGGCGTCGTGAGGAACATTCCCGCGTCGATCAGGCCGGGAGCGACGCAGTTGACGGTGATTCCGTCCGACGCGAGCTCGAGCGCGGCGTTGCGTGAGATCCCTTCGATCGCGGCCTTCGCCGCCCCGTACGAGATGCCCTTGACCGTGCCGCGAACGGCGATCGAGCTCGTGTTGACGATGCGCCCGTAGCCGTGCGCGCGCATCAGCGGCACGGCCGCGCGCATCGTGTTGAGCGTCCCCTCGGCATGCGTGGTCATGACGACTCGGAAGTCGTCGTTCGTGACGTCGAGGATCCCCGCCCGGCGGATCACGCCCGCGAGGTTGACGACGACGTCGAGCCGGTCAAGTGACGAGATGAGCTCCGTCACCGCGTCCGCGTCGGTGACGTCGGCGTCCAGGCCGAGGGCGCCTCCTTCGAGGGAGCGCGCAACGGCCTCCGCGCCCGCCCGGTCGAGATCGACGGCAATCACCTGCAGGCCCTGCTGCGCGAGCGCGGCGCACACCGCCGAGCCGATGCCGCCCGCCGCGCCGGTGACGAGGCCGACGCGTGTCACGAGCCGCCCCCGGCGTCGAACTCGAGGTGCAGCGCCTGCAGGCCGCGGAAGTTGAAGCTGTCGCGCGGCGCGAAATCGTTGCCGGACGCGAGGCGCAGGTTCGGCAGCCGTGCGAACAGCCGCTCGAAGGCGATCCGCCCTTCGGCGCGAGCGAGGGGCGCGCCGAGGCAGGAGTGGATGTGCGTGCCGAACGCAAGGTGCGCTTTCAGCTGCGGGCGGCAGAGGTCGAAGGCGTCGGGCTCGTCGAACACGGCGGCGTCGCGGTTCGCGGACGCGAGCAGGAGGATGAGCACGGATCCGGCGGGAATCTGCGTGCCGCCGACCTCGGTGTCCCGGAGCACGAGCCGGCCGGTCCACTGGAGCGTCGACTCGAGCCGCAGCGACTCCTCGATCGCCTTGACGAGGAGCGCCGGGTCGGAGAGCGCGAGTGCGCGCTGGTCGGGGTGGTCGAGCAGGAAGCGCATCGTGTTGCCGAGCATGTCCCGCGTCGTGTGCATGCCGCCGTTGATGAAGTTGACGGTCTCGGCGACGACGTTCGGCAGGTCGAGCTCGCCACCGTCGGCGGCGACGCGGGCGCGTACGAAGTCGCTGAGCATGTCGTCGCGCGGCTGCGCGTATCGATCGAGCACGGCGTCGCGCACGTGGGCGACCATCGCGCGGATGCCACCCTCGACGTTCTTGCGCCGCTCGGGCGGGAGGTAGCGGTTGCCGTGGCCGTCGTAGTCGCCCCAGGCGAGCGTCTTCTCGGCGTCCTCGGGCGGGAAGCCGAGGACGGCCATGATCGCGCGCGTCGGCAGGGGGACGGCGAGCTCCTGGACGAACTCGACCGTGCCGCGGGGTGCGAAGGCGTCGATCAGCTCGTCGACGATGGCGTGGATGACGGGCTCGTATGCGCGCAGCCGGCCGGGCTTGACGTACTCGAACGCGATCCGGCGCTTCTTCGTGTGCGCGGGCGGGTCGGACGAGAAGATCGGGCCGACGCGGTCGGGTCGCACGTCTTCGAGGCGTGCGACGCGCGAGACGCCGTCCTCGATGATGAAGACGAGGTTCGAGAAGAGCTCGGGCTGTCGCATCACCTCGACGATGTCGGCGTGCCGGGAGACGAGGTACTCGTCGCGTCCGGGCACCTTGTGCACCGGAGCCTCTTGGCGGAGCGCGGCGAAGTGCTCGTACGGGTGCGGGCAGACCTCGTCGGAGGGGTAGACGAGCGACGAGACGGCGTCGACGCTCACGGCGAGGCTCAGGTGGAGCGGAGCGAGCCGAGCTCGGACACACGGACGGAGCGTTCGATCATGCCCGCCCCCTGCTCACCGTCCCATTCGTAGGCGGCGAGACCCTGCGGCATGATCACGCTCTGCGGCTCGCTGGTATCGATGCCCCAGCAGAAGCGAAACTGATCTTCAGGGAAGAGGGTCGTGAAGTTGGTGGCGCGAAGCGTGCCGCGAATCGAATGCTTCCCGAGCTCGGACTCCAACTCGAGCACGAGCGGTTCGCCCGGCAACTCGGTGGAGCACAGCGTCATCTCGCTGCTCCGGGCGGCGTAGAGCCTCTCGCCGTCGCTGACGTAACCCTCTTCCCAGAACGGAACGCCGTCCGCTCCACAGATCCGCTGCAGGCAGAACGCGCGATTGCTCGGGAACAACCCCATCATCCACGTGTGGCCCGGGAACTCGGTGAGGTTCCGAGTTCCAATCCGGTGGGTGCGCATGCCGACTCCGGCGAACTCGTACTCCGCTCCGTCCGCGCGGATCGTCCCACTGGCTCTGACGAACTGCTCGTATCGCCGGGTTCCGTAGAACTTCCGCGCGCGCTCGGTGTCGTCGCCGGGGATGAAGCTCCCGGTGATCGCCGGCGGAAGCGCCATCGTGCCCTCGAGCTCGAAGGCGAGTGGGACGAGCGGCTTGTGCCGAAGGAGCCCCTCGCGCATCTCCTCGGCGCTCGTCGGCTGGGCCGTCGCGTCGAAGCGATACCGCCACAGCCGAAACGGCTCGACGCAGCGCGCCTCGAGATTCGCGCCGCGAACGACCGTCGGGCCCGTCGTGCCCGGGCCGTCGCTCTCGCTCATCAGCACTCTTCCATCCGCCAGATGCACGTTGATGGTCTCGCGCCGAATGTGGTAGAGGCCCAGGTGGCCGAGCGTCTTCACGTAGAAGTGGAGCCCGATCCGGCGGCCCTCGTCCCAGAGCCAAAGCGCGTAGTTCTCGCCGAACCAGGGATCGTCATCCGGAGGCGTGAGCACGGAGAGGTCGTACTCCTCCGGTAGACCGCCTGTCAGATCGATCTGGGTCGTCGTCGCCGCCATTGGTGTCGACAAGCCTAGACCCTGATCGAAGAAGCATGCAGGCTTGCCGCAATATCATCACCGGAAAGCGTGTCGGAGAACGGCGAACGAAGGGAGCTTTCAGTGGGACGGCTGAGCGGTAAGGTCGCGATCGTCACGGGCGCGGCAACCGGGATCGGACGCGCGACCGCGCTGCTCTATGCAGAGGAGGGGGCGAAGGTGGTGGTCTCCGACCTGCGGCCCGCGGAGGCGGAGAGCACCGTGCAGGCGATCAGGGACGCAGGCGGTGATGCGATCTTCGTCGCCTCGGACGTCAGCAAGAGCGAGGACGTCCAGAACCTGATCCGGGAGACTGAGTCGCATTACGGCGCGTTGCACGTGATGACTGCGAACGCAGGGATCCTCGGCCGCGGCCACAACAAGTCGCTTGTCGACATCACCGAGGACGAGATCGATCAGATCATGTCGGTCAACTTCGGCGGCGTCGCTCGTTCCTTCAAGTACGCCATACCGGCGATCCTGAAGTCGGGCGGCGGCGCGATGACCGCGACGGCCTCGCTCTCGGGTCACCGGGGATATGCGAAGCTCCCCGCTTACTGTGCGTCCAAGGCCGCGGTGATCGGCCTCGTCCGGTCGGTCGCCGCCGACCTGGTTCCCCACATCCGCGTCAATGCCGTGTCACCGGGCACCGTGCGGACCGAGATCGCCGCCCACAACGAGGAAGAGACGGGGAAGCCGTTCATCCCTCCGCCGGGCTCTGTCAGCGAACAGGCCTACGCGCGTCCGGCCGACCCGAGGGAACTGGCGCAGGCTCACCTCTGGTTGGTCTCGGACGACGCGTCGTTCGTCACGGGGCAGGCACTGCTCGTCGACAACGGTCGCAGCGTGGTGCCGGCCTAGCGGACGTTGCACCCGATGGATCGCTTAGCCGGGAAGGTGGTGGCGGTAACAGGCGGCTCACGAGGCCTCGGCGCGCGCATCGGAGCCGCGTGTGCCGCTGAGGGCGCGGCTGTCGCACTGCTGGCTCGCAACGACGAGGGGTTGCACGCTGCGATAGACCGGATCGGCTCGCCGGCAGCCGCGTTTACGACGGACGTCACCGATCCGCGCTCCGTCGACGAGTCGTTCGCCGCCATCCGTGAGCGGTACGGGCGCCTCGACGTGCTCGTCAACAACGCCGCCGTCGGCTCGCCGCACACGATCGACGAGGTCACCGATGCCGAGCTCGAGCACGAGCTCGCGACGAACGTCGCCGGCCCGATCTACTGCATCCGGGCTGCTCTACCGCTCCTCCGCGCCGCCGGCGGCGGGGACGTGATCAACATCAGCAGCGTCGCCGTGTCGAATCCGTTCCCGACGATGTGGCTCTATTCTGCGACGAAGGCCGCGCTCGAAGCGTTGTCGCTCGGGCTCGCCGAAGAGCTGCAGCCCGACGGCGTACGAGTCAGTGTGTTGCGCGTGGGCTCGATCGCCGACACCTCGTTCCAGGAGAGCTGGCCCGACGACCGGACGCAGCGCGCCGAGGACTTGGCCCGTGCCGAGGGTCGTGAGCGCTTCGCCGGCGCCGGTCGCACGTCACCCGATCTGCTCGCACGCTGGATCGTCGAGATCGCAGCGATGCCGCGTGAAGCTCGGGTGGGCGTCCTCGAGATCAGGCCGACGTGACCATGTACGCAGGCTCGGCCTTGCCGGCGACGCCAGAAGCTACCAGCGAACCTCGAGTGCCCCGAAGGCGCGAAGCACGTGCGAGTGCTTCCATTCCGGCTCCTGCGTGACGAGCTCGATGTTCGGGAGACGGGCGATGACGGCCTCGAGCATGAGCTGGAGCTCCATCCGCGCAAGGCTCGCACCGACGCAGGCGTGTCGCCCGCGACCGAAGGAGAGCTGGCGGTTCGGCTTGCGGGTGATGTCGAAGCGAAGCGGTTCGTCAAAGGCAGCAGGGTCGTGATTCGCGCCGTGGTTCGAGATCAGGAGCTGATCGCCGCGGCGGATGTGCTGGCCCGCGATCTCTTGATCTTCGAGCGCGTACATCGGCGCGGATACGACGACTCCGGGCTCGTACCGCAGGATCTCCTCGACCGCTGAACGGGCAAGCGCGATGTCGTCGCGCAGACGCTCGAGCTGATCCGGGTGGCGCAACATCGTGTAGAGACCGTTCGCGGCTGAGCCCGCCGTCGTCTCGAAGCCGGCGGCGACGAGATGCATGATCATCGTCGAGAACTCGCTGTCGCTCAGCTGATCGGTCTCGTCACGCCGAGCGCGCACGAGCCGGCTGAGGAGGTCCGATCCGTCGCTGTCGCGTCGCTCTTTGGCGATGCTCCGCATGTACTCCGCGCACGCGCCGATCACGGCGTCGGCGCGCTCGATCAAATCCTCGGCTGCCTCGCTCGTCCCGAGCGATTCGAAGCACTCCATGATCGTGTGGGCGACCTCGAGGAACCGGTCGTACTCGCTGTAGTCGAGCGCGAAGATGTCGAGGATCACCGTCGTGGGCAGCGGACGGCTGAACTCGGACACGAACTCCATGTGTCCTCGCTCCTGCACCCGGTCCAGCAAGCGGTTGACCGTCCCGTCGATCGTGTCGCGCAGCGTCTCGACGCCGGCGGGTGTGAAGACCTTGTTGAGGACACTTCGCATGCGCAGATGCTCTGCGCCGTCGAGCGCGAGGAGGTTCTCGCCGAAGAAGGTGGACGTCGGGCCGGCCTTCGAGACGAGCGGGTGCGGCGCGGCGAGTACGACCGGTCGCCTGCTCCAGCGCGTGTTGTCCTTGTAGATGCGATCGCCGTGCTCGGCGCTGGTGACGAACCAGTAGCCGTACGGCGTGCGGTAGACGGGATAGGCGGCGCGCAGTCGGTCGAGGAACGGGCGGGGATCGGCCCACGCCTCGTGTACGAATCGGATGTATTCCTCGTCGAACGTCGCTGTGACGGCCGCAGCCAACTCCACGCCTCCCGGCTCCGACTTCACGGACAGTGGACGGCTGCAATCATATTCCGGGAATCGCATGGAGGAAACCGGCTTGTCGGACACCCAATCTCCTACGACATGAGCGGCGACGCTGAGCGTGACGCGCTCGTGCAGCGGCTCCTCGACGAGCGAGAGATCCATGGCGTCCTCAGGAACTACTGCCGTGGCGTCGATCGTCTGGACGAGGAGTTGCTGCGGTCGGTCTATCACCCGGATGCAGTCGACAATCACGGCTCGACGTTCCAGGGGAATGCGCACGAGTTCGCGAAGGTGATCATCGAGCGTCTTTCGCAGGTCTCGCGCACACTCCACTCGATCGGCAACATCTCGATCGACATCGAGGGAGACGTCGCGTGGGTCGAGACGTACTTCCTCGCGTATCACCACGAGAGTCGTGACAACCCGAACGCGCTCATGAACCCCGCCGGCACGGACCTGCTCACCGCCGGGCGGTACATCGATACGTTCGAACGGCGCGACGGAGCGTGGAAGATCCTGCGGCGTGACGTCCTCCGCGAGTTCACGCGGATCGACGAGACCGTCGCCGAGCTGCCGGAGCCGGTCGGCGGGCTCGAGTCGAAACGGAGCCGCGACGACCCGTCGTATCTGCGCAATCGACCTTGAGCGAGACTCCGTGTAGCATTCTGCAACGTGTCCGCGAGCTCCGAGATCCGCACGCTGCCGAGCTACGCCGAGACGCTCGATACAGATCCATACGGATTCTACGACCGCGTGCGCGAGCAGGGCATCGTCTGGGACGAGGGAGTGAACGCCTGGCTCGTCTCGTCCTATGACGAGGTCAGGGAGTTGATGCGCCAGGACAAGAAGCTCGTCCGGCACGCCGTTGCGGACATCCCCGACCCGGCCCTCCACACCATCTCCGGCGGCAAGCGCAGCCGTCTGCTGCTGCACGGCCCCGAGCACGCTCGCCATCACCGGTGGTTCGTGCATCGCTTCACCTACTCCCTGGTCGATCAGGGGCGCGAGACCCTCTTGCGCCCGATCGCGGACCGGCTGCTGGATGAGGTCGGAGACGGGGGCCGGATCGAGATCCTGCGCGACTACTCGGACAAGTTTTCCATCCGCGTGATCTCGGCGGTGATGGGCCTTCCGTGGGAAGACGACGCGTGGATCACGCGCTGCAAGGCACTGCTCGATCGCAAGCAGCACTACCTCGACGTGTACACGGCCGACCTGCCGCCGGAGATCGAGAGGAGCGCGCTCGAGGCCGTCGAGGAGATGAACGAGTTGCTGCTCCCGTTCGTGCTCGCTGCCAAGGAGCGGCCGCCGAAGGACGACGACATTCTCGCGTTGCTGTGGTCGGACGGGCCGTCGATCATGCCCGACTGGGGCCTCGAGGACATGCAGGCCTGGATCGCGACCACGTTCTTCGCCGGCACGGACACGACGACGCACGCGATCCAGAACGCGGTCTACCTGATGCTCCAGTCTCCGGGCCTCCAAGAAGAGTTGCGGGCCGGCGGACAGGAAACGGTGGAACGCTACGCCGAGGAGGTGCTACGCCTCTATCCGTCGACCCACTACACCCGACGCCTCGCCAACGAGGACATCCAGATCGGCGAGGTGCTGATCAAGAAAGACGATCGGTTGCTGATGCTCGACGCTGCGGCGAACCGCGATCCCGAGCGCTTCACATGCCCCAACGACATCGACCTCAATCGCGACCGTTGGCGTGAGCACCTGGCGTTCAGCGTCGGGCCTCGCACCTGCGCCGGCGCCGCACTCGCGCGCGCCGAGGTCCAGGAGTCGGTCGCAAAGCTGCTCGAGCGGTACCCCAAGCTGTGGCTCGACCCGGATGCAGAGCCGCCCCAGCTGCGGGGCTTCCTCCTCCGCTCGTACCGGCCGCTGCACGCACGGTTCGACGCGGCACCCGGCTGAGCGACGGGAGGCGCACTGCGCAGACTGGTGAGGCGACAGCCTCACGCTCACGTCGTGACGTCGACCAGGACTTTGCCCACGGCGCCGGCTTCCACGGCGGCGTGCGCATCGGCGGTTCGCTCGAGTGGAAAGCGGTGCAGCGGTAGCCCTGCGCCTTCGCCGACGGGAAGTGCTCCAGCAGCGACGGCCGCCGAGACGTCGGAGACTGCGGTGTCCTTCGCTTCTGCCGGCACGGTGTAGACGAGGACGAACTGGTAGCGGACGTTCCGGAACATCAGTTCTCGCACCGGCACCGACATCTCGTCGGCGTCGGAAGCGTACGCGGCGACCGTGCCGTGTTCCGCGACGATGGCGACGTCGAGCCCGGCGTTCGCCGCAGGCGCGACCTCCACGATCACGTCGACGCCTTGGGGAGCGAGCTCACGGATCTCGTCTGCGGCGTCGCTGCGCCGGTAGTCGACGACGTGGTTCGCTCCGGCGGCGCGTGCGATCTGGGCCTTCGCCGGTGTACTGATCGTCGCGATGACCGTCGCCCCGGCCCAGCGCGCGAGCTGAATGGCAGCGTGGCCGACTGCGCCTGCCCCTCCTGCAACGAGCACGACGCGGCCTGAGAGGGCTCCGGGGGCAAGGCTGCTCGGCCCGGCTTCCGAAATGGTGAGGCAGCGATGCGCTGTCAACGCCGGAATGCCAATGCTTGCACCGAGATCGAACGATGCGTCGTGCGGGAGCGGCACCGCCTGTCGCGCAGGCAAGGCGACATACTCCTGCGCCGTCCCCTGTGACCGTTGCCAGGCCGCCTCCCAGATCCACACCCGCTGGCCCACCAACGCCGGGCTGACTCCCTCGCCGACCGAGTGGATCGTCCCTGCACCATCTTGGTTCGGCACTTGCTCCGCAATTGGCATCCCGGCGCCGAGGCGTGCGCTTCGACGGGACTTCCAGTCGGTGGGATTCACGCCGGAGACGCGCACGGCAACGACCACCTCATCCGGTCCCGGCTCGGGCAACGGCCGGCTGACCAAGCGGAGCACGTCGGGATCGCCCGCCTCCGAATAGACGATCGCTCGCGAGTCTTGGCGCCCCACAGCCTGATCCGCGCCGTGGCTCAGGTGCCGATACCGGTTGTCCGGCGGTCCTCGCCCTTCATCACCGTCAGCTCGTAGGGCCGGCCGATCTCCTCCAGCAACCACAACACACGAGTCGAGCGGCTTGCCGGTACGTGATAGAGGCGCATCACGCGATCCTAGTCCCCGGGGCTCGCTGCCCGAGTGCTCGTTCGCGCAAGCTGCGACGGAGGCCGGAACCGGATCTGCGCGAACCGCCGGGTCGCCGGCGACGGCGCTGATTCAATGTCGCGTCGATGGGCTCTGCGATCGCGTCTCCCCTTCCCTCCGCGGCGCAGCACCGTCGGGGGCGCGCGATGGTGGCGCTCGCCGCGGTGGCGTGGTCGACGGCTGGGATCTTGCAGCGCGAGCTGTCGGTCGGCGTCGGCACGCAGCTCGCCGGGCGCGCGCTCTTCGCGGTGCTCGGGCTGCTCGCCTACGTTGCGGTCGCCGAGCAGGGCGCGGTGCTGCGGGCGTTCCGGGCGGTCGGTCGCGGCGGGCTCGCGGTCGCCGCGCTGATGGCGATCTCCTCCGGCTCCTTCATCGTCGCGCTGAACCACTCGTCGGTCGCCAACGTCCTCTTCATGCAGGCGCTGGCGCCGATCCTCGCGGCTGTGCTCGGGACCGTGGTGGGCGAGCCCGTCTCGCGCCGCACCTGGCTGGCCATGGTCGTCGCGCTCGCCGGGGTCGGGCTGATGGTGGGCGGCCCCGGTCGTCCGAGCCTGCCGGGCGTGGCCCTGTCGCTCCTCATGACCGCCTCGTTTGCGGCGACGCTCGTCATCACGCGTCACCGCCGCGACGTGTCGATGGCGCCCGCAACCTGCCTGTCGCAGGTTCTCGTGCTCCTCGGCGCGGCGCCGTTCGCCCGGCCCGGCGAGGTCGGCCCGCACGACCTCGGGCTGCTCGTGGCGCTCGGCATCGGCCAGATCGGCCTCGGCCTCGTGTTCCTGACGATCGGGGGCCGGTTGATCCCGGCCGCCGAGGTGGCGCTGATCACGCTGCTGGAGGTCGTGCTCGGCCCGCTCTGGGTCTGGATCTTCCTGTCCGAGCAGCCCGGCGTCGCGACGCTCGCCGGCGGCACGATCGTGCTCGCCGCCGTCGCGATCCAGGCCCGCTCCGTGCCGGCCCCGTCGCAACCACACGGGCTCGCCGAGGGATCGGCGCTCCCGCCGCCGCCCTGAGGCCCGGCAGCGACTGCCCGAAGCGCTGACGCGAGGTCGCATACAGTCTTGACCGGTGAGCGAATCGGTCGTGATCGTCGGCACCGGCCGGGTAGCACCGGGAATCGCGGCGGCGTTCGCCGCTGTCGGCGTCGACGTCGTCGTCGCCGGCCGCGACGAGACCCGCGCGGCGGACTGCGCGGCCGCGGCAAGCGCTTTCTCCGGCGCCCGCGTTCGCGGCGCCGCTCTCGGCCCCGAGACGTTTGCCGGCGCAACGCTCGTCATCGAGACGGTGGTGGAGAGCCTCGAGGTGAAACAAGGCCTGCTCGAGACGATCGAGCCGTGGGTCGACGGCGAAGCGCTCATCGTCTCGAACACGTCGAGCCTTCCCCTCGACGAGGTCGCGGCGCCGCTGCGCGACCGGACGCGGTTCGCCGGGCTGCACTTCCTCCACCCGGCGCACCTGACGCGCGTCGTGGAGATCGTCGCGGCGACGCAGACCGCGCCACGGACGATCGCGGCTCTGCTCGAGCTCGCCGCGCGCATGGAGAAGCGGCCGATCGTCGTCCGCCGGGCGGTGCCCGGCTACGTCTGGAATCGCCTCCAGATGGCGATGCTCCGCGAGTGCCTGGAGCTCGTCGAGCAGGGCGTGGCGGACGCCGAGTCGGTGGACGCAGCAGTCGCGGACGGGCTCGCGCCCCGCTGGCTCGCGGCAGGCCCGCTCGCCACCGCCGACGCGGGCGGCATCGGGACGTTCCACGAGATCGCGCGGCAGCTCTTCCCGACCATCGCCTCGGGCACCGAGCCCCCCGAGCTCCTGACGCAGGCGCAGGCGAGCGGCGGCCTCTACGACTGGACCGACGACGAGCGCGATGCACTCGATCCCGTGCGGCGGGACGCCCTGAAGCACGGGGCGGAGATCGCCGCGCGGCGGCCGCGGCCCCGCCCGCGCGGCGCGTCGTAGCTCCGGCGCGCAGGACCGCGCCCGCCGAGCACGGTGCTGCTCCGGATGACGGGGTCGAACGTCACCGGACGGCGCCTCGGCCGTCGATCGCCCACGTGTCGATGCGCACGCCGCCGCGGTAGATCTCCGCGGAATCGTGCAGGTTGACGGCTCCGCACGCGTGATTCGGAATGATCGTGACGAGCTCGCAGACGTCCGGGCCCGGCAGCGAGGGGTCGAGCTCGAGGACGGCGTGCTCCTCGTACAGGCGCGCGACTCGTGCGCCTGGGTACTCGACGACCAGTCCGTAGGTATCCGGATCGCACCCCTGCGCGCGGTCGCTCGTCAAGGTCTTGGAGCCGGCGTCGAGCACGGCGCGGTCGCGCGTGGGGCGGCTCACGACGGTGGCGGCAACGCGTAGTGCACAGTCCTCGATCGCGGTCGTGCCGTTCGCGATGCACGCACGGTCACCGTAGACATACGTGCCGACGCGCAGCTCGGTGACGCCCTCGAGCTCGTGCGTGCGAAACGCGTGCGCCGTGCCGCCGACACTGATCGTCTGCACCTCGATGCCGCGTCGCTCGATCGCCAGGCGCGCGCCCAGCAGGCCGGCCGGGTCCGCCGGCGCGGGATGCGTGAACAGCCCCTCGAACCGCACGCCCCGAAGCGCCTCGACCAGCTCCGCGAGCTCGGCTGCTGCCTCGGGCGTCTGCACGCCGGTCCTCCCGAAGCCGGTATCGCAGTCGACGAGGACACCCGCCTCGGCCCCCGCCTCCTGCAGCGCCTCCGCCAGGCCGCGCACAACGGTTTCGGAGTCTGCGGCGACCGACACCGCCCCGGCGCGCGCAAGCTCGGCGAACCGTCGGCTCTTCGTCGTGCCGACGAGCGGGAACGTCAGGAGAACGTCGGCCCCGGGAGAACCGACGGCCTCCGCTTCGCCGATCTTCTGGCACGCGAGCCCGGCTGCACCGGCTTGGATCTGTCGTTGCGCGATCGGCCGCATCTTGTGCGTCTTCACGTGCGCGCGCAGGCGCAGACCGTGTCCGTCGCAGTAGCGCTGCATCCGCTCGATGTTTCGATCGACGGCATCGAGGTCGACCAGGAGCGCAGGCGTGTCGATCATCGCGGCAACGAGGCGAGCGCCGCGTTCGTGTTCCCGCGTGGGTCGAACTCCAGGCCGATATCGCCCTCGTAGCCGGCGTCGCGGAGCGCATCCGCGAAGCGGCCCAGATCGATCGTGCCCGTGCCCGGGGCGCCGCGACCGGGGTGATCTGCGTACTGGACGTGGCCGATCACGTCGACGAGCTCCGGCGCTTCGACGATCGGATCGGATCCGGAGCATGCGGCGTGGTACGCGTCGTAGAGCAGCCGCACCGAATCCGATCCGATCGACTCGAGGAAGCGGCGCGCGTCGCCGGCCGTCGGCAGCAGATACTCGGGCACGTCGAGGGCGTTCAGCGCCTCGACGACGAGGACGACGCCCTGCGCCGCAGCGCGCGGCGCCGCCTCGCGGAGGACGCCGGCAGCCGCGTCTCGCTGACGATTCTCGGGCTCCCCGCCGGTAAGCCGCCCCGCCAGGACGTTGACATACGGGCAGCCGAGGCCGGCGGCGAGCGCTACGGCCTCGCCGATGCGATCGAGCTCCCTGTCGTGCAGCTCGGCGCGGTTGAGGAAGCCGCGATCGCCCGCGGCGAGGTCGCCGCCGTTCGAGTTGAGCAGGGCCACGCGGAGGCCGGCCCCGCGCACCGCAGCCGCCCATGCGTCCGCATCCGAGCCGGGCCACCACGTCTCGACGGCCGGGAAACCCGCATCACGTGCCGCCGCCGGCCGTTCGAGCGGCGGCAGCTCCGTGAAGAGCATCGAGAGGTGGGCGGACCAGCTGATCGTCACGCGAGGGAGCGCTCGAGCTCGAACGCCGCCCGAAACGCGGTCAGCTCGGCGAAGTGCGCTGCCACCAGCTGCACCGCCGTCGGAAGTCCCGCCGCATCCGTCCCGCTGGGGACCGAGAGCGCCGGATGTCCGGTGAGGTTCAGCGGCGCGGTGTTGAAGCACATGGCCGCCGAGGTGCGGGACGCGATCTCCGCGAAGGTGGCCTGCTCCTGGAGCAGACGCGGCGCCGTCGTCGGCACGGTCGGCGTCAGGAGCAGGTCGTGCTCGCCGAGCGCCGCGGAGACCCGCTCGCGCACGAGCAGGCGCAGATTCTGCAGCCGGGCGAACGTCGCATTCGAGTCTCGCTCGTGCAGGTAACGCTCTGCGATGAGCCACGACTTCAACTGCTTCGGCAGGTCCGCGGACCGCGTGCGGCGCGCGTCTCCGAATGCCTGCACGACGACCGGGTCGACCGCGCCGAGGTGACCGTAGCCGGCAAGCTCCGAGCGAACCATGTTGGAGATGAGGCAGCCGATGTACGGCTGGAAGATCGAGAGCGCCTTCGCCCAGATCGGCAGCGAGATCCGCGTCACCCGGGCGCCCGCGTCCTCGAGAGCGGCGGTCGCGCGGTCGACACCCGCGAGCACGGCTTCCTCGCAGATCGACGGATCGCAACTCTCCTCCACCACGGCGACCGAGAGCCCGGCGACGCCCTGTCCGGCCGCCTCCGTGTAGCGCTCGGTACGGATGTCGCCTCGAACCCACTGCGGGTCGCGTGCGTCCGGCCCCGCGATCACCTCCAGGAGCAGCGCCGTGTCGGCGACGGTCCGCCCCAGCGGGGTGACGAAGTCGATCGTGTGGTCGATGTACGTGATCCCGAAGGAGGGCACCAGCCCGTGCGTCCCCTTCGCGGCGACGACTCCGCAGTAGGCGGCGGGGATGCGCCCGCTGCCACCCTGGTCGACGGCCAATGCGAGGTCCACGGCGCCCGCACGAACGGCGGCGCCGGAGCCGCCCGACGACCCGCCTGCGGAGTAGGCAGGGTCGACGGGATTCCGCGCGGGACCGAATGCGCTCGTCTCCCCCGTGCCGGCGGCGCCGAAGTCGTCCATGTTCAGCTTGCCGACGATCACGCCGCCCGCGTCGAGGATCCGTTCGACGACCACCGCATCGGCGCTCGGGAAGTTGCCGCCGAGCCGGGAGCCGTTCGTCGTCGGCACACCGGCGACGGAGATGTTGTCCTTCACGCCGACCGAGCGGCCACGCAGGGGACCGTCCGCTGCACCGGCCACATGACACTGCGTGATGAACGCGTTGTGCGGATCCTCGTCCGGCTGCGGGCGCCGGCCGGCGTCACGCGGGCCG
>ORMF011953281.1_pt1 | contig 26656 bp, 26 predicted proteins | sample 1779871 | NCBI WGS metagenome assembly ORMF01 (sample SAMEA104232316, study PRJEB22302) | groundwater metagenome | biome: forest; feature: aquifer; material: groundwater | place: USA | collected 2011-08-07 | depth 5.4 m | reverse complement strand
GGGGCCCGATGCGGCTCGCGGCGGCGATCACACGCTCCAACCCAAACGAGAAGCCGCAGGCCGGCGCCCCCTGGCGCCCGCCAAGCGCGCGCACGAGGTCGTCATAGCGTCCCCCACCGGCGATCTGGATCCCCGCGCTGTCGTACACCTCGAAGACCAGCCCTGTGTAGTAGCGCAGCCCGCGGCCGAGCGCGAGATTCACCTCGACGTCCGCCGCCGTGTCGAAGTACGAGTCAAAGTAGGACAGCGCTTGCTCTACCTCCCGGACCGGGCCATCGGCGAGTCCAAACTCGCCGAGAACCGCGCGCAAGGCAGGGAGCGCGGTGGCGGGCGGCCCTGCGGCGTCCCGCAGCCGCCCGATGAACTCGATCGCTCGTCCGAGCGCGGGAGTGGGATCCGGCCGATGGGCCTTGCGCAGCAGCCGCGCCACGATCTCTTCCGGCGGTCGGACCCCACCATCCAGGTTGAAGTCCGCCTGCAGGAGGAGATCGCTCGCGATCTTCGCGGCCGCATCGGGCCCAAAGGAATGGAGCAGCTCCACCAGCGACCCATCGTCGGCCGGCTCGGACCCATCCTGCCCCGCCCCGAGCAAAGCTCCGAGCCGCGCGATGACTCGCTCGTCTTCCCCGGGCCCACGGGCGAGATGCTCCATCACGCCGAGCACCAGGGACTGGGCGCGCGGCTCCATCCCGAGCTCCGTGAGCAGGTCCAGCACCCCGCCGAGATGGCCGACGATGAAGCGCGCCCCGCCGAGCCCGACGGCATCGAGTCCGTCGCGGGCGACGGCCAGGATCTCCGCGTCCGCCGCGGGCCCTGCCGCCCCGATGCACTCCACGCCGACGTGCGTGAACTGGCGCTGCCGGCCGCGCTGCGGCTTCTCATACCGGAACGTCGGCCCCGCATATTGCAGCCGAATGGGCAACGGCTGGCTCTGGAGCTGGTTCACGTAGGCGCGAATCAGCGAAGCCGTGAACTCGGGTCGAAGGCAGATATTGCGGTTCCAATGGTTGAACGCATACATGCGCGCCGCGATCTCTTCGCCGGACTTCCGCAGGAAGAGCTCGGTTGGCTCGATCACCGGGGTGTCGATCGGCTCATAGCCGTAACGGCCGAAGACCTCGCGCATCCGGGCCTCAGCCGCGAGCTGCACAGCGCGCAGCGGCGGAACGACGTCCGCCGTGCCACGGATCGGTTTGATCTCGAGCGTATCCAAGGAGGCGGCGACCCCGGCGGCGCCCAGCGGTTTCGCACAAAGAGGAAGCGATCGCATAGGAGAATCCAGCCCAAGCGGCGGATTCCGGGGCTGGGCGCAAGCGGTGGATTGTACCATGGGCTGCCGGGCCGCCCTATCCACGCGCCGCCATTGGTCCCGCGTGGAGGCAAAGCCGGGTATCATCCAGAACCAACGGCAGCGAGAGGCGCCCCCGAAGAATGCTCGAGAAGAACGCGCGACGTGAATGCCCGCTTTGAATGATGAAATGAGCGCGCCGATCCGGGTCCTCCTCGCCCATCGCAATGCGATCTTTCGCGAGGGCGTGCGCTCCGCCATCGCCGGACTCGCGACGTCGGCGACCGTGGAGGAAGCGGCAGACGGCACCCAGGCGCTGCTCACAGCCATCGCGATGGCGCCGGATGTCGTCATTTGCGGAGCGCTGCTGCCGGACATGAGCGGTATTCAGCTCACCCGCTCCCTGCGCCTGCGGGTACCCAACGCGGGCATCATCCTCATGGCCGATCAAGACAACCCTGATACGATGTACGAGGCCCTCAAGGTCGGGGCCTCCGGCTACGTCCAGGAGGACGCGCGCCCCGTGGAGCTGTGCGAGGTTGTCGAGCGGGTTGCCCGCGGCGAGCACACGATCGATGAAAGCCTGCTCAGCCGGCCGGATATGGCCAGCAAGGTGCTGGAGGAGTTCAGCACGATGAACGACGACACGCCGCAGGAGATCCAGCCGCTGCTCGCCCCGCTATCGCCCCGCGAGATCGAGATCCTGGACCAGATCTCCCGGGGCAACAGCAATAAGCAGATCGGCCGCAACCTTGCGATCAGTGACCAGACGGTGAAGAACCACATCACGTCCATTCTGAAGAAGCTCGCGGTCAACGATCGCACGGAGGCCGTCGTGTTTTCCTTGCGGCGCGGCTGGATCAGCATCGACGACTAGCCTGCGGAGGCGGGTCGCGCTGGAAAGATCACCGTGGATCGTTCCTGGTCGTGTGAATTTGTACCTTGCATTGGTCCAGCTTCGCTGGTATCTTTGCCCAACCGCACGTTTCGGACTTGTAACGTGCGCAAGAGGTTCCGCAAGAGGTTCTTGGAAGGAGGTGGAAACTCCATAACCGCGCCCGAGATCGCCAATTCCGATCGTCCGCATTCATTCTCTTCCCTCGTTCTCGGCGAAGCTCGGGCACTGCAACAACGCGTTTCCGTTGTGGCGGCCAAACCCTTCTCGCGTTCGCGCAAGGGTGGGGTCGGGCAATCCGGTGACCAGGCTTCATGACCGATCGCTGGCGAAACGGCGGGCCCGAGGTTCATCATCGGGCAGACCGGACCAGGGATCGACGCAAGAGAGGACTCTCCCGTGTGGAAGAAAATCCGCGCCATCGGTCCGCAGCTATTGCGGACCGAGCGCGGCCAAACCAACGTCGAGTACGCGCTGATTCTGCTGCTCGTGGCACTGGCAACCATCGCGCTGCTCATTGCCCTGTCAGCTCAGACCAATGGCGTTCTGATGAACAGCGTTGCGACCAGTCTGGCGAACCCGTGACAGTGACTAGTACTTTTTTCCTACATGCAGTTCCTTGCGCACTACAATGGGGGCTGCTATAGTCCCCAACACGCAGGCCGTTACAGGTTTGTAAGTGCGCGAAACCATGGGACGTGAAAGGAGGTGGAGCTGGAGCGGCCAATAGGAGAACAGGGCATTCCGCGGGTATCATGCGTATCCGATTCTCCCTGGCTCCGGCTGCACAAGGAAACGCTCTAACGAACCATCGATCGCCACACGACCATTCATCGCGGAATCATCTATTTAGGAAAGGGAAACACTCACATGACCAAGATCAAGCAGTTCGTCACCGACCTCAAGGCTGCCACCTACGGCGTGATGCCCGAGCGCGAAGAGGGCCAGACGAACGTTGAGTACGCACTCATCCTCGTCCTGGTTGCGATCGCCGCGGCGGCCGTCCTGATCATCGTCGGCACCAACATCAAGGGCGTGCTCACGAGCGTCAACACGAGCCTCACCAACCCGTAATCCACGAGGCTTCCTGGAAGGGGCCGGGAGCTCTAACGAGCTCCCGGCCCCTTCTTCTTGTCTGCGCCGCGCGGCTAACCGCGAAACGCATCGTGGGAAGCCATGCCGGGTTCGTTCACTTTCAATAACACCAGCGACAACACCAGCGGCGGCACCCAGCCGGGCAGCTCGCGCTCTATTCAATGGCCTGGGGCACCGCGCGCAGCGGCCAGTCGCACGTTGAGTACGCACTCATCCTCGTCCTGGTTGCGATCGCGGCGGCGGCCGTCCTCCTCATCGTCGGTCAGAACATCAGCACCGTTCTGAGCAGCGTCAACACGAGCCTCACCGCTCCGTGATCCTCGGCCCTTCTTAAAGGGGTCGGGGGCTCTAACGAGCTCCCGACCCCTTCTTTATGTCTGCGATTTAACAGGGCCGTAACGTCCAAGGCTGTATCGCGCTATGTAGTCGACTAGCTCTTTTTGGGCCTCACGTACGCATTTATGCATCTCACGTAGGCAGACAGATGCCGCGGCACGGATCCTTCCCGCCGGGGCCAACCCCGCGTTGCTTGCCCTCCAAACCGGCTGCACCCCTACCGGGATTAGCTGGGGCAGTACCGGCAGCGGCACCATCACGGGCGGCGTCATCGCAAATGGAAAGATCAGCGGCACCGGCACGACCACGGTTCTTGGCAATGGCCGGTACGGGGTCGGCTGCTCCCCACCGCCTGGGCCAGATCTCCATTGGCAAGCTGGTCAGCCCACCCAGCAGAGCTCGGCCGTGGCTGATCCGTACCTCGCCGCAGCCGCGGGCTGGGTAAGCGACGCAGGGAAGACCGTGAGCACCCACACGCTGAAGAGCCTGAACCCCCTGACCGGCGGGAACTGGTGCGTCAACGACAGCGCCGTCCTTACCCTCACCCTCTGCCCAACCGGCCCATTCTCCGTGAAAACATCAGGCAGGATTGATTTTTCCGGTCCAGCCAATTGCACCGTCACCGCCTCCTAGCTCGGCATCATCTTCTACAGCGACTCTACAAGCGCCCAGGCAGTCCAGCTCGTCTTCGGCGCCAGCAACACGCTTAATGGGGCGGCCTACGCTCCCGCGCGCACCGCGGCCCTATCCGAGGGTGGCTCCACCATGATGAACGGGTCGGTCATCGCCAACCTGATCGTGGGACCTATGAACCACTCATTCACGATCGATAGCAACAGTGGCGGTAGCCAGGCGGGGCAGCTCGCGCTCTATCGGTAGCGTGACGTCCGGCGCGAAGAGAGATGGTCGCGGTTGGATGCGCAATCATCCTCGTCTTAGTTGCGATCGCCGCGGCGGCCGTCCTCATCAGTCGGCACCAACATCAAGTCCATTCTCCTCAGCCCGGCCCCGCAACCGTGGCCTACCGATCCTCTTGCTAGGCTCGGCTGGACCCTCGGCTACGCACCCACACTGCTGACACGGTCCCAAACCTGGCGGGCTCAACGGCACGAGCAATCGGCTCCTCGTAAAACTCCTTCGGCAAGAACCCAGGAGTAGCGTCGACAGCCCGAACCTGTGGGCTGGACCTTTCGAGAGAAATGCGCCGGAAAGATTGAATACATGTCCCCGGTCTTTTCTTCTCGGGTCCGGGCCCGCTTGATGCTCGTTCCTATGTGATACCCATCACATCCACGATGTGCGCGGGGTCACACATTCCGTGCCATACTAGGCATTCCGTTCCGTTAGTATGTATCATCCTGTCGCGTAACGAGCTAGTTCTTATTCGTACGATAGCTAGTCGTTTTCCAAACTTTAGATTCAGTAGACGGAGGTTTTCTACGATGAGGCGACCAAACTTCGGTGGCGAACACCAGTGTATGGTGGTGTGGTCCCGAAGTAGCTTTCACCGCCTCCGGGAAAGGCTCGCCCTCGTGCACCCGCGGGCCCCTCGCCCAGGCCAGGCCTTTGTCGAATTAGCACTCGTCGGCGTTACGGCGGTCGTTCTTCTGCTTGCGGTGGCCGATCTCGGACGGGCGTTCTACGAAAACATGGCTTTGCACCAGGCCGCTGAGGCGGGAGCGCTAGTTGCGTCTCACACGAGCAACGCACTGAATGTCTCCAACAGTGTCGCAACTCAGTTCGTCAAGGACACGATTAAGCAGGCACCACCGAACCGGATGCCGATCGCTGACGCAGATATCATCCTAGATCCGCCCTCCGAATGGTGCTACACGGCGCTCTGTGAGACGGGCTGGACCCCATGTACAGCTTTCACGATCACCGTAAACCACACCTTCAACTTCATCACCCCTTTCTTGAGCAACTCCAAGACGTTGCCTCTCAGCGCCGTCATCGCCGGCCGCCGAGATGGTGGCGGAGTGACATCATGCACGTGATCTGGATACTATCGGCGTGGACTAGGGCTCATGCAGAAATCCGCCGGCGGCGGTGCGTTACGCCAGACTCCGGGCAAGCAACCGTCGAATTCGCGCTGGCAGCTTCGATCTTCCTCACGGTCATGTTCGGGATCGTCGAATTCTCGTACGCGGCCTACACCTTCAGCATGGTCCAGCACGGGGCCAATGAAGCCGCACGTCGTGGAATGGTGCTCAATAAGATCCGAACAGATACCAACGCGGTCGGCAATAGTTACGTGAATGACCCCGCCTTTGCTGGGAACTACAGCGCCACCTACACCAATCCCGCCTGCGACACCAAGACGATTGCAGGAACAGTAGGGTGCAACCGGCTCCTCCTACCGAGCACCTTTACCGTTATTGTATGTGCTCCCACAGCCACTGCGAATACCGACCCTGCGAACTGCCCCTCCAGCCCCACGGATCCGGACACTACCGTGCCCGCGGGGCGGTTTATCGAGGTGACGGCACGCTACGCATATAAGCCGCTGATTAGCTTTCCATTCCCGAGCAGCTTTACCATGACGGGCTTTGCCCGAACGCAGACGCAGTAAGGGAGCACAACATGGCCAAGGATTCTTCATTCATACCGGCAATTGGTCGCCTTATGCGCGAGCCATCGACTACGCGCAGCCGTGGGCAGATAATTCTCATGTATGCCCTGATGATGACCATGCTGCTTGGCTTCGCAGGCCTCGCCATCGATGTCGGACTCGCGCTGGCGCAGCGGCATAACTACGAGAAACTGGCGGCCACATGCGTCCTCGAGGGCGCGCAACAGGGCGACTCGACGACGTGGGGCACCCGAGCTACGAATTGCGTCACGACGAATGGCCTTTCGGCTGGGGTGGTGGAGTACGCCGGTATCCCCCAAAGTGGCCCGTACGCGGGCAACAACAAATTCGTCGAACTGCGATTACGCAACACTCAATCGACGTTTTTCGCTAAGGTCGTAAAGGTAAACACGCTGCCGATCGCTGCGCGGGCCGTGGCCGGAGGCTTCACCATAGTGGACTTCGGCCTGATGGGACTCCAACCAGCGATACCCCCAGCCATCACTAACTCAATAAGCTGTAATGGTTGCTCCAGCGCGGTGATTAACGGGAACGCGTGTACCGCGGGCAGCATGGACGCCAACGGTGCCGGTATGCAGATCAACGGCGAGGTGGACCCGAATCAAGGGTTCAGCGGCACGCCGCCCCAGTCCCCGCCCGCGACTAATGTTCCACCACCTAACGCGCCGTGTCAGGATCCCGGCTACAAACTTCCGGCTGCGCCGGTGCCCCTGTCCCTAACTATGCCGGCAGTTCCGGTGACCATCGGGTGCCCGGTCGGCTCATCTATTGAAGTGCCAGGTGCGCAGGGAAACATTACCGTTAACTGTAATGACGCAACCAAAGAAATCATGATTCGGCCACCTCAGCGCAGCGTCACCGTACAAACCACCAATGACGCCAAGGTGACCTTGCTCGGTAGCGCATCGCCCCCATTTACGGGCCAATTTCAGGATGTCACAGCTAACGGGTCGGGCGACGTCGTACTCACGCCAGGCTTCTACGACAACATAGACGTAAAGACTGGCACACGTGTGAAACTCAAAAAAGGACTCTACCTAATTACCACCAAGTTCGAGGTGGAGGCCTCAAACGCAACCGTCACTGTGGTTGACAATCCGGCCGACCCTCCCGGCGTCACAGGACAGAACGGCGTTTCCATGGTTGTTGGCCTACTCTTTAGCCTAAATAACGGTAATAGCACCATGAATCTAACCCCATGTTGCGCCAAGGAGATGGATAACCACATCCAGCTCTACCATTTGGGCGGCTGCGATGAACCATATTCCGGTGCAACGCCGAACGACCCCGGGGGAGCGGGCGGACCTTTGCTGAAATGGGGGGCCTCGTGGACGTGCCCGCCTGGCGTTCCCAACCAAATATACTGGGGTGGTAGCAACGATCCTAAGGTGATGGACGGGAGCATCTATTCGCCCTACCTGTGCAGCGTCCCGCCAACATGTACGGCCAACACCGCGCATCCAGATCCAGAACGTCGCCCGCAGCCGAACACCCTGCCCCAAAGGCAGTGCGCGAACTTTGCCGGCGCGCCGGCTTGCGTTGTCATACACGGGACGAGTGGGACGGACATAAACGGCCAGGTCATTGCGCCGACCATTCTCCTCAACGGCAATGGACTCGAGCTCACGTATAATCAGAGTTCGAGCATCATCGCCCGGCAGCCATTCCTTGCCGAATAGGAGCCCATCGACGTACCGAAATCGGAATTTCCCCGGGCGACTGGCTCTCACCGGCTTTCCTAAACCCATGGTAGGTCCATTTATTCGAGCGCTTGTGCGATTAGCCAGGCGCTCGAATCGATTCAAGCCTGGTTCGCTCGCTTGCTTCGCGGGGCTCTCCTTTCACGTTCAGGCATGTCTCGATCTGAGCAGCGGCCAACGTTTCTACTGGGCACTAGCTCCTAATTAGCCACAGGGGCTATAGGTTCGGGCTGACCTGACCGCTTACCATAAGCCTCCGCTAAGAAGCGTCGGTACGGAGGCGGTCCCTGGTGAACCAAGTCGGCCCTCGACGCCGACCCGGCCCGGTGCGGGCTTGGCTCGGCGACTGGGGCGGCAGGTTCGTCCTCGGCCTCAGTATGTACGGGGTCCTGTACGCGGTTTGGACCTCCCAGCATTGGGGCGGTCCCGAGCGCGTCCCGCTGATCAGCAGCCTCGCCTTCATTCCCGTGACCGCCGCGTCCACCTTCCTGGCGTTCCGCACCGCAAGCCACCCCGCGCTTGACCTGAACACCCGGAGCGCCTGGCGGACCATCGGGTTCGCCCTCGTGATCCTGTGGGTCAGCGGCCTGCTCCGCGTCCTGCAGGAGCTCATCCGGGGTGCACCAGCTTTCCCCTCATTCGGCGACCTGGTCTATGTTGCGTACTACCCGATCCTCTTCCTCGGGTTGACGCGGTTTCCTCGCCGCCGGCTCCAGGGCGTGGCGAATGCCCGCTTCTGGATCGACGTCCTCACCGTCGTGCTTGGGGGCGGCGCGATCATCTGGTTCTTCGTCCTCGGGCCCGTCGCCTCCAGCCAGCAAACCGGCTGGCTCCCGAGTGCGGTGGCCGCGTTCTACCCCATCGGCGATCTGGCACTCATCTTCGCGGTGGCCGTCGTCCTATTCGGCGGGACGGAGAGCCTGGAAACCACGCCGTTCCTCGCGCTGCTCGCGAGCTTGCTCGCGTTCGTCGTGGCAGACCTCACCTACAGCTATCAATCGCTCGCTGGGACGTACCGCGGCGCCGGCTGGTGGAGCGCGCTGTATATCGTCGGGCAAGCATTACCGGGGATCGCGGCGCACCTTCATTACCGGCAGGCGTGGAGGCCCGGATCACCGCGAACCGCGAGTCGCGCCGGCGGCGAGCTCCTCGCCAGGCTTCCATACGGCGTGGTCGCGATAAGCTCAGCCCTTCTCCTTGCCTCCGTGCAGGCGGAAAGCTGGGCGCTTGTGAGCGGGCTGGTGATCATCACGATCGCCTTGACCTGGCTGGCCTTCGTCAACCAGGCGATCCTGCTTCGCGAGAACGTCCGTCTCGCCACGGCCCGCGCGAGCTTTGCCGATCGCATCGAGTCAGCGTACGAGGCGGCAGCGGCGGTGGCCTGGCAGGCGGCCCCCGAGACCGTCAGGGACCACATCATGGCTGACGTTCGCCGGCTGACGGGGGCAACGCACGCCGCGCTGTTTCACTGGGATCCTCAGACCGGGTCCACCCGTTTGATTCGCACCGAGCCGGCGCTGGGCCGCGCGGCGAGCCAGGCCTGCCTTCGCCTCGCCGTTCGCGTCGCCCGGATCGGCAAGACGATCCAATCGGCAGACCCGGCCGACGAGTCCTTGCAGGAGCTCCACGGGACGATCGGAAGCCAGAGCTACGCGGCCCTACCCTGGCGGGGCCCGACTGGCATGGCCGGCATGCTGGTTCTCTGCGCCGACCGTTCGGCCGCGTTCCCCGAAACGATCGATGACGAGTCGTTCGCCACGATCGAAGCCCTGCGGATGTACGTGGCCGTGGCGGCCGCTGCCTGGCGCGGTGTAACGAACGAGGCCGCATTGGAGCCCCTCGATACAACTTCTATCACAAGTCCGGGAGCGAGCCCGGCGATCGAGGCGCTTCGCCAGGGAATCCTGCCGACGCTCGACACCGCGCGCGACCGGCTGGAGCTCCTCGCGCTCGACGACCCGGCGCTGTCGCCCGGACAGCGAGAGGCGGTCCTCATCGAGATCCAACAGGCGATGCGCCTCTTTACGAGTCTCATCGAAGAGCTGCACATCTCGGATCTCCTGCAGCGAAGCGCCCTCGTCATCGAGCCGATTCCACTGGATGCCGTAACTCAGGCGCACGATGTCCTGGCCTCCGGAGCGGTCTCCTGGCGCGGCCGCGCGGTGCGCGTCGTGGACGATGGGCGACATCCGAGTGCGCTCGCCGACGTTGGGTTCTTCCCGCGGATGCTCGAGATCCTCTTGCAGAACGCCGTGTCCTACAGCGTGAGAGATAGCGAGATCGATCTGCTCATTGGGGGCTCTCCCGGTCAGGTGACGTTCGAGGTTGTCGATCGTGGACCCGGCATCCCGATGGGCGAGCGGGAACGCGTCTGGGAGCCGTTCTACCGGTTGCCAACTGGGGGGCCGAGCGAGCCAGGGCTGGGGCTCGGGCTGCCGATTTTGCGCGGGTTGGTCGCGCTGCACGGTGGGGAGATCTGGCTGAAAAGCGAAACGAATGTGACCCGGGTCGGTTTCTGGCTTCCCGCGGCCGATCAGCCCGAGCCGGTTACGTCGAATCGCATCATCGGGAGCTTCGCCTTCGCGGCCCTGACTTCGTTGCGCCCGTGAGCACGCGGGCGCGGCTCCGGCTGGCGATCGTCCTCCTCCCGTCCCTCATCCTGGTGCTCGTCGAGGTTGTGCTGGAGGGCGACTTGCGGCCCTTCGGCTGGCAGGGGGTCATTCGCGTCGTGCCAGAGCTGGCCATCGCGCTGGTCGTTCCGCTCATCATCTTTCGGCTCACCCTGCAGCTCGAGCGCGAAGTCGCGCACCGGAACACCGAGCTCGTGACCCTGCGGGCGGTGATGGACGAGCGCGAGCGACTGAGCCGGGAGATCCACGACGGCAGCGCCCAGGTGCTCGCCTCCGTCTTGACGCACGTCGACGTGATCCGCGGGCAGGTGGAGTCTGGCGAAACCGCGGCTGCCACGGCGCAGCTCGATACGCTGCGCGAGGCCTCCGCCGAGGCGTATCAGGACATCCGCGACGCGCTGGCGGGGCTCCGCATCGGGCTCCAGGGCCGCGAATTCGCCGATGAGCTGCGGGCTGTCGCGCACCAGTTCGAAAACCGGACCGAAATTCCCGTGAGCCTCCAGATCGATCCTAATGCCGACACGCCCGCGCCAACGGTGCAGCTTCAGGCATTGCGCATCGTCGGCGAGGCGTTGGCGAATGTGCACAAGCACGCCCAGGCGACCCAGGTCGTTCTCAAGGTCGAGCCCGGCGCCGAGAACTCCATCCGCATCACGGTCCAGGACAACGGGGTCGGCTTTCGAGACGAATCCAGGTCGGCTGCAACCGGCGGCTTCGGCCTGCGCACCATGCGCGAGCGAGCCGAGAGCGTGGGGGGATGGCTGGGGGTCCTGAGTGAGCCCGGTGGCGGAGCCACAGTCGTGAGCGAGCTACCCCTGCACTCGCCGCCCGACGACCGATAGGCTCGGCGCAGGGTACCCGGCCACCGGGGTCAAGACGACTTGTGAATGAAAGGAGACCAATGGAACGGACGCGAATCCTCCTCGTCGACGACTACCAGCTCTTCCGCGACGGGCTCCGCGGGCTGCTGGCCAGCCAACCGGACCTGGAAGTGGTTGGGGAGGCCGAAGACGCCCACACCGGGATCGAGCTCGCGAAGCAGCTTCGTCCCGACGTCATCCTGATGGACCTGAACATGCCCGACATCGACGGCGTGACGGCAACGCGGCAGCTCACCGCCGAGCTGCCCGAGGCCAAGATCGTCATCCTCACGGTCGACGAGAACGTCGAAACGCTCTTCGAAGCGATTCGCGCCGGCGCGCGCGGCTACCTCATCAAGAGCATTCGAACGACCGAGCTCTACGAGCAGCTTCGGGGCCTGGCTCGGGATGAGTCGCCCATCTCGCGCGAGATGGCGGCGCGCATTCTCGACGAGGTGCGCCGCGGCTCTGCGCTGGTCGCCCCGGAGGCAACCCTCAGCGACCGGGAGATCGAGATTCTCGAACTCGTCTCCGCCCGATTGTCCAACAAGGAGATCGCCGCCCAGCTCGTGCTGAGCGAGCACACGGTGAAGAACCATCTCCGCAGCATCCTGACGAAGCTGCGGGTCAAGTCACGCCGCCAGGCGGCCGACTACGGCATCATGCGCGGCTGGGTAAAGAGCAAACGGCTCGGTTAGCTTTACGACCTTTTCGCTTCGAACTCCCTATATGGACCGTGGAAACTATTACGAGCGGTGAGGAGACTGCCAAACTGGTGCACGGCCCTGGAACCACACAACAGGCTAGGACAATTAGAGCTAGTCCATTCGAATAGCTCTACTTTAGCTCTCCAGAGTGAACTGACAAACAAATATGGCCAGCCGATGAACGCTACACTTGTATAGCTTCCGACCTAATTGTGGGAGTTTTTCGCACAGGATCTATTCGATCACACGGATAGTAGTCAGCTGACGGGGAAATTATCTCGGTGCTCTACGCGGGGAAGTACTTGCCGTCATCACCCCCGTCAAGTGAAGGGTGTCTAATTGAATCGGAAGAACCATCGCGCTCTAGTGCATTCTGCCGTCGGTCCGCCGTTGCATTGCGTTCCTCAACGAGCGAGCGATCTTGCCCGAGCGGCAGCAGGCACCAGCCAACGCCGCCGCGGTCAAGCGATACTCGAAATCTCATTGCTGCTCGCCGCCGTGGGCGGGATGTTCCTCCTCGCCTTCGACTATGCCCGCGTCATGAACACATATCTCGTTGTCGCTCACGCGACCCGTGAAGGGGCACGGGTTGCAGGCTATCAAAATTCGACCACCACTAAGATTCGAACAGCCGCAATTGCCGCAGCTGGTGACTTCGTCAGCCTAAGCAATTCGGACATTGTCTGTGAAAACATAACTTTAGACTCATCGAATGGGACTTACACCGTCGGAGGTACGTGTCCAGCGGCGCTTACACTTAACAGCAACTACCGAATCACGATAACAAAGACGTTCCAGCCAGTATTGCCCTTTGTTCGCTTCAACGGCGGACCGTCAGCAAGTTACGCCTCAAGCGGCATTACGGTTTCCCATCAAGTCATCGGCATCGTAATGGACGAACCATGAGAAAGAGGTTTTCGTCGTCACACTCGGGCCAGGTAACGGTGGAATTCGCTTTCGCCATTTCGATTTTCCTCCTTCTCGTTCTCACCGTAATCGAGGGCGGTCGCCTCATGTTTACTTGGACCCTGCTTTCTGACGCAAGTCGCGTTGGTGCACGGACGGCGATCCTAACCACGACCACCGACACGACGACGGTTAAGAATGCTGTCGTGAATACGGCAAAATGGGTACCAGGCTTGACGAACACCAATGTGGCTGTGACAAAGACTGATATTGGGGGCACTACTACCACTCTAAACGGGGCATACACGAAGACGCGCGAGACAGACACGCTTACTGTCAGGATTACCTACACGTTTAATTTCCTTTCAGGAAGAATCCTTCCGTTCACCAGTCGTGCCATCATCGTAGAGACAGACATGAAAGCTGAGGGCTAAGAATGTTCAGTGGTTTGCGGCGCCGCGGGCAGATCATGATTATGGCGGCCCTCGGTTTCCCCACCTTTCTCGCGTTCATAGGCCTTTCGGTCGATGGCGGTCTAATGCTGGCGCGCCATCAACAAGTTAAGTCCGCCGCTGACATGGCAGCACTCAACGGCGCGTACTGCGGAATCCAAACCTCGCTTGCGTTGTGTACCAACGCCGCTGCCCTCGGCGGTGGCGACGCGGTGGTTGGAATGGCCCGAGCAGTTGCCACAGCTCATGGATACACCAACGGGGTGAATGGGGCAACGGTGACGGTGACGAGGCCGTCCGGGAATGTTCAAGTAGACATCTCGGCCCCTAGTAGTACCTATTTCGTCAAAGTCGTCGGGGTGTCGACTCTCACCGTCCCAGGCACGGCGGTCGCGGGGCTACAGGGACTGCAGGAGGGGGACGCGCCTCTCGCCGCGTGTGGCGATCGCATGTTGCATGAGATTAACTCCCCGCCTAATGGGCCTCAAACGACATTTGACATGCTGTTGGGCAGCGGTACGGCGGGTGACCCCTGGCGCGTGGATCCGGCTCAATTCGATGCCTTCGCGACAGGTCAGGCGGACGGCCACTACGGCTTCGTGTTACAGTCATCACAGCTTGGGCAGGCCACAACACCACCAGCGTGCCCCGATGGCAATGGGAATTCTGACTGGAAAGGCAAAATCAATCCAGTCTCGGGAACGCCGCCGCTCCCCTACAACGCTACCCTCCCGTCAGGAAACTCAGCCGCCGACCTGACCGGGGCAGGCGGCTTCTGTTCGACAATGTATGGCTCGACAATCACCTCACTCCCGGATCATCCGCCTAGCCCATGCAGCCTCTGGCTACCTGTGGTCACGGGCCCAGTACCTGCACAGGACGCCGTTGCGAGGGTCGTTACGTTTGCCTGCTTCGAGATGCTGGAGGCTAGCAACCCAGATGTCTGGCGTGGAATCCTCAGAAATCCAGATGCCGGCTATTGCCACTATCAAGGGCAGGTGTTCGGTGCCCCCTGTCCCACAGGGTTTACTTGCCCAACGAGGGTCGCGCTCATTCAATAGCCCGAGGGTGGGCACTTCTTGGTAACGAGGGTTTGTCTGACCTGGGACTGATCCCTGCTAGGTTGCTCAGGCTTCGCACCACCACGTGGTGGTGAGGCGTACTTCGGGCATCTAGCAAAGGCAGCCGGCGCATAGGCCGTCTCGCTCGCCTCTTGGGCCGCATCGTCGTCGCGGGCTCATCACGAGCAGGACGCCGAGACGCCAGCCATAGCCCTGTCGCTATTGCCGGGCGAACGGTACATGCCTTTGCTTCCCCTCCTTCTCCAATGGCGGCTCAAATGACGTTTGCGCGCGAGTTGCTTTCCAAGCATTGCCAACCCAGCTATAACCCGCCCCACATAGGGCACCCCCTGGGCGAGACTAGCCGGACGCAGTTTGGGCGCAGCATGTCAGACAGGTGCAGGTAGCTTGCATCGTAGGTGCTGATCTCTTTTTGAAGAGCCAACCGCAGTACTGCCGGATGGGCAACGTCTCGGGTGTTTATGGGGCCGGGCAACGTGCCGTGAAGCAGCTCGGCAAAGAATTGGGCCTGGTCTGGATAGAGGAGGGATTTCTTGCGAGCGACGGTGGTAAGCTCATAGGCCAGCAGTGACGGCGCGTAGAGGTCGTCCGTGCCAAGGAGCGCCAAGGCCTCCTCTGCCCGAGGTTCCGCGAACGCGATCGCCGCAACGTCCGATGCGTCCACGACTCTAGCGGGCATCGCGCTCCGCCCGGATGATCCAGACGGCCTCATCTCCCGTACTCACGCCGAGTGCTTTCGCGCGCTCCTGGATCCCGGCCAATGGAGATCCGGCGGCCTCCTCCAGGATCGCCAGCAGCTCGCCTTGCAGTGATCGGTGATTGTGTTTCGCGCGCTCCCGCAGACGTACGACCACCGGTTCCGGCACGTTCTTGATGGAGAGATTGAGGGTCACGGAGCCTCCGTCCTGGTTCTATTCAAACACCGTCATAGAACCACAGAACGGGCACCGCGGATATCGAGGCGGGCTTGCAACAGACGCGAGGGGCGGAATGGTCCGCCCCCCGATCAATAACGTGAGCCGCACCCCGCGGTCAGTCACGATCGGATTCCGCGCTGGCGCAGCCGTATACTGCTTCCAGCATGCTGTTCACCGTCCCGGGATGCTGATTCCCAGTGTTCTTCGCGGTCGCGGCACCCGGCCGCGTCTTATTCACATGCCGCTCGCCAGCCGCCGGCGCCTGGCGCAGCCTTTCCAGAATCCACATCCGGGCGAGCGTCGTAGGCCCAATGCCAAGCTCCCCCTCCGCGCGCCGCAATTCCTCCCATTTGCTACGATCGCGCTACCCTCACCAATCGCCGCGATAAGCCCATCTCTGAACAGCCGTGACCGGCCGCATTCCGCTCGAAACGGCGGCCGTATACTGCTCCCACTATGCCGTTCACCGTCGAAGACTTCCCGGACCTGATTCGCCTGCTCGAGCAGCACCCCGAGTGGCGCGCCGAGCTGCGCCGCCAGGTGCTGTCCGATGAACTGCTCGCCCTTCCGACCCTGGTGCGTCAGATCGCCGAGGCCCAGGCGGCCACCGAGACCCGCCTGGACCGGATCGAGGCCGCGATCGAGCGCCTCGTCGAGGCCCAGGCGCGGACGGAGCAGCGTGTCGAAGAGCTCGCGGCCCGCATGGATCAGCTCGCGACCCGGATGGATCAGCTCACCGACGCCCAAATCCGCCTCGAGCAGGCCATGGCCAGCCTCGCGGTGGACGTGGCTGCCCTCAAGGGGCACGATCTGGAGCGCCGCTACCGCGAGCGCCCGTTCGACTTCTTTGGGCGGCTCATCCGCCGCGCCCACACCTACACGCAGGAAGAGCTCGACCAATGGCTCGAGGCGCCGGTGGCCGCCGGCGCCCTCAGCGAAAGTGAAGCCGATGAGATCCTGCTGGCGGACGTAGTGGTCCGCGGGCGGCGCAAGTCCGACGGGGCCGAGGTCTACCTGGTAGTTGAGGTTGCCGCCACCCTCGACAGTCATGACGTGGAACGCGCGGCACGCCGCGCCGAGCTCCTTGGGCGCGCCGGCGTCGTGGCGCTGCCGGTCATGGCCGGCCCGGCCGCTTCGCAAGACGCTCAGCAAGCCGCGCGCGCCGCCGGTATGACGTGGCTGGCAAACGGCGCGGCCCGGCTGATGGCGAGCGGCTCATAGAGACAGGCCGGCGCATATTTCGCCCCGCTCGCGCGCCGGATGCTTCTCCGGATGCTTCTAAGGGAGCGCCATCGGCGTAGGCACCCCGGAGACCTGCGATCTCGCCGTAGTACGATCCATCCTCTGGCCGGCCGGATCCTGCTCGACACCACGGCCGTATACTGCTCCCACTATGCCGTTCACCGTCGAAGACTTCCCGGACCTGATTCGCCTGCTCGAGCAGCACCCCGAGTGGCGCGCCGAGCTGCGCCGCCAGGTGCTGTCCGATGAGCTGCTGGCATTGCCGGAGCTCGTCCGGCAGCTCGTCGACGCGCAGGCCCGAACCGATCAGCGCATCGCGGAGCTCATTGAGCAGACGGCTCAGCGCTTTCAGGAGATGGGAGACCGGATCGAAGCCCTGACGGTCCGGACTGAGCAGGGCTTCCAAGAGCTCATCGCGAGCATCAAAGCCCTGACCCGGCAGGTGGGTGGCTTGACCGACGAAGTCGGCACGCTGAAGAGCGACATGCTGGAGCCGCGGTACCGCGACCGGGGGCCGGCGCATTTCGGCCGCCTGGCCCGGCGGCTGCGCGCCTTGAGCACGAGCGCCTTAGCCGATCTTCTTGACGATGCCGTGGGTGCAGGGCGCCTCGACGACGCCGAGCGCGAGGAAGTCCTTCGAACCGATCTGGTCCTGACCGGGCGGCGGCGGGAGGACCAGTCCGAGGTCTACCTGCTCGCGGAGGTCTCGGTAGGCATCGGACCCTATGACGTCGACCGAGCCGCGGACCGATCGGCGCTGCTCGGGAAGCTCGGCCGACCCGTCATCGCAATCGCCGCGGGCCGGTCTGTCACGGCCGAGGCGGCAGACCTCGCACGCGCGCGGGGCGTGATCCTCCGCCTGGATGGATCCGAGGCCCCACCCCAGCTCGTCTGATTCATCCTGACCCTCACGGGCTGGCATCGCCAGCCTGCCGGCTGACCGCGGTGCCTTGCGGTCATCCATCTCCGAGACGGGTTGATTCATACGCCATCGAACCGGGTCGCGGGCGAAATGTGTAGCTGATGTGGATTCGGCAGCACGATGTGTTGGGAGCCTCTGCCCATACACCGGGTTTTTCTGCCAGGATATGGGCCAGCGAAACCAAGCTTCCTTTCCTGAGCGAAGCGACCATCTCACACCGGCTCACCGGCCCCGAACGGTCACGAGGCTGAAGAGAATCCAATCCTCCAGTGCGCTTTGGAGCTCAGCTCGGCACGCTTCAGGGTAACGCCGTCGGCATAGACGCCGTGGAGGCCCACGATCTCGCCATAGTACGAGCCAACCTCAAGCTTCTCGTACTCCGCCCGATGCATCGCCGCGCCAATATACGCTGTGAGCATTTCCCGCCTCGTCCAACGAAGGTCCGGCGGCCTCCTCCAGGATCGCCAGCAACTCGCCTTGCGGTGATCGGTGATTGTCTTTCGCGCGCTCCCGCAGATGTACGACCACCGGTTCCGGCACGTTTTTGATGGAGAGACAGGGACATGGAATCTCCACCTGGTTCTATTCCAGATCTACTAGAGAACCACCAGAACGGGCCCGTTGGGTATCGAGGGCGGGCCTGCAAATCGGGTGGGCGGGGTCGTTACCGGCCCCGCCTCCCACACCAGCCGGCATGCGGGTCCGCACCGGGCGGTTCACTTCGTCGCAAGCGTCAGGTACCGCGTATGGAGGCTGTGAAACCCGAGCGCGGAGCGTTGCGCGTTGGGCAGCGCCTGGGTGAGGGCGGGAGTACCCGCCGCCCGCCACAGTCCTGGCCCATCGTACGCAGTGCCCCACGCGAGCGATCGCGCGCTCCAGCGCGCTGAGGCGGTGCTCGCCAGCTAGCCCGCGATCCGTAGGATGGAGCCCGTCATCCGTAGGATGGACGCGCGCCCGCCAGGTCCCTGAGTGGCGCTTGACCGGCGCTCCTGAGATTGGTGCGCGTGCGTCACTGCGCCGACAGATGCGCTTTGCCAACTCGCTGATACAGTTCGTGGAGCGCATCGGCAGCTTGACCGGCCAAGGAATGCCATTCTGCATTCTGGACGCATGCCGGATGGCTCAAGACGTACCGCTCCATGAGATCTGCCACGAGCGCCGTCCGATCCAACAACTCGTGACATCCAAAGGAACCAGGTTGGTGCAATTTCTCCCAGTCAGGCCCTTCATCCGCGATCAAGTCCTCGACGCACTGTCGCCGCTCGTCTTCTCTATCAATATCGATGACCTTGCGGATGTCTCGGCTCATGGTCATGTCTCCAAACCCGCTTGGCGGCGAATACTGTTGAGATCAGCAGGCGCACGACCTCGCGAACTTTCATGTGGCGTCGTACTCTCGCCAATAATGCTGTCTGATGATCCTCCTGTGGCGCGTTCCTAACGGCGTTATTTCACGCCAGCGAGAGCGCGGTCGACAGCCTCCGGATCGGGCTCTATTACGCGCAAGAGCACGCGCGCCGGTCCGTCCGGTACGCGGCGGCGTTGCTCCCACTCCTGGATGGTCCGCAAGGAGAGCTGAAAGCGCTCGGCGAACGCTTCTGGGAGAGACCGAGGCGCTCACGAAGCAACCGCAGGTCCGGCCCTAGGCGCACGAGGCCGGCTGGCCCCCATGCTGCGTCGTCAACGCCGTGCCACTCACCGCTCGGCTCCACCAAGTGACGCACCCTCTCGGGGATGTTCTTCGGCAGTTCTCGGACTGGCCAATAGGTTCTCACCGCCAAACTGGTCAAGAAACCGGCCGCCGACATCGTACCAGTCGTAGCGACCCCGCGGCTGGTCGCTGCCCCTGACCGGCTCCAACTCTCTGAATGGCTCCAAGGATGTCCCGTAGGCGCGATTCCGCCTCGGAAGAGTCTGCCGCCGGCACCAAAACAAGTATTGGGCAATGCACCGGCTCGTCCTCCTTCCTGTTTGCAAAGGGAGCCAGATTCCACGCGAGACGGACCCGCCCGGTCAAGCAGTACGCATGGTATCTCGTCATTCGCTCCGGGTCCGGCGGAGTACTCTTACCGGAGCTTTGCAAGCCCCGCCAACCCAGCTATAATCCGCCCCACACGGGGCACCCTGGGCGGGACGCCCCCAATACTGCCCCATGGGGAGAGCCACCGTTATGAATCGTCGTAGAATCGGGTTCCTGTTCATCGGGCTGGGCGTCCTGCTGAGCCTCTTCGTCGGCTACTTCGTCTTCCAGCAGTCGGCCGAAGCTGAGCAGCTCCGCAAAGAGAAGCCAACGCGCTGGGTCGCCGTCGCCGCCGTCACGATTCCCGAGCGCACCACCATCCTGCCCGAGCAGGTAACGCTCGTTCGGATGCCGCCCGAGGCGATTCCGCCAGGCGCACCCTCGACGCCGCCGGAAGTCCCCGTCGACCGGGCGGAGGCCGAGCGCCAGGTTCTCCCCAAGGTCGTCGGCCAGTTCACCCCCCAGCGCGTCTTCATCGGTGAGGTCCTCAATGGCGACCGCCTCGGTCGCCAGGCCGCGAACGTCGCCCCGCCAGACGCCCCCGCGAACGCGATTCCCGCGGGCAAGGTCTGGTACGCCTTCGCCGCCAGCCAGAACCAGCTCGCCTCCTCGCTCGCGCTGGTGCGGCCGGGCGATTACGTCGACATTTACTACACGTCCACGGAGGGCCAGGCGGCCATCCCCGAAACCAACCCGACGACCGAATCGCTGCGCCGCCTCTACACCCGGCGCATTCTGCAAAACATCAAGGTCATCAACGTGGGCCCCTTCCCCATCGGCGCGGACTACGCCCCCGCCACGCGAATCCTTTCATTGGAAGTGACCTCGGACGAGGCGCTCCTTCTGAAGTGGCTGAAGGACGCCGCGGCCTCCGTCGGCAACATCGAGTTCATCGTCCGCTCCCCCCAGGACAAGGATCTGTTGCCGCCGCTCACGATTGACTTCGAGCGGGTCTCGACGGAGACGGGTATCGGTACTGGCACGTCGACGAATCAGTAATAACATTGGGAACTGAACGCCGTGAAGCGTCACCGAATCAGGTACTATTCCGTCACAGATTCGTAATGCACGTCTCGACAGAAGGGAGCCACCGCGATGGGTCTGCTTCGCAGAATTGAGCGTGGCGGCACGCCGCCGTCGCCACCCGAACAGGGCCAGCAGCCGCCACCCCCGCAGGGTCAGCCTCCAGTTAGCGGGCCCACCGTACCCGCGGCGCCGCCAAGCCCGCCACAGGTCCCAGCCGAAGTGCGCGTCGGCGGCTTGAACGCCGCGGCGGCGGCGATGCCGCAACGACCAAACGCCTCGGTCCGGCCGAGCCAGAATTCGATCCTGCGGGACCTGAAGCAGCGCGTGAAGACCGAGCTGATCGCGCAGCTCGATCCGAACATGGACCTGTCGAAGACTGCCGAGGTCCGCACCAAGATAAAAAGCCTCTTCGACCAGATCGTCGAGTCCGAAAACATCGTGCTGACCCGGGCCGAGCGGGACCGTCTTTTCGAGGAGGTCACCGCGGACATCATCGGCTTCGGGCCGATCGAGCCGCTGCTGCAGGACCCGACCGTCAACGAAGTCATGGTCAACGGCCCGAACCAGATCTACGTCGAACAGAAGGGCAAGCTCGTCCTCACGGACGTCCGCTTCGACAACGACGAGCACGTGCGGCGCATCATCGACCGCATCGTCTCGCCGCTCGGCCGGCACGTCGACGAGTCCAGCCCCATCTGCGACGCGCGCCTTCCCGACGGGAGCCGCGTCAACATCGTCATCCCGCCGATCTCGCTCGTCGGGCCGTGCGTCACCATCCGAAAGTTCTCCAAGACGCCATTCACGGTGGACGACCTGATCCGCTTCGGATCGATGACGCCAGAGATCGCGGAGTTCCTCCGGGCCTGCGTCATCGCGCGACTGAACTGCATCGTGAGCGGCGGTACCGGCTCCGGCAAGACGACGCTGCTCAACGTGCTGAGCTCCTTCATTCCGGATGACGAGCGCATTGTCACGGTCGAGGACGCCGCGGAGCTCCAGATGCGCCAGGACCACGTGGTCCGGCTCGAGGCGCGCCCGCCGAACATCGAGGGCAAGGGCGCCATCTCCATTCGCGACCTTGTCATCAACTGCCTCCGCATGCGGCCCGAGCGCATCGTCGTCGGCGAGTGCCGCGGCAAGGAGGCCCTGGACATGCTCCAGGCGATGAACACGGGCCATGACGGCTCGCTGACCACCGGCCACGCCAACACGCCGCGCGACATGCTCTCCCGTCTGGAGACCATGGTGCTCATGGCGGGCATGGAGCTGCCGGTCAAGGCCATTCGCGAGCAGGTATCTTCGGCGATCGACCTCATCGTCCACCAGGCGCGCCTCCGCGACGGCTCGCGCCGCATCATCAACGTCACCGAGGTCCAGGGCATGGAGGGTGACATCATCACCCTGCAGGACATCTTCGTCTTCGAGCAGGAAGCGTTCGAAGGCGGCAAGATCGTCGGTCGCATCCGGCCCACGGGCGTTCGGCCCAAGTTCATGCCGAAGCTCGAGGACTCGGGCATCCACCTGCCGCCATCCACCTTCGGGATCAATGATCGTTTCTTCTAATCGCGGAATTTCGGCTTTGGGGCGGGCGGCTCAGGCAGAGTTGCCCCGCCCCACCTAGAACGAGGTGGTTGAACCATGACCGTTGCCTTTACCGTTATGGCGGCCGTCGGACTCGTGCTCCTCTTTGTCGGACTCGAGCGCAGCCTTGGCCCGCAGCCAGGCCGCATCGAGGAGCGCTTGTTGCGCTACGCCTCGCGGACGAGCGGCGGGCATGAGGAAGATCTCGACGACGCAACCTACCAGCTCACCATGGCCCGGGCAGTCTCGCGCCCGCTGGGACGCGCGATCGCAGGCCGCAGCTTCGCGGATCAGATCCAGACCGATCTTCGCCGGGCGGACCTGACCTGGCGCGCCAGCGAGTTCCTTACCCTCCAGGCGGGCCTCGCCGCGTTTCTTGCCCTCGTCGGCCTCTTCGTCCTCCAGAACGCGGCGGCTCCCTTCATCCTCGCCATCGTGGGAATCTACGCCCCGCGCATCTGGCTCAAGCAACGCCAGGCCAAGCGCATGAAGAACTTCCAGTCCCAGCTCCCTGACACGATCTCCATCATCGCGAACTCGCTCCGCGCGGGCATGAGCATGTTGCAATCGATGGAGTCGCTGGCCCGGGAGGGACCCCATCCGACGTCCCAGGAGTACGCGCGCGTCGTGCGGGAGATCGGGCTCGGCGTCGCGCCGCAGGAAGCCCTCATCCATTTCGTCGACCGCATGCGCAGCGACGACCTCGACCTGATGGTCACGGCCATCCTGGTGCAGCACGAGGTTGGCGGCAACCTTTCCAAGATCCTGGACACGATCTCACACACCATTCGCGAGCGTATCAAGCTGAAGGGCGAGATCAAGACGATCACGAGCCAGCAGCGCATGTCCGGCGCGATCCTCGCGGGCATGCCGCTGGCGGCAGCGGGCGGCCTGATGCTCTTCGCCCCGGGGTACTTCAAGCCCATGATCGATCCGATCGGCCCGTGGACCGCGCTGCTACCGATCGGGGCGTTCAGCATCTTCATCGGGTGGATGATCATCCGCAAGATCGTCGATATCGAGGTCTGAGCCAATGTTGCACGGAGATGCCCACCCATGACCATGATCGTCATCCTCGTGGCGTTCGTCGCCATCATGCTGTTCTGCGCTGGACTGGCTTATCCGCTGCTCAACGACGACGCCGTGCATACGCGGCTCGCACGGTTTGCCGAGCGGCCCCGTTCCCTGGAGGCCATGGAGCTCGAGGTCCCCTTCAGCGAGCGCGTCCTCCGGCCGATGTCCCAACGCATGGCCGGCCTGATGATGAAGGGCAATAAGAACACCGACCCCCGGACGCTCGAGCGCCAGACCTCGGCCATCCAGGCCCGCCTGAACCTCGCCGGTAACCCGCACCGCTGGACCCCAACCGACTTCGTCGGAGTGAAGGGCCTCTTCGCACTCTTGTTCGGCGTTCTGGCGCTCGTCGGCGTTGCGATCGCTGGCTACACGGCCATGTCGTTCCTGGCGGCGATCGTCGGTGCGATCATCGGCTACATCGGTCCCGATCTGTATCTGAGCCGAGTCATCGCGGCCCGGCAGCACACGATCCAGAAGGTGCTGCCCGACACGATCGACCTGCTCGTCATCTGCGTGGAGGCGGGGCTGGGCTTCGATTCGGCGCTCACCCGAGTCGTGCAGAAGTCCGACAATCCTTTGACGGTTGAATTCAACCGCGTGCTGGCCGAGATGCGGGTGGGACGGCCGCGGCGCGACGCGCTGAAGGAGGTCATCGCCCGCACCCAGGTGCCAGACCTCGCGAACTTCATCAGCGCGATCCTGCAGGCGGAGCAGCTCGGCGTCTCCGTGACCCAGGTGCTGGCCGTGCAGGCGGATCAGATGCGGGTGCTGCGCCGCCAACGCGCGGAGGAGGCGGCCATGACGGCGCCTCTCAAGATGCTCTTCCCCATGGTGTTCTTCATCTTCCCAGCTCTCTGCGTCGTGCTGATGGGCCCCGTGTGGCCGACAATGGCAAACTCCGGCGTGTCCATTTGACCGTTTGGAACGAGACGCGCGGCACCTGCCTGATCGAACACGGGCGCGCCGCGCGTACCAATTGGCAACGCACAAAAGGACTGCTCGGAACGAACTCCCTGGAGCCGGGCGATGGGCTCCTGATCGAGCCGTGCAACAGCATTCATAGCTTCTGGATGCGCTATCCGTTCGACGCGGTATTCTTCAACCGTGAAGGAACCGTGCTCCACACCATTTCGCGCATGAAGCAGAATCGGATGAGCCGCCACGTCTTTGGCGCCCGCGGCGTGCTGGAGCTCCCCGCCGGCACGATCGAGGCGACCGGCACGATGAAGGGCGACCGGGTTCGCATCTCCGACCTGGAGTCGTAGTGGCAGGCGAACCCTCCCCGGCAGCGCGGACCGGCTCACCGCACAGTCCCATCAACTACTGGCTTGGTCTGATCTTCGACCATGTGCTGCCCGGCACGCTATTTGCGTTGATCGCCTACGCCCAGTTGTATGCCGTCTATGGCATGCTGCAGGGCGGCGCCCCGGCATCAGGCCCGGAGGCTGACGCGCGCGGCTGGATCATCGCCCAGCGATGCATGTCGGCGGTCTTCTACTTGCTGGCCGCCTATCTGTTCACCGTACGCGCCCCGCGGCGCGGGTCGCGCACCGGGCTTTTCGGCGCGATCGTGGCGCTCGGCGGGACTTTTGTGCTGACGTTCATCGGGCTCCTGCCCCCGGTGGAACCCTCCCCGGAGCGGACCATTCCGAGCCTCTTCCTGATGATCGTTGGCATCGCCTTCGCCGTCTTCTCCCTGCTCTGCCTCGGGCGGTCGTTCGGCATATTTCCGGAGGCACGGGGGCTGGTGACGAACGGGCCGTATCGGTACATTCGGCATCCGCTCTACCTGGCCGAAATCATCTCGGCCGCGGGTTTGATCATTACGGCACTCTCCCTCTGGTCAGTTGCTTTGTTCGCGATCTTCGTGGTGTTGCAGTACGCCCGGGCGATTCTCGAGGAGCGTGCGCTGGTGCGATCGCTCCCCGATTACGCGGCGTACGCTGCGCGAACCTCGCGGATCCTTCCGGGGATTCACTAGCCGTGGGGCGGCCTGGTCTAACTCTCGGTGGCATCCGGACCGCTACATCCGTGGCGCGGCGCTCCGTCCGGCTGCGATGACCATCAGCGCAGCCGATCGGCCCCTGGAGCAATCCCCCCCGGGTTCTTCAACGGGTATCGTGTCCCTCTCCTCGGTGGAACGAGCCTGGCTCGTGGTCACAACGCTCGTGCTCTACGTGCTGTTCGTGCTACCGGCGACCATGGCGCAGCTTGCGGGCCCAGTCGATCGGGTTCATGTGGGCACGTACTGGTTCGCAGGCGATTTTGGCGTCTACGCCGCGGCGATGCGCGAGGGGATGACTTCGCCGTCATGGCTGATCCACAACCATGCGACGGCCGAGCTGCACAATCCTGTCCTCATCTTCCCGCTGTATGTGGCCATCGGCAAGGTTGCGGCCGCGACCGGGCTCCCGATCATGGTGCTCTATGCGCTCGTGGAGGGGCTGGGGCGCCTTTTGCTCCTGGTCAGCGTGTACGTCTTCGTCGCCCGGTTCATCACCCGGCCGGGGCTGCGGCGCCTGGCTTTCGCGCTTGCGATTCTGACCGCGGGCGTACGCCCATGGCTTGCCATCGTGCAGAAACTTTCCGGCGTGCCCGATGAGCAGGTGAACGCGATCAATCCGGGCGTCGAGATCATGCCGTTCGGGACGTTCTGGGCGGCGCCCCACATCGCAATCGGCGTCGCGACCACTCTGCTCGCGCTGCCGTTTGCGAGCGCCGCGGCCGCGGGGAACCGCCGCGCCCTCCTGGCTCTGGCCGTGGACGTGATGGTTCTCGGACTGGTCCACCCGTTCAATTTACCGGTCCTGCTTGCGGCGCTGGGCGTGTACGCCCTCCTTCGCTTGATCGAGGCGCCGGTCCCCGGGATCGTCGCGCGGATTCGCGCCGCGGCGATGCCGATCCTGGTCGCGGGAGTCGCGGCCGTGGCCGGCAGTCCGCTGGTCATCTACAACGCGCTGACCTTTGCGTCTGATCCATTCTGGAGCACGAGCTACGGCGCCCAGAACACGATGTTCAGCCCCGCGCCGATCCTGCTCCCCATCGACTGTGGCATCGTCGTCCTCCTGGCGCCGGTGGGGCTGTTCGCGCTCTGGCGGGCGCGGCGGACGACGCCAACATCGTCCGACGCGGCAAACATGAATGACATCGCCCTGCTCATCGTCTTCGTCGCGGTGATCGTGGCCTTCATGTACATTCCGGTCCCGTACCAGCGGCGGTTCGCGGTGGGATTCATCCCCGCGCTGGCGGTATTCGCGGCGCTTGGGTGGCCGCTGGTGCAGTCGGGCGCGCTCCGTTTGGCGGGCCGCTTGAGCGCGAGCGAGGCCG
>ORMF011724850.1_pt1 | contig 26688 bp, 16 predicted proteins | sample 1779871 | NCBI WGS metagenome assembly ORMF01 (sample SAMEA104232316, study PRJEB22302) | groundwater metagenome | biome: forest; feature: aquifer; material: groundwater | place: USA | collected 2011-08-07 | depth 5.4 m | reverse complement strand
TGCCTGCCGGTCCCTGCAGGTCGACGAGCGTCGGGAATGTCGACTGGCGAAGGTTGCCGCCGGTCTTGACCGAAATCGGCAGCGGTGTCAGCCAGCTCCACTCGTTGCGGCTGCGGATCGTGCGGCGGATCTGCATGCCCCAGACCTGCGATGTGCCGGGACGGTACCTGAGAGACTTGAACGGGATGGCCATCTCGACGGTCCAGCCTCCCTCGAATCGTCCCGACCGCACTTCCCAGACCGGGTTATAGTCGAAATTGACCTGGCCGCCTTCGTTCGTAATCTGCTGCTCGCTGCGCCGGCCGAGCGCGTTCGTGTAGAACTGATACCCGTTGCGCTTGTCGAAGAACGTGTCGAGTCCGATGCCGAAGTCGTCCTGCGGCGTACTGTTGTCCCGCCGCATCTCGTTCGCCATCCACTGGGACTCCTGGCGCGTATCGTAGCAGCGCGCCGAAACGTACAAGTAGTTCTCGTCGAACAGCACCCACGCCTCGGTCCGCTGGGTCGCGGGTCTTCCGTTGTCCGGAATCGACTGAACGAAATCGGTCAGGAACCGCACCTGGTCATACACCGGCTCATCGAGCTTTCCATCGATCTTCAGCGGCTCGTGTACCCGCGTGGCACGAATCGTCGCCTTGCCTTCGGGCGAACGGCGGATGACGTCGGGCGGATCCGGAGGAGGCGGGTCGAATGTCTGCCCCGCATGAAGGAATCCGGGCGCGGCAACAAGCAATAACAGCGCGAGGCCGTACGGGCGTTTCAGTCTCGACGTGTAGCGCCTGCGGCTATTGAGAGCGGGCAGAAGACGGTCCCTGCGCGAATGCCACGAGCTCACGCTTGTCTCTTCCGCCCGTCGAGTACCCCGGCGGTGGTCCTCGAAACCGGGACTGCATCGAGGACCCCTCGCACACGCCGATAGCGTTTCGACCATTTGGATGTCCACCGCGCCTGTCACCATCATGCGCTTCGAGACTGCCGACACGCCTGTCGGCGTTCGCCGTCGCGGTACAAATTGGTTGTGAGTTCAATTCCGGCACGCGAACACTCCACACGCAAGCAGCTGCACTTATAGTCAAGTGGCTTGAGAGGTCCAACTACCCAAAGCTGGGTAGCGGTCACGCGTTTGACGAAGCTTCTGTCGACCGGCGTACCGGCGACACGGTCGAGATTACCGAAAGATCCAGAGCGTAGTCTTGATGGCGAATGTGTGGTTGCCAGGAGTCGCGGCAGACGAGAAGAGATCGCCGAGGGACACGTGCGTGTCGCGCGGACGCGCGCTGGACTGGTCCTGCTGCCACACCGCGTACAGCGTGCTGCCGGGCCGCCATTCCCAGCGGAGGACCAGGTTGCTCCGAAGTGACCGCCCGTGAAAATCATACAGGTCCCGCGCCTCCCGTAGGTAGATACTGCCGTGCCGCGGCGTGGCTTTGCGGCGGCAGGGTTGGCGGCGTACGCGAACGCTATTTCTGGACCGTTCGTTTCGACGACTACGCGTCGATCCAGCAGAATCAGACGATTCGTCAGCTATGGCCGTTGAGGCGTGCCGCTGCAGCCGCCGCCGCAAACGCCGGTCGCAGGCAGGCCGCTCGCCAACCTATCGTTCGCGATCAACTTCGCCGCTGGCGGGCTTCGCGTCGAGGGGTATCGTCTGACTCCGAACGGGATGGGCAGCAACATCAGAAGTCACCGGCCTCTGAGCTGCCTTGTTGTTTAGCGCTAGGTGTCGCGTTTCTGGACCACCGTCATTTGCATCGATACAGATGCTTGTCGCGCGCGGTACAGAGCTACCGAACGCGCGCGCGGAATGGCGGCGCCGTCAACGGCGGGCTTTGGCACGTCCAGACTCCCGCTACCCAATTTTGGGTAGTCGACGTCAGAGTGGCGGCGGGACTATACCTGCGCCAGTCACGGTCGTCTGAATCGCGATTATGCGCAATGTTCGGCGAGGCTCTACGCCCAGCTTCGGTATTGGTGTGCTTCCAGCCGTCTTTCTGATACCAGGACACCCCGTTGATACCAGGACACCCCGTTGCGGTTCTTGAAGAGCGAGAAGGCTAGTCCACATTGCACGGTCGGCGGACAGGTTTGGCGATGGTGACCGGTGGTTTTCTAATCGAAACGGGGAGGGAAGTATGATCAAGTCCTTACTGGCGACTCTCTTTGTCTTTTTGGCGGTGCTGTCGCTGCCGACTTCGGGACTCGCGCAGAGCGCGTTCACGGGCGTCGTCAGCGATGCGACTGGCGCCGTGCTTCCTGGTGTGACAGTGGAAGCTCGTAGTCCAGTATTGACCGAGCAAGTGCGAACGACCGTGACCGACGGTTTGGGCCAATACCGCCTCGTCAATCTTCGCCCGGGAGATTATTCCTTGAACTTTACGCTGCCGGGCTTTGGCACGGTGGTCCGCGACGGTGTACGGCTGGAAGCCGACTTCACCGCCAAGATTGACGTGCAGCTGCGAGTCGGCGCACTCGAGGAAACGGTGACGGTGTCTGGCGCCTCGCCCGTCGTAGACGTGCAATCCACGCAGCGCCGCGAGGTCGTGTCCCGTGACCTGTACGACGCTATCCCCACCGGTCGGTCTATTTCCACTCTTGGTGCAACTGTCGCAGCTGTCAGCAACAACAAACCAGACGTCGGCGGCCTGAGTAACCTGACGGCGCAAGTTCCCTTGGGCGGGCTCGTCTATGGCGGAACCGACACTTCCATGACCGTCGATGGACTGCGGATTGATTCGGCTTCCAGTGCGGGAGGAGCGCAATCGCTGTACCACAACGACGGCGTCTTTGAGGAGTTTGTCTTCACGATCAATAACGCCGGGAACGCGGAGACGCCAGCGGGTGGTATTACCCTGAATGTCATTCCGAAGCAAGGTGGCAACGCGTTTGCCGGCCAGGGAGCGCTGTTTTGGTCGGGTCCGGCGTTGACCTCCTCGAACGTATCAGATGAGCTGCTCGCGGCTGGGTTCCCGCGACCTTTGGAGTTAATCCGGCTCTACGATATGAATCTCGGAGTGGGCGGACCATTCAAGCGCAACACGTTGTGGTTTTATATGACCTCTCGTGTGTGGGGGAATCGCACTGAAACCATCCTTGTGCACGACGGCAAACTCAGGCCGGCAGGAGAGCCTGTCGTTGCTGGGGGGCGGCTGTCAGCCAATAGTCCTCGGGTCACGTGGCAGATCACGCCAAAGAACAAGCTTTCTGCGGGGTTCGAATTTGGGACCAAAAACATTGAGTATTTCAACACTGGTCTGAGTGGTAACGTCATTGCTCGGCCAGAAGCTACGAACCGTGATCCCAGTCACTCCTATTACACGACGTCCAAATGGACTTCGACTTTGAGCTCGAGATTGCTCGCAGAGGCGGGATTCTCGAAGATGTACCGCGGGTACACCACCGGCCCACTTCGGCGCGAAATCAAGGGGCCGGCCGAAAACCCGCCGTTCGGCGACATCGCCAAATTCGATGTGATCACGCAGCTTGCTTGGGACAGCAGCCCGTACCAACATTTCTCTCCGTTCTCGCGACAGTTCTTCTCGGGGTCGCTTACGCTCATCCAGGGGTCGCATACGCTCAAGGGAGGCGTGCAGGCCAACAACGGCTATAACGAGGCCAACAAGGAATCGCGCAGCGGCGACATGCTGCAGCAATATCGCGCGGGAGTGCCCTTCGGCATTCTTGCGTACGATACACCGACCCACAATCGGGTTGAGTTCAAGGAACTGCAGTTTTTTGTCCAGGATTCCTGGACGCAGAAGCGGGTCACGGTGAACGCGGGCCTACGGATGGACACCTTCGTCGGACGGCTCCCTCCTCAGTCCATGCCGGCGGGTCGCTTTCTGCCGGCACGGGACTTCCCCGCCGTCGAAAACCTGCCGAGTTGGACCGATGTCTCGCCGCGATTGGGCGTGGCGATCGATGTCTTCGGCAATGCGAAGACGGCTCTCAAGGCGAGCTGGGGCAGGTTCATGAAGCTGCAGGCGACGCTATTTCCGCAAGCATATAACCCGGTGTCGAACCAACTCGTCGGGGATCCTCGTGACTGGGCCGATCGCAATGGAAACAACATCGCGGAAGACAATGAAATTGGTCCGTCGCGGAACCCCGACTTCGGAGTGCGGCTCAACCGGCGCCCGGATCCGGACACCTATCGGCCGTACGATTATTTGTATAACGTGTCAGCGGATCAGGAGTTGGCGTCAGGTGTCAGCGTATCGGTCGGCTACAACCGCCGTGAGGGCATTGGCGCGCTGTGGACCGATAACCTGAGTTATGACCCCGACGACTATCAGCTGTTGAGCGTCGCGGATCCGCGTGGCAACGGTCAAGTGTTGCCCGTATACCAGATCATCCCCGGACGGGTAGCCAGTCTCAACGAATTCGTCGACAAGAACTCTGCGAACCGGCGGACATACGACGGCGTGGATTTCGGCTTGCATCTGCGCCTGAGCGACGGAGCCATCGTTTCGGCGGGGACGTCCACCGGCCGGATTTTGGATAATCTGTGTGAGGTAGAGAATCCAAATAGCCTACGGTTCTGCGATCGAAGTCAGTTCAATGTGCCGTTTGAGACGATATTCAAGGCGTCGGGCACGTATCCACTGCCGTGGTACGGATTGCGGTTGAGCGGCGTCTATCAGGGTCTCCCAGGTGCGGAGAGTGTCATCAACTACACCGTCACGCGCGCCATTCTCCCACAGTTGACCACCGCCTCCTCGGCCAACGTCGCGCTTAGTGAGCCCGGCAGCGTCTATTTGGACCGCATCCACCTGCTAAGCATCAGCCTGTCAACCGCCGTCAAGTTCGGCAAATGGCGCGCGAAGCCGCAGATCGACCTGTTCAACGCCCTTAACGTGGCTCCCGTGCAGAATATGAACAGTCAGTGGCCCACGCATGGAAGGCCGACCGAGATCCTGCCAGCTCGGATGCTGCGTCTCGGCCTTCAGCTGGATTTCTGATCGAAACAGTCCATTTTCACTGGTTAGGCGCAAGTCGACAATTCGAACACGCGCTGCCCCTTCAAAGGCAGTGATTCGGGCAGCGCGTATATCTCGTTTGTCCTTTAGGAGATCCTGTGATGCTACGCTGGTCGACCGGGCTTGTTTGTCCGGCTCTTGTCGCGTCAATCACGGTTATTACTTCGCTCATCCAGACCGATCATCCTTCGGCGCAGCAGAGTCCGCTGCACCTTAACCCCGTTGTCGAAAAGCTGGCCCAGGGCAAGCCAGTGTTCGGCGTCAGCACAACGGATTTCTCAATTGACAATGCCAACGCGATGGCTCGTAGCGACGTAGATTTCATGCGTTTTGAGATGGAGCACGCACCGATGGATTTCGACACGGTGCGCAATTTTCTGATCGGGATGATTGACAAGGCCGGAATTCTCAAGAAGGGCAACGCGCAACTGAATGTGGCCCCGCTCATACGAATCGCGCCCTATGGGCGTGATCGAGCTGACTGGGTCGTGAAACAGGCGCTCGACGTGGGCGTGATGGGCGTTATCTTTCCGACGGTCGATAACAAGGAGCAAACCTTGGCGGCCGTACGCAGCATGCGGTACCCACAACGCCGAGGGTCACCCTACATGCAACCGGCCGGATTGCGTGGGGTCGGGGCCACGAACGCACTATGGTTCTGGGGCGTGGGAACGGAGGATTACACCAGGCGCGCAGACCTATGGCCCCTCAATCCACAGGGCGATCTGCTCGCAATCATCATGATCGAGTCAGTCGAAGGCATGAAGAATCTGGACGAGATTCTATCCGTCCCAGGCGTCGGATTGCTTTGGGCAGGCATTGCGAACGACCTATCCATGTCGATGGGCGTTCCACAGGATTCTCCGGAGGTCGAAGGAGCTCTTGGATCGATCCTGAAAGCGTGCCTGAAGCACGGCGTCCCGTGTGGAATAAATGCCAGCGCCGGCGACATCCAGAAACGGATCAAGGAAGGGTGGAAGTACTTCGATGTCGGCCGCGTTGGTGCTGGAATGACGCCGCCCGTTGACGCGGCCTTACGCGCGGGACGTGCGGGATTGAAGTGAGGTTCGCATGACAGGGACCGTCCGAACCTGAATGCCGTTCCGCGAATGTGTTACCCATAAGTAGTCAAGGAGCAACGACAATGTGGACCAAATCTGCGTGGTTCCTCGTGTATGCAGCCATTTTCGCGGTCACGGTCGGCGGTGCCCTGGCAGGGAATATCGTCGAGGCGAGGGGTAGACAGAACGCGAGCGGCAGCGGGAAGACAGTTTTGGACGGAGTGTACACGGTGGCGCAAGCCGAGCGCGGGAAAGAGGTCTACTCGGCGAGTTGCAGCAAGTGTCACAGAGACGATCTTTCAGGTAACGTTGCCTGGGCGCTCAAAGGCGATCGTTTTATGCAAAGTTGGGGAGAAGACAACCTCAACAGCTTGTACTCCAAAATCAGCAAGATGATGCCGGCCAGTGCGCCCGGGTCGCTCAGTGCCGCTAATTATCTCGACCTCATAGCCCACATCCTGCAAGTGAACAACTATCCAGCGGGTTCCGAGGAGCTCAAGGCTGACGCTGAAGTGCTCGAGAACATTCGAGTGGTCGGACCTGGCGGGCCCGGCCCGGTGCCGAACTTCGCACTGGTTCGAGTGGTCGGCTGTCTGACGCAGGGTGAGGGCAACGCCTGGATGTTGACCAATACGAGCGAGCTGGTCAGAACCAGAAACTCGGCGGTATCGTCTGACGCCGAGCTGAAACAGGCGGGTGCTACACCGTTAGGAACCCTCACGTTTCGGCTGATGCAAGTTTTTCCACGTCCAGACGCGCATAAAGGCCACAAGATGGAGGCAAAGGGTATTCTGGCGCGAGTGCCGGACGGCGACCGGATTAACGTGGTATCGCTGGGGATGGTCGACTCGAATTGCACGCCATGAGCCCGGAGTCGCCAGGGTGGAATGACCGAGGTCATTCCCGACCAGCGACAACGGAAAATCGAAGGAGCAACGCGCATGAAGTACCAACGTTCCTGGTGGACGGTGCCGTTGCTGGCGATCGCGAGTCTCGGCGCTGGCGAGGTCGACCTGCGCCTGGTCCAGGCCGCTAAGGACCAGAACCACACGGCCGTGCGTGCCCTGTTGAAGCAGAAGGCCAATGTCAATGCGACTGAGGCTGACGGCGCGACAGCCCTTCATTGGGCAGTGTATTGGGACGACCTAGGCACGGTGGACTTGCTGATTCGCGCTGGCGCCAAGGTCAACATCGCCAACGATCTTCGCGTCACGCCGCTCTTACTCGCGTGCAGCAACCAGTCCAGCACCGCGCTCATCGAGAGACTACTCAAGGCCGGGGCGGATCCCAATGCCACGCTCGCCGGAGGCGACACACCATTGATGGCCGCCGCCCGCACCGGCAACACGCAAGCCGTGAAGCTCCTCCTAGCACATCGAGCGAGTCTGGACGCGAAGGCGTCACGAGGCCAGACGGCGCTGATGTGGGCGGTGGCGCAACGACACGCTGACGTCGTGCAGTTGCTGGTCGAGGCCGGAGCAAACGTTCACGCGCGTTCGGACTCCTGGATCCAACTTGTCAACTCAGCAGGCAATCACTACACCCAAGGCGACTACGAGATGGCGCAGGGTGGATCGACGCCGTTGCTGTTTGCCGCGCAACAGGGCGACCTTGAATCCGCCAACGTCCTAATTGCTGGCGGAGCGAACGTCAACGATGCCACGCCTGCCGGCATCACAGCCTTGATGATGGCGGCCCACAGTAACAACGGGGCGGTCGCCGCATATCTGCTGGACAAGGGTGCCGACCCGAACGCTGCCGATGCAAAGTACACGGCCTTGCATGCCGCGATCTTGAGAGGCAATCTGGAACTGGCGCAGAACCTCTTGGCACATGGAGCCGATGCCAATGTCCCGGTCATGCGGGGCACTCCGGTCAGGCGGCACAGCGCGGATTGGGCCATCAGCTACTGGGTGGTTGGCGCGCCGCCCTTGTGGCTGGCGGCGAGATACCTCGATGTGGATATGATGCGCGCTCTCGTGGCCGGCGGTGCCAATCCGTTGCTCACAAAGGGCGGCTCGACTCTGCTGATGGCGGCGTTCGTAGGCGGCAAGACACGCCAACCCGAAGACATGGCTGCCGTGCCCCGGGATCCAGAAGAAGAGAACCACCTCGTCTTGGACATCGTTAAGTTCGCGCTCGAGCTCGGCGTCGATGTCAATGCCGCCGATGAGACGGGGAGCACCGCCCTGCACCTCGCAGCCTCCAAAGGTCACACCGCAGTCATTCCGCTCCTCGTGGAGAAGGGCGCCAGGCTGGACGCCAAGAACGTGCATGGCCAGACGCCATTGGCCCTGGCATTCCGCGGCAACGTCGTCCGCGATGCCCTCGGCAACATCCTTCTTGACACGAGCGACAAGCAGAAAGCTGCAGCGGAGCTGCTTCGCAAACTGGGCGCGAAGGATTGAGAGCCAAGTAACGGTTAAGCCGGCGTCGGGGCGCGGGCATCGCAAGCCATACCGCCGAATTTGCTTTTGGCCAGCCCGGCCCAGAGGTCGCTTTATCCAAATGAGCTACTGGCGCATCGCCGCGTTTTCGCAATATGCGAAAACATTCGGGAAATCACCGGAATTCTGGGCGACATGCCGCGCTCGCTGGGCGTCGAGCCAAACGTACCCGAGGTAGAGGCTGCCCGTCAGACCATCCTCAAGGCGTGTCTGGCTCACAATGTCCCCTGCTGGGCCCCGACCAACCGCTCAGGAGGTACAGAGCCGGATCAAGGAAGGGTGGAAGTACGTGGATGTCGGCCGCGCCGGCGCCGGAATCACTCCGGCAGTCGATGCTGCCTTGCGCGCGGGGCGCGCCGCGGTACAGTGACGGCCCGATGCTCAATGCGTCAAGCCGTAGATCAGATAGTTGACACCGAGCTTGTACGCATCGTTCGTATCGTCAATGGGCCGAAGACCTTGGCCCGACCATTCCCAATACTGCGACACGTCGGTGTTGTAGTTGATCATCACCATTAGGCGCTTTTGCGGATCGTTATCCTCATAGATTCCGCGAAACACCGGGCGCCCGTAGTTGTAGGCCTGCGGGAAATCGTCGACGACGGTTTCCGGAATCTCGAAGAACGAATGAAAGATCGGATGGCTGGGTTCGAGATCGAAGAATCTGGCGTCTGGTAACACGCGCTTCATCACGGTCGCGAACGGTTCCCAGCCGCCGCCGGGCAGACCACGCCAGTTCTCAGGCTTGAAGTCGTCGATGATCAGGAATCCACCCTTCTGGAGATAGGTTCTCAGATTCGACGCTTCGTCGGCCGTGACCGTCCACCAGCCAACCTCAATGACGTAGGCGATGGGATACTGAAAGAGCTCTGGATCGTCGAACGTCACGACGCTGACGTCGTCGACACGCGCGTCGAGCAATGAAATGTCCTTCATGATGTGCAACAGGTTTTGCTCGGCGACCGGGTATCCGTGGGCCCATGGCGGGCCGCCCCAATAGCCGCCACGCGCCGGCGTGTAGCGCACGCGAGCGAACGTGAATCGTCCGTCATAGGGCGCGTTCCTCGTCGTCTCATCCGACCGATAGAAGAAGCGGCGCTGCGCGAGGGAAGGCATAGCGAGGCAGAGAAGTCCTGCGACTGTCGCCGTCATCGTTACGCGCGCTGCGAGGGACCGGCGATTCATTCGACACCCGTCAACGGCAGCATAGCACCGGCGAAGATGACCCTAAAGAGGTTGCCAATGCACGACCTGTGATTGCGCGGGATGGCCTCGGTCTTGACGGCGGCTCGACTATTCTTCACGTAACTATGCGGGCCATGGGAATCGGCGGCCGCGACTGCCTCAAGGGTTGATGTTTGTGAGGAACCTTGTCGCGTCTGAATTCGCCACCTACCACAAGGTGCAGCGGTCCACGCGGAAGGCTCCTTGGAGGCCGAAAAACAAATGGTGCTGAGAAGTTACGACGGTCGTCGGGCGTTGGCGTTCGTAAAAGGAATGGCCGGCCTGTCTGCCAGGAGCCCGTAGTACCTGGGCCACCATTGCATAAGCCGAACTACGAACACCGCAGTGGAACGCCGCAGGCGAGGCAGGTGCTCTTGACAGGAGGCACGACGATTCGGTCGATCGTCGTCAATGTTGAACCGCTCGGCAGCCTCCGGCTTCCGAACACCAACATGGTGGACCTCCGCGCCACGAAGCGCACGCGTCTCGGGGGTGGACGTTCTTTGGAGCTCCGTGTGGATGTGTTCAACGTGCTCAACGGGAATTGGACGACGGTTCGGGTGCTGCGATCAGGGCCAGAGTTCTTGAAAGCCGGTATCCCGTTTACGGGAGCGTTAACGATTCCCCAACAGGCCACCATCCTGCCTCGGATTCTGCAGTTCGGCGCAGCGTTCAGCTTTTGAAGATTGTTGAATCTATCCAAGACCCCGGGTGAGGTCATTCGGGGTCTTGGGCACGCCCACGGCAGGTCCTTTCGACACGTCCAGAGCAGGCCCTTCGACGGGCTCAGGGCAGGCATGGGGCGCCAATTCTTTCAACAACTTACCTGACCCGGCCTGGTGCCTAAGCTGTTGAAACTTAAGCGGATTATCGTGGCGTCCACACCTTGAGAATGCTAGCGTACAGCACCTGAAGGTCGAGGGACAGTTCGGAGGCTCAGGATGGATTCTTCGGACTCGAGGGGCCGATGGTTGTCGGCGCCACGCTCGCTCGGGCGAGGGTTGTCGGTCTTCATGCTTCTCATCGGCATCTGGATCGTCGCGGCCGCATCTCGCATTGAGACGGCTCCTCGGCAGACGCAACCAGCAGCGGCGTTAGCCTCGGTCTCCTCGCCCCAGGCCGTTCTGGACAAGTACTGCGTTCCCTGCCACAACTCGAGACTCCGCACGGCAGGACTCGCCCTCGATACCTTCGACGTCACGAAGCCAAGTGCGAATGCAGACGTGTGGGAGCGCGTGATAGTGAAGCTCCGGATGGGCTCGATGCCGCCGGTGGGAAGCCCGCGACCCGACGCAGCCACCTATCGGACCGTGGCGAGTTGGCTGGAGAAGGAAATCGACAGTGCGGCTGTGGCACGCCCCAATCCAGGCAGGAACAGCGCCGTTCACCGCTTGAATCGCACAGAATATCGCAACGCGGTTCGCGACCTGTTCGCGCTTGACGTCGACGTGACGTCGTTGCTGCCGAGTGACGAAACATCGGACATCGGTTTCGACAATAATTCGGATGTCCTCTCGATTACGACGGCGCACCTCGAGCGGTACATGTCAGCCGCCCGTGAGGTCACACGCCTGGCGACTGGTCTCGCTTCCGCGGCCGGGCACAAAACATTCGACGTGCCGTTGCTCCTCTCGCAAGATGACAGGGCCAATGAGGAGCTCCCACTTGGATCGCGGGGGGGCATTGCGATCCGCTATTACTTTCCGGCCGACGGCGAGTATCTCTTCAAAGTTCGCCTGCGAAGGACCTGGCAGGAATACATCCTCGGCATGGGAACGCCACACCAGCTCGACATCCGCGTCGATGGTGAGTTGCTGGGTCGGCTGAGTGTGGGAGGTCAAGCCACAGGCACGCCCGCCCCTGCCACCTTCACCCAGGTTGACGGTGACTACTCCGAATGGGTGCAGTACCTGGAGCAGGCAGACAACAACCTGGAACTCCGGGCGCTCATCAAATCGGGATCGCGCATCGTCGGCGTGTCGTTCGTCCGGGAAATGTGGGAGCCGGAAGGGGTCTTCCAGCCGCGGCAGGCCGGGGAGCTCCTATCGAATGACGAAGCCTTCTACGGACGCCCAGCGGTGCAATCGGTCGCGATCGGGGGCCCGTACCAGAACTCCGGTTCGGGGGAAACGGACAGCCGCCGTGAGATTTTCGTGTGTCAACCACGCCGGGCTGGGGATGAGAAGGCATGCGCGACCAAGATTCTGTCGAGGCTAGCGCGGCGGGCCTATCGCCGACCCGCGACGACCCGAGACGTCCAGACACTGCTCGGGTTTTTCGAGAGAGGCCGGAGCACGGGCGGCAGCTTTGACGCCGGCATCCAGCTTGCCCTCGAACGGCTCCTCATCGATCCGGACTTCCTCTTGCGAATCGAACGCACTCCGACTCGGGTGGTGCCTGGGCAAGCCTATCGACTCACCGATCTCGAGCTGGCTTCTCGCCTGTCGTTTTTCTTGTGGAGCAGCATCCCCGACCAGGCGCTGCTCGCGGTTGCCGAACGCGGAAAGCTGACCGATCCGCCGATCTTGGAACAGCAGGTCCGGCGCATGTTGGCCGACCCCCGCGCGAAGACGCTGGTGGAGAATTTTGCCGCCCAATGGCTGCATCTGCGCAACCTCGAGCATGTGCTCGGCGATCCAGTCGCGTTTCCGGACTTCGACCTCAGCCTGGTAGAGGCGTTTCGGCAGGAAACCGAGTTGTTCCTGACCAGCATGCTGAACGAAGACCGGAGCGTCCTGAATTTGCTGAATGCAGACTATACGTTCGTAAACGAACGGCTCGCTCGGCACTACGGGCTTCCCGGGATCTACGGCAGCCGATTTCGACGAGTGACCCTTCCCAACACGAAGGAGCGCGGCGGACTGCTCGGGCATGGAGGGGTATTGGCGCTGACTTCATACCCGACCCGGACGTCGCCCGTGCTCCGCGGCAAGTGGCTGCTCGATACGATCTTTGGGGCGCCTCCACCTTCCCCTCCGCCCAACGTGCCGGCTTTGCCGGAGCGGAGTGCGGCTAGCGGCAATGTGTCGGTGCGCGAGCGGCTGGAGCAGCACCGGAAGAATCCCACGTGCGCCAGCTGTCATGCGGCCATCGATCCTCTGGGTTTTGCCCTCGAGAACTTCGACGCTCTTGGGGCGTGGCGCGCCGCTGACGTTGGTGGACAGCCGATTGATGCTACAGGCACGACGCTCAGCGGCGTGAAGCTCGAAGGGATTTCGGGCCTTCGGGCGCTGTTACTGGATCAGCCAGAGCAGTTCGCTGGCACCGTGACCAAAAAGCTCTTGACCTACGCTCTCGGGCGTGAGCTCGAGTACTTCGATCAGCCGACGATACGCAGGATCGTCCGGGACGCATCGGTCCGCGAATACCGCTGGTCGTCGCTCATTCTCGGTATCGTCAAGAGTCCGGCCTTTCTCATGCGCAGATCCGGGGCGGCGAATTGAGGAGCCGATAGCCATGAATATCGTCACGAAAAGATCGCTGTCGCGGCGGATCGTTCTGAGGGGTTTGGGTGCCACCTTGGGCTTGCCCCTGCTGGATGCCATGGTCCCCGCGTTCTCGGCGCAGGCGAAGACGGCCGCAAAGCCCGTTCATCGCTTCCACGCGATTCATGTGCCGAACGGCATGGCCATGGAGCACTGGACGCCGTCGACGGAGGGAGGCAGCTTCGAGCTGACGCCCATTCTCCAGCCCCTGGCGCCATTCCGGAATCAGCTGCTCGTATTGTCGGGACTGGATTCGTCATGGACCCACGCTCACGCGGGCGCCGCCGGGGCGTTCTTGACGGGCACGCCGCGTGGAGGGAACAGCGAAGCGGAGGTTTTGGCGGACACGTCGATCGACCAGCTGATGGCGATGGAATTCGGGAAATCGACGCAGCTGGCATCGCTCGAGGTCGCGATGGAGAAGGGTGCCAATGCCGGACAATGCACCGCCGGCCTCAACTGCGCCTACACCCAGACGATTTCGTGGCGCACGCCCACGATGCCGCTGCCAATGGAGAACAACCCGAGGGCCGTGTTCGAGCGGCTCTTCGGCGACAGTGGTTCGGCCGATCCGGCTGTCCGGCGCGCGCGCATGAGGGAGAAGAAGAGCCTTCTGGACTCAGTGACCGAGCGGCTGACAGACCTCAAGCGCGAGCTCGCGCCGGGGGACCAAATCAAGGTCGACGACTATGCGGCGGCAGTGCGTGACGTCGAACGGCGCATTCAGTTGGCAGAGGCACAGGACGACGTCGAACCGCTTGTGGGTCAGCCTCAGGGCCCGCCCGCTGAATATGAACGTCACTTGGAATTGATGTTCGATCTGCAGCTGTTGGCTCTTCAGAGCGACCTGACACGCGTCATCACGTTCATGCTCGGCCTCGAACAGGGCACGCGTAGATATCCGCAAGTCGGCGTTCCCGAGGCCCACCATCCGTTGTCGCATCACGGGAATAGCCCGGAGCGGATTGCGTTGATGTCGAAGATCAACGCGTATCACGTCAAGCTGGTCACTGACCATTTCCTGACGAGGCTCCGCGAGACGGCCGACGGCGACGGCTCACTCCTGGACCACATGACAATCCTGTACGGCACGTGCTTGTCCAATAGCAATGCGCACTCGGGCACCGATATACCTATCCTCCTGCTGGGCGGGGGAGCGGGCCGCCTCAAGGGCGGCCGCCACCTCCGGTATTCAGGGGACACGTCACACGCAAATCTGCTGGTGACGCTGATGGACAAGCTGGACATGCCGGTTGAAAAGATCGGCGCCAGCACGGGCAAGCTCCAGATCGACACGCTCTCCGGGGTCTAGCGGTGTGAGCGGTTCCTCCTTCAGTTCGACCGGTCGACTAGAGATGCGGTTGGCAGCCTGGCTCGGACGCGTGGTCCTGGTGTGGTTGGCGGTACTCGGCGTCGTTGCCGATGCCCGCGACTTCCAGCTCGCTGACGAAGCCAGGCATGCCAACTGGCGAGCTGTCCAGAAACTGGTCGAGCAAGGGGTCGACGTGAATGTCCCCGAGGGCGATGGCACGACCGCCTTGCATTGGGCGGCCTATTGGGACAACGCCGAGAGCGCCGACGCGTTGATCCGCGCCGGCGCCAGGGTCAGTGCGGCGAACGACCTTGGCGTGACACCGCTCTGGGCGGCCTGCGAGAACGGAAGCGCCGCCATGGTGCGGAGGCTTTTGACTGCCGGGGCGAGCCCAAACGCGGCCCTCCTCTCGGGCGAGACGCTTGTGATGGCGGCGGCTCGCACGGGACAGGCAGAGGCCGTGAAGGAGCTGCTTGTTGCTGGCGCTGACGTGAACGCGAAAGAGCGCGTGCGCGGCCAGACGGCGCTCATGTGGGCAGTGGCACAGCAGCACGCCGACGTTGTCGGGGTACTGCTGGCGCACGGGGCAGACGTGCATGCCCGATCGAGCGTCTACACGGAGGTCGTCAGGACGTCTGGGTTTGGCGGTGGGTCAGCCTACAACATCGAGATTCAGCAGGGCGGCTACACGCCCTTGCTCTTCGCGGCGCGCGCAGGCCACCTTGCCTCGGCGACGCTCCTCGTCGCCGCCGGTGCCGACGTCAACGACACGGCGCCCTATGGCACGAGCGCCACGGTTGTTGCCGCGCACAGTGGACACGGCGAGGTGGCGGCGTTTCTACTGGACAAAGGCGCTGACCCAAACAGGGATGGCGCCGGATATACCGCGCTGCACGCGGCACTGCTGCAGAAGGACGAGCCACTGGTGAAAGCTCTCCTCGTCCATGGCGCGAACCCGAACGCTCCAGTTCTGAAGCCCACTCCGACGCGCAAGGACAGCATCGATTTTGCTTTTGATCCCACGCAGGTCGGAGCGACGCCATTCTGGCTGGCCGCCCGTTACAGCTCGCCGGGAAGCATGCGACTGCTCATGCAGCACGGTGCCAATCCCCTGTTCGTCCATCGCCCGACGTACTGGGCTGGCAATGGACGGCAGGTGGATGAAGGCGACACGACCGCGCTCCTGGCGGCTGCGGGAATCGGTGGAGAGGCACCAGCTCTCTCGGTCGATCACGCCGACAGAATCGCCGAACGAGCGCGCCTCGAGGCCCAACGCCGGGAGCCCGACCCTGTCGCGGTCGAAGCCCTGACGCTCGAGGCGGTCACTGTGGCGGCTGAGGCAGGCATCGATGTCAATGCTGCCAACGCTGATGGCAACACGGCCCTTCACGCGGTGGCGGCCCGAGGGTACGACACTGTAGTCAAGGTTCTTGTTGAGAAGGGCGCCGGGCTGGACATCAAGAACAAGGCAGGCCAGACCCCGTTGGCGGCGGCGATCGCGAAATCAATCGCGGGGCAGGCCCGCCTCAGAGCCGCTCCGCTGCCACCCACGAGCGCAACCGTCGATCTGCTCCGGAAATTAGGAGCGAAAGAATAGGTCCGAGCGACCGCTACCTCCGTCCGACTCGGAGCGGTACGTCGATCGTGCGGGCGAGAGCCAGCGCGCCTGCCGTGTCAGCGGGCCTCCATTCGCCATGCTCAGCGGGCGCATGGAGTGTTTCACTCCTGCGCCCACCGAGGCAGGTGCATGACTGCTACTTTAGCGTGCGCCGTTGCTGGCGCGCCGCTTGAGCGTCAGCGTTTCTCCGAAAGAGCCGCGCCCTTCGGGTGTGTCGAGCCGGATGTTGATTCGAGTGGGGTCGCCTGCGACGGTCGATACTTTGACGACCAGGCCATCGAGCGACGGCCGGTACTCGGGATCGTCCGGGTAGCGACGCTCGGCGCTCAACACCGTCACCTCCGGATCCATTCGGCCCTCCCCCACTTGTGCTGGCATCTCGAGTCGGATCCGCGCTTCCTCGATCGAGACGGAAGCCGGTTTGGCGCGGCCGCGAGAGTCGACGACCGCAGTGCGCACGGTGAGGATGCCCTCGCCCGACGGTTCAATCGCAAGGTCCACGTCGCGTCGATAGGACACGTTGCGACCCCAGACGGAGACGTCCAGGTCGCTGTTCAGCGGCACTTCGTACCGTGGCGCAGTCCAGAGGCCGGCGAGGCTTCCGTTCATAGGCGTCGGGTTTGCGTTCGACACCCGCTCCGCGTAGCGGGTGTGCGCGGTGGCAGACGCTGTAGATGGCGTCTGGGCGGACGCGAGATTCAGGACGCAGACTGTAAGAACACCAGCGATTGCGATTATCGATTTCCGCATGAGCTCCCTCGCATTCGATGAAGTTGGTTGAGTCTGAAATGAAGACATGCAACTAGCTCGTTGGGGTCTGTGGCCGTACGGCAAAGGCCACCTCTCGGGCCACGCTGTTGTTTCCCTCTCGCGAGCGCGCCTCGATGCGCAGGACGTATCGTCCCGGGCGCATATCCTTGAGCGAGACCGCGAGTCGATGTGCGTAGGCTCGCCGAGTCTGATCGAAGGCCGTCTCCTGCACGGTCTGTTCGGATCCAAAGACCGTCATGCCGTCGCTGTCCGCGATTGTGGTGTGGACGATGACCTCGCCTCGCGCCTTCCGGGCGTCATAGACCTCCGCGAGGACGGCCAACGTGTCGGTCGTCGCGAACTCGCGCACGACCGTTGGCGGCACTGGGAGCAGCTTCAGGAGCTCCGGATCTGGTCTGGCGGTGACGGCCTGGGCGTCACTGTTCGATGCGAGCACCGGCTGGCTGAGCGCCAACGGCGTTGCTGAGAAGTCGGGTACGAGCACGTCGAGCAGTACCGATCCTCCTCGCTGCGTCCCCTGCTGCAGTGCCGCAACCCGTACCTGGTATTTGCCCGGAGCCAGCTCGAGCCGCGACATCGTCCGGAAGCCATTCTTGCTGACAGCCTGCAGAAGCTCGGGCGTCGGCTTCAGCTCAACGGCTCGGTGATCCCCTCGCGTCACCTTTCCGTCGGCGGCCACTGCCATGACGGCGACGTCGATTCGAGTCGGCGACTGCGCATTGCTATCGGTTGTGACTTCAGGTCTGAGTTCAGCGGTCACGAGCACCGAGGCTTTGCCATTGAGGCCCCGAAAGACCGTGGCGCCACCATCGAGGGGAAGGCCAGAGACGGGAACAGGACTCGCCAGCAGCGCGCGGACGTCAGCGGCCTTGCCGTCTGGCGCCTTCAGCTCCCGCTTGTCGTCTTTCGACTGGGCCACGTAGCCGCGCCGAGCGACCACCCTGAGCCCGGGCCGTCGGACTCGCACGTCCACGTTCCTGAACTTGCCGTCGCGCCGGTTATTGGTCGGCTGGTAACCCAGCACGTAGTAGCTGCTGTTCTCACGAACCAGACGCTGGAAGCCGCCGGAGATGTCGTTGGTGTTGACCAGTGCGAAGCCACCCGTCTCCTCGGCGAGCGTGCGGAGGCTGTCGTAACCGAACTGCACTTCTCGATTGAGAGCTGCGGTTCCGAGATCTGTCTTGATATCGTTGGGCACGCCGGCGATTTCTATAGCGTCTTCGGCAAAGCTGGTCAGCCCGCGTGGATCGACCGCGTAGATAGAGACGTTGCTGCGCGCCGCCGCGGCGATCGCATCGCGCGCCGCGAAGAGAATGCCGCTGGCCGACTTGTTCGCAAAGACATCGCGGATGTCGTAGTCGATCCCCTCGCTAACGTAGACGAGCGCCGTCCGCCTGGCCGGTACGGTGCTCAGCCATTCGGCAAGGGAGGCCATACTTTCGAGCGCCAGGCGCGCCTGGTGCCCCCGCTCCATGTCCAGCGGATCGAGAGTTCCAGCAGTCCGATAGGTATCGTACGGAGCAGCCCCTTCGCGGCGATCCTCCGTGCGGTAGTACTGATCGATCCGTTCCATCGTGCTCGAACGGAGCTTCTGGCCCTGAAAACGATCGAGCGCGTCGATGAGCGCCGCGTGGTTCCCGGTAATCTCCTGCGTGGCGTGCGCGAGTCCACTGGTCACCGCGATCGCCGCTCGATCGTTTTCTGCAAAGTGCTCGTCGATGAACTGCCGGACGGCGCGCTTGACGAGATTCGTCCGGAGCGGGTGCGTGTGCAGATCGTCGAGGAGGAACACGTACAACCGGCCGTCGAACGGTCTGCGATTCGACTGCACGTCGGACGGGACGCGGGCTTCCGTGAGGGCGCGGGGACTCGACGGAATCTCCACAGGGGTGAAGAGCTGAATGGTCTGGCGCTGGCCGTTTTCGAAGATCTCGAAATCGTCCCGAGTGAGGTTGGGAACGGGATGTCCACGCTCATCGAGCACCCGCACATCGATGTCGACTGCTTCGACTCCGCTGCGGAATGTCCGGGAATCGCGCGTGACGCTGCCGGTGGGTTGCTGCGCTCGAACAATCGCAGTGCACAGCAGAAGACCGGCCAGAAGTGGGAGCTTCATGTTCCTCATAGAGAACCTCCAGTTGTGGTCTGTCTTAACGACATCTCTGAGCACAATGATCTACAAAACCTATGGCCTATGTGTCAAGTAACATGAGTAATATAAACTCATATATGGCTGCCAGGGTCAGGCCGGCTGCTGGATCTTGGAGAGGGCCAGTACTTAACCCATTTAACAGCAATGAGTTAGACGTGCTCTCCAGGGTCTTCGTTCCGTGAGAAACCTGAATACGAGGAGCAGACGCGCTAGGGAGGAGGGGATAGAGCGAGATCTGACGTGACGTCGCGGTCCATACTGGCGCCACGGCTTATCGGCGATCCATGAGAAAAACCATCGAGCTCCCCGCGGTGATCAACATCGACGATCTCAGACGCCTCGCGCAGCGCAGGCTCCCGCGAGCCGTGTTCGATTACATCGATGGCGGTGCGGAACGGGAACTGACGCTTGCTGAGAACTCGCGCGCGTTCGATGCGGTGACCTTTCGTCCGCGGAGTGCCGTAACGGTCTCGCGGTGCGAGTTACGGACGACCGTGGCCGGAACGGATCTACCACTGCCGATGCTGTTGGCGCCGATCGGGAGCAGCAGACTTTTCTATCCCTTAGGGGAAGTCGTTGCGGCTCGCGCCGCTGGCGCCTTCGGGATCGGCTATATCCTCTCGACGCTGTCCGGATGCAGGCTCGAGGATGTGAAAGCCGCGACGAGCGGCCCGGCCTGGTATCAGCTGTACCTGGTTGGAGGACGCGATGTGGCAGCTGCGGCGATCCAGCGCGCGCGTACTGCAGGTTATTCGTCGCTCGTTGTGACCATCGATACACCGGTGGCCGGGATGCGCGAACGCGATTTGCGAAACGGAGTCCCGGCACTCCTCAGCCGCCGAATCTCAGCGGTGCTTCCACACGTGTCGCAGTTCCTGGCGCGTCCCCGTTGGCTCGCTGATTTTTTGTCTGATGGCGGACTGATGAACTTTCCAAACGTCGTCCTTCCGGACGGACCCATGAAGTACGCGGACGTGGGCACGGCGTTGGAACAGGCAGCGGTCGCATGGCAGGACCTCCGTTGGATACGCGACCTCTGGGAAGGTCCGATCGTCATCAAAGGTGTGCACACAGCGGACGACGCCCGCCGTGCCGTGGACGAGGGCGCGGCTGCTGTCGTCGTGTCCAACCACGGAGGCCGGCAGCTCGATGGCGTGCCTGCGACGCTGCGGATGTTGCTTGAAGTGGTTCCTGCCGTTGGTTCCCAGATCGACGTGCTTGTGGACGGAGGCATCCGCCGCGGCAGCGACATCGTGAAGGCGCTGTGCCTGGGAGCCCGCGCGGTGCTCATCGGTCGCGCATATGCGTACGGCCTCGGCGCGCGTGGAGAAGCTGGAGTGACACGGGCGATTGAGATATTGCGTGCCGATCTGATCCGCACTCTCAAACTTCTGGGATGTGCATCCGTCCGTGCCTTGGATCCCTCGTACGTCAACATTCCGACGGAATGGCGCGCCCCAGCATTGACGGCGGTATCGGGCCCGAGAACATTCTGAAAAGTACGGAGGACAGATAGGGGACCGGCCACGGGAACCGCCCGATGGTATGCTTCGCGGCCAAGGATCCTGGTCGTTGACACGCGAGGGACGCCAATGAGACGGCTGATAGTGCTTTCAACGCTCGTGGGCGTATCCGTCGGCTCGATCTGGCTGGCACAGGCCCAACGCTTGAGTCCTGCACGTTTTCACCACGTGCATTTGAACTCCGTCGATCCGACCGCAACGCTGCAGTTCTACCAACGGCACTTCGGCGCGATGCCCGTGAAGTTTCGAAACGCGTCGGATGCGTTGTTCACCGGTCGCGGGTTCATGCTGATTACGAAAGTCGATCGCGCGCCGAAAGACCTGGAAACGACGGCTATCCGGCACATCGGGTGGGCTGGCATCGACGGTCCGAATGAGTTCCAGTGGTGGAAATCGCAAGGTGCGGAGTTTCATACGCCGCTGACGCCTCTCGGACAGAACTGGTTCTTCTATATCTGGGGACCCAATCGCGAGATCGCCGAGGTGTTTACCGGCGACAAGAACCACTGGTTCAATCATGTGCATCTTTCGGTGGACGATGTCTCCGTCACCGCCAGGTGGTTGGAACAGCACCTCGGGATGGATTTCCCCGACAGCGCCACCCAGCCGCGCCCCACGGATCCGGCACAACGCTGGGGTTCTGGCGCCCGCGTCGACGGTGTGTCCTTCGTTCTTATCTACAAGGATCACTACTATGCGGATACGGAGCGAAGACTACCCGTGGGTCGAAAGTTCGAAGTGACCCAGGGCAGCCCCGTAGACCACGTCGCGTTTTCATACGAGGACATCGAACCGGTGTTCGAGCGGATGAAAGCTGCTGGTTTGCGCATTGTGGAGCCCATCGGCATTCGACAGGAGTACGACCTCAAGAGTTTCTTTGTCCAGGGACCTGACAACGTCCTGCTCGAAATTGTCGAAGCGAAGCCAATTCCTGAGGGATTGTGGCAATAGGAAAGGCTGTGCTTTACGCACTGTCGTTGAGACGAGGAGGCTTGATGAAACGCCAGGTTACTGTTCGTCGGCTTGCGTGGATCGCGGGCGCCGCATTGTTGCTGGCCGCGGCGCTGACGACATCGCCGGTGCGCACTGAAGGATACAAGTCCGTCTCGAACGAGGCGGAGTTTCGCCAGGCCATGACGGAACTATCGAACTGGGGCCGCTGGGGAGCGGACGATGAGCTCGGCGCGTCGAATCTGATAACGCCCGCAAAGCGGAAACAGGCCGCGAAGCTCGTGAAGGAAGGAACGTCGGTGTCTCTTGCGCACGACATCATCCAGGAGGATGCCGCCGACGCAGGCTCGCGACTCGATCGCGTAGTCGTGAACGTCAGCCCAACCGGCGCGTCAGATCGCTATCAGTACAGCGGTAGTTACCACGGCGCGATCCACAGCCATCTCGACTCGGTCAACTGTCACGTGATGTTCGAAGGCAAGGGATACAACGGTCGCGCGATGGAGGACATCAAGGCGGCATCCGGGTGCCCGAAAGGCAGCATCCTGGCTCAGAAGAACGGCATCTTCACCCGCGGCATCCTATTCGATGCCACGCGGCTTCCGGGTAAGGCCACCGCCCAGGGGTGGCTGGAGCCAGGCACGGCGATTCATGCTCGCGATCTCGAAGCGCTCGAAAAGATCCAGCGGGTCAAGGTGGCACCAGGCGACGTCATCCTGTTGTACACCGGCCGCTGGAAGCGGCGCGCGGCGCTTGGCCCATGGAAGACGGCAGAGGGCTTCGCGGGGTACCAGGCCGATGTCGCTTACTTCATGAAGGAGCGCGGCGTCTCGTTCATCGGACATGACGCATGGAACGACGTATCGCCGCACGGATTTCCCACGAGCGTCGGACTTCCACTGCATCGGCTTGCGCTCGTCGCGCTCGGTGTTTCGATGTTCGACAATCTCGATTTAGAGGAAGCGGTGCAGGTGGCCAGAAGCCTGAATCGCTGGGAGTTCCTGTTTACGGCATCGCCGCTGCGGATCGAAAAGGGGATGGGATCGCCGCTCAATCCGATCGCCACGTTCTAGGATCGGATGCGGCTGGTGCACGCCGGAGGTCGATGCATGGCGCTGATGTCACGCTTTTCTAGTCTTTCGCTCGTACTGATCGTTCTCGTCCTCGTTCAGATGGACGGCGGGCTCCTCGGGCAGGTCCGCTCGCAGGAAGGCGAGTGGTCCACTTATGGCGGCGATCTCGCCAGCCGGCGGTACCGGCCGTTCGATCAGATCAACCGCGACAACTTCAGCAACCTCCAGATCGCTTGGCGGTTCAAGACCGACGCGCTCGGTCCGCGTCGGGAGCTCAATTTTCAGGCCACGCCGCTCATGGTGAACGGTGTGCTCTACACGACGGCAGGAACGCGCCGGGCCGTCGTCGCACTCGACGCCGCAAGCGGCGAAATGCTCTGGATGCATCGTGAGGACGAGGGGAAGCGTGGCGAAGCGGCACCGCGCCAGCTTTCCGGACGCGGACTGGCGTACTGGACCGACGGCAAGGAGCAGCGAATTGTCTACGTCACTCCCGGCTACCAGATGATCGCGCTCGATGCCCACACGGGGAAGCGCGTCCACAGCTTTGGGAAGAACGGCGCCGTCGATCTCAAGCTCGAGATGGATCAGTCCATCGACCTGATCACAGGCGAAGTCGGACTGCACTCCGCGCCGATTGTTGCTCAGAATGTGATTGTCATCGGGGCGGCGCACCTGCCGGGTAGCGCCCCGAAGAGCCGGATCCACGAGAAGGGCTACGTGCGCGGCTACGACGTGCGGACCGGCAAGCGCCTGTGGATCTTCCACACCCTTCCGCAGACCGGCGAGTTCGGCAGCGACACATGGGAGAAGGACTCTGCGTCGTACACCGGGAATGCTGGCGTTTGGGCGCAGATGACGATCGACGAGGAGCTTGGAATTCTCTATGTGCCCGTGGAGATGCCAACTGGTGACTATTACGGTGGTCATCGTCCCGGCGCCGGACTTTTCGGAGAGAGCCTCGTTGCGCTCGATCTGAAGACCGGCCAGCGGAACTGGCACTTCCAGCTTGTGCACCACGGCCTCTGGGATCACGACATTCCATGCGCTCCGATCCTGGCCGACCTCACGGTGGGAGGGCGCCTGATCAAGGCTGTGGTGCAGCCGACCAAGCAAGGCTGGTATTACGTCTTCGATCGTGTGACCGGCAAGCCGGTGTGGCCGATTGAGGAACGGCCCGTCCCGAAAGGCGATGTGCCCGGCGAGTGGTATTCGCCGACGCAGCCGTTCGTGACCAAGCCGCCGCCGTTCGAGTTGCAGGGCGTTTCGATCGACGACCTGATCGATTTCACTCAGGAATTGCGCGCAGAAGCGGTGAAGCTCGTGTCGCGCTACAAGATCGGACCGCTCTTCACCCCGCCGATCGTGAGCCGCTGGGAAGGCCCCCTGGCGACGCTCATGCTGCCGTCCGCCACCGGCGGTGCAAACTGGCCCGGCGGCGCGCTCGATCCCGAGACGAACATCCTTTATCTCTATTCATTCCGAAACCCTACCGCCCTCGGGCTCATCAACGATCCTGCCCGCTCGGACATGAACTTCATCCAGGGTCAGGCGCGTAATCCGAACGCGGCCCCACCGGCGGCTGGCGCAGCGGCCGGAGGAGGGGAAGGGGGCGGAGGCGGTCTCACGGTGCAAGGTCTCCCATTGGTGAAGCCGCCATACGGCAGCATCACTGCCACCGATCTGAACAAAGGGGAAATCGTCTGGCGGGTGGCCCACGGCGAAACGCCCGATGCGATCCGGAATCATCCGGCGCTGAAAGGGATGAACATCCCTCGGACCGGGCGGCCGAACGGCCGAATCGGCACTTTGGTCACGAAGACACTCGTTGTTGCCGGTGAGCCGGGCGTGTTCACCATGCCGGACGGCCAGCGGGGCGCCATGTTGCGTGCATACGACAAAGCCACCGGCGTCGAAGTCGGGGCCGTGCCGATGCCGGCGCCCCAGACGGGGTCGCCGTTGACCTACATGCTGAACGGCCGTCAGTATCTGGTGGTAGCCATCTCGGGTGGTGGATACAGCGGCGAGCTCCTGGCATTCACGGCACCCCAATGACGCTGAAAGGGTTTCCGGTTTAGGCGTGGTATCCTCTCGACCTTTCCGACATCTGACCGGGTGCGTGCACATCCAGGAGAGAAGCGCCATGAGAACATTGGTCACATCCCTTGCCGTGCTGGCCTTGGTCTCCTGCTCCGGCGGAAGCACTACCGCTCCAGCCAGTCAAGAGGCTGCTTCCAAACGGATCCCGATCACTTCGAAGTCTCCTCAGGCGGTCGAGCAGTTTGAGAAGGGCCGTGCGTTGCTCGAGAACCTTCGGATGGCCGAAGCCTCGGAGGCGCTGAAAGCGTCGCTGACGCTCGATCCTGACTTCGCGCTCGCACGCGCTTATTACGGCCAGGCCATTCCAGGACCGGACGGTCTGGCGGAGCTCGAACGCGCTGCCGGCATGTCAGCGAGCCTGCCACCCGCTGAGCGGCTCACGATCGAGGCGCTTCTGGCCAACCGTCGTGGCGATACGAGCAAGAGCACGGACCTGTGGAAACAGGTCGTGCAGGCGGCACCGGACGATTGGCGCGCGCATTTCGGCATGGGCCAGCGACTCTTGAACGAGCAGAAACATTCGGAGGCTGCGACGGCGTTCCGCAAGGCGACGGAGCTGAATCCGAACGCCGGGCCTGCGTACAACCTGCTGGGATACGCCGAGCTGCGCGAGGACAACATCGACGGCGCTGTTGCCGCCTTCCAGCAATACGCGAAAGTGCTTCCGAGTGAGCCGAACCCGCAGGATTCACTGGCGGAGGCGCTCCTCGCCGCCGGGCGCTTCAACGAAGCCGACACGGCGTTCCGGAAAGCGGCGGAGCTATCGCCACAATTTTGGAACGCGTGGGAAGGTGTTGCGTATACGAAGTTCTTTGCGGGTGATTGGGAAGCGGGCCGTGAGGCGCTGAATAGGGCGCGTGAGGCGGCTTCGCGTCCAATCGACAAGGTCAATGTGGAAACGCTCGGCGCCTGGGCGGCGCTGGCGGAACGAAACACGACGTCGGCAGTCAAAGGGCTCCAGGCGGCGGAGACAGTCGCCGACGCACAACCGTCGGCCGTCGCCTTGGTGCCTGTGAACCGCGCGACAGTACTCATCGACGCGGGCCGCTATCGCGATGCGATCGCGGAGGCCGGAACCGCCCTCCAACGGGCTGACAGTGGCCAGTATCCGCCGGGACAAACCATTAATATCCGCAGGCAGGCCCTCACCATGCGTGCGATCGCCGAGGCGCGCTTGGGCGACGCGGGCGCTGTGCAGAAAACGATTGCGGTGCTCCAACAAGCAGCGACCGGGCGGCCGGACGATCCGCAACTGCAGTCGTCAGTGCACCTCGCACAGGGCATGTTGGCCACCGCCCAAGGCGACGCACGCGGCGCGCGCGACCACTTCGCCCAATGTGATGACTCCGCCTCTTACTGCCGTTGGCAGCTGGTGTTGGCAGCCGAAAAGGCTGGTGACAAGGCGGCCGCTGACGCAGCACGCACTCGCCTCCTGAGTCAGTACGTGCGCGACCCGATGTACCTGTATGTGCGGTCGCGGTTGCAGGGGTCCGGGAAGACCCCATAGTTCAGGCCTCAGCGCTGCTTCGGGACGAACGCGAGGAACCGTCGTGGATTGTCGTAGAGAATCTGACGAACGATGTCCTCTTTCACGCCGGCTTTTCGCATCAGCGGAACGAACATCGTCACGCTGTTTCCGTAGCCAGGACGTTGCGCCGAGCGGGACCCGGTGAAGTCCGAAGAGATCAGAACGTTGTCCGAGTACCCACCATCGAGTAGGGCCACCAGCGTGCGAATTTTCTTCTCGTCTGGGACACGGCCTCCCGTCACGCGATCGAGGCCGACAAACGCGCCGCGCTGAGCAATTCTCTTGAGCACCACGGCCGTCGTGTCGTCCAGACAGCACGCATGGCCGATGACGACGTGCTGCGGGTTCACGCCGACCGATTCGAGGAGGTCGAGCTGCACGAGACCCGCGTCCGGCTTCACGTTGGGTCCGGTGCCGTACGCGTTGTGCGTGAAGATCGGAACGCCGGTGCGTACATGGGCCTTACC
>ORMF011694417.1_pt1 | contig 26696 bp, 42 predicted proteins | sample 1779871 | NCBI WGS metagenome assembly ORMF01 (sample SAMEA104232316, study PRJEB22302) | groundwater metagenome | biome: forest; feature: aquifer; material: groundwater | place: USA | collected 2011-08-07 | depth 5.4 m | reverse complement strand
GATCGAGCTGATCCAGCCGGTGGCGATGGAGAAGGAGCTGCGGTTCGCGATCCGCGAGGGGGGGCGCACCGTGGGCGCCGGCGTCGTCGCGGAGATCGCGGAGTAGGGCATGGTCACCGTCAGCGCCGACCAGAAGATCCGCATCCGGCTCAAGGCGTACGACCACAATCTCCTGGACCGCTCGATGAAGGAGATCGTGGAGACCGTGCGCCGCACGGGCGCCCGCGTCACCGGCCCCGTGCTGCTGCCGACCATGATCAATCGCTGGACGGTGCTGCGCTCGCCCCACGTGGACAAGACATCCCGGGAGCAGTTCGAGATGCGGACCCACAAGCGCCTGCTCGACATCCTGGACCCGACGCCGCAAACGGTCGACGCCCTCATGAAGCTAGATCTGCCCAGCGGCGTCGACGTGGAAATTAAGCTCTAGTCCGGCACGAGGAAAGAGAACGCTGCCATGGCGATGAAGGAAGGGCTGATCGGCCGGAAGAGGGGCATGACCCAGGTCTTCGGCGACGACGGGAGCATGATCCCGGTCACCGTGGTCGAGGCCGGGCCCTGCACGGTGGTGGGGGTGCGCACGAAGGCGGCCCACGGCTACGACGCGCTCCAGATCGGCTTCGAGCCCGCGAAAAAGAACGTCACCAAGGCCATGGCGGGCCACTACAAGAAGGCCGGCGTGGATATGCCGATGAAGGTGCTGCGCGAGATGCGGCTGCAGAAGAGCGAGGCCGTCGCCGCCTACCGGCCGGGCCAGACGCTGACGGTCGAGCTGTTCGTGCCCGGGGAGTTCGTGGACGTGGTGGGTGTGACCAAGGGCAAGGGCTTCCAGGGCGGCGTGAAGCGCCACGGCTGGTCCGGCGGCGACCAGAGTCACGGCTCGATGTTTCACCGGGCGCCGGGCTCCATCGGAGCGTCGTCCGATCCTTCTCGCGTCTGGCCCGGCCACAAGCTGCCGGGACGCATGGGCGGCGACCGCCGCACCGTGCTCAACCTGCCGGTCGTGCGCGTCATCCCCGAGCAGAACCTGATCCTCCTACGGGGCGCGGTGCCGGGACACACCGGGACGCTCCTGGTGGTGCGCAAGAGCGTGAAGCAGACCAAGGCGCAGCAGCAGAAAGCGAAAGAGGCCAAGTAGCATGCCGACCGTTCCGGTGCTCGACGCAAAGGGCAACGCGCAGCAGCAGCTCGAGCTGTCCGCCGACGTGTTTGCGGGCCCGGTCCGCGTCCCGCTACTGCACCAGGCGGTCGTAAAGGAGCTGGCGGCGCGGCACGTAGGCACTCACGACACCAAGGGGCGTAGCGAGGTCTCGGGCGGCGGCCGGAAGCCGTGGAAGCAGAAGGGCACCGGCCGGGCCCGCCAGGGTTCGATCCGCGCCACCCAGTGGAAGGGCGGCGGCAAGCCCTTCGGCCCCACGCCCCGGAAGTACGACAAGAAGATGCCGACCGAGATGCGGCGCGCGGCATTGCGCGACGCGCTGGCGGCCAAGATCGCCTCGGGCGAGGTGTCCGTGGTCGACCAGCTCGGCCTGACGGAGGCCAAGACGAAGGCGCTGACGAGCCGGCTCAAGGGCCTGGGACTGCCCGATGGGCCAACGCTCCTCGTGGTCTCGGAGCGCACGGAAAGCCTCGACCGCGCGGCGCGGAACCTGCCGTGGTTGTCGGTCGAGACGCCCACGCACGCCTCCGTCTACCAGGTTCTGCGCAACGACCGCGTGCTGTTCGAGAAGGCGGCGCTGTTGTCGCTCCAGGAGGCCTTGGCATGAACCGCGATCCCCGGAACGTGCTGGTCAAGCCGCTGATGACCGAGAAGAGCATGCAGCGGAAGGAAGAGCTCAACGCGATCACCTTCCAGGTGTCGGTCGACGCCAACAAGGTCGAGATCCGCCAAGCCGTCGAGAAGGTCTTCAACGTCAAGGTCGCGACCGTGCGCACGGCCTCTCACGAGGGCAAGTGGAAGCGCATGGGCAAGTTCGAGGGTCGCCGCCCGGCCTGGAAGAAGGCGGTCGTGACGCTCGCGCCCGGCCACAAGATCGAGCTGGTCGAGGGAGCCTAGGACCATGGGAATCCGTACACTCAAGCCCACCTCGCCGGCCCGGCGCTACATGACGCTCCTCACCAACGAGGAGATCACAAAGAAGACGCCGGAGAAGAGCCTGCTCTCGCCCAAGAAGCGGGGGAGCGGGCGAAATGTCTACGGGCGCATCACCGTCCGGCATCGTGGCGGGGGGCACAAGCGCATGCTGCGCGACGTCGACTTCCGGCGCGACAAGATCGGCATCCCGGCGGTGGTCAAGGGGATTGAGTACGACCCGGGCCGCTCGGCGCGCATCGCGCTCCTGCACTACAAGGACGGCGAGAAGCGTTACATCATCGCCCCGCTCGGGCTCAAGCCCGGCGACGTCATCATGTCGGGCCCCCAGGCCGACATCCTGCCGGGCAACGCCCTGCCGATCAGGAACATCCCGCTCGGCACGTTCGTGCACAACGTCGAGCTTCAGCCGGGCAAGGGCGGCCAGCTCTGCAGGAGCGCCGGCACGCTCGCCCAGCTCCTGGCGAAGGAGGGCGACCACGCCAACCTCAAGCTGCCCTCGGGCGAGGTGCGTCAGGTCAAGCTCGAGTGCATGGCAACGGTGGGACAAGTCGGTAACCTGGACCACGAGAACGTGTCAGTCGGCAAGGCCGGGCGCACGCGCTGGAAGGGCTTCAGGCCCACCGTCCGCGGAACCGTGATGAACCCCGTCGACCACCCCATGGGTGGCGGCGAAGGCAAGGGCAAGGGCAATCACCCGATGACCCCGTGGGGCAAGCCGACCAAGGGGTACAAGACGCGGCGCGGCGCGCGCCCGTCGGACCGCTACATCGTGACGCGCCGGACGAAGTAGGAGCCGAGACCATGGGACGCTCTACCAGGAAGGGCCCGTACATCGAGGAGAGGCTGGAGAAGCGGGTGGAGGAGCTCAACCGCCAGCGCCAGAAGAAGGTCCTGAAGACCTGGTCGCGGCGCTCTACCATCATCCCGGAGTTCGTGGGTCACACGCTGGCCGTGCACAACGGCCGGAAGTTCATCCCGGTCTACATCACCGAGAACATGGTGGGCCACCGGCTGGGCGAGTTCGCCCTGACGCGCACGTTCAGGGCGCACGGGCAGGCCGAGAAGGCCACCGTGTCGCCGACGGGGAAATCCTGAGCACGCCATGAAGACCCGAGCCACCGCGCGCTACATCCGCGTCCCGGCCTCCAAGGCCAGGCTGGTCCTCGACCACATCCGGGGCAAGTCGGCGGGCGAGGCCCTGGCGCTGCTGCAGTTCACTCCCAAGGCGGCCGCCCGGCTCATCGAGAAGGTGCTGCGCTCGGCCATCGCCAACGCGGAGCACAACCACCAGGTGCGGGACCTGGACGAGCTGCGGGTCGTCAAGGCCACGGCCGACGGCGGCCCCTCGATGAAGCGCGTCTCGCCTCGGGCGATGGGGCGGGCCTTCTTCATCAAGCACCGCACCAGCCATCTCACGATCGAGCTTTCCGACGAGACGGCGCGCCCCTCGCGGGCCGCCCAGAGGTAGCCATGGGGCAGAAGACGCATCCGATCGGGTTCAGGCTGGGTGCCACGCGCACGTGGAGCTCCCGGTGGTTCGCAACCAAGGGGTACGCGGCGCTCCTGCACGAGGACGTCAAGATCCGTCGGTTCATAAAGTCTTCGCTCTATCACGCAGGAATCTCGCGGATCGACATCGAGCGCTCCGCCAACCGAGCCCGCATCTCTATCTTCACCGCGCGGCCCGGCATCATCATCGGCCGCAAGGGCGCGGAGGTGGAGAAGCTCAAGAACGAGATCCAGTCGCGCACCGCCAAGGAGGTCTACCTCAACATCGAAGAGGTAGTCCACCCGGAGCTGGACGCGCAGCTGGTGGCCGAGAACGTGGCGCTGCAGCTGCAGAAGCGCGTCGCATTCCGACGGGCGATGAAGAAGGCGGTGACCTCGGCGCTCCGGCTGGGCGCGGACGGCATCAGGATCGCCTGCTCGGGGCGCCTGGGCGGCTCCGAGATCGCGCGGCGCGAGTGGTATCGTGACGGGCGGGTGCCGCTGCACACGATTCGGGCCGACATCGACTACGGCCTCGCCGAGGCCCACACGACGTACGGGGTGATCGGCGTGAAGGTCTGGATCTTCAAGGGCGAGGTGCTGCCCGCGCAGCGTCAGGCGGCGGAGGCGTAAGCAGCCATGCTGATGCCCAAGCGCGTCAAGTACCGCAAGGCCCAGCGCGGCCGCATGAAGGGCAAGGCGCAGCGCGGTTCCACGCTCGCCTTCGGCGACTACGGGCTCAAGGCCCTCGAGCCCGGGTGGGTGACCAACCGCCAGATCGAGGCCGCGCGCGTCTCCCTCGCCCGCAGCGTCAAGCGCGGAAGCAAGATCTTCATACGGATCTTCCCGGACAAGCCGGTGACCAAGAAGCCGGCCGAGACGCGGATGGGCAAGGGCAAGGGCAACCCGGAGTTCTGGGTTGCCGTGGTGAAGCCGGGACGCATCATGTACGAGATGGAAGGGGTGGACGAGCCAATGGCGCGCGAGGGCTTCCGTCTGGCGGCCCAGAAGATCGGCATCAAGACCAAGTTCGTGTCCCGCACCCGGGCACTCTAGGCCGAGGCGTGAGGACAGCGAGACGGACATGAACGACTACCGTCATCCGGGCGACATCGACCGGTGGGGGGGTCTGGGGGAGGAGCGGCGGTCGCTCCCCCCCCAGAACATGAGAACCATGAAAGCGACAACGGCATGAAGGCGGAGAGCTGGCGCGAGATGAGCGGCGAAGACCTGGATCAGAAGGTCAAGGAGTTGACCGAGGAGCTGTTCAACCTCCGGTTCCAGCTCTCCATGGGCGTGGCCAAGAACCCCTCGCGGGTGCAGCAGGCCAGGCGGGATCTGGCGCGGGCCAAGACCATCCTTCGGGAGCGCCAGTTGAAGAGCGCGAGCTAACAGGAGATCAATGGCGTGGCTGAGACCAAGACGAGAGAAGGCGTGGTGGTGAGCGACAAGATGACCAAGACGCGCGTGGTCATGATCGAGCGCGTCTACCGCCACCCTCGCTACGAGCGGGTCATCACGCGGTCGAGGCGGCTGAAGGCCCACGACGAGACGAACGCCAGCAAGGTCGGAGACCGGGTCCTGATCGAGGAGACGCGGCCGCTGTCGAAGGACAAGCGGTGGCGCATCCGCCAGGTCCTGACCCGCGTGGCTTCTTGAGACGGGGGAGCCGGCCATGATCCAGCCCAGATCCATGCTCGACGTCGCGGACAACTCGGGTGCCAAGAAGGCGCAGTGCATCCGCGTGCTCGGCGGCTCCAACAAGCGCTACGCCTCCTTGGGCGACATCGTGATCGTGGCAGTGAAGGAAGCTGTGCCGGATGGCACGGTGAAGAAGGGCGAGGTCGCTCGAGCTGTCGTGGTGCGTACAGTCAAAGAAGTCGGGCGCAAGGACGGCTCGTATATCCGCTTCGACCGCAACGCGGTGGTGCTGATCAAGCCGGACGACAACCCGGTGGGCACGCGCATTTTCGGGCCGGTCGCCCGCGAGCTGCGGGACCGGCAGTTCACGAAGATCATCTCGCTGGCCCCTGAGGTCATCTGAAAACTGTCATGGCGATGGCGCACGTGCGGAAGGGCGATACGGTGGTGGTGGTGGCCGGCAAGGAGCGCGGCAAGCGCGGGAAGGTGCTCCGCGTGATCCCGGGGAAGGGCCGCGTGCTGATCGAGCGCGTCAACATGATCAAGAAGCACCAGCGCCCGACGCAGAAGCTGCGGCAGGGCGGCATCATCGAGCGCGAGGGGCCGATCCACCTGTCGAACGTGATGCTGGTGGATCCGCAGACGGACAAGCCCACCCGGGTCGGCGTGCGGTCGCTCGCCGACGGCAAGAAGGCCCGGGTCGCCCGCCGATCGGGCGAATTCATCGACAAGGTGTAACCCATGGCTGACGCGGACAAGAAGGAGAAGCCGAAGGCTCGCCAGGGCGCCAAGCCCCCGCAGGGCGCCAAGCAGCCAAAGTCGGCCAAGGGGCCGGCGCCGGCCGCCCCGGCGACGCCTGCGGCCCGCGCCCGCGTCACCGGGGAGGTGCCCCCGCGGCTCCGCGACCGGTTCAGGACGGCGGTGATCCCAGCGCTGATGAAGGAGAGGGGTTACACCAACCCATTCCAGGTGCCACGACTCGAGAAGATCGTCATCAACATGGGCGTCGGCGAGGGCAAGGAGAACCCGAAGGTGATGGACTTCGCCGTGGCCGACCTCCAGATGATCACGGGCCAGAAGCCCGTCGTGACGCGGGCCAAGAAGTCCATCGCGAACTTCAAGCTCCGCGAGAACTCGCCCATCGGGTGCAAGGTGACGCTGCGCGGGGCGCGGATGTACGAGTTTCTCGACAGGCTGGTCAACGTGGCCCTGCCCCGCGTGCGGGATTTCAAGGGCGTGCCGCCGAAGGCGTTCGACGGGCGCGGCAACTACGCCCTCGGCCTCAAGGAGCAGGTGATCTTTCCCGAGATCGTGTACGACAAGGTGGACAAGGTGCGCGGCATGGACGTGATCATGGTCACCTCGGCACGGACCGACGAGGAGGCCAAGGCGCTTCTCGCGCACCTCGGCGTCCCCTTCAGGGAGTCCTAACGTATGGCAAAGACCTCGCTCATCATGAAGGCGGAGCGGCTGCAGAAAGCGTCCAAGTTCAAGACGCGCGTCTACAGCCGCTGCAAGCTGTGCGGCCGGCCGCGCGGTTTTCTCAGGAAGTTCCAGCTCTGCCGGCTCTGCTTCCGGGAGCTCGCCCTCAAGGGCGAGGTGCCGGGTGTGATCAAGGCGAGTTGGTAGGAGGCGGACGACCATGTCGATGAGCGACCCGATCGCAGATCTCCTGACGCGCATCCGAAACGCGAGCCGCGCCGAGCACGAGAAGGTGGACATCCCGTCTTCCAAGCTCAAGGTCCGGATCACCGAGATCCTCAAGGATGAGGGCTTCATCAAGAACTTCCGCCTCATCGAGGACAAGAAGCAGGGGACGCTGCGCGTCTATCTCAAGTACGGCCCCGGGAACGAGAAGATCATCTCGGGCCTGGTGCGGGTGTCGAAGCCCGGCCGCCGCGTCTATGTGGCCAAGGACAAGATTCCGAGCATCCTGGGCGGGATGGGTGTCGCCATCCTGTCCACCTCCCGCGGCGTCATGACGGACCGCGCCGTGCGCAAGCAGCAGCTCGGCGGCGAAGTCCTCGCGTACGTGTGGTAGCAACAGGAGCGCACGCCATGTCACGAATCGGCAAGAAGCCCATCCCGCTCCCGCAGGGGGTCAAGGTCGCCATCGAGGGCCAGACCGTCAAGGCGGAGGGGCCCAAGGGCACGCTCAGCCAGACGGTGCCCGGCAGCCTGTCCGTCACGGTAGAGCAGAACGTGCTGACGGTCGGCCGCAGCTCGGAGCACCGGACGGTGCGGGCGCTGCACGGCCTGATGCGTTCGCTCATCGCCAACATGGTCCACGGCGTCAAGGACGGCTTCGAGCGCAAGCTCGAGATCGTCGGCATCGGGTACCGCGCGCAGGTGCAGGGCAAGAGCCTGCAGCTGGCGCTCGGCTACTCGCACCCGGTGGTTTTCCCGCTGCCGGAGGGCATCCAGGCCGAGGTGGAAAAGCAGGTGTCCATCACGATCAAGGGCGCGGACAAGGCCCTGGTCGGGCAGACGGCTGCCAAGATCCGGGAGCTTCGGAAGCCCGACCCGTACAAGGGCAAGGGCATCAAGTACTCCGATGAGCACATCCGCCGCAAGGTCGGCAAGAAGGCGGGGGCCAAGTAATGCGGACCGAGCTCAAGGTCGTGGGACGCAAGATCAGGCACCTGCGGGTGCGCACGAAGGTGCAGGGCACCGCGGAGCGGCCGAGGCTGGCCATCTACCGCAGCCTCAACCACATCTACGCTCAGGTGGTGGACGACGCGGCCGGCCGCACGATCGTGTCGGTGGACAGCCGCTCTGCAGATTTTCGCGGCAAGGCCAAGAGCGGCGGCAACGTGGCGGCGGCGAAGATCGTCGGCGAGCTCGTGGCGAAGAAGGCCAAGGCAGGCGGCATCGGCCAGGTCGTTTTCGACCGCGGCGGCTACCAGTACCACGGGCGGGTCAAGGCCCTGGCCGAGGCGGCCCGCGCCGCCGGCCTGGCTTTTTAATGAAATCAGACTGTTAACAAAGACACGACGGGGAGAGACTGAGTGGCTGAGGCGAAGATCGATGCAAGCGCGCTGGACCTGACGGACCGGGTGGTCGCCATCAACCGGGTCGCCAAGGTAGTCAAGGGCGGCCGGCGGTTCTCGTTCACGGCGCTGGTCGTCGTGGGGGACGGGCGGGGGCACGTAGGCGTGGGGCTGGGCAAGGCCCGCGAGGTACCCGAGGCCATCCGGAAGTCGGTCGAGCACGCCAAGAAAGACCTGATCCTCGTGCCGCTCAAGGACACTACGATTCCGTTCGCGATCACCGGCCACTTCGGCGCGGCGCGGGTGTTCCTGCGCCCGGCCTCGCACGGCACGGGCGTCATCGCGGGCGGTGCCGTGCGGCCCGTGCTGGAGGCGGCCGGTGTCCAGGACATCCTGAGCAAGACCCTGGGAACCAATAACCCGCACAACGTACTCAAGGCGACCATCGACGCGTTCCGCCGCCTCAAGCGGCTGCTGGACACGCACAACGCCCGTCGCAGGTCCACGGACGGGGACGGCCAGGAGGCACCCGGTGGCAAAGACGCTTAAGGTCACCCTGGTCAAGAGCCTGATCGGACTCTCGCCGAAACAGGAGGCGACCGTCCGGGCGCTCGGGCTCAAGCACATCCGCCAGACGGTGGAGCACGACGACACGCCCACCATCCGCGGCATGATTGACGCCGTGCCGTTCGCCGTCAAGGTCGCAGGGCGAGGTGCAGCCGAAGGCGAGACGAGCGCCTCCGGGAAGACGCAATGAGACTCGAAGATCTTCGACCGGCGAAGGGTTCGACGAAGAAGCGGAAGCGGCGTGGTCGCGGCCCGTCCTCCGGCAGCGGCAAGACCTCGGGTAAGGGCCACAAGGGGCAGAAGGCCCGCTCGGGCGGCGGCGTTCGCCCCGGCTTCGAGGGCGGCCAGATGCCGCTCTTCCGGCGCCTGCCGAAGCGTGGCTTCCTGCCCTACGGCGGCAAGACCGAGTTCGCGGTGGTCAACGTCAAGGACCTCTCCGCGCGCTTCGCGGCCGGCAGCGTCGTGGACCCGGATGGGCTCGTCGAGGCCGGCCTCATCAAGAAGTCGGGCCGCAAAGCGGTGAAGGTGCTGGGCGACGGTGCGGTCGCGCATGCGCTCACGGTCAAGGCACATCGGGTCAGCGAGTCGGCGAAGCAGAAGATCGAGGCGGCGGGCGGCCGGGTCGAGGTTCTGTCCGCCAGGCGGGAAGTGCCCGGCACCAAGCTGGGGGCGGCCAAGACCAAGCGGGAGACTTCTAACACCAAGCGGGAGACTTCTAACACCAAGCGGGAGGCATCTAACACCAAGCGGGAGGCATTTAACAGATGATGGAAGGGCTCAAGAGCTTCCAGAACATCACCAAGATCCCGGAGCTCAAGCGCCGGGTTCTGGTGACGCTGGGGCTCCTGGCCGCCTATCGTTTGGGCGCGCACGTGCCGACACCGGGCATCGACGCCGCCGCGCTGGCCGTGCTCTTCGACCAGATGCAGAGCGGCCTGCTCGGCATGGTCGATCTCTTCTCCGGCGGCAACCTGCGTCGGCTCACGGTCTTCGCGCTGGGCATCATGCCGTACATCTCGGCGTCCATCATCCTCCAGCTCCTGACGGTCGTGATCCCGGCGCTCGAGCGGCTGGCCAAGGAAGGCGAGGCGGGCAAGAAGAAGATCACCCAGTACCCCCGCTACGGCACCATCGGCTTGTCCCTGATCCAGTCCTTCGGCATCGCCGTGGGCCTCGAGAGCATGCAGCCGGAGGGCGGGCTCGTGCTGGTGCCGGATCCCGGCTGGCCCTTCCGGCTGCTGACCATGCTGACGCTGACCACCGGCACCGCCCTCATCATGTGGCTGGGCGAGCAGATCTCCGAGAAGGGCATCGGCAACGGCATCTCGCTCATCATCTTCGCGGGCATCGTCGTGCGGCTGCCCTCGGCGGTGGTCTCGTCCTACACGCTTATCGCGACGGGCGAGCTCAAGCTCTTCGTGTTCATCGGTCTCGTGCTCATGATGGTGCTGGTGACCGCGGCGGTGATCGTGATGCAGGAGGGGCAGCGCAAGATCCCGGTCCAGTACGCCAAGCGCATGGTCGGGCGGCGGATGGCCATGGGCCAGACCACGCACATTCCCCTGCGCATCAACACGGCGGGCGTCATCCCGGTCATCTTCGCCTCGTCGCTGATCCTCTTCCCGGCGACGCTGACGCGCTTCATCCAGCATCCGTGGATGCAGGCGTTCTCCGAGGCGCTCTCGCCGGGGCAGGTGACGTACACGGCCCTGTACTGCGCGCTCATCATCTTCTTCACGTACTTCTACACGGCCATCGTCTTCAACCCGATCGACCTGGCCGACAACATGAAGAAGTACGGCGGCTTCATCCCGGGCGTGCGTCCCGGCAAGAAGACGGCCGAGTACATCGACCGGGTGCTGACACGCATCACCCTGCCCGGCGCCATCTTCCTTGCTCTCATCTCCGTGCTGCCGGACTTCCTGATCCGCTGGTTCAACGTCCCCTTCTACTTCGGGGGCACGAGCCTGCTGATCGTGGTCGGCGTGGCGCTGGACACCGTGCGGCAGATGGAGTCGCACCTGCTGATGCGGAACTACGAAGGCTTCCTGCGAAAGAAGGCGAGGGCGCAGGCGTGAGTCTCCGGGTCATCTTCCTCGGCCCGCCCGGTGCCGGCAAGGGCACCCAGGCGCAAAATCTCGCGCGCGAGTGGGGCGTGCCGCACATCGCCACGGGCGACATGCTTCGCGAGGCCGTCGCGGCCTCGCGCGCGCTCGGGCTGGAGGCCAAGCGCCACATGAACTCCGGCGGCCTCGTGCCGGACCCCGTCGTGATCGGGCTGGTCGGCGAGCGGCTCGGCCAGCCGGACGCCACGACCGGCTGCGTGCTCGACGGATTCCCGCGCACGGTCGCCCAGGCCGAGGCCCTCGACGCGCTGTTCGCGCGGACGGGCATCGCGCTGGATCGGGTCGTGTTCTTCGGCGTGTCGCGGGGAGAACTGCTCCGCCGCCTCACGGGCCGCCGAATCTGCCGCGCGTGCGGCCGCTCCTTCCACTTGGTGTCGGCGCCGCCGAAGGTCGCCGGGAAGTGCGATGTCTGCGGCGGCGAGCTCTACCAGCGCGCGGACGACAGCGAAGCCACGGTGGCGACGCGGCTCGACGTGTATCAGACGCAGACGGCGCCGCTGCTCGACTACTACCGCGGCCGCAAGCTCTTGGCCGAGGTGACGGGAGAGGGGCCGGTTGACCGGGTCGCCGAAGCCATCCGCACGGCCGTGGGACAGGCGGTGACGCGGTGATCCTGCTGAAGTCCTCCCGGGAGATCGAGCACATGCGCGCGGCCGGTCGCATCCTGGCCGAGGTCAAGGCGCGGCTCAAGGCCCTCGTCCGGCCCGGCGCCTCGACCAAGGACATCGACGAAGACATCGAGGCCTTCATCGTCGGCAAGGGTGCCGCGCCGGCCTTCAAGGGCTATCGCGGGTACCCGGCGACGGTCTGCGCCTCGATCAATGACGAGGTCGTCCACGGCATCCCCTCGGCCAAGCGAAAGCTCAAGGACGGCGACATCATCGGGCTCGATCTCGGCTGCATCGTCGAGGGCTACTACGGCGATTGCGCCATCACCCTGCCGGTCGGGCCGGTCCCGGAGAGAGTCCAGGAGCTCCTCGATGTCACCCGCGAGAGCCTCGATAAGGCCATCGTGCAGTGCCGGGCCGGCAGCCGAATCGGCGACATCTCCTACGCCGTGCAGGCGCACTGCGAGAGCCACGGTTTCGGCGTCGTGAGGGCGTTCGTCGGGCACGGGATAGGCCGGGCCCTCCACGAAGAGCCGCAGGTGCCGAACTTCGGCGAAGCCGGCCGGGGCCCGGTGCTCAAGGCCGGTATGGTGCTCGCCATCGAGCCCATGGTGACCATGGGGTCGTGGGAAGTGCGGGTGCTCGAGGACGGCTGGACGGCGGTGACGGTCGACGGCAGCCTCGCGGCCCATTTCGAGGATACGATCGCGATCACGGCGAACGGTCCGGAAGTCCTCACGCGGACGGCGGCCTAGGACATGCCGAAAGAAGACGCGATCGAGGTCGAAGGCACCGTGGTGGAGCCGCTGCCGAACGCAATGTTCCGCGTTGAGCTCGAGAACGGCCACAAGGTGCTCGCGCACGTGTCGGGCAAGATGCGCATGAACTTCATCCGTATCCTGCCCGGGGACAAGGTCAAAGTGGAGCTGTCGCCTTACGACCTGACCCGCGGCCGGATCACGTACCGCTTCAAGTAATGCAGTGCGAGCTGAAGGACGGCCGAGTGCCGCGGGCACACGGGCGGCCTGAGGTGAGCGGTGAAACGGTTCGAAAGGACACACTATGAAAGTCAGACCGTCCGTCAAGGTGCGGTGCGAGCACTGCAAGATCGTGCGGCGCGAGGGTGTCGTGCGCATCATCTGCCAGAACCCGCGCCACAAGCAGCGCCAAGGGTAGAGAGGGAGAGACCATATGGCACGTATCTCCGGAGTGGATCTGCCGCGGGACAAGCGCGGCGAGGTCGCGATCCAGTACATCTACGGGATCGGTATCCCGTCCAGCAAGAAGATCTTCGCCGACGCGAGAGTCGACCCCGGCAAGCGGGTCAAGGCCTGGAGCGACGAGGAGACGGCGCGGGTGCGCGACATCATCGAGCGCGAGTACAAGGTCGAAGGCGACCTGCGGCGCGAAGTGTCCATGAGCGTCAAGCGCCTCATGGACATCGGCTGCTACCGCGGCATCCGCCATCGCAAGGGCCTGCCCGTGCGCGGGCAGCGGACCCACACCAACGCCCGCACCCGCAAAGGCAAGAGCAAGGGCGTCATGGTCAAGAAGAAGCCCGTGGCCGCGGCCGCACCCGCATCCGCCGCCGCGCCACCGAAGAAGTAAGGAGCCCCACGCATGGCTGACGAAGCGCCAGAGAAGGCGACGGAGAAGGAAGAGTCGAAAGCCCCGGCTGCGCCCCGCAAGGGCGGGCGCAAGCGGGAGCGCAAGGAAGTCCGCGTCGGCATCGCCCACGTCCAGGCGACGTTCAACAACACGATCGTCACCCTAACGGACAAGATGGGCAACGTGGTCTCTTGGGCGAGCGCCGGCAGCGTCGGGTTCAAGGGCTCGCGCAAGAGCACGCCCTTCGCCGCGCAGACCGCGGCGGAGAACGCCGCGCGCAAGGCGATGGACCTGGGGCTGAAGCAGGTGGAGGTGTTCGTGCGGGGTCCGGGGGCAGGTCGGGAGGCGGCCATCCGGTCGCTTCAGGCCGTGGGCCTCGAGATCTCCGCGATCCGTGACGTGACGCCGATTCCGCACAATGGGTGCCGTCCGCCCAAGCGGCGTCGGGTGTAGGGGAGGAGAGAGCGTTGGCGCGATATCGTGCGGCAGCCTGCCGGCAATGCCGGCGCGAAGGCATCAAGCTGTTCTTGAAGGGGTCCCGTTGCTTCGGGGAGAAGTGCGGCATCGAGCGGAGGAACTACCCGCCGGGCCAGCACGGGCTTTCCCGGGTCAAGCTCACGAACTACGGCATCCAGCTGCGCGAGAAGCAAAAGGCCAAGCGCATCTACGGCGTCCTCGAAAGCCAGTTCCGCCGCTACTTCGCGATGGCCGAGCGCGAGCGCGGGGGCACGGGCGAGAACCTGCTCAAGCTGCTCGAGCGGCGGCTGGACAACGTCGTGTTCCGCCTGGGCATGGCCGCCTCGCGCCGCGAGGCGCGGCAAATGGTCGGCCACGGCCATATCCAGATCAACGGCCGGAAGGTCTCCATCCCCTCGTACATCGTCAAGGTCGGAGAGGTCGTCCAGCTGCGCCCGACCTCCAAGATGCAGGAGCGGGTCGCCGACAACCTGGGAGCCGGACGCGGGCAGATTCCCGCGTGGCTCGAAGTCGATTCCAACGAGAAAAAGGGCACCGTGCGCGGCCTGCCGATCCGGGAGGACATCCAGATCCCGGTGCAGGAGCAAATGATCGTCGAGCTGTTCTCGAAGTAAGGCCGCCGCAAGCGGAAGAAGGGAACGTATGGCACGGATTCCGTTCCAGAAGCCGAAGACGATCGAGTGGCGGATTCTCTCGGACCGGTACGGCCGCCTCGTGGCCGAGCCGTTCGAGAAGGGCTACGCCCTGACCGTCGGCAACTCGCTGCGCCGCACCCTGCTCAGCATCATCCCGGGGGCGGCCGTGACATGGGCGCGCGTCAAGGGCGTCAAGGATGTCGAGACGCCCCTGCCCGGCGTTGCGGAGAGCACGCAGGACGTGCTCCTGAACCTCAAGAAGCTCGCGGTCAACGTTCCCTCGGGCGAGTCCATGGAGACGCGACTCGAAGCCAAGGGGCCCAAGGCCGTCACGGGCGCGGACGTCTCCGAAGCGACGGGGGTCGAGGTGCTGAACCCCGAGCTCCATATCGCCACCCTCGAGGCCGGCGCGACGCTCGTGATCGACCTCGGGATCGGAGTGGGCCGAGGCTACGTTGCCTCAGGCCGGCACGCGGCCGGAACCGTGCCCCCGGGCGCCATCGCGCTCGACGCGGCCTTCTCGCCCATCCAGCGCGTGTCCTACGACGTCGAGACCGCGCGGCTCGGCAAGATCACCGACTACGACCGGCTGATCGTCGAGGTGTGGACGAACGGCGCCGTGTCGCCTGACGAGGCGCTGACGCGGGCGGCCACCCACATGCGCGACCAGTTCGCTCTGCTGGCACCCGAAGGCGGCGAGGAAGAGGAGGAGGAAGTCGAGGGCGCCGGCGAGGGCTCGCTGCAAGACAGCCTGGCCAAGCCTCTCGATGACCTGCCGCTGCCGGCGCGCGCGATCAACGCGCTCAAGAACGCCGAGATCCTCGTGGTCGCGGACCTCGTCCAGAAGACTGACGCGGATTTGGAGCAGGTCAAGAACCTCGGCGACAAGTCCATCGAGGAGATCAAGACCGCCCTGGCCGCGCTGGGCCTCTCGCTCGGGATGCGGATCGACCCGAACCTGCTCGGGACCCTGGGGCGCGGAGGGGTGAAATGAGGCACGGCAAGGCCGGGTTCAAGCTCGGGCGCGTCACCGCGCACCGCTGGGCGCTCTTCAGGAATCTCCTCGTGGCGCTCTTCCGCCACGAGCGCATCATGACCACGGAAGCCAAGGCCAAGGCGGTGCGCGGCCTCGCGGACCAGATGGTGACGCTGGCCAAGCGCGACACCCTCCACGCGCGCCGGCAGATTCTCGCCATGGTGCCGGATACCGAGGTCGTCAAGAAGCTCTTCGACACCATCGCCGCGCGCTTCGGCGACCGCCACGGTGGCTACACGCGCATCATCAGGGCCGGCACGCGGCCGGGCGATCGCGCGCTCATGGTCGTCCTCGAGCTGGTGGACCGGCCCGAGGCGCCCAAGGAGAAGGCCAAGACGGACGCCAAGTCGGAAAAGACGCCCAAGGCCGAGAAGGGCGACAAGGGCAAGGCCGCCACGCCGGCCGCCAAGGGTAAGAAGAAGAAAGCCGCCGCCGCTGCCGGCTAGCAGGCGGCCGATAAGGGGCCACCTGCTTCGTTGCCGCCCTCGGTTGCGGGCTCAACGTACAGGGAGCACGCCTCGCTCGCAGAGTCTACTCAGCCCTTGTCTCACGACGGCATACGCCGTCGCTCAACTCGAACAGCGGGGCGGCGCCTTGCATCTGACCCCTTCTCGGCCGCCTGCGTCGTCAGGTGCCTTCGCGGCTACTTCAGGTGCTTCTTGAAGTGGTCCACGGTCCGCTTCCAGGCGTCCTCCGCCGCGGCCTTGTTGTAGGCGTCCGGTCGCTTGTCGTTGAAGAAGGCGTGGTCCACGCCCGGGTAAATGTGGATCTCGACAGCCTTGCCCGCTTTCTTGATGGCCGCCTCGACCCCCCGCGCGACGTCGGGATTGACGAAGCCGTCTTTCTCGGCGAAGAGCCCGAGCACCGGGCCCGAGAGCTTCGCGTAGTCGGGCTTGACGTTGGGGTGGATGCCGTAGAAGTCGACCACGGCGCCGATGGACGCATTCGTGCAGCCGGCGAAGAGCGCGAGCTGGCCGCCCATGCAGAAGCCGACCGCGCCGAGCTTGGCCGGGGAGGAATGGCCCGCCAGGTACGTGGCCGCCCCGCGCAGGTCCTTCTCGGCCTGCTCGATGTTGAGCGCCATGAAGAGCTTGCCTGCGCCGTCGGGCTCGCTGGCCGTCTTGCCGTGGTACATGTCGGGCGCCAGCGCGGAGAAGCCCGCCGCGGCGAAGCGGTCGCACACCGCCTTGATGTGCGGAACCAGCCCCCACCACTCCTGGATCACCAGCACGCCCGGCCCCTTGCCGGATGTCGGCGCCGCGAGGTAACCATCGGTCGTATGCCCGTTGCTGGGAAACTGAACCATCATGCCGGCCATAGGGTAGGGGCCTCCCGCAGTTAGAGGTTTAGCCCGCCGAGCCTGCGGGCGGGGTGATGCGCACCGTGAGGATGCGGCGCGGGTCGGCCTCGAGGACGGTGAAGGTGTGGCGGCCGACCTGGAACTCCTCACCGACGAGCGGGAGGCGGTGCACCGTTGCCAGGACGAGCCCCGCCACTGTCTCGAAGTCGCCCGTGGGCAGGCTCCAGTCGAGGGCATCATTGAGCTCCTCGACCCGCTCCCGCCCGGACACGCGATAGCTGCCATCCGGCAGCCGTTCCACCATGGCCGGCGTCCGGTCATGCTCGTCCTGGATCTCGCCCACGATCTGCTCGACGATGTCCTCCACCGTCACGATCCCGACGGCGCCGCCGTACTCATCTACCACGACCGCGAGCTGGACGCGTCCCTTCTGCAACTCGGTCAAGAGCTCGTCGATCCGCTTCGTCTCCGGCGCGTATGTGGCCGGCCGCATCAACGCCTTGAGATCGGGCGCCTCCGCCCCCCGCCGCAGGAGATCCATCGCCGTGACAACGCCCACGACGTTGAGCTCTCGGTCGGTGTAGACGGGGATGCGCGAGTAACCGCGCTCCTGAATGAGGCGGATCGCGTCGTCGGGGGTGGCGTCCTCGGGCAGGGCGGCCACATCGACGAGCGGCACCATGATCTCCCGCACCGCCGTGTCGCCCAGCTCGAAGATCTTGTCGATCATCTCGGCCTCGGACGAGGTGACGTCGGCCTCCGTGGGCTCGAGCTGCAGGAGGAGCTTGAGCTCCTCGCGGGAGACGAACTGCCTGGTAGTCGCGCTGCGCAGGCCGACCGTCTGGAGCGCCCCGCCGACCAGCGCCCTCGCCCCCCAGGTCACCGGCGCCAGGACCACGGTCGCCATCTCGAGCACCGGGAAGAGCCGCCGGATCAGGGCCGTGGCCCACTCGCGCGCCGCGGTCTTGGGAATGACCTCGCCGAAGATCAGCATGACCGGCACGAGGGTCACCGTGACGAGGAAGGCTGCCCAGCCGCCCGCCACGGGAATGAGGGCCCAGGTGGCGAGGGAGGACGCCGTGATGTGGGCCATGGTGACGCCCATCATGGCCGTCGACAGCATGCGCTCAGGATGGCGGAACGCCTCGAGGTAGCGGGCCGCCGTGGCATCGCCGGTCTCGGCCAGGTGGCGCATCCGAACCCGGTTCGCCGCGATGAAGGCCATCTCGGCCGCGGAGAGCAGCGCCGTCACGATCACCGCTAAGCCGATGGCCCAGATATAGATCATGCCGCGCGGCTCCCGCCGGCACGCTGTTTGAGCTTCACCAGCACCTCGACCACCCGCGTACGCTGGACCTTCTCGACGGACACGCCCACCTCGCCGGTCTGCGCCTTCTCGCCCCTGTGCGGCACGCGGCCAAAGAGGTCGAGCACCCAGCCGCCTACCGTGTCGAAGGATTCATTGGGCAGGTTCAGGCCCGTGGCCGCATTCAGCTCGTCAATGGGCAGCTTGCCCGAGACGCGGTAGGTCGCGGCGTCCACCTTCTGGATGAGCCGCTCCTCCTCGTCGAACTCGTCGCGGATCTCGCCCACCAGCTCCTCGAGCAGGTCCTCGAGCGTGACGAGGCCGGCCGTGCCGCCATACTCGTCCACGACGATGGCCTGGTGGAGTTTCTTGGCCTGGAACTCGCGCAGCAGCGCGTCGGCGCGCTTGGACTCCGGCACGAAGTAGGGCGGGTGCAGGTACCCACGCAGGTCGAAGTCCCCGGGAAGGCCGCGCAGGTAGGGCAGGAGATCCTTGGTGTAGAGGACGCCGACGATCTGGTCCACCGTCTCCTCGAAGACCGGCACGCGCGAGTGCAGCTGGTCGCGCAGGAGCGGAAGGATCTCGGCGCGCGCGGTCGCCACGTCCAGGCAGAACATGTCCGGCCTCGGCACCATGACCTCGCGCACCAGCGTGTCCTCGAGCTCGAAGACCTTGTGGATCATCTCGCGCTCGGTGCGGTCCACCACGCCTTCGCGCGCGCCCACGTCCACGAGCGTGCGCAGCTCGGCCTCCGAGATCTCGGGCTCGCCCTGCTTCCTCTCCGATCCGACGAAACGCAACGTCACGGCGGTGAGCCCGTTCAATATGGCGCGTACCGGCCAGAGCAGAGCCGACAGCCAGGCGACAGGCCGGCTGACCCAGGCAGAATATCGCTCCGGGTGTTCGACGGCAAGCGTCATCGGCAGTACCTCGCCGAAGACCACGAGGAGTACCGTCATCGCGCCGATGGCGACGGCCAGGCCCGCGGGGCCGAAGAGCTTGGCGGCCATCGTCGCGGCGAGCGCCGAGGCGGCGATGTTGACGAGGGTGATGCCGACCAGGAGCGTGACGAGAAGCTCGTGAGGGCGCGTGAGGAGCGGCACGAGCGGGCCCCGCTCGGGGCCCTGCTCCTCGGCCAGCCGCTTGAGCCGCGCGCGCCCGAGCGAGAAATAGGCCGCCTCGGCGCCGGTGAGGAGGGCAGAGAGGAGCACGAGCACACCCAGGCTCGCGAGCTCGAGGCCGGTCAGGCTATCCACTGAAGTGCTCGTACCCGGCGGGTACCGCGACGCGCAGGCCGCTCGCGCCGAGGAAAGTGACGCCCTTCTCGAGGGCCTCGATCTCGCCGACCACGGTGAGCGCCGTGCCTGTGGCCCGGCCGAGGCCGTCGCGGAGCGCGTCCACGGACGCACGCTCGCACGTCAGGAGGAGCTCGAAGTCCTCGCCGCCCGAGGTCGCCCACGAGAGCGCGTCGGCACCGAGGGCGCCCGCGACTTCGCGCGCGGCAGGATTCACCGGCAGGCGGTCGAGCTCAACGCGAGCGCCGACGTGGCTTTCGCGGCAGATGTGGCCGAGGTCCGTGGCGAGGCCGTCAGAGCAGTCCATCATGGCATGCACGCCTGCGGCGGCGCCGAGCCAGCGCCCCTCGGCGACCCGCGCCGTGGGACGGAGGTGCGCCGCGGTGACGACCTCGATCGTTTCCGGCCGCACGGCGCCGAGCCGAGCGCGAGCCGCTTCGAGCGCAGCCAGCCCGGCGGCCGACCGTCCAAGCGTGCCGGTCACCGCCACGGCGTCCCCCGGCTTGGCCGCGGAGCGGAGCCTCGGGACGCCCAGGTGCTCGCCCAACAGGGTGACGTTGACGAACCAGCCCCTGGGAGATACGGAAGTGTCGCCGCCGACGATCGCGACGCCGTGGGGAGCGGCGGCCTGCCTCATGCCTTCGTAGAGGGACTCGACCTCAGCGGGGTCGGCGGGGGCGGGGAGCGCGAGTGCGACGAGCGCCCAGAGCGGGCGGCCGCCCTTGCCTGCGATATCCGAGAGGTTGACGGCCATCGCCTTCCAGCCGATGTCGAAGGGCGAGGCCCAGGCGCGGCGGAAGTGGACGTCCTCGACGATGAGATCCGTGGTCGCGAGGAGGCGCGCGCCCGGCTGGGGCAGCAGCACCGCCGTGTCGTCGCCGATGCCGGTCTCCACGCGCTCGGCCGGACTACGTTCGACGGTGCGTCGGATCAGCCTGATGATCTCGAGCTCGCCGGGGCAGGACGAACGGCTTGGAGGGTCAGTCGCGCCTATCACGCGACCGCCGCGGGGTGGGCGAGCCCGAGGAAGTTCCGCAGGAGCGCCTTGCCCTGTCCGGTCAGGATGGACTCGGGGTGGAACTGGACGCCCTCGACGGGGAAGCGCCGGTGGCGCAGGCCCATGATCTCGCCGTCCTCGGCGCGCGCCGAGATCTCCAAGTCCGCCGGGAAGCCCTGGTCCAGCACGACGAGGGAGTGGTAGCGCGTCGCCTCGAAGTCCTGCGGGAGCGCCGCGAAGACGCCGCGCGTGTCGTGGTGGATGCGCGAGGTCTTGCCGTGCATCTGCTTGCGGGCTCGACTGACCGTCCCGCCGAAGGCCTGGCCGATGGCCTGGTGCCCGAGGCAGACGCCCAGGATGGGTGTGGTCTCGTGGAAGCGGCGGATGAGCGCCAGCGAGATGCCGGCGCCGTCCGGGTTGCCGGGACCCGGCGAGATCACGATGCCCTCGGGATCCAGGCGCTCGATCTCCTCGATCGTGATCTTGTCGTTGCGCGCCACGCGCATCGTGGCTCCCAGCTCGCCCAGGTACTGGACCAGGTTGTAGGTGAACGAGTCGTAGTTATCGAGAACCAGAATCATACGCGACGCTCCTGCTGGGAAACGCGGAGGGCCAGCAGCATGCCGCGCGACTTGGAGCAGGTCTCGAGCCACTCCGTCTTGGGGTCCGAGTCGGCCACGATGCCGGCGCCCACCTGGATCGAGGCGCGGCCGCCGTGGCAGACCACGGTGCGGATGGTGATGCAGGAGTCGAGGTTGCCCGAGTACGAGACGTACCCGACGGCGCCGCCGTACGGTCCGCGGCGGGTGGGCTCGAGCTCTTCGATGATCTCCATGGCCCGGATCTTCGGCGCCCCCGTCAGCGTCCCCGCAGGGAAGCAGGCCTCGAGCACGTGGAAAGCGTCGCGCCCCGGCTCGAGCCGGCCGCGGACGTGGCTGACGAGGTGCATCACGTGCGAATAACGCTCGACCACCATGAACTCCGACACCTCGACCGAGCCGATCCTGGACACCCGCCCGACGTCGTTGCGGCCGAGATCCACGAGCATCACGTGCTCGGCCCGCTCCTTGGGGTCGGACTGCATTTCGGCCGCCAGCTTGTCGTCCTCCGCCTCCGTCCGGCCCCGCGGGTGCGTGCCCGCGATGGGCCGCTCCTCGACGCGGTCGTCTTCGAGGCGCACGAGCACCTCGGGCGAGGAGCCGACGATGCTCGTCTTGCCCAGCCGCAGGAAGAAGAGGTAGGGCGACGGGTTGATGGTGCGCAGCGCCCGGTAGACGGTGAAGGGGGCCGCCCGAAGCTCCGTGTCCAGCCGCCGCGAGACCACGATCTGGTAGGCGTCACCCGAGGCGATGTACTCCTTGGCTTGGCGTACGCGCTCCATGTACGTCGCCTCGTCCATGGTCGAGGTGAACCCCTCCTCGCCCATGGCGACGAGCGGCTCGACGGCCGGGAAGGTCAGCGGCGCCGGCGGCCGCGCGGGGCGCGCGAGCTTGGCCAGGAGCGCCTTGATCCTGTCGACTGCCTCGTTGTACGCGCGGTCGAGCGAGGTCGGATCCCGGCTCGTGATATGCGCGTTGCCGATGACCAGCAGGCGGTGGCGGAGGTTGTCGAACACCAGCAAGCTGTCCGTGAACATGAAAACGGCATCCGGCAGCTTGAGGTCGTCCTTGGCTCGGCGGGGCAGCTTCTCGACGTGGCGGACCATGTCGTAGGAGAAGAAGCCCACGGCGCCGCCCTGGAAGCGCGGCAGCCCGGGCACGGCGACGGGCTTGAAGCGCGCGAGGAGCGCCCGCAGCGCCTCGAAGGGGTTGGCCGCCTGGAGCGTCTCCACGCGGCCGTCGGCGTGGCGCACCGTGAGCCGACGTCCCTTCGCGGTGAAGACCATGGAGGGCTCCGAGCCCAGGAAGGAGTAGCGCGCCCACTTCTCGCCGCCCTCGACCGATTCCAACAGGAAGGCATACGGCCCGGGCCGCAGGCGCAGGAAGGCCGAGAGCGGCGTGTCGAGGTCGGCCGCCACCTCGGCATAGACCGGCACGAGGTTGCCGCCGGCGGCCAGCCGATGGAACTCCTCGCGCGACGGAGAGAGCGGGGGCAGCGCGTGCCCCACCGTGGTCATGGCGGCAGGCCTACGCGAGGGCGTCGAGCTTCTTCTTCATCTGGGACTTGGGCACCGCGCCGATGACTTGGTCCATGACCTTGCCGTCCTTCATGAAGAGGATGGTCGGGATGGAGCGGACGCCGTAGCGCGCGGCGAGCTGCGGATTGTCGTCCACGTTGACCTTCGCGAGGCTCACCGAGCCGTTGGACTCTTGGGCCAGCTCTTCGAGCGCCGGCGCGATGGCCCGGCAGGGCTGGCACCACTCCGCCCAGAAGTCCACCATGAGGACTTCCTTGTGCTTGCCGATCTCGGCGTCGAAGCTCGCCTCCGTCAGATGCAGTGTCGTCTCAGCCATACGATATGTGTCTCCTTTAGTGGGATTTCCGGCGCGCCCGCGCGCTGTCGAGGAATCGAACCATCCACTCCCGTGCCAGGTCCTTGCACCCGAGTCCGAAGGCCAACGCCAGCGCCAGCGCCACCGCGCCGAAGAGGATGACAAAGGCCGAGCGGACCAGCTCCGGCGCGATGCCGAGTTCCTCGAGCGTCACGGCCGCGGTGAAAGCCACGACGGCGTAGCGGACGAGCGCCGCCAGCGCGTCGCTCTCGGCCATCCCGGCGTTCGCCGCGGCGGCGCGGACGACCCCCGCCAGAAAGCTTGCGAGGAAGAGCCCGAGGATGAGCACCACCACGGCCGCGATGACCTTCGGGACGTAGACCAGGCACCGCGTCAGGACCTCCGAGACCTGGCTGAGACCGAGCGCGCTCACTGCGGCGACCAGGGTGGCCAGCAGCACCAGCCAGTAGACGAGCACGGCAAGCAGCTCGGCCGGGCTCTGCCTGATATCTGCCCGGACCAGGACGTCGTCGATACCGGCCTTCTCGGAAGCGATGTCGAAGCGAACCGTCAGCAAGAAGCGGAACACCAGTCCTTTCGAGAACTTAGCTGTCAGCCACCCAACGAGGAGGATGCCCAGAGCGACCACCAAGCGGAAGGCAAGCGCTCGGTTGGGCTCGAGGACGGCGGCTGTCAGATCCATAAAAACGCAGAGCCACGCTAGCATACCCCCCTACCGCACCGCAAGGCGGGCAGGCGGGTTTCCCTTGACACTCCCGGCGTCCAGACGCCATTCTGAAACACCCAAGGTTACGGTAGGTTGCGGCGCGTAATGAGGGTGGCTGGCACCCTTTCCGAGCCCATCATGGGCGGTGCCAGAGACCCCTGAAGGAGAACGCTCGACTCAATGGCCAAGGTGCTGATCGTGGACGACAGCCTCTCGGTGCGCAAGATGGTCGAGCGCGCGTTCGAGCTGAAGGGGTTCGAGGTGCTCTGCGCCTCGTCGGGCGCCGAGGCAATGGAGCGCATTGGCAGCGCCATGCCCGACGTCGTCGTCTGCGACGTCGTCATGCCGGACGAGGACGGCTACCGTATCTGCGAGTTCGTGCGCGCGCACCCGGCGCTGTCCGAAACGCCGGTGCTCCTCATCTCCGGTTTCATCAACAGCGCCGTCCTCGATCGGGCGGCGCAGGTCCGCCCCAGCGACGTCCTGCGGAAGCCGTTCACGGCCGACGACCTCGCGCGAAAGGTGGACGAGCTCCTGGCCGCCCGCTCTCGGCGCGCCGCGGCGCCGGCCGGTCTTCCGGCGGCGGCCGCCGACGAGATGGTGGCGCTGCCCGACCTCAAGGCGATCCTGGTGCAGCTGGCCTCCATGCCCGGCGTGCGGCTGGCGGCCCTCGTGGACCGCGAGGGCTTCCTCATCGAGACCGCCGGTGAGCTCGGGGTCGGCGCCGAGGTCGCCGGCGTCCTGGCCGCGTCCCTGGCCGAGTCGTCGGAGGGCATCGGGCGCGAGATGGGACAGGGTGCGCTCTCGAGCATGGTCCTCGACTACGAGGCCGGCATGGTCCTGCTGCACTGCGCCGGGCCCTCGGCCATCCTCGCGGTCGTGCTGAGCGACCCGAACGCGCTCGGCAAGGTCCACCACTACGTCAAGAGGGCCCTGCTGGAGCTGCTCCGGTCCATCTGATGGCGACATCCGCCGGCATCTCCAACCTCAAGAAACCCTGGGCGTGGCTCGCCGCCATCGCCGCGTTCGGCCTCGCGCTCGCCTCGTCGACGGCGCTCTACGTGGTGAATCCCGTCGTGAAGCTGCAGCAGCCGTGGTGGGCGGCCGTGGCGGCGCCCGCCCTCGTCTACGGGCTGGTGCTGCCGCTCTGCGTCCCGCGCATGCGGATAGGCGGCTGGCTGGCCGGTTTTTTCACGCTGGCGATCCTGCACGTGGGCATCGCTCTCGCGACGGCGTGGCTCTACGCGAGGGTCGGCTTCATCTCCTTCGAGCAGGCGCTGGCGCCGGCACTGTGGGGCTTTCCTCCGGCCCTCGTCCTTGCCATGGTCGGCTCGCTGGTCATGACCTTGCCGTTCCTCGAGGCGCTCGCTCCTCGGGCAGCGGCCCCTCGTCCCCAGGCGGGCGTGACTCCGGCCCGGGCGGGGGCGACGAAGCAGCCGCGGCAGGCTCCCGAGATCATTCCGTCCAAGGACCGCGGGGCCTGGGCGCGGGTCTCGGCCGGAGCCGAGCACGAGTCCGCGGCGTCCGCCCCGGTCGCCCAGGCCGTGAGCGCGCTGCCCGCGATGGCCGTCGCAGCCCCCGCGCTGGCAGGGCCGCCGCCCGCGGTGGCAAAGCTTCCGGTAGTCGTCCCGGATGAGCCCGCCGCGCCCGTAGTCGAAGAAACCCTCGAGGCGCCGGACGAGCTGGTGGCGCCCGAGCCGTCGTTTTCGGCGGCGATTGCGGCTGACGCGCCGGCGACGTTGGAGGCGCCAGCGCCGGCGGCAGCAGTGGTGCGGATTCCGTTCGACCGGGTGGTGGGACAGCTGCCGCCTGGGGCGTTTCGGGTGCCGCTGGGGCAGGTAGGGGCGCGACTGCGGGAGGCGGAGACGCTGGTGGTGCCGCAGGACGTGGTCGTGCCGCAGCTGGGCGAGGGCGTGGTGCAGGTGGCGTGGGAGGTGGTGGCGGAGCAGTTTCCGGTGGCGGTGTTCGCGGTGGCGTCGGCGGAGGTGAAGGAGCGGATCGTGAACGGGCGGCTGCTGCTGCCGCTGGACGAGATCGTGCGGCAACTGCCGCCGGACGTGTTTGCGGCGTCGATCGGGCGAGAGCCGGTGGAGGTGCCGGGGATCGAGAGCTTCCCCGCGCCGATTGAGGCGCCCGTCCAGGCTCGGACCATCGAAAGGGATGCCTTCCGAGAGCCGCAGATGGCGCACCCCGAGTCCCGGGGTGATACTGAGAAGCTCGCCGCCCTCCTGGCCCCTTGGGAGACCGCGGCCCTCGAGAAGGTGCAGGTCGGAGATTTCGCGATCATCAGCGTGTCGGCGACGGGTCTGGCCGGCAGCGCGGTGGCGGCCGCAGCCGGCCGACTGAGTCCTCTCATCGCGCGCCGTGCGCCGCGGCCCGTCGAACAGGCGACCCTGCGCGGAGTCGGAGGCACGCTCGTGCTCACTCCTGTCGGATCCGGATGGAACACGGGCACGGCGCTCGCCGTGGGCTTGCACCCGGGCGGCCCGCTGGCCCGTCTCGAGATCCTCGCGCGGCGCGCGGCGGCCACGCATGATCCCGGCTCACCGGCGGCGGAGCGACAGGCTGTGACACCCGCGGCGAGGTTCGACTACGCGCCCCCGCCGCCCACGGCCGCCGCGGAGGACCTCGAAGCCTTCGGACCTCTCACCGCTCAGTCGTATCGCGAGCCGACGAGTGGCGCTCTCATCCACTGTTTCGTTTCTCCGGGTGCGTCGGCCGCCGAGCTGGCACCGTTCGCCTGGGAGCTCGCGCAAGTCATGGAGCAGTGCGCCCAGGCGGGGGCGCTCGGATCCTTCCACTCCGCCTTCCTCCGCTCGGGGAGCGAGCGCCTCGAGATCCGCCGGCTGTCGTCGTCCACGGGTCCCGCGCCCGTCCTCGCCGTGGCGGGCGCCGATACGGGCCGGCCGGGGCTGGCGCGCCTGCAGGTCGAGCGGACGGCAGCGCGGCTCAGCGGGGCCTGAGGGCGCTCTGGCTCAAGGTTTGCACTGCTCTGGGTCCGGTAGCGCACATGTCTAACACGCAGCCACGAAAGCCTGCTCGTCGATGGACCATCCTGGTCTCCCGGGGCCAAGACGATCTCTACGAACACCTCCTCCGGGCCTTTGAGAGGGACAAGGAGGTCGAGGTCGTACGTGACCGCCGAGCGGATGGGAAACGAAACCCGGCCTGGGTAATCGATCGCCTTCAAATGCACGGGGTCGCCGTGATTCGAAAGCAGGCCTAACCCCAATGCCACTTAGTTAACCGCATTCGTTAATGTTGGCAAGGCCTTAGCCTCCCAGTCCCTTGCACCCCCAGAGGTGCAAGGGACTGAAGACCGGCCCCCCGGGTCCTCAAAACTTGACAAGGCCGCTACCCGGTGGAGT
>ORMF012290806.1_pt1 | contig 26698 bp, 22 predicted proteins | sample 1779871 | NCBI WGS metagenome assembly ORMF01 (sample SAMEA104232316, study PRJEB22302) | groundwater metagenome | biome: forest; feature: aquifer; material: groundwater | place: USA | collected 2011-08-07 | depth 5.4 m | reverse complement strand
GCGTCGGAGTGGCGGGCGGCGCTGCGGGGGGCTGCGCGCCGCATCCGATCAGCGCCGCCACAGCAATCGGCGCGGCGGCGGCCCGAATCACGCCACCTCTCGCACCTGTGCCCGTACCGGCCGCCGAGCGAGTGTCGCGCTGATGACGAGGTGCGCGGCGTAGGTCACGCTGAAGATTGCCCCCGACGCAATGTGAAGGATGACGGTGCCCTTCAGCAGTCCATCGTCCGTGACAATCTGGAGCAGATAGCCGGACACCACCATGGAGGCGAACGTGAACAGCGACACATATCCGGACTTGCGGTTCGGCAGCTTCGGAGTCTTCAGCTTCTTCATCACGTGCGAGTTGAACACGATCCCCAAGATGAGAATGAACGGCGGCGACGCAAGAATGTGCAGCGTGAGCATCGCCGGCTGCCATGGGTGGTTGATCACCGCGAAGGGGTCGTCCGACCGCACGAAATATTTCATCCACAGATACGCAAAGCCGGTCACCGCGACCAGAAGCGCGCACAGGTTGAGCGCGCGGCGTTCCCACGGCTTCATTGCCTGCCTCCCGGCTCGCGCAGCACGCTATCGATGGCGAGCACGCGCCGCACCGCGGCGTTGGTCGCCCGTGCCGTGAGTGTGGCGCCGGCGATGGGACGAATCGCCTTGTTGATACCCAGGTCATCGCCAAGGGTCCGGTCGCGATACTGGCGCAGCCAGGGTTCAGGCGCCTGGTACTCGCGCGGCTCCTCGAACGCCGTCACGTCGATCCGCCTGACCCTCCCCAGTGCGTCCAATGCGATCAGCAGGCTCTCCTTCTTGGTGCGCACGGTGTGAGTATCGACGTAGGCACGACCGACGACCTGGCCGTTGACGCTTGCAACGTACCGCGCGACAAGCGGAGAGGTCGGGTCGGTGCCGGCGCGCGCGAGCACGTCCTTCAGTTGCGCCGGGGTCAGGAACACCCGCTCCGCCGTGACGGTCGCGCCCGGGAACACCGCGGCAATTGCCTCCTCGCGGCTGATGCCCTGCGCGTATGCGCCGACGGGCATACTCGCGAACACCAGCGCCACCGTGGCAGTTGCGTGAATCGCTGCGCGCATCAGAAGGCGTAACCGAGATTCATGTTGAACTGACTCCGGCCGGTGCGGCTGGAATTCGTGACCCACTGGTAGTCGGTCTTGAGGACGACGTTCGGGATAGGTTTGAAGTCGACGCCGAAGGTCGTGAACTCGCCGTCGCGCGTCAAGTCACGCGTGAAGCCCGTCGGGACACGTGCCTGCGTATCGACCTGCTCGTATCGCGCGTACGGGGTGACCGCCATGGTGTATCGCGTTTGCGAGAGCAGGTTGTAACCCACCTGCACGTAGCCGCCGTCCATCCGTTCCGCGATCGGCGCGTTGGCAGCGAGTCGAAGGGCGCGGCTCGCGCCTCCCGCCTCGTTCACCGTCGCGCGCGCGAAGAGGCCGCGGACGTCGAAGCCGCGGACCTGCGCCTGCACGTGGACTTCAGCCACGGTTGTCCCGACGTCCAGCCGTTCGCCGTCGAGAACAACCTGTTCCTGCCCGGACCCGCCGTCATAGACGCCGACGCCCCCGGACACGCCCGGAATCGGCGTGACGTCCAGTCGTCCCGAGAAGGCGAGGTTGGCGGCCCGCGCTTGAACTCCGCGCTGCCGGCCACCCCGCAGCCCGGCCGACGTGAAGCCAGCACCGTTGAAACCGTTCGTCACGTAGGCGCGGAAGTTCACGGGGCCGTAGGCACCAAGGAGGCCGCCCCCGTTTTCACGCCACGTCGAAGGAATGATCCGTTGCTCGGTCTCGGGACGACGTGCGCCGATGAACACGTTGGGCTCGTGGAACTCGTTCACAAGGCCGAGAGGCAGCAGCAGCAGACCGCCGCGCAGATTGAGGTGGCTATTCAGCGCGTAGTCGACGTATGCGAACTCCACGAAGACCTCGTTGGCGTGCTCTACCTCGAGTTCCGAGTTGAACAGGAACCGGTCGTTGAACCGGTATCCCGTGTACAGAACCGCCCGCAAGAAATCCAGCCGGGTAGTGGGAGCGCCGGCAGCGCCGCTTTGGCTTTCGGCGCTGAAGTTTTCGAGAAGCATCTCGCCGTAGCCGGCGAACGCGACTCCTTCGGACTTGCGGCGGTAGGTGGCGGCGGCGGACGGCGCGAGACCGAGCGCGCGGCGACGATCATCGGAAAGATCGATCGTATCGGGCTCACCGCTGCGAAGTTTCTCCACTTCGGCGGCCAGGATGTCGAGGCGACGCCGGAGCTCTTCGATCGATTCCGGACCTTGCTGGGGCTGGTTGCTCCCGGCGTCGCCATCCGCCGAAACCGCTTCGGTCGTGGTCACGGGTCCGCTCGATTGCTGGGCGGACGCTCCAATGGGATAGAGGAAAATCACGAGCGACAGAGCGCCCCAGGTGCGGATCATGCGCCGAACTCCAAAGATATAAGTAGAACTGAGACTCAGTCTCAGACGTTATATATCCGACCGGTTCGGTCGGTCAAGCCAGGACTGGCATCGTGTCAGGACTGGCCTCGTCGTCGGATTCTCGGCGTCCGCGCGCCAACGGCCCGCCGCGTCATCCGCATCGGCCATGCTCGCGAAGAGATCCGCCTTGACCGTTCCGTCTGCGCGTAACAGACGAAGCTGATAGTGCGTGTCGTCATACCGGGCGACAACGCATCGCACGCCCTCTGAGGTGGCCCAGAGGACAGTCTGTTCCCGAGGATCTCGCCAAGGACTCAATCGATCTTTATCGCCATCGCCGCGGGCCGTCGGTGCTCCCGGAACAAATCGTCTCTTCATGCGTGTCGAGGATAAACCGCCGCGCACGCGGGACGTTCTGAAAAAACATTCAGGAACTCTTCAGATCTCGTCCGCGCTCTTCCGGATAAGGTATCCCGGCCTTTCACCTGAGGAGGACTTGAGTGTTCCGTACCGTCCGTGTCCGAAGCGCGCTCGCGTCGCTGATCGTTCTGCTGTGTGCGATGACTGCCTCCGCTCAGGACGCCAATGGCGTGCTGAAAGGACGCGTCGTCGATCCTGATGGTCTGCCGGTGGCGGGAGCCACGATCAGCCTGTTATCCGACACTGGCACCGCACGTCGCACCACGTCGAACAGCACCGGCGACTTCGCGATTGCGGCCGTACCCGCCGGTGGCTCCCATTCGATTCGCGTAGAAACGCCTGGATTCCGTGCGTTCGAAGCGCCCGTGACCATCACAGGCGACAGCGCCAGGCCAATCGAAGTACGGCTCACAATCGACTCTTTCGCGACGGCGGTCACGGTGACTGGAACCGCCGACCGAACCGTGTCGGTCGCGAAGCTCAATGTCCCCCTGAAAGAGCTGCCGGCCACGGTGAACATCGTCTCCAGTGAGACCATCGCCGAGCAGGGCTCCAACGACCTCGTGTCGACGCTGAAGAACGTCAGCAGCATCTATCCCTACGTTGGTTACGGCGTGTACGAGTCCTACGTATTCCGAGGGTTCGCCGAGTCGGTTCAGCTCGTCGACGGCGTACGCACCGAAGGAAACCGGATCAATACCCAGATGGCGAATGTCGAGCGCGTCGAAGTGCTCAAAGGTCCTGGGTCGGTTCTGTCCGGCAACGAAGCCTTCGGCGGGACGGTGAACCTCGTTCGCAAGAAGCCGACGGTTGATCGCCTTTACGATCTGACACTCAGCGGCGGCAGCTTCGGTTCCAAGCGAGTGTCGGGCGGCGCCAGCGGGCCCCTCGTGGGCAACTCGCTGCTCTACCGAGTGGACTTCTCTTTTGCCGACGCCGATGGATGGCGCCATAACGAGCAGCGGCGCGTCAACATCACGCCCTCAATCGACTGGGTGGCCTCGATGCGCGACCGCGTGTCGTTCTATCTCACGTTCAACCGGGACAGGTTCGCGACCGATGCAGGCATCCCGATCGTCAACGGCGCGGTGCCGTCGATTCCCCTCGATCGGCGTTTCAATGCGCAGAACGATTTTGCACGCTCCCTGGATTTGAACTACCAGTGGCGCTACGCGCACACCTTCGGCCGCGGCATCGAGTTCCGCGACACCGTGTCGTATCGCCACTTCGACGACGAGTACCTCAGCACCGAGGGCATGATCTTCACTGCGCCGTCGACCATCAGCCGGAAGTACCTGTACTTCCAGCATCATCGCCGTCCGTGGCTGAACCAGGCGGAGTTCGCCGTGGCGCGGCACGCGCTGGTCGATCACCGGCTGATTGCGGGATACGAGTACCAGCGGTACAACAACACGACCGACCGGAGCTCGGCGAGCGATCAACTGGCACCCGCGATCGATCTCTTCAACCCGATCGAGAGCTCACCGGATATTCCTACTCCGCTTACCCGCCTGGACCTGTTCCGTAACACGTATCACGCGGTGTACGTGCACGACCAGATCGACGTGACCTCAAAGCTGCATCTTCATCTCGCCGGCCGCGAGGATTGGTACGACCGCTGGAACCACAACGATCCGGTCAGCGCGACCGGGGTTGTGACAACCGGGCCAATCACGAGGCGGGAAACGGCGGCGTTCACGTCGCGAGCGGGCGCCGTATACCAGGTCGCGTCGCAATATTCGACGTACGCGTCGTTCGCGACCTCATTCAGACCGATCAACACGGTTCCAGCAGACGGACGCAACCTCGACCCGGAGACGGGCCGCCAGTTCGAGGTCGGACAGCGGTTCGAGCTCGCAGGTGGACGGGTTGTCCTCAACAACGCGGTATACGAGATCCTGAAACGCAACGTTGCGATCGCGCGGGGCGGGGGACTCTTCGACCAGGCCGGACAGCAGCGCTCCAGGGGACTGGAGCTGGAGCTGACCGGCGAGCCGGCGCGCGCCCTCCACCTCACAGGCGGCTATGGGTATACGCGCGCACAGTTCCCGTATTTCGTCTCCGGCACGACGGATCTGTCCGGCAGGACGCCACGCTTCACACCGCGTCACACCTTCAGCATCTGGTCCGGCTACGAGGGAAGCAACGGCGTCGGCGGCAACCTGGGTGCCCGGTACCTGAGCAACACCTTCGCGAACAACACCAATACCACGCGCCTGGACGGGTACACGCTGGTGGATGCCGCGGCGTTCCTCAACCGCGGGAAGCTGCGATACGCAGTCAACATGAACAACCTGCTGAACCGGCACTACTTCATCGGCAGCATCACCGGCGTCGACAGCCGCGGCGTGGCAGAGCAGATCTATCCCGGCCGCGCCCGGGAAGTGCTGTTCACGCTGTCGGTACGCAACCGTTAGTCGGCCGCTCGTGAACATCCGGAAACTTCTCGACTGGAAGACGTTCCTCATTTACACCCACCGGTGGATGGGGATCGTCTTCGGCCTCGTCTTCGTCGTGTGGTTCGTGTCAGGCGTCGCGATGATGTACGTCGGCATGCCACATCTGTCGACCAGGGAGCGGCTCGGGCACGTCAAGCCGCTTGACCTGTCCGCTGCCACCGTCACGCCAGCGGAGGCTGTCCGCAAGTACGGCATTGCCGCGCGCCAGTTGAGCGTCGAGATGCACTACGACGGGCGACCCATCTATCGCTTCGCCAATGGGACACGGGTCTACGCGGACACGGGCGAACGTGTCGGCGGGGCATCCCCGGAGGCCGCCGTCGCTCTCATACGACGGTGGGTGCCGCAGTACGCATCGGCCGTCAGGTACGACGACTATCTTCTTGACTCCGATCAGTGGACGCTGACTGGCGAGTCGCGTGCGGGTCTCCCGCTGCACCGTATTGCGGTCGGCGATCCTGCCGGGACCTACTACTACGTGTCCGAGAACACCGGCGAGCCGACGATGAAGATCGACCGTCGCAGCCGCACGCTGGGCTACGTCAGCGCCGTGCTGCACTGGACGTATTTCACGTCGCTCCGCCGCAATGGTCCCCTCTGGCAGCAGTTGGTTGCGTGGGGGTCGATCATCGGCGCCCTGATGACGTTCATGGGCCTGGTGGTCGGTATCCTGCGACTTCGCTTCACCGGGTACTACCGCATGCGCTTGGGGCCATCGCACTCGCCCTACGTCGGCTGGATGAAGTGGCACCATTACGCGGGTCTGATCTTTGGCGTCGTCACGGTTACGTGGGCGTTCAGTGGCGCGATGTCGCTCGGCCGGCCGTTCACATCGATGCGGAACGGTCCGTTGACGACGGAACAGCGCACGGCAGTCGCTGGAACCCCGCTCAGACTTGACCTACTCACGATCGATGGCATGCGCGCCGCGCTCGCCGTATTTGCACCGTCCTTCGCGCCGAAGAGCCTCAACGTCCTCCAGTTCCGCGGCACGCCGTATTTCGTCGGCACGCGGCCACCGCAGCCGTACTCGTACGGCGATGAAGTTGGATCGAACGAAGAGCGCCATGAGCCTCGCCCGGAGCATTTGGTCGTCTCCGCCATCGCGCCGGAGCGTGGCGCCTTCCGGCGTTTCGACGATGACAGCATGTGGACGATTGCGAAAGCCGCCATGCCGGGCGCGCGCATGCAGGACGCCGCATGGCTGACGAAGTACGATGCCTACTACTACAACAAAGATGGCAATCGCCCACTGCCGGTGCTTCGGGTGCGATATGCCGACGCCGACGGCACCTGGCTGTATCTCGATCCCAATCTAGGGACGTTGATGAAGCAGGATCGCGGAGGGCGGTGGAACCGATGGCTGTACCACGGCCTTCACAGCCTCGACTTTCCTTTCCTCTATTACCGGCGGCCGCTCTGGGACATCGTCGTAATCCTGCTGAGCATCGGCGGGCTTGCCCTGAGCGCGACGACGCTCGTGCCGTCGTGGCGCCGCCTCGTACGTCACGCGCGGCACATTCGAAAGAGGCTTGCATACACACTGGACCGGCCGCTCACGGACGTGCGTGTCAACGAAACAAGACCCGACACTGGAGCATAGGAACGACGACGCTGAGGGTCGTAGAGGCGGACCCGCACGAGGCGAGCGGGCGATTCCCTCTGTGCGCAGCCGCACACTTGCGTTGCCTCGCGCCCACTCAGGCGCGCGATCGCTCCGCATCGTCGCGATTTCCGGACGCTAGGGACGGCACGCCCGTTGCTCGATCGTCCACTTGGACACCCGACTCAGATCGCTTTCACTGTCCCCACGGGAGATAGTTTGATATCGACTCCTCGCGCCATTTCGGCGCCGGCCGTTGCCGCCTGCGTGCTCTGGCTGCTCGTGATCGGCGTAGGCCTCGATCGGCTATGGGCCTTCGCGCAGACGCCGGGGCCGGGGGCGACCGCACCCGGGATGTGGCCCGCGTCGAGCCCTCTGCCGCGGAAGAACGGGCTCCCGACGCTCGTGATGTTCGTCCATCCTCAGTGCTCATGCTCGCGCGCCAGCATCGGCGAGCTCGCGCTGCTGATGGCCCACACGCAGGGCCGTGTGGCAGCCCACGTAATCATTTACCGTCCGTCCGACGCCGAACCTGAATGGGAGCACACGGACCTCTGGACGTCGGCGGCAGCTATTCCCGGCGTGCAGGTCACTAGTGACGAGGATGCAGCCGAGGCTGCGGTCTTCGGTGTCGCAGTCTCCGGCCAGACGCTCCTCTACGACGCCGCCGGTCAGTTGACCTTCAGCGGCGGCATCACGGACGCGCGGGGACATTCAGGGGATAACGCGGGCCGCAGCGCTCTCCTGTCGCTGGTGAACGGCCGCTCGTCCACCGTGACACGAACGCCTGTCTTTGGCTGCTTTCTTCGCGGCTCGCTGGCGTCATGACTCGCGATGCCGCAGCCCGTGTCAACGGGGGCCCCGACTACACGTCTGAGGTCCTTCGGGTCACACGGCACCGCACCGAGGAGATCTTCGCGGAACTGCAACAACGGATCTTCAAGGACACCGATCGCCTGTTTGCGGTGCTGATGACCGCTCAATGGATCTTCGGGATCGTGGTCGCGTATTGGGTCTCCCCACGCGCCTGGGACGGGCCGCGCAGCCAGATTCATATCCACGTCTGGGCAGCAATCTTCCTCGGAGGGGCCATCAGCGCGTTCCCAGTCGCGCTGGCCATCACGCGACCCGGGGCAGTGATGACCCGGTACGCAATCGCCGTCGGTCAAATGCTGACCTCGGCGCTTCTGATCCACCTCACCGGTGGACGTATCGAAACACACTTTCATGTATTTGGCTCCCTGGCGTTCCTCGCGTTCTATCGTGACTGGCGCCTCCTTGTCCCGGCGACGCTGATTGTCGCCAGCGACCATCTGCTCCGGGGGATCTTCTGGCCGCAGTCGGTCTACGGCGTCCTTAGCACCAGCGGATGGCGATTCCTCGAACACGCCGGGTGGGTTGTCTTTGAGGACGTCGTCCTTGTGTGTTCGTGTCTTCGCGGCACCCACGAGCTGTGGAACATTGCCGGGCGCACGGCCGAATTCGAGACAAGTCAGGAGCGCTATCGCGCTGTCGTCGAGCATTCGGCCGAAGGGATCGTCGTGTTCGACGCCCGCAATCGGAGCCTTCTCGAATGTAATCCCGCATTCCTGACGCTCGTTGGCGCGGCGCCCCACGCGGTGCCGACGCTCGTCGTCGACGAATCGATGCTGTCGGGCCCCGACGGCCTGGACGCAACGATCGAGCGGCTGCTGGACGATCGCAAGCCCATCGTGATCGAGCGCGCGCTCCTTCGGGTGGACGGCACAAGGGTCGACGTCGCCTGCACGCTCAACCAGACGGTCTATGCGGGCAACCAGGCGATCTGCGCCATCGTCCGTGACATCACCGAACGCAAGCGGCTCGACGTCGAGCTCGCGCGGGCGCGGGATGCGGCGATCCAGTCGGCCACGCTCAAGTCTGAATTCCTGGCGAACATGAGCCACGAGATCCGCACGCCCATCAATGGCGTCCTCGGGATGTCCAGCCTCCTCCTCGACACGGATCTGAGCCCGCAGCAGCGCAACTTCGCGGACACCATCCGGGAAAGCGGTGATTCACTGCTCACGATCATCAACGACATTCTCGACTTCTCGAAGGTCGAGGCCGGCAAGCTTCAATTCGAGACACTGGACTTCGACCTGCGCCACGCCGTGGAAGGAACACTCGACCTGCTGGCCGAGCGAGCTGCCGCCAGGGGCATCGAGCTGGCATCGCTGACCAGCCATGCTGTGACGACGACGCTGCGGGGTGACCCTGGGCGACTACGGCAGGTCCTGACAAACCTGGTGGGCAACGCACTCAAGTTCACGGAGCGCGGTGAGGTCTTCGTTCGGACCAGCCTCGAGGAGGAGTCGTCAACCGAGACCGTGGTACGCATCGAGGTGACCGACTCGGGCATCGGGATCTCCGAAGCCGTGCAGGCGCGGCTCTTCGCGGCGTTCACCCAAGCCGACGGTTCGACGACGCGCAAGTACGGCGGCACCGGGCTCGGCCTCGCCATCTCGAAGCGGCTCGTGGAACTCATGGGTGGCGAGATCGGGTTGCGAAGTGCACCGGGGATGGGCTCCACGTTCTGGTTCACCGCGCGATTCCAGAAGCAACCGCCGGCGCCGTCGACCGAACCGCTTGCCGCGGCGAATCTCGCAGGCCGTCGGATACTGATCGTCGACGACAACAAGACCAATCGCCTCGTGCTCCATCACGAGCTCGCCAATTGGGGTGCCGACGATCACGCGGTGTCGAATGGACCCGACGCGTTGATCGCGATCAGGGACGCAGCAGCGGGCAACCGGCCATTCGAGGTCGCTATCCTCAACCGACAGCTGCCGGCGATGGACGGCCTCACGCTCGCACGGGCAATCAAGAACGATCCAGCCGTCGCTGATACTCGTTTGATCATAATGACGTTGCTGGGCGACTCTCGCCACGACGGAGAGTTCGAAGAAGCCGGCATTCTGACGTGCCTGACAAAGCCGGTGAAGCAGGCCCAGATTCGCGAGTGCCTGTTCCAGGCGTTGGGCACGTCCGCTGCCAATGCCGTCCCGGTTACGCGCGCGCATGCGGTGACGCCTGTCGTCGCAGGCAGTCGGGGACGTGTGCTGGTTGCCGAGGACAATATGATCAATCAGAAGGTGGCTCTCCTGCAGCTTCGCAAGCTCGGATACTCCGCTGACGCCGTCGCCAACGGGGCCGAAGCGGTGGAAGCCCTGACGAGAATCCGGTATGACGTGGTGCTGATGGATTGTCAGATGCCCGAGGTCGATGGCTATGAGGCCACGCGACTGATCCGAAGGCGGTCGGACAGCATCCGATCAGTGCCGATCATCGCGATGACCGCCAACGCGCTCTCCGGCGATCGCGAAGAGTGCCTCGAGGCCGGCATGGACGACTACATCAGCAAGCCAATCAGGGTGACGGATCTGCTGGCCGCCTTGACTCGTGTGAAACCGAAACCCGCACCTGAGATCGCTGAAGCCGTACTGACCACGTAGCGCGAATTAGAACAGCACCTTCACCCCAAACTGCATCTGACGAGGAGGTTTGGCGCTGAAGATGCGTCCGAAATTCGACGTGAACGCGATGCGATTCGGCACGTCGAAGTTGACGCGGTTGAGAAGATTGAAGACCTCCCACCGGAACTGCAGGCGGGCGCCGCTGCCAAGGTCCACGTCCTTCTGAACGGCCGCGTCGACGTTGGCGTACCCGGGCGCCAGGACCGAGTTGCGCGGCGCGTCACCGAACGTGAACTGTGGCTGAAGGGCGAAGCAACTGGTGTTGAACCACTGCTGCGCCGTTCGCGCTCCCCCCTCGTTCGGATCGCATATCTGGTTCGGCCGCTGAGCCGGACCGGCTCCGATGTTCGCGCGGTCGGTACCCAGATTGACCGTGAACGGGGCGCCTGATTCAAGCAGCACGATGCCGCTCACCTGCCACCCGGAACCGAGTTTCGCGGCGAACCCGCCGCCGCCGGCCTCTGGGAACGCGTACGTGAGGCTGCCAACGAAGCGATGCCGGTGGTCAAAACTGGAAAGGGCCCTTTCAGCAGCCATATTGCGCACGTCCTGCGGGAGGTTGGATTCAAAGGACGTCCCCCCTGGGTCCGACGCATCGTCCACAGCCTCCGAGAGCGTGTAGGACGCCGTCATCGCAAGGCCACGCGATAGGCGTTGTTCCCCTCGGAACGTCACCCCGTTGAAAATTGAATAGCCGTCCCAGCGAATCGCCGTGATGTTCGCCAATTGCGGGACAGGCCGGCGCGGACCGATCGCGCCAGGACCTGGCTCGGGTACGTTGCGCACCGTAGAACTGTCGGCACCCACGATCGCTGAACGGAGAAAACTCACCTCCAGCATGGTCGTCGACGTAACCTGGCGCTGAACGGAGACGGAGTAGTTCTTCGCGTACTCGGTCTGGAAGTCCCAGTCCATCGTGCTCCCGCCAACGGTTCCATTTGCCGGAGCCAGAAGCACTGTCGACGTGTCCAGCGTCGGCTGAACGGCGTCCGCTGCGGCTGTGACCGTCTTCGCAAAGAAGAACGGCAGGGTAGATGCCAGCGCCTGCTGCACGCTATAGGCCCACTGGTTCAGGAATACGCCAAACCCCGCATTGATGATCGTCTTCCCCGAATCTCCCGGAGACCAGACGATGCCCAGGCGCGGGGCAAAGCGGCGATAACTCGGACGGAGCAATCCCCGTTTCCATCCGGCGTCCGACGAGGTCGTGTAGCTGATCGGGATCTGCGACAGCAGGGCCGATGCGCTCGGCGCGAGATTACCGTTCTCGTCACTCGCGATCACGAACCGCCGTCCGGGCAAATCGACTGCGGACAGCCGATTGTCGACGTCGGTCATCTCGCTGTTGATTTCGTACCGCAACCCGTAGTTCAACGTCAGATTCGATCGGACTTTCCAGTCGTCCTGGCCGTAGACGTGGAGCCACGTGCTCCGTCCGTGCTCGTCGGCGCGGCCGATGCCGACCTGCGACGAGCTAGGATACCCGAGCAGGAAGTCGGCGAACGCATTGCCCGTCCACTGGCCATTGAATGTAAAGTTCCCACGCGCATTGTTCGGCAGGACCGGGTTGAACTGCAGGTGAAAGAGGTAGCCGCCAAACTTCAGGTGATGATCCCCGCGGTCGATCATGACGTTGTCGTACAGCTCGTAGCTCTTGTTGTTGCGTGAGACGAAAAATGTCGGGTCGCCGACCGCGCTGAATTGACCGCCGAAGGACGCCTGCGGATAGCCCATGTCGCGGGAGTCCTGGGTCACACCCTGAAGTCCGCTCAACGCGGCGAAGTTTACGCCCTGATTCGGACTCACCTGGCCGCCCTGAGCATGGAGGTAGCCGAAGCGGGCTTCGTTCAACCACTTCGATCCGAACGAGTGGGTATGACCGAGGGCGAGGTTCTCGCTCTTGGTCGTCACCGTTCTGCCGAAGCCCGAGACGAGCGCCTCGTTCAACGAGCTGGTGCCGAACGGCTGCGTGTCGTGTACCCGAAAGGTCGTAAACCGGCCGGACAGGTTGTCGCTCACCCCGAACCGGTGGTCGACCTTGAGGCTGAACTGGTTCATCGGGTTCACCTGGTCTTCCACGCCCAGGAGGTTCTGGACGAGGCCGGCGCTCGTTGGCAGCGGCACTTTGGCCAGGAGCGCCGATGCCACCGGACTCAGGCGGTTCGCAGGAATCTGATTCGCTGTAAATGACGTGCACGAGCCTGTGGCGGTGCGAGTCAGCGGATCGCAGAGCGCCGCCAGTCCTGAGAAATCTCCCCGGCGAAGGGCCGCTGTCGGCACGGAGAACGTCTGGGTCTGTGCCTTGTGAATTCGCTGCCCTTCGTAGCTGAAGAAGAAGAACGTCTGGTCCCGCTTGATTGGACCTCCGAGGTTGACGCCGAACTGGTTCTGGCGCAACGGCGGCATTGACTTGGTTCGATCGTCGAAGTAGTTGTGCGCGTCGAACTTCTCGTTCCGCACGAACTCCAGCGCACTGCCGTGAAAACTGTTGGTGCCCGACTTCGTTACGACGTTGATGAGCGCGGACGCTTTTCCCCCGAACTCCGCCGGATACATCGTCTTGCTAATCTTGAACTCCTGAATCGCGTCGACCGAAGGACTGATGACGAGATTGTTGAAGAGCTCATCGGTCACCTTCACGCCGTCAATCAGATAAATATTGTGGCCGCCTCGCTGTCCGTACACGTTGGGCAGGGGACCGGCCTGGCCGAGCGCGGCGCCTCGCGTGCCTCCGGGAGGGATCGTGACGCCGTCGGTCAACTGAGCCAACTGGATGAACTGACGGCCGTTGAGCGGAAGCTCCTGGACCTGGCGGTTGTCGATGACTTCCGCGATCTCTGCATTCGCTGTCCGGAGCAGCGGCGTCTCCGCGCTCACGGTGACGGAATCGGTGAGCTGGCCAATCTGCAGCAGCACCGACAACTCGATCTTCTGCCCAACTCTGAGGATCAGTCCCTGCTCGGTGAACTGCTTGAACCCGGAGAGCAGCGCCGTGATGGTGTACTCACCCACCGGCAGCGCGGGCAGGAAAAACCGGCCGGCGCCATCCGAGAACCGTTCGACCTTCAAACCGCTCGCGGCGTTCGTCGCGGTCACGCTCACGCCGGGCAGGACGCCGCCCTGGTCATCCTTGACGACGCCGGAAATCTCTGCGGTGTTGTACTGCGCGAGACTCGGGCCCGCTGTCAGCAATAGCAGTCCGATCGTCAGTAGCGACGTTGACCAGGACGACGAGGGCTGACGACTCGACGACAGCAGATTTCGTATCATGGCCACCCCGCCTATTTTAGCGCGGCACCCACAGAATGTAATTGTCTTGGAATGACAAGTTGGGCTAGGGGTCACGGAGGGGCGAGCATCGGGTGACCTGGTAAGTCAGCGTAAGTACGCCTGAATTTGCCGATCTGGCCCGCGATTCGAACGTCAGTTCTAGTGCGGCAGCCGCGGCCAGTCCTCGATTTTGATTCTCCCAACCAGCTCAGTTCCGCCCTTCCCGTCCGGGCGCAGGATGACCGCTTCCCCCTCCGCTGCGCCATCCCATGCGGGAAACGCACGCGCGAGATTCGGCATATGGGTATTGAAACCTCTGTTCGAAACATAATCCAGCCGGCGTTCCGGCACAATCATGTGAACTGGACGCTACGCGCAGATGACCAAGCCACGACAATCAACCGTCCTCCGATTCGTCATTCTCATCGGCGTCGTGAACCTCTTCGCCGATCTCACTTACGAGGGTGGCCGGAGCATCACGGGACCCTTCCTTGGCGAACTGGGCGCGACGGCTGCGCTCGTCAGCATCGTGGCAGGCGCCGCCGAATTCGTGGGCTACGCGTTGCGCGCGGTCTCGGGCTACGTCGCCGACAGAACGGGTCGCTACTGGACGCTCACGTATGTCGGCTACGCGATCAACATGTTCGCCGTCCCGGCGCTGGCGCTGGCGGGAAACTGGCCGGTGGCCGCATCCCTCATCACAGCGGAGCGAACCGGACGCGCCATCCGGCGCCCGATCGTGCAGGGCATGCTCTCACATGCCAAGGACGAAGTCGGCGCCGGACGGGCCTTCGGCATCAACGAGTCGCTCGACGCGCTTGGCGCCACGGTCGGGCCGATCGTCGTTGCTCTCGTGATCGCCTGGGGTGGCGGCTACAGAGTCGGCTTCGCCGTGCTGATCGTTCCCGCCGTTCTCTGTCTGGCACTCCTCGGCGTCGCGAAACGACGGTATCCGAATCCGCAGGCGTTCGAGGCCGAGACGGGCGGACAGACCAAGGCCCTGCCGCGCAGCTATTGGTTGTATCTGTGCGCCGGCGCGCTGATCGGATTTGGATTTGTCGATTTCTCGCTGATTGCGTTCCATTTTCAAAAAACGGGAATGCTGAAAGGCGCCTTGATCCCCATGTCGTACGCGGTCGCGATGGGTACGGGCGCTGCCGGCAACTTTCTGCTGGGACACCTGTACGACCGTGTCGGATTGCCGGTCCTGATTGCCGTGTTTCTGATCGGCGCGTTGTTCACGCCACTTGTCTTTCTTGGGCCGCCGGCCTTTGTGTGGCTGGGAATGGCGCTATGGGGGATCAACAAGGGCGCGCAGGACACCCTGCTCAAGCCCGCGATCGCGCCGCTCATCGCACCGCAGCGGCGCAGTACCGCGTTCGGCATTTTCGACACCTGCTTTGGCGCGGCGTGGCTGGTGGGCAGCATCGCCTTCGGCTTGCTGTACGACACGTCTCTCCCGTTGCTCGTCACCCTTTCCGTTGTTGGACAGCTGCTGTCGCTACCGGTGTTTGTCCTGGCACGGAACGCCGCGCGGTAGGCGGACTCACCCTCAGAACACTGTCGTCGCTTTGAGGAAGAGTGTGTCGCCCTGCGTGGACCGCTCACCGAACGCGGCGGTGCCGCGCTGGTACGCCACCTGAATCGTCCCGAACGGGGGCAGATATCGGTACACGAACACGGCCTGCACATTCTTTCGATCGATGGCGGTGTTGGTCTGAAAGAACAGCCGCAGGAACAGGTCTTTCGTGAAGAACTGGTCGGTCCGAAGGACGTGAATCCAGGTCCCCTGTCGTTGAGGATCAGGGTCGAGTGTCAGGCGCTCCAACGAATACTCTGCCGAGAGCGCCGCTGTGACCTTGTGACGCGCGGATGCGGTCCACAACACGAAGTCGGCGTCGAAGTTGTGGCCGAACTCGACGCCCGTCCGCACTGATTCATATTCCCGCGTGTTGTACCCGACGTTGAGACCGACCTGCCGGTTTCGGAATTCCTTCTCGAACAGCTTGAACTCCTCGACCCACGTCATACCCGTGCTGAATCGATTGCGGTACTCCACGGTGACGGATTCGTTGGCCCTCCAACTTCTCAGCACGCCGGTCTGTCCCCAGTAGATGTTGGAATTCGAGCTGGCTCGAACCTGTTCGAACGCCCCGCTCCGTATCCAGATTGTCTTGTTCGCATTCGAGTCGATTTCCCGGCGGTCGTCGTCGACAATCTGCCCGACCACGTTCAGATTGTCCGCGACGCGGTCCCCGAGGTGCCCGTAGCGGACGTGGAAGTGCCCGGTTGGCGAATCGTACGAGGGCCGGACGAAGAACGCGGCGGCACCCCGGCCGAAACGGCCATAGCTCCTGATGAGCTGCGCGGTCATGTTGAACGTCCGGGTGAAGTACAGGCTGGCATCGGCGCTGACGCCCCCCTGGTCCACGCCGTCAAATCGCCGGTTCGCTCCCATGATCGCGACGTTCGATCGTCCGAAGATGTCGCGCTGGGCACGGGCGACCGTGTAATTCGCTCGCCTGCTTGCGCCCTGAATATCGGCCTGCGCCGAGATCAATGCGGTCGTCCAAGGCCCTTGCTTGCCGAGCAGCTTCCCGCCGGCGGCGATGTCCGCAATCCGCCGTGAGTAAAACGTTCGGAACCGCTGGTTGAACTGTTCCTGGCCTTCGATGAAGAACTGCCGCTTCTCGTCGAGCGAGAGCTCGAAGCGTGTCAGGTTGATCTGCTCCTGGTCGGCTTCGATCGTAGCAAAGTCCGGAAACAACGTGCCATAGACGGATGTCGTCGGCGTCAAGGAATATCGGGCGTCGATGCCGGCTTCGCGGTGCGGCGCCACGCCCTCCTGCAGCCGCGTGAGCCCATAGGGCACCGCTTGAATCCGATCGATCGGGGGTGGCACATTCAACCCAGCCAAACGACCGGCCTGCGAGACTCGCCACTGGCCGTCGAGCGGACCGCTCCAGAAGCTCAGCTCCAGCGTTCGGCGACGACTGCGGCCGACGTTGATGCCCCACGTCCGACTCTCGCCGGCGGCGTATCGGATTGACGACAACGGGATGCTGAATTCCGACGACCATCCGTAGTCCGTGCGGGTTGCCGCGGATTGCCAGGGCGCGTCCCAGCTCGACTCCGAGCTGCGCCCGTCGTCGGCGATCCGTCCGTCAGCCTGGGTTCCGAGGGCATTCGTGACGAAGTAGTAGCCGGTGCGGCGATCGAATGTCGTGTCAACGACGACGACGACGGCATCGTCTCGGAGCACTTCAGTGTCGCGCTGCGTGAGCTGGGCTGTGATCGGTTCCGTATCCCACGCTCGAAACGCCACGTAGAGGTGGCCGGCGTCGTACAGTATCAGCGCGTCGGTGCGGACATCGGACGGGTCGCCGCGCCGCGGCTCGTACTGGATGAAACTCGTCACCTCCGTGGCCCCGTCCCACTCGCTGTCGCCCACGTCACCGTCGATGACGGGTGGCTTCACCACCCGTACTGCTTGGACGTCGAACGATGCTGAAGGCGAGGTGCTGGTGGTCTGGGCGCCTGCCGTGCGGTTCAGGAACACACTGCCGACGAAGAGTCCTGCAGCCGCGCAGGCCTTCCATGAGGGGCGTGTCGCGGGTCGAATCACAATCGCCAGACGTGCTGCGGTTTGACGAGGAGTTGATTCGAGTCGACGTGTACAACATCGTCCTGCATCGCGACACTCCGCGCGATAACGCGTCGCGCCTTGGGAGTTGGAGGTTGGGAATTGGGGGTTATTGGAACATCTTGTTCTTGACCGGGGCGTTGCTGCGGAATTCGTGAGAGAGGTTGTAGTAGCCCGCGCTCTTGAGCGTGACGGTGATCTCCTGGTCACTGGGGTTTTCCCAATACCAACCGTGAATGCCCGGAAACGGAGCGGTCAGCGTTCCGGTTTGACCGGGGCCCGAGCTCTTCTCGTAGGTTTGCGCGTACCCCGCAGGCCCTCCGTCCGGCTCGGCGTGGAACTCATAGTTGACAGGAATCGGGGCGGTCCACGAGTACAAGAGCGCTTCGCCCTTATCGAGCCGGTACTTGTATTCAACCCCCTCGCGGGGAGCTAGTTTGAACTCGATCGTTTCCGTCTGGAACGGACGCTCTTGCGCGACGAGGAGTGCGCCCTGAGCGGTACCACCGGTAGCCGCGGCAGCCTCGAGCGCCTCGACCTGCTGCCCGGTGACCCCGAGCGGCAGGAGTCCGAATCGTGCTCCAGTTCCGAGCGGGTCGACGGCGAATTCCGCCGGCAGCACAAACACTACCAGAATGAGCCCTGCGGCAAGTAACGCCGCGCCTGCCGCCAGCGCGATGCGCTGTCGGACTTCAACCGGTTCGTTTGCGGGAGTCGTGGTTGCCGTAGTCATGTTCAAAGTGGGGTAAGGACGTAGCCGGACAACTGATAGCCGACAAGAAGAAGGCCACACGCCATCACAACTCCGTTGAAGGCAAAAGCATGGCGGAAGAACCCGCTGCGCGTGCGCCAATATGTCAGCGCGATGAGGATCGCCGTCAGCGCCAGGCACTGCCCGATCTCGACGCCAACGTTGAAGCTCACGATGTTTGCGACGAGACCGTTTGGCGAGAGCGCGAAATCCTGAAGCTTGGTGGCGAGGCCAAAGCCGTGGAACAAGCCGAAGAAGAGGACCGCCAGCTTCGTATTCGGCTGAAAGCCGAAGAACCGTCTGAAACCGTCCATGTTCTCGAATGCCTTGTAGACCACGGAGAAGCCGATGATCGCGTCGATCAGATACGGATTGGCGCGGACGCCTCCGAGCACCCCGACGAGCAGGGTGACGCTGTGCCCGATCGTGAACAGGCTGACATACTGCACGACGTCCTTCAGCCTGTAGAGAAAGAAAATCACGCCGACCAGGAACAGCAGGTGGTCGTAGCCGGTCACCATGTGCTTCGCGCCGAGATACAGGAGCGGTCCTATGGCGCGCCCCTTGAGTCCCTGGAGGAACACGGCGTCTTTGCCCGAGACGCCGTGCGCCTCGAGCGCTGCTGAGACCGCGAAGACAAGCAGGACGGTCACACTCCCAACGCCTAACCTCCAATTCCAAGGTGAATACAGCGATCCTTGGGATTTGGGATTTGGGATTTGGGATCTGGGATTTGTCTTACCGCTGATACTTTGCATGGCAGTTGTCACAGGTCGTATTGAGGTCACCGCCGGCCGAGACAATCCCTTCCTCGTCTTTCGCTTCGGCCGCCTTGAGCGCCAGCTTCCCCTGCTCCATGAAGTCGTGGGTCATCTTGATCCAGTCGCCCTTGTCCACGACGCGGTTGCCCATGAGGAGAAGGTTTCCGGACTCCACGATCGCGGCCGCGGCGTTGGCGACCTTCGCCCACTCCTCGTCGTTCTGAGGAGCAATTTCCTCGACCCCTTTTGCCGACGTCCTCGTCCCGACGGCCTCGTAGATGACATACGCGTCCGGCATCACGATCCCGTTCATGATCTGTTTGATGCTCGCCACAGGCGTCGTCACGAGGACCTCAGCCACCGGCGTCGCCGCGCGCGTCGTCCGCGCGCTCGCGATCACGAACCCGATGCCGCTGATGAAGAGCGCAACGCTTACGATGAACAACCATTGAACGGTCCGCATAGTCCTCGCATTCCCGCACTCAAACCCGCGGTGGGCGGAATAGTGCCGTCTGGAGATGGATCATAATCCTATGGCGCGCCACCGTGAGGATCTGAAGAGTCTCTGAAATTTTCGTCACGCCGCCCCGTGCATCACCGGCGCGGCGATTGCTTCGCTGTTGATCTGGATGTCCCTGGAAGGATATCGACGAGATACGCAGCGAGGTCGGCCGCCGCGTCATCGAGCGCGTGCACCTCGACTCGGACGCCCGCCTTCAGTTCTGCGACGTCAACTCGCTTCTTGTTACGCAGGATCAGCGTGCCCTTGTTCCAGCGCAATTGGGATCGTCTGGCCATCTTTGTTCTTGACGTCGAGACGCGCATCCTGCCGCGATACTACGGTCCCCACGACCTCGATCTGGTGCGCCGACACGCGCGGCGCGCCGACAAGCAGACCCGCCAGGATCACGAGGATGATTCGTCGTCGCACGCCGGCTACTTCTTGGTCGGCCGGGGCGCGATGGGCGGCACAATCGTCACGTCCAAGGCCAGGAGATCCTCTTCGCTGTCACCGTACGCATCCACCACGACACTCAGTCCCATCTTCAACTCGCTCGCCGGAATCTTTTTCTTGTCACGCCAGACGACCGTCTGCTTGTCGATCGCGATCGACACGGTGCCTGCCTCCTTCGTCTTCACGTCGAGTTGGGTCGCCTGGAGCTTGCTGATCGTGCCGATGACGCGGAAGTTGTCATGTGCCGACAGCGAGGTCGCGCCGAGTATGAGAACGGCCATCGTGACGAGCGCCATGAGTCGTCGCATCGCGAGTGTCCTCCTCCGAGACCTATCGGGTTGGGACGGCCGGGGCCCGATTGACCGGCGTCAGCTTCGTCACCGCCGTAGGCCGGAGTCCGGTTGGCCCGTTCGTCCAGTCTGTGACGGTGCCATCCGCGAAATGCTGCCGTAACGTCCAGACCAACTGACTTCCCTCGCGGGGATTGCGGGCGACGAAACCGTACTCGACGAATTCACCAGGCTTCACGTCCATCGTCCACGTGACGCTGACGATCCGATCGTCGCGGCGCTCGAGTTCGTACTTCCACCCTGCGGGCGCTGCCAATACCTCAATGACCACGCCTGCAGGAACCTCGAGATCGACGGACGTTGTCGCGATCTTTCCTTCAGTAGGCACGCGAACGGTGTATCGCTCGGTTGCGCCTTGCGCCGATTCTCGCGGCCACACGCTGACGTGGGCTCCGGCAATCGAAGGGCTCAGCACGACGGTGACCGCCGAAGCTGCGATAAACCGATGAAGTCTGGAGATCGTCACGTAGTCCTCCTCGAGGGACGCACGCCGTCGCGCCAGCGACCGCCCGTCGCCCTGTAGACGCATGGTTATACCTTCAATTCACCGACGGGCACAACTCTTTGTGCGGTAAGGACTTGACGCTGTGTAAAGGCGCGGGTGAGAATGCACAGCCGTCCTATGTCTACAACCCGTCTTTTCGCCCTGCTGGCATTCGCCGCGCTCGTCGTGATGCTTTGCCCTGACATCGCCGACGCGCACGGTGTATCGCGTCGTGATGGCGCGTTCGTTCAGTCGATCAACGGTCCGGCCATCGGCGCGTTCCTGTACCTCGGCGCCAAGCACATGGTGACGGGGTACGACCACCTGCTGTTCCTGGTTGGCGTCATCTTCTTCCTGTACCGGCTGAAGGACGTGATTCAGTACGTCAGCCTGTTCACGATCGGCCATAGCGTGACGCTGCTCGCCGGCGTGTTGGGAAACATTCACGCGAATGCCTACGCGATCGACGCGATCATCGGCTTGTCGGGGGTTTACAAGGCGTTCGAGAACATGGGGGGATTCGAGCGAACGCTCCGCTACAGGCCCAACACGCGAGCGGCGGTGATGATATTCGGTCTGTTCCACGGCTTCGGCCTTGCCACCAAGCTCCAGGAGTACACCGTGTCGCCGAACGGTCTCGTCACCAACATCATCAGCTTCAACGTCGGCGTGGAAATCGGCCAGTTTCTTGCGCTGACAGCCGTGCTCATCGCGATCGCGTACTGGCGTACGCGGCCCAGCTTCCTGCGGCATTCCCTCGCCACCAATACTGCGTTGATGGCCGGCGGCTTCGTCCTCATGGGCTATCAGCTCACCGGGTATTTCCAGCAGTGAGCACCGAGTCCGCCCGCACGTCGGCCCCCGCGCGATCACCGTCGGGTCGCACGCTCGTCAAGGCCACGGCCGCCGCGCTTCTCGCCGCCGTGGTGGTCCTGGTCACAGCCGTGCTGCCGGCGGAATACGGCATCGATCCCGTCGGTACAGGCCGCGCGCTGGGCCTCCTCAACCTGTTTGGCGTCGATGAGGCGACTGCGACGCCGGCGACGATCGCGCCCACCGCAGGAGGACCGGTCTTCTCGCAGGCCGACGAATACAGGGCCGATTCGCGCGAGTTCACGCTTGGGCCGTACGAGACGGTCGAGTACAAGTACGAGCTGAACCCCGGAGCGACGATGCTGTACTCGTGGTCGGCCTCCGACGACGTGGACTTCGACTTCCACACCGAACCGGCCGGCAAGCCGGCGTCCGCGTCCGAGACGTTCGAAAAGGGCACGACCCGGAGCAGTCACGGTGCCTACGTTGCCCCGTATGCGGGCATCCACGGCTGGTTCTGGGAAAACCCGACGGGCGAGAACGTCGTCATCACGCTGAACGCCTCGGGATTCTTCAGCCACGCCAAGCTGTTTCCTTTCAACCAGAAGACGCCCCAGGACATCGATCTCACGCGGCGCCCCTGACCGCCGTGGATCCATGGTTCCGATTCGTCGAAGACAGCGCCATCAGCGTCTGGCTGCGCGAGTCGCTGTCGCTCCTCGCCCTGCTGGTGTCCTGACGGCTCACACGATGGCGATGGGATTCCTCGCGGGCACCAACGTCCTCGTCGCCGTCCGGTTGCTCGGGTTTCCACGCGAGGTCCCGATTCCAGCGATGGAGCGGCTGTTCCCCGTCATGTGGCTGGCCTTCTGGGTCAATCTCGTGACGGGCATCCTGCTCGTGATGGGATTGTCCCTGCTCTTCGGGACGATCGGATATTCGACCTGCGCCTGATGGGATGGGCGAGAGGTATTCCTCCGGCGGCGCTGCACCGGGCGGTACCGATCGGGATTGCGGGGTTCTGCATGAACGCGATTACGGGATCGATGTTCTTCGCGGCTATGCCGGTCTACTACATCGGCAACATCGCGTTCGAGATCAAGATGGCGCTGATGGTATGCGCCGGCATCAACGTCGGCGTCTTCTACCTGTTGTTGTCACGCCGGGTGATGATGCTCGAGCGTGGCGACCAGGCGCCTCTCGGCGCGCGCCTCATTGGCGCGGCGTCGCTGGTGTTACGGATGTCGATCCTGGTCGCGGGGCGGATGGAAGCCTTCTTCAAGCCCCTGGGGGTGCATTTTAGGGTATCGCGCGAAGCGCCGCGTCAATAGATCGCGGGCCTGGTCTTCAGGTCCAATTGGATGTCGAAGGCGATCACGCGTCCCTTTTGACCGTTCTCCCGCACCTCAACCTCGACGACGCAGATAATCGCATCACCCGGTGCCAGCTCCGCTGGTGTGATCTTCTTTTTTTCCCGCGTGACCTTGATCTTTGGATCCAGCAACACGAAGAAATTGCGCATCTTCTTCGTGTCGCGATCGATGGCGTCCAGCGCGAGCGTCCGGTTCTTCAGATCGACGTGCGTAATCCTCCCGCGGAGAACGAGTGTCTGGACATCACCGTCGTGCGGGTGTGCAAACGCTGACGCGCATACTGCACAAGCGAACATCACGGCAAGACACGTCGTTCGCGTCATGGTCGCGAGTTCCCTCCAGCCCGACGCTTTGCTGGTCAGAACACCTTCCGCTTCACCGGCTGCGCGCGCCGGAACTCGAGAGATCCTGAATAGAAGCCACTCGTGGTCAGCCGCAGCGTCACCTCGCGATCGGACCGGTTCTCCCAGAACCAGCCATGGATGCCGGCGAACGGCGCAACGTAGCTGCCATGCGCCTGGTCCCGGTCGTCCTGCTGGTCGAAGAACTCCGCGTACCCCTTTGGACCGGCCGTTGGCTCGCTGTGCAGTTCGTAGTGCACGGGTGCGGTCGACGACCACGAGTACAGCAGCGCCTGTCCCTTGTCGAGCTCGTACTTGTATTCCATGCCTTCCTTCGGCGCGAGCTTGATCTCGATCGTCTCCTGCTTGTACGGCCCCGTTTGCAGCGAGATCGCGCCGGGCGTTGGCAGCGGTGGTTGTACAGGCGCCGTCTGTGCGCGAGGGGACGCCGCGAGCAGCAGCACGGCGGTCACGGTGTACGCGATCGGTCTCATGTGTTCTCCGCTCGGGAACCGTCAGACGAGTGACCTGCGAATCGTACCATCAATGCCCCGTCGGACGGCCGTACCGGAGGTAGAGCGTCGGGACGACCGCCATGTTCAGGAACGTCGACGTCACCAGCCCACACAGAATCACGATCGCCATGGGCGTCTGAATCTCGCTGCCCGACTGGCCGCCGCGGAGAGCGAGCGGAATCAGCGCCAACCCCGCCGCTGTTGCAGTCATCAGGATCGGGACGAGCCGCTCCTGGGCGCCCCGCTCCACCGCTTCACGGAAGTCGGTCACACCCTCGTCCGCCATCAGGTGCTGGATGTGCGACACGAGCATGATGCCGTTTCGCGTGGCGATGCCGAACAGCGTGATGAACCCAATCATCGTCGCGACGTTCAGCACCCCGCCTGACAGGTACACGCCCGCTACCCCGCCGATCAGCGCGAGGGGCAGGTTCACCATGATTACCAGCGCATCGCGCGGGCGGCCGAAAGCCAGCACGAGCAGCATGAACAGGGCTGCGATGACGAGGATGCCCAACCCGATCAACCGCTCCGACGCACTCTGCTCGCTCTCGAACTGGCCGCCGTACTCGACACGATAGCCGGCGGGCATCGGCACCGATTGCGACACCGCCGCCCTGATATCGTCGACCACGCTCCCGAGATCGCGGCCCGCGATGTTGCAGGAGATCACGATCCGCCGCTGCACGTTCTCGCGCAGCACCATGTTCGGCCCCTGCTCGCGGCGCACATCTGCGAGCATGCGTACCGGCACGATGGCGCCCGCCGGCGTGTCGACCGGAAGATCGGCAACGCGATCGAAATCGGCGCTGTTCGACGCGTCCAGCTTGACGGTCAGATCGAATGACGAGCCGCGATCGAAGATGCGTCCGACCGTCGCACCGGCAAAGCTCGTCTCGATCGCTTCGGCGACATCAGCCGGCCGCAGCCCGTACCGCGCGATCGCGGGACGGTTCAGCACGAAGCGGACGAACGGCACGTCCATCTGCTGCTCGAGTGACAGATCGGCAACGCCCGGAACGGCAGCCATGCTTTCGCGCACTCGTTCCCCGAGGCGGCGGAGCGTTCGAAGGTCGTCTCCAAACACTTTGACCGCAATGTTTGCGCGCGTGCCGGACAGCATGTGATCGATCCGGTGCGAAATCGGCTGCCCGATCGTGACGTTGGTTCCAGGCAGCGTCGAAAACTGCCGGCGAAGCTCCAGCAGCAGCTCCTCACGCGGCCGCTCGGTCTCTCGCAGCCCGACATCGATCTCCGCCGCTTCAACCCCCTGCACGTGCTCGTCGTACTCCGCCCGGCCGGTTCGGCGTGCCGTCGCCACGACCTCGGGTTGCGACAGCAGAATCTGCTCGACGCGCTTCCCGATCTCATCCGATTTGGCCAGCGAGGTCCCGGGCAACGTGTTCGCCTGCACGGTCAGGCTGCCCTCGTGGAACTCGGGCAGAAACGCCGTGCCTGCGCGGGTCAGCGCCAGCCCCGAGACGACGAGCAGCGCGAGGGCACCCACGATGACCGTGCGGGGATGATTGAGGATGCGCGGGAGATCGCGGGAAAAGCGCGCCTTCAGGACGCGCGACAGCCACCCGTCGTGGCCGCGCAGAATTGAGCGGGCATTCGGGAGGAATGCGAAGCACAACGCCGGTGTCACGACAATCGCGACGCCCAGCGACGCCAGCAACGCGACGATGTAGGCGAACGCCAGGGGCGTGAGGAGCCGGCCTTCTATCCCCGCCAGGCCGAACACCGGCAGGAACACGAGCACGATGATCACCGTCGCGAACACGATCGACGAGCGAATTTCGAGCGTGGCATCCCTGACCACGGCGGCCACCGGCACCCGCTGCTCCGGTGGCCTCGCCTGATTCTCCCGGAGCCGCCGTACGACGTTTTCGACGTCGATAATCGCATCGTCGACGAGCGCACCGATCGCGATAGCCATCCCTCCCAGCGTCATCGTGTTGATGCTTGCGTCGAACGCCCGGAGCACGAGAACCGCCGCCGCGAGTGACAGCGGCATCGCGGTCAGCGTGATCGCGGCCGCCCGCAGGTTGGCGAGGAACAGCAGCACGATCACGATCACGAGAATGCCGCCGTCACGCAGCGCGTCGACGACGTTGTTCACGGCGACTTCGATGAAGTCCGATTGCCGGAAGATTCGCCGGTCGATCGTGATGCCGCGCGGAAGCTCCGCCTGAAGCGTGTCGAGCTCGCGATCGAGACGTGCGGTGACTTCGATCGTGTTGGCGCCAGGTTGCTTCTGCACGCCCACGATGACCGCGGGCTTTCCGCTGCGGGACCCCTCGCCCCGCTTGAACGCCCCGGCCTCGCGCACGTCGGCGACATCACGGATCAGGACCGACCGGTCACCGCGCATCGCGACGACCGTGTCGCCAATCTCTTCGGTCGTTCGCACGCGCCCGATCGCTTCGAGTACGTATTCCTGCGCGCCCTCGGTGTAGATCCCCGCGGAGGTGTTCTGACTGGCGCCTCGGACCGCGGACAACAATTCAGTCAGCGAGATACTGTTGGCGCGGAGGCCATCGGCATGTGCAACGACCTGGAACTGTCGCTCCGCACCGCCGATGGGCGTGACCTGTGACACTCCCGGAATCGCCAGCAGCCGGCGGCGGACCGTCGTATCCGCAATCGTCCGTAGAGTCAGGGGATCCTCGGACTCGGACGACAGGGCGAAAAACAGAATCTCCCCCATGATCGAGGAGACCGGCGCAAGGACCGGCCGCTCCACCTGCGGCGGCAGCACTCCGCTGACGAGCGCCAGCTTTTCCGACACGAGCTGCCGGGCCATGAAGATGTCGGTCCCCCAGTCGAATTCGACCCAGACGACGGCAATGCCGACGGCGGTCGCGGAACGGACCCTCCGTACGCCGGACGCGCCGTTGATCGCGCTTTCGATCGGGAACGTGACCAGCGACTCCATCTCCTCCGGCGCCATGCCGTGGCCTTCGGCGAGGATGGTGACGGTCGGCGCGGTCAGATCCGGAAAGACGTCGATCGGCATCCCCCGCGCGGTG
>ORMF011985859.1_pt1 | contig 26719 bp, 34 predicted proteins | sample 1779871 | NCBI WGS metagenome assembly ORMF01 (sample SAMEA104232316, study PRJEB22302) | groundwater metagenome | biome: forest; feature: aquifer; material: groundwater | place: USA | collected 2011-08-07 | depth 5.4 m | reverse complement strand
GATATATATCATGATTAGAAAGATTATTGGACTTGGTAAATACTCTGCAATTGTTTCTATTCCCAGGGAGTTAATGAAAAAATTAGGCTGGAGGAAGGGACAAAAACTAACAGTTACTCCTAAAGGCAAAAAGCTGATTGTAAAGGATTGGGAGACATAAGCTTCAAGTTCTTACTTGAATAATTTATTGGGTGAGTATATAATGACATCATAAACGCCTCAGGTAGTGTCGCAAGACCCCCTGAGGTTTTTTATGGCATAATATAGCTACTATGTCCAAAGTAGTTCTTTTTATAGATGGTGAGAATTTTCTCCATAAAATAGAAGAAGTTTTAGACAAGCACTCAATTAAGAAAAGCAAAAAAGAAATTGCAGAAATTAATCTAGAAAAGTTATTTAAAGAAGCACTTAAAGGAATAAAGCTAAGCAGAAAAATATTTTATGCCTCTAAACTAAGAGCTCATCCAGAAACCAAAAAGAAATCTGAAGAATTAATTAAAGCTCAGAGAAAATTAAGAAATAATCTGGTAAATCAGGGTTATGAATTTATCATCGCTGGTAGTGTCAGAGCCCAAAAAGTTAATGGAAAAATAATATTTAGAGAAAAAGGTGTAGATGTTAAGATTGCTGTAGATATGGTTACATTAGCTTGTGATAAAAAGTTAGACACTGCTATTTTGTGCAGTTCTGATTCAGATCTACAGCCAGCAATTTATGAACTGAAGAGAAGGAAAGTTGAGGTTATATACCTGGGTTTTGAATTGAGTCCAAATAAAGGTTTAACTTTTACAACCAACAGGACTATACTTCTGAGAAATTCTGAGATTGTGGATGTTGGTAATAAAAGTAAGGAAAATGAAAAATGAGTTTAAAGGTGGGGATAGTTGGGTTGCCTAATGTGGGGAAGTCTACATTATTTAATGCACTTTTGAAAAAGAGGGTAGCTTTGTCTGCCAACTATCCTTTTGCCACAGTTGAACCAAATGTGGGGGTAGTGGCTGTTTCAGATGAAAGGTTAGGCAAGCTGGCTGAGCTGGTTAAGAATGAGGAGAAAATGGACAACTTACCTCCGGTTGTCCCTGCTGTTTGTGAATTTGTGGATATTGCCGGACTGGTCAAAGGAGCCTCCACTGGTGCAGGATTAGGAAACCAGTTTTTGTCACATATTAGAGAAGTTGATGCAATAATTCATGTTCTTAGAGATTTTTCTGATGAAAATATTGTCCGGGAAGGATCAGTTAACCCTGATGAAGATAGGAAACTAGTGGAAACAGAACTGGAATTAGCAGATTTGGATCATGTGGATAAGTTATCTACTAAACCTGTTTTGTATGTATATAACGTGGGAGAGGAAGAGTATAGAGATAAAGTAAGAGTTAATTTGGAAGAAAATAGGATAGTTATCTGTGCGAAGTTGGAGGAAGAGCTTGCTGACTTGTCTGAAGAAGAGAGAATTCAGTATCTGAAAGAGCTGGGGATTGAGGAAACCGGATTGGAGCGGCTTATTAAAAAAGCCTATACACTGCTTGGTTTGATTTCCTTTTTAACAGCCGGGAAAAAAGAAGTCCGGGCCTGGACCATTCGACTCGGTAGTACCTCGCTCATGGCCTCCGGCGTCATACACACAGACTTTATGAAAAAATTCATCAGGGCAGAGGTGGTGGAATATGAAAAACTTATTGAAGCTGGCTCACATGTAGTTGCAAAACAAAAAGGATGGGTAAGAACTGAAGGTAAGGATTATATAATGCAGGATGGCGACGTTGTTGAGTTTTTGATAGGAAGCTAATGAGTATGGCAAGACCTGAATTTGATCTTAACGAGCTTGCCCGGAGAATTCAACAGAATGCAAGGGAAACAGATATTATGAAAGTTGCAAGTGAAATTCACTTCCGAACCCGCATACCACCCACCATTGGTCGAATACACGCATCAATTTCAGCCAGAAATAATGGAGTTGTAAGTCCGAAAGAAATAAAACAAATTTTACAAAAGTATAAACTCATTACCGGAAGAGATTTGTAAATATTTTAAGAATGTTGTAGAGTCCTACATTATGGGATTAACAGAATTTCTTAGGAGAAAACCAGTTGTAAAAGAAGTGAGACATGGTAGTAAAAATGAATATGAAATAGAATATGCTATTGTTTATCCTCGGAATGGTGAAAAATCAATGATTTGTACTGTTGGGGTAAGAAAAGAAGCTTGGGAAGCTGCTTTCAGAGTCAAACACCAACTTCATATGCAAGTGGCAGAATATATTGGTCTGGGGGGAATAGGTGATGAACGCCAATTTGTTTTAACCAACCCGAGAGCCCATGATGAAACGAATGAAAAAACAATATTTGAAATAAGTTTTAGGGAGGGACCCAAACTTGTCAACCTAGGTCAGTTATACCCTTGGAATGGAAAGTAGACTTAGCTAACTTGAGAGATTGAATTTATTAAGTTTTATTAGTACAATACTGCAAATGAATTCATATTATTTAACTTTAGTTTTAAAGGCGGATTTGGATGAGAAGCAAAGAAAAACTCTTCTGGATTCCATGGTAAAAAAATTAACAGGGGAAGATGGTAAAGTAGAAAAAGAAGATTTATGGGGCGCTCGTGATTTGGCTTATCCGATTAAAAGACAATCCAAAGGTTTTTATGCCCACTATGAAATTTCCGCAGATCCTAAAAACGCCAAAGGTCTTGACAAAAGCTTAAAAGTAGAAGAAGATATTTTGCGATACCTTTTGGTACGGGTTTAAAAAAAATGGCGAGCAGATCCTGGAATAGAGTAGAATTAATAGGCAATTTAACAAGAGATCCCGAACTTCGATACACTCCGAATGGAGCTGCAGTTTGTACTTTTAGTGTTGCCACCAACCGCACTTATGTTTCCGAAGGCGAGAAAAAAGAAGAAGTGGATTTTCACAGGTTAGTGTCTTGGAATAAGCTGGCTGAACTTTGCAACCAGCTTTTAAAAAAAGGAAACAAAGTTTTTATTTCCGGAAGGCTTCAGACCCGCTCCTGGGAAGGGCAGGATGGGGCGCAAAGGCAGACAACAGAGATTGTGGTGGAGGATATGATTTTGCTTACACCTAAGACATCCGGAGATTACACTCAAGCTGAAGAGCCACCACTTCCAACAGAGAAAGCTGTAGAGCCTCATCCAAAGGATGATCAGCCTGTGGCTGAGAAAGCTGAAAAAGCAGAAAAGATGGAAAAAACTGAAAAAACTCCCGCTGCTCCAACAGAAGAAATTGCTGATGACGACTTGCCCTTTTAGCCTAGAAATTATATAATTCCCACTTATGGCTGAAAAAAAGAAAATAACAAAAAAAGTAATATCTAAAGTATCCTCCGCCCCTGTTTTAAAAGAAACAGAAAAAGAGGAAAAGATAGAGATTGATCAGAATACAGCAAGACCTAAAAAAACCTGCTTTTTTTGCCAAAACAAAACAATCCCTTCTTATTCGGATATAGTAACTCTAAAGCGCTTTACAACAGACAGAGCCAAGATTGTACCAAAACTTAGAAGCAGCCTTTGTTCAAAGCATCAAAGATTCGCAACCAGGCAAATTAAATATGCCCGCCACCTGTCCCTTCTTCCCTTTACCCCTAAAGTTTAGTAGACGTAGTCTGCCATTAGTTGTAAACTAAACTTATGGCCAACCTGTCCGGTCTTTTTGATAGTTTTGATAATCTTGACCAGATTTCAGTAGAAAATATAGCTTTATGGCTTAAGAGTGCACCAAACTTAATACAGCTTGAAAATTACCTGGTCAATAAGATTTTATATCCTCAAACTCTGCCGATGAGCCAGTCCGATATGAAAATAGATCTGGCAATACTTAGGGAGGCATTAAGGGTTAATGGTCCAAAACCCCAGCAGAGAGAAAACAACTCCCTTTTGGGCGGCAATCCCTTTTTAAATATCACTCTTCGCAAAATTCTAATACCGCAAAGATTTCTTACCTTTGTGCCGGATCTTAACACCATTACCTGGGTTTTTATAGATGCCCTGCTTTTAAACCGCAGGAGGGAAGACTTCTTTTGGGACCTTTGGACAGTTGTACTGACAGATGATGTGGATGAGATAGTAGGTTCCATATTGCTACCGCAATTTAATAAAGCTAGTGGAATAATGGAACTTAATGTGAGTAATAAAAATTATAAGATCCGTCCCGGCAGCTTAACAGTAATCCCCTGTCCAAAAGATCGTTGTGAGATAGCCTACAAATTTATTCAGGGAAAAATCTTAGGCAAAGAGGAGAACACAGTTGAAATTTATGGTGGGAGACTGGGTCTGATGATTGACGGGAGGAGTCAGTGAAACATTACTGCCCCAAAAGATTAAGAGTTGCAAAAGATGTGATCTCCAGAATATATCGAAGTTTAAAAGGTAAGGGTCAGATTTTTGTCTCGGTCGGTCAAGAACTTACCCCTGATGAAATTATTGGCGAAGCTTTCATCTCCTCAGGATTTAGGACTTTAAACCTCGCGTCTTTATTATCTGTGCCGCCTGAGAAGGTTGACAAATACTTGGTTAGAAAATTAGGCCAAAAAATTTATAAAGATGAACTGTTGGCTTTTAAAAAAGGGGGGTTGTTTTGGGGTAAAAAAGTGGTGGTGGCTCCAACAGATGGAATTTTGGATTTCTTAAATCCTAAAACCGGAGAACTAAGGATGAGCTTTTTACCCAAAAAACAAAAATTAGCATCCGGAGTTTATGGAATTGTTGAGCTGGTGGATAAAAATAGGGGGCTAGTTTTAATCAGAACTCAAATCAGCAGAATCTATGGCATGTTTGGTTCAGGTAAACCAAGAGACGGAACTCTTAAGCTTTTGGGTAAAAGAGAGGACTTAATCGTGAGAGAGAATATAGATGACCGTTTGAATGATAATATTTTGGTTGGTGGCAGTTTAATTTTTAAAGACGCTATCTCTGCTGCCATCTCTGCCAGTGTAGAAGGAATTATTACCGGCGGGATTAATGCCAAAGACTTCCGGGGAATGGCAGGCGGGAGATTAGTTTTCCCCCGCAGATTAGAAAATGATATTGGAGTATCAATTGTGGTTTGCGAGGGGTTTGGATCGATTCCGATAGGGGAAGATATTTATCAAATACTATCAGAATACGAAGGAAAATTTGTTTCGATGGATGGAAACAAGGGCCTTATTAACTTGCCATCGTTTGAATCAAGTAGCATTATCAGAGTTAAAAATACCAACCTTCCGCCCTTCAAAGAAGGCGTTTTAGATATTGATGTGGAAAGCTCTGAAGCCGAACTTGAATTGGGCATGCTGGTCAGAGTTGTGGGGAATTCTTTTTCCGGAAACATAGGGAAATTAATAGGATTGGACCAATCAGAAACTCTTTTACCCTCTGGTATAAAAACCTATCTTGCCACAATTGAAACAAGAAGACGGAAGATTAAAATACCGGTTGCCAATATTGAAATAATAAGCGGAGCTTGAAATACTCCGTATTTTAGATTATAGTCACAAATCATGACAAATTTATTTAAATTTTTTGATGTAAAAATTATTCTGATTGCTGCTCTTAGCTTTTTGGTTGGCTGGCAGATAGGCAATCGCGACGTGCAAATAAAGTGGGCAACCTATAAGCCAACAGTGTCCATAATCGGAAAAGAGCCTCCAAAAAGCATTAATGTGGATTTCAAGCTCTTTTGGGATACCTGGGATTTGCTGACCAGAGAATATCTGGACAAAAAAGCGCTTGATCCCCAGAAATTGTTTTACGGTGCAATTTCCGGGATGGTTTCATCCCTTGGCGATCCTTATACGTATTTTTTACCGCCCGAACAGCAGAAATCCACCAAAGAGGAGTTAAACGGCAGTTTTGAAGGTGTGGGAATACAGCTTGGTTTCAATAAAGAAAAAAGACTGGTGGTAGTTACCCCCTTGAGCGGGACACCGGCTGAGCGTTCAGGTATTAAACCTGAAGATGTGATTGTAAAAATTGAAGAAAAAGATACTCAAAATATGAGTTTGCCTGAGGCGGTGAAACTAATCAGGGGTCCTAAAGGGTCGAAGGTTAATCTGACAATTTTTCGGGAAGGCGAGGAGGAAACCCGGTTGTTTACCCTAACTCGAGAAACGATTATAGTCAAAAGTGTTGAGGTAAGTTACAGGGACACAAGTGGCGCCTCCGGCACTAAGATAGGTGAAAAAGTGGCTTTGATAAAGTTGTCGCGGTTTGGGGAGCGGACCAAAGAAGAGTGGGAGAGTGCAGTTTCTGATATTATATCTAAAAACCCCCGGGCTATAATTTTGGACGTGAGAAATAATCCCGGAGGATTTTTAGAAGGAGCAGTATTTATTGTTTCCGAATTTTTGCCTGATGGAGATGTGGTTTTGCAGGAGAATGGATCAGGTCAGCGGATTTCATTTAAAGTTAACAAAGAGGGGAAGCTGACCAAATTGCCTATGGTTGTTTTAATCAATAAAGGTTCAGCATCAGCCTCGGAAATTGTGGCAGGAGCCTTGCAGGATAGAAAAAGGGCAAAATTAGTCGGAGAAACTTCATTTGGTAAAGGCACTATTCAGGAAGCACAGGATCTACCGGGGAATACCGGCATTCATATAACTGTGGCTAAATGGCTGACACCGGATGGTAGATGGGTTAATGATACCGAAGGGTTGGAGCCGGATGTTAAGGTAGAATCACCCAAAGCTAAAGAAGGAGAGAAAGAGGATAAAACTTTGGATCCACAGTTGGAGAAAGCATTAGAATTATTGGATCTTTGAACATGGACTATTCAAATCTAAAATTACCAAGACCTAATTTGACTGGCATATTTGTAGCTGTGGCTTTGGGAGTGGTGGCTGCGGTGGCTGTTTATCAGGCCCAAGTTAAAGGTTTAATTCCCAGGGAGGATTTAACCTTGCCAAAAGTGCCAACTCAAGAAACGCGCACCATCGTACAAGAGGAAAATGCCGTGATCTCAGTGGTGGAAAAATCATCTCCATCTGTGGTGGCCATCGGTGTGACCAGAAGAGTTGTTAATCCTTTTGACCCTTATGCTTTGCCCAGGCGTGAGGAATCAACCATCGGTACAGGTTTTGTGGTTTCAGAAAAAGGAGTGATTATTACCAATAAACATGTGGTAGCTGACGGGGGTCCTTTTTCAGTGGTGACTAAGGATGGCCAAAAATATGACACCAAAAAGATCTACCGTGATCCAATTTTGGATTTGGCCATAGTCCAAATTGAGGGATCAAAATTGACCCCTTTAAACTTAGGGGATTCTGCAAAACTTAAGGTGGGACAAACTGTGATTGCCATAGGCAATGCTCTAGGCAGGTTTACCAATACTGTCACTACCGGAGTTGTTTCCGGACTTGGTAGAAGAGTGGTGGCAGGAGATCCGTTTTCAGGATCCGCCGAAAGTTTGGATAATTTAATCCAAACAGATGCGGCCATCAATCCCGGCAATTCCGGAGGCCCTCTTTTAAATTCTTCCGGACAAGTGATTGGGGTAAATGTGGCCACCACCCAGGGAGCGCAAAATATTGGTTTTGCCATACCGATAAATTCTGTCAAGCAAATTGTTGATGAATTTGTCTCTAAGGGTAGCGTTTCCAGGCCGTTTTTAGGGATAAGATATAGATTTATTTCCAAAGATGTGGCCATTTTAAATGAAGTGCCACAGGGTGCGTATCTTCAGGAAGTGATAGAAGGAGGGCCGGCTGACAAAGCAGGAGTAAAGGAGGGAGATATTATCATTAAAATAAACGGACAATCAATTAGTGAAGAAAATAAAGTGGCAGAGATTGTTTCAAAGACAACTATTGGTTCATCTCTGGAGCTTCAGATTTGGAGAGACGGAAAGGAACTTAAGCTGACAGCTGTTATTGTTGACTTACCTGCTGAGTGATTTTTAAGATTCTTTGCTTTTTAAAAAGATCTGTTTTGACCTCAACCTGGGCTTTTGGGAAATATTTATAAGCTTCATCAACTGCCAGCTGTCCATGAGTATAATCAATTTCTCCTACTATCAGTTTGGGCTCCCAGCCTTTTTCTTTAATTTGGGCAAATAATTTTCTGTATAAATCAAATCCGTCCACACCACCATCCAGAGCAACTAATGGCTCAAAGTCTTTAACTGACGAATCCAAATAAGGGATTCTGGCAGAGGGTATGTAAGGCAGATTGGTCACAATAACCATATCTTTGTCATTGCGAGCCCGAAGGGCGCGGCAATCTAATAAATTGCTTTGGAAAAATTCAATTTTATCAAGTACCCCATGAAGTTTGGCATTTTGCTTGGCAACTTTTAAGGCCTTTTTGGAAATATCAGTGGCAATAATATTTACGTTTACACCTCGAAGGTGGGAAGCTAAAGATATGGCAATGTTTCCTGAGCCGGTTCCTAAATCCAGGATAGTTAGCCTTGTAAGGCTGGTCCTTGCGAAGCTAATAACTGCATCCACTAATAATTCTGTTTCCGGGCGGGGAATTAAAACATCAGGAGTGACTTTAAATCTTAATTTATAAAATTCTACCCAGCCTTTAATGTATTGAGAGGGCTTGGATGATATCATCTAAATCTCCTTCTAAGATTTTTTCCAGATTATGCCAGGATTTGTTGATCCTGTGATCTGTCACCCTGTTTTGAGGAAAATTGTAGGTTCTTATTTTTTCAGACCTGTCACCTGAGCCAATCTGAGTTGCTCTTTGAGTAGCAATATTACCCGAACTCTTTTGTTGTTCAATTTCCCATAATTTGGCTCTCAGGAGAGCCATAGCATTTTCTCTGTTTTGCAGTTGAGATCTTTCAGTCTGGCAGGTAACCACAATACCACTGGGGATATGTTTTAATCTGACTGCTGTTGAAACTTTATTAACATTTTGTCCTCCTGCTCCACCTGATCTGAATGCTTCAAACTCAATGTCCCCTGGGTTTATAGTAACTTGAGCTTCACTAACTTGCGGCAGTACTGCCACAGTTGCAGTTGAGGTGTGTATTCTTCCGGAGGATTCTGTTAAGGGAACTCTTTGCACCCTATGTACTCCTGATTCGTGCCTTAAAGCTGGATATACATCTTTTCCTTTTATTTTTAAAACAACCTCTTTAATTTGTCCTAACTTTCCCTCAGATCTATCCATTTCCTCATAAGACCATTTTTTCCCTTCTGTAAAACGTGTGTACATTCTATATAAATCTCCTGCAAATATACCTGCTTCATCACCACCGGCAGCAGATCTAATCTCAAGTATAGCTACATTAGGGTTTACTCCATCAGATTCTGGAGCATGGGGGGTTTGAGATGATTCCATTGGAGTAAAAGCTGATTGTTCCAGCTCTGCTTTTTGTTTTTCTAGCTCATGAATTTCCAGCTTGGCTAATTCTGCAAATTCTGGATCAGTCAGAAGCATTGATGGATCTGTCAGAAAAAGCTTTAAATCTTCTATTTTTTTATCTATTTGTGCTAATTGCTGCTGGATGTAATCCATTAAGGAGCTGCTGTTTTTCGAGCTTGGAGAAGAAGCTCTTTAAGAGATGGTCTTTCCTTTTTGTGCTTTGCAAATTTAGATAATCTTCCCTCCAGAATCCTTTTTCGCTCAATCTGTTTAACTTTAGAAACCTCTACCTTTTTCACAAACCTGTCAACCTGGCCCAAAGTATCAACAAATTTTTGTGCTCCTGTGTAAAAAGGATGGCAATTTGAGCAAATTTCCACCCGAATTTGCGGCAAGGTCGAGCCGGTTGTAAAGGTTGCACCACAGGCACAGGTGACCTGTGCATCCGGATTCCAATTTGGATGGATAGCTGTTTTCACAAATTGTAGTATATCATATTTGTTAAAACCGGTGGGTCTTGTGAGCTTTGTGATGGGCTTCTTTGGCTAGCGTTCCAAGATATACTCCGGCTGTGATTAGTACTGCTCCTGCCAAAAACGGTATGGTAATCCGCTCTCCCAGTATAGTTACAGCCAAAAGGCTTGCCATGAAAGGCTCAATATACTGGAAAAGGTTTGCTTTTATAACTCCAAGTCTGGCAAGGCCCCATTCAAATAAAAAATAAGCGGAAATAGAGGAAAGAAGAGTCATATAGACAAGGCCTAAAAGTCCCAGCATGCTGATGTTTTGAGTCCAGTTAGGATTTTGAATATATTCTTTTAAAGCCGGAAGGGAAAAAGTGACTGTGCCAATCATAAAGGCTGAAGCTATCACTGTTAAAGACGGGTATTTTTTTAAAAGATCTCTGGAGAAAACAGCTCCCAAAACCCAGACTATTGAGGCCAAAATAAGCAAAACATTGCCCAACATTACCTGCGGGGAAATATCACCAAAGAGTATTTCCGGCAGGCCAATAATTATTATTGCCCCCAAAAACCCAACTGCAATTCCCAATAAATTGACAAGGTAAATCTTTTCTTTCAAAAATAACCAACCCAAAAGTACTGAAAGCATCGGGATAATTAAGGTTAAAACAGAAGCATTTATAACAGTTGTTCTTGTGATCCCTTCAAAGAAAAAAGTGATGTTTAAAGTAATAAGCAGGATACTCACCATCACAAGTTTTGGGTAGTCTTTTTTATCAATCCTGATTTTTTTGGTATTAATAAGAAAAAAAGGAGCTAAAAATAAAGAAGCTAAGGCAAACCTTAAAAAAGCCAGGCTCATTGGGGGAAATTCCTGCAAAGTTACTTTGGCCACCACAAAGTTGGCCCCCCAAATCAGGTGAGCCAAAATTAAGGCTATATATGGGAATGGTTTGGACAAAATTTGTGAAGACATTAGTTTTATGGACTAGTATTAAGTATTATGTATTAAGGGTAAAAAGGCAACTGCTTATAGGAAACTATTTTTTAACACAATTGAGGAAACGAACCATTACGGCCAATTTCCTTATAATACTGTGTTACTTCTTGTTCAAACCCTGCATCAATTGCAGCACATCTGGCCGCATTTCTATCACATAAAGTATTTGTCATTGGTCTAATAATCCTTTCGTCATATCCATGCTTAATTAATTCGCTACGTACTCTTTTATAATTACCCAGATTATTAAAAGCCTTGAACTCGTTATAGATAGTATTTACAACGGATAAGTATGTGGACATTAGAAATATATCTTGACGTTCATTGTAAGCAATTACAATAGCTGTAGCTAGGGAAAGTACCCCCAAATCTAGTAAATGTAGTTGTGGTGATACCCTAAAATGATTTACTACATTTTCTAACACACAGGACAACCTTTCTCTAAAAGGATGTTTTGTTGTTTTTTCTGATTGACTTAATTGTAATTTATTACCTTCAACCTCGATCATAGGAAGTATTATAACAATCCTATAATATTAAATCAACATCATGAGGTCGGGTATAGAATTTCCAGGAGGCGATCAAGTCCAAATGAAAATCCAACAGCCGGAATATCTTTTTTGGCAAATGTGCCTATTAAATTATCATATCTGCCCCCACCGCCAACAGACAAAGAAGTAGGTTCTTGATCCACTTTAAGTTCAAAAATTGCACCTGTGTAGTAATCCAAACCTCGGGCTAAAGTTGGATCAAATTTAAAATCAACTCCATCTTTTAAATTATATTTTTCTGTTAAAATTTTAAAAATTTGCTCCAAGTTTTCAGTGGGTTTTAAGGATCTTATTTTCTCAACAGCCTCTTGAGCGATGTCCTGTTTCATTCCACCAGCCACGAGCTCAGCAACTACACCTTCTTCTCCAATTTTGTTTATTTTATCTATTGCTCTTATAACTGCTGGTTGAAGATTACTGAAATTAGCCCTGTCATTTAAAAGCATTAAAGCATCTTTAAATCCTAAATCCCTCATGCACTTTATAGTTACAGCCACCACCTTCGCATCCTCTTCTGGATCATTTGATCCTACAGTATCAAAGTCAACTTGGGTAAATTCGCGAAAACGGCCTTTTTGCGGATTTTCTCCGCGGAAAACCTGGCCTATTTGGTAACGTCTAAATGGCAAAGGAGGATTATAGGTGGCTACGTATCTTGCTAGGGGAACTGTTAAATCATAACGTAGGGCCAGTTTTCTGTCGCCCCTGTCTGTAAATTCATAAATCAGCCTTTCTTCCTCCCCATATTTACCCTTTAAGGTGTCTGCAAACTCAATTGTGGGAGTTTCAATGGGGACAAATTCATACTCTTCCAGAACAGCCACAATTTTGCCAATAACATCCCTTCTCCTTTTGGCCAATTCCGGAGCAATATCCCTAAATCCTTTTGGCGTTGGCGGTGCTTTAATCATATTTTCCTTTCTTTCGATTCTTCTGGTTTAACTCCTCAATAATCATCTTTTCAGAAATATTTACGCCCTTATTTTTTGCCACACGAAAAATCGCCTGAATGTATTCATCTTCAGGTATTGGTGTAAAGCCTGTATCAGATTCTTGATCCTGTACATAATAATAACTACTCATAATATCTTGATTATACCTTTCTTGTCATTCCTGCGAAAGCAGGAATCACGATTGTCTATACAGGTATTACTCCGTGAAGGTTTGTTTAGAAAGTATGGTAATATAGTTTTCATGGTGAAATCTGCAATAATTTTGGCAGGAGGGAAAGGGGAGAGGCTTCGGCCTTATACCAATGATCGGCCAAAGCCAATGGTGGAGATTAATGGTAAACCTATTTTGGCATATCAGCTCTCGCAACTGAAAAAAGCAGGGATTAAAGAAGTAGTTTTTGCCTGCAGTTACTTTCATGAGGCCCTAGAAAATCATGTTGACCATGGAGGAAAATATGGAGTTAAGGCTTTATTTTCTGTGGAAGAAACTCCCTTAGGGCGTGGTGGAGGCATCAAAAAAGCCATGCAGATGCTTCCTGAAGGATGGGAAAATATAATTATTACCAATGGAGACAATTTATGGAAGCTGGATTTAGAGGAACTTATTAAAAAACACGAAGAGAAAAAAGCTATAGCCACAGTAGTGGTTGTTCCTTTAAAAAGCCCATATGGAATTGTTGAATTCAATGATGAAGATCAGATTCTGGGGTTTAAAGAAAAACCTATTTTACCTCACTGGGTTAATGCCGGAGTTTATATTTTTTCAAAAGAGATTGAACCACTTTTGCCGGATGAGGGGGATCATGAGATAGAAACTTTCCCCAAACTCCCATCAGAGCGGTTTCAGGTTTTCAAAAGTACTGATTACTGGAGAGGAGTGGATACTGTTAAGGATTTAACAGAGGCTGAAAAAGAAGTAGCAGAAATATTCAGTGTTCACTGATTTGACATGAACCTATAGTTTAATATAGTATTCCCTGTATGGGTAACAGAGAAACTTTCATTTCAGGAGCCTTTTTGATTGCTGCAGGTTTTACAGTCTGCCGTCAGAGTCAACCACAGCCAAGAGCAGAATGGCCTACTGATCCTGAAGAAATTAAATCATTTGCAGCCAGTCATTGTGAAGATAGATTAAGAATAATCTATTCAGATACTACTATTCCGCAAAAAACTTATGAAAGCTGTGTAATGCAATCTATGGATCAACTCTCATCACCCTTTAACCGCTTTTTAAATGAACATAATCAAGATATTTGGGGATCAAGCATAATCTTTGGAGGAATTATTCTTGCTGCATTACCGCTTATTATTAGAGGTAGATTCAGATTTGGCCTTAGATGAGCTGGTAGCAGTTTGAGCAGATGGAGTGGCTATTCTCTTGGGTTTTAGAATGCCTCCCTGAGGAATCACATAGATAAATTCTGCCTCAAAGATATCATTTTTATTTATGCTTCCTGTTAAAATAACAAAATCATTTAACTTGACATTGTTAGAAGTTGGCAGTGAAATTGCCACATTTTTTAGACCTCTATCTTTTAAAGTGGCCAGTTTACTCGCAGAGGAGCTTTGCTCATCCGAAATTGAAATAATTTGACCCCAAAGGTAAGTTTTTTCAGCCAGAGACTGATCAGTCTTTGGCTGGGGTAGTAATATAATTTTTTTGGCTGTTAAAACTGTTGTCTCATCAATGTCTCCTAACGCTGCCAGAAAGTCGTCTTCCTGCAAAACTTTCAGAGAAAATTTGCCTCCTTTTTTAATATTGTTTTCAAATACACTATCCTGATTTAGGCTGACAATTTTAGGTCCGGATCTGGTGGATAATGTAATGGAGGTACTACTTTTAGATTTAACATTACCAACATAGGCCTTATTTTGTAACTTCCGATTAACTTCCTGTTTTAATTTAGCAGCTTTGGAGGCAATTTCTTTTTTAAATTCTTCCAGCTTGGATTTAATCTCAGCAGATGGTGTAGAGTCAACTGCAAAGGCTTGAGGAATAAATATTATTATTGTTATAAATATTATAATTGTTATATTAAAAAACTTAATCATATTTTCTCCTTTGAATAATATACGCTTCGCTCTATGGAGCGAAAATCACCTGTTGCATCAAACACCACAGCCGTAATTTTATTTACTCCTTCATCCAAAGTAATTACAGTAGAAAAGGAGCCATCAGGTTTTGATTTGATCACTAAATCCTGCGTGTCAGTTGATATTAAAATTTCTTTTGAAGGAGCGGTTTTACCGGATATCAGGATAGAGGATTGGAAGGTTAAAGCATCATCATCCGGTTGGTCAAGATCCAGCCTTAAGCTTTTTGGAGGTGTGGTGACCGGACCTTTCTCAAATGATTTATCGTTTTGTTGGTACTGGATATTTACGATATAGTAGATCCCGGCAAGAAATAATAAACCAACTGTCAGAATTATTAAGTGGGAAAGAATAAATTGTTTAACCGATAATTTCTTACCTCCGAAGGAGGGGCGTACTGTCAATTTTGGCATCTGGAGTATTTTAGCATATTGTCTGTAAATAAAATTTCTGTTAGGATTCCCTCTGATGGACATCTACTGGTTAGGACAAGCCTGCTTTAAACTAAAAGGTAAAAATGTAACAGTTTTACTTGATCCCTTTGATCCGGATTTTACAGGAGTGAAATTGCCAAAAGATTTATCTGCAGAAGTTGTTCTCACGTCACATTCCCATAAAGATCACAATAATACTCAAGCTATTACATCAAGCCCATCTGGCGCTTTGCCTATGGCATTTAGCGAACCGGGAGAGTATGAAGTAGGAGGGGTTGTTATAACAGGTATAGAGTCATTTCATGATGAAAGTAGTGGGTCCCAAAGAGGTAAAAATACCATTTTCCATATGCTTTTTGACAATTTAAATATAGTTCATCTGGGAGATTTGGGGCAGAGTAAGTTAACTGAGGAACAGATAACCCAAATTGGCGACGTGGACATTTTATTGATCCCTGTGGGTTCCATTTTTACTATTAACGGAAAAGTTGCATCGGATATTGTTTCTCAACTTGAGCCAAAAATTATAATTCCCATGCATTATTATATTGAGGGATTGAAGTTTCAATTAGATGGGGTCGATAAGTTTTTGAAAGAGATGGGAGCAGAGAGTGTTATCCCTGCGCCTAAATTGTCTATTACGAAAGACAGATTACCTGAGGAATCGATGGTAGTACTGCTTTCTAAAAGTTGATTATGGCACAGTCTTTAACCAAACTTCCTCCACAAAATATAGAAGCTGAACAGTCCCTTTTGGGATCGCTTCTTATTGATAAAGAAGCCATAGTCAGGATATCTGAAATTCTACATCCTGCAAATTTTTACAGAAGCGAACAGCACGGTCCAATTTTTGAGGCCATTCAGTCTTTGTTTGAAAAAAGAGAACCAATTGATTTGGTGACAGTAACCGAGGAGTTAAAAAGGAAAGGCCTTTACGATAAGATTGGCGGATCGGCGTATTTGACAAGCCTTATTAATATTGTTCCGACAGCAGCTCATATTGAACACTATGCCAAAATTGTAAAAGAGCATGCTGTCAGACGTAGCCTGATTGCCCAGGCCACTCAATTAATCCAGAGGGCATACGATGAGTCAGAAGAGGTAGATCAGCTGCTTGAGAGCGCAGAAGCAGGAATCTTCTCTATATCACAGGAACATGTCTCAAGGGATTTTTTGCCCATCAGGGATGTTTTAACGCAGTCTTTTGACAGACTTGATGAACTGCAAAAATCCTCCGGAAAGCTGCGGGGTGTTCCCACAGGGTTTAAAGATCTGGATAACAAGCTTGCCGGAATGCAGGATTCAAATCTTTTAATTTTAGCATCCCGCCCGGGGCAGGGTAAAACTTCCATGGCTTTAAATATTGCTCAGCATGTGGCAGTTTCAGCAGGGCTTCCTGTGGGAATCTTTTCTTTAGAAATGAGTCAGGAAGAATTGGTAGACCGGCTTTTGGTCGGGCAGGCTGATATTGATGCATGGAAGCTCAAAACCGGAAGACTGGATGAAAAAGATTTTGACAGGCTTTCTCTGGCCATGGGCGAGTTGGCTGAGGCTCCTTTATTTATTGATGATACTCCCGGGATTACCATTTCCGAGATGAGGACAAAGGCGCGAAGGCTGCAGGTTGAGCATGGATTAAAGTTTTTAATTGTGGACTACCTGCAGCTTGTCAAGGGTAGGAATCTGGAAAACAGAGTCCAGGAAGTTTCTGAAATTTCCCAGAATCTTAAAAATCTGGCAAGGGAGCTTAAAATTCCTGTTTTGGCCATATCTCAGTTGTCCCGGGCTGTTGAACAAAGAGGTATTAAAAGACCGCAGCTGGCAGATTTGCGGGAATCCGGAGCAATTGAACAGGATGCGGATGTGGTGATGTTTCTCTGGCGGGAGGATACGGAAAAAATGGAGAACGTGACTTTGGATATTCAAAAGCACAGAAATGGTCCAATTGGAGAGATTCAGTTAGTATTTAGAGCAGACAGAACAAAGTTTTATGGTATGGAAAAAACTAGAAAAGCAACTGCAACTGCCTAATTTTTTGTTTAAATTCTGCCAGGGTATTGTTATTTTCAATTTTAAGATTAGCTTTTTGACCTAAAGTAGGAATATTTATTTCGGCTCTGGATTTCTCTTCCTCTAAAAACTGCTCATAGGTTAAACCCACTTCTCCTACTTTTTCTGATCTTAATTTGAGCCTCGCGTATCGCAGGTTTTGATCAGCAGTAATATAGATTAAAGTGCTGTTTGGCATGTTTTTAACCAAATCCAATTCTGCCTGTCTTCTTATTCCGTCAAAAACAATCACGTCTGCATCGTCTCTTTCTATGGAAAATTTGGCAGCATTTGCCAGAGAAGCTTGGCCAAATCCTTCCTCCATAACTAGAGAAAGTTTTTGTAAATTTGCTCTGGTATTAGGGATGTCCCAAATCATTAAAGTCTGGGCCAAAATATCTGAAAACCTGACCTGGCGGATTTTTTTGTCCGGTAAAATCTCTTTTAAAAAATTTACAAAAGTTTGTTTCCCAGACCCTTTTTCACCAACAAGTCCAATTACTAGTTTCATGGTGCCGGGGGAGGGAGTCGAACCCACATGAGCTTTTGGCTCAAAGGTTTTTGAGACCTTCGCGTCTGCCATTCCGCCACCCCGGCTCAGCTTGAATTATAGCAGACATTTAAGGTAAACTCGACAGTATGAAAAACTCATACAGATTACCAGTTCATGTTAGACCAGAGCGCTACAGAATTATGCTTAAGCCCAACCTTGAGAATTTTACTTTTGAAGGAGAAGAGACAATTTATTTGACTTTGGAAAAATCCACCAAAGAGATTATTTTGCATTCTGCTGATCTAAAAATAGAATGTGAAGATGCAAAGGTTTTATATGATGAAAAATCAGAAACAGCTAAATTAATTTTTAAAAAAAACATTCCGGTTGGTAAGCATGAAGTATTTTTGAAGTTTAAGGGAATTTTAAATGACAAGATGCGTGGATTTTATAGAAGTAAATACGGGGAGAACAAACATTTAGCTACTACTCAATTTGAATCCACAGATGCCAGGCGGGCTTTTCCCTGTTTTGATGAGCCCTCGCAAAAAGCCATTTTTGATGTGACTTTGATGATCCCTGCAAAAACTGTTGCAATATCTAATACAATTGAAACCTCAATTTTGGAGCATGAGTCAGGTTACAAAATTGTGCAGTTTGCCCCAACTCCCAAGATGAGCACTTATCTTTTAGCATTTATTGTGGGTGATTTTGAGTATATTGAAGATAAAAGAGCCAATGGTGATGTAGTGAGAGTTTTTACAACGCCAGGGAAAAAAGAACAGGCCAGATTTGCCTTGGATGTGGCAATTAAATGCATGGATTTTTATGAGGATTATTTTAAAATCCCATACCCGCTTCCTGTTTTGGACATGATTGCTATCCCGGATTTTGCTTCAGGGGCTATGGAGAATTGGGGAGCAGTAACTTATCGTGAATCCACGCTTTTGATAGATGCGGACAAATCATCGGTTGCAAACAGACAATGGGTGGCTTTGGTGATTGCCCATGAACTTGCACATCAGTGGTTTGGGAATCTGGTCACTATGGAGTGGTGGACTCACCTGTGGTTAAATGAAGGTTTTGCCTCATTTATAGAATATCTGGCAATTGATGAAATATTTCCTGATTGGGATATTTGGACTCAATTTGTATCAACCGAGATGAGTGATGCATTTTCGCTGGATGCGCTGGTAAATACTCACCCTATTGAGGTGGAAGTGGGCCATCCGGCAGAAATTTCCGAGATTTTTGACAGGGTGTCATATTCCAAAGGGGCTTCTGTTTTGCGGATGCTCTGGAAATATTTAGGTGAAAAAGATTTTCAAAAAGGACTGCAGCTTTATTTAAAAAAGCATGCATATGGAAATGCCCAAACAGAGGATTTATGGAAAGCTTTGGAGGAGGTTTCTGGAAAACCAGTGGGTAAAATCATGGCTAACTGGACATCTAAACCTGGTCACCCACTCATAACTGTGGAAGAAAGTGGAACACATCTTAAATTGACTCAATCTAGATTCTTTTCCAGCCCAATTTCTAAGAAGCAAGATGAGCAAAGCTCGCGCGCTTCGCGCACTAAAACAATTTGGAGTATTCCACTGGATGGTCAGTTAATGGATAAAAAAACACGTTCCCACATCGGAAGTGGGAAGCTAAATGAAGGTGAAGTTAGTTTGGTTAGGGTTGATTATCCACATGAATATTTAAAAAAATTAGAATCAAAAATCACTCAGCTTTCTGCTCCGGATAGATTAGGTTTGATTAGGGATTCATTTGATTTGAGCCAAGCCGGAAATTCTCCTACAACTTTGGCATTGGAGTTGGCACAAACTTATAAAGACGAGGAAGATTACACTGTCTGGTCAACCCTTACTGGCCACATTGCGCAATTAGATTCTTTACTTGTTTATGAGAGCTTTTATGAAAGCTTCAAAGTTTATGGGAGAGATATTTATGGTCTAATTGCCAAAAAAATGGGTTGGGAAAAAAGAGTCAATGAAAAGCATACTGATACACTTCTTCGTGGTATGGTCTTGAATATACTGGGTTCTTTCGGAGATGAGGCTACTATCAAAAAAGCACAAAGTTTGTTTGGGAAAAAAGTAGACCCTGATTTAAAGGGAGTTGTTTATAATTTGGTTGCGGAAAATGGTGAGAGAAATGAGTGGAGTACAATGGTAAAAATGTATAAAAAAGAGGAAAACCAGCAGGAAAAGGATAGGTTAGGAAGAGCTTTAGGTAAATTTAAATCCAAGGTTTTGCTCAAGAGAACTTTAGAATTTTCTATCAGTAAACATGTCAGGTTTCAAAATACGCTGGGTTTAATTTCTTCTGTTTGGGGGAATCCTTATGGTAGGTATTTGGCCTGGGAATTTGTAAAAAGTAACTGGAAAATGCTAAAAGAAAGATATGCAGGAGGACACTACTTTACTAGGGTGTTCCAGCCAGCAGGGGAGTTTACAAAAATTTCTGATGCGCGCGATATAGAATCCTTTGTCAGAAAAAACCCGGTTCCGGAGACCAAAAGAACCATTGCCCAAGCCTTGGAACAAATTTATTCCAATGTGGAATGGTTAAAAAGAGATAAAGAAAAAATAAAATCTCTCTTGACAAAGTAGTACTAAATATAGTACCATCAATCTAGTGACTAAGCGAGAGAAAAGAGTTAGAAAGCTCTTTGCAAATCCAAAAACAGTTCCTTTTAAAGAACTGGATAAAGTATTAAAAGATTCTGGATTTGAGCGTAGACAACCCGGATCTGGTAGTAGTCACTTTGTTTACACAAAGGGAGAAATTCAAATTTCAGTGCCATATAGGCGACCTTTTGTCAAAGAAGTTTATGTAAAAAGAGTTTTGGAATTATTAGGAGAAGAAAATGAAAAATAAAAACCTTAACTATTATCTTAATTTAGATTACACAATCCGCCTTAAACAAAATGAAGACGGATCATATTTTGTGGAAATTGAAGAATTACCTGGTTGTATGAGCGAGGGGGATAATAAAGAGGAAGCTTTAATAATGATTGAAGATGCCAAGAAAGCCTGGTTGGAAGTTGCATTAATAAGAAAAATAAACATTCCTGAACCGGACAAAGATGAATTTAGTGGTAAATTAAATGTGAGAATGCCAAAATTCCTACACAGAAAGTTGTCTTACAAAGCAAAAGAAGAAGGTACCAGTCTAAATACCTTAATTTCTACCACATTAGCTTCCCGAGTTTGATAAAATTCAAATGTGGAATGGTTAAAAAGGGATAAAGAAGGAATTAAGAAATTTTTAGGAAAATTTGAGGCTAAAGTTGATTAAAAATCCCTAGGTGTAGCTACAATTCCACCCCAGACGTGGGATGACCCAACGAGGTGGAAATTCATAAATAGAGATTGCCACACGAACTTTGTTCGCTCGCAATGACAGAACAAAATATGATAAAATCCTTGCCATGGCTTTGAATGTAAATGAGTTAAGGAATGGGACGTTTTTTAAACTAAATAGTAGGATGGAGTTCAACCTCAAAAGGTAAATTTATATTTGAAGACTTCTTAGAAGCTCTTTTGGAAAAATTTAAAACAGTAAAACCGCTCACCTGTTTGGTCTTTTTATTTTTCCAGATAACTACATCATCACCCATCTCCTCTGATGAATCATCTTTAGTTAAGGCTCCCTTACTAAGATATAAAATATCTCCCTCTTTATCATATTCAAGTTTAAAATTATTACTCTTTTTCATACTTTTCTCCTGTCTCATTTCCATGATTGGATGGCTTTTAATAATATGAGCTTTTCTTTTAGCTGTCAGTTTAATTGTGCCAACTATTGTCTTAAATGTCACAAACTAATAATAGCAAATTTATTCCAATGTAGAATGGTTAAAAAGGGATAAGGAAGGTATTAAGAATTTCTTAGAAAAATTTGAGTGAGAAATCTTATTTTAATTTTTGGAATTGTTGTGCTAAAGCTTCATTAGTTAAGTAAGCTCCAAATCTACTATCTGTGTTACCTCCTAATGAATCTGTCCTAATTCTTGATTGCTCTGATGGATCCAGAATACCAAAATTAACCTTTTGGGTTTGTATCTTTTCTGACAGTGCTTTTATTTGATCGGGAGGTGGGTGTTCTTCCTTTGAACCTATGTTGGTATACACGGTATTTCCATAATCGTCTGACCATTGAGCAATACTGAATACACCAGAATTTGGATCAATGTGTCCACCGGGAGTACGATAGGAATAAATAACAGAGTCGCGGAATTTAAATTCACGGGCATACTTCTCAAGTCTCTCGTTCTCTTTGGCTTGACGCTCATCCCTTTTAGCTTTTAGTTTATCTACAAATTCCGGAGGAAGATTCCTTAACTTATCATAGGGGTCTTCTGCAGCCATATACTTATGATAGCATAAAATATGCTAAAATCCAGAGATTATGGCTTTGAATGTAAATGAGTTAAGGAATGGGACGTTTTTTAAAGAGGGGAAGGATATTTTCCTGGTGGTGACTTATGAGCATATGAAAACCGGCCGGGGATCCGGGAATATTAAGCTTAAGGTCAGAAATGTCAGGACTGGGTCAGTTGTTGAGAAATCATTTATCACAGGTGCCAGAGTTGATGAGGCTGATGTGGATAAGAAAAAGGCCCAGTTTCTTTATCGCGACGGAGATATTTATTCTTTTATGGATCCTGTATCTTTTGAGCAGTTTACAGTTTCCTCTCAAGTTCTAGGAGAGCAAGTTAAGTATCTCAAAGACGGGTTGGAAGTAATTTTGATTGTTTCTGAAGAAGAAGCTTTAGGGATGGAGTTACCTATGAGTTTGGTATATGAAATAGCAGAAACAGGGCCCGGTGAGCGGGGAAATACTGTTTCCAATGTTTTTAAAGAAGCCACTTTGGATAATGGACTGGTGGTGAAAGTCCCTATGTTTATTGGTATTGGAGAACATGTTAAGATTGATACCAGATCAGGACAATATGTAGAAAGGGTAAAATAAATGAAAAAGATCACAAAAGCTTTAATACCTGCAGCCGGGTTTGGAACCAGGTTTTTACCCCAAACCAAGGCCATGCCCAAAGAGATGCTTCCTATTGTTGATAAACCAGTGATTCAATATGTGGTAGAGGAAATTGTGGCCTCAGGAATTGAAAATATTATTATTGTGACCGGAGCAAGTAAAAGAGCTATTGAGGATCATTTTGATACCCCGGACCAGGATCTTCTGCAAAATTTAGAAACCGGCAATAAAACCAAGGCGATTGAACAGGTTAAAAAAATCTCAGAGATGGCAAATTTTATTTATGTCAGGCAAAAAGGGCCATACGGTAACGGCACGCCTGTTTTATCCGGAGAATCCGTAATAGAAGACGAGCCATTTGCCGTTGTTTGGGGAGATGAATTTATTTTAGCTGAACCACCAAGGCTTAAGCAGATGATAGATGTGCATGAAAAATATGGGGGAATGGTTATCTCCGGAGTAAAGATTGAAAAAAAAGAAGATTTAAAAAGATATGGAATTGCGGATTTAGAACCGGTTGAGGGCAATGTTTATAAAATCAAAAGAATTGTGGAAAAACCTGATCCTGATTCTGCCCCCTCTGATATAGCCACCCACGGAGCCTATATTTTACCACCGGAAATTTTTGGAGCTTTGAAAAGCTTAAATCCCGGCCAGGGTGGAGAGATTTGGCTGGTTGATGCAATTAATTTATTACAGGAAAAAGGCGTTCCGCTTTATACTGTAGTTATTGAAAACGGTAAGTATTATGATACCGGCAATAAATTGGAATATATGAAGACTGCGGTGGAGTTGGCTCTAAAACATGAAGAGATTGGTAAAGATTTTAAAGACTATCTTAAGCAGTTAATGGACAAATCTTAGGGCAAAAACTACTGTGCCAACAGATGCCACTTGAGTTAGGATTCCCCAAGGTAGGAAAGTTAGTTTTGTATGTTTTTGAATCTTATGTTGAACCTGGTAGGCAGTAGAGAAAGGCGGGAATTTCCAGTTAAACAAAAGATAGGGCATCATTAAAATGTCCCAAATTTCAGAAAAAAAGATACAGGATAATAGATAAATAGGATCTATATTTTTACCAAAAATAAAAAAGGCTAGGAGTATGCCTACTGCTAAGTCTAGAACAGATTCTGCAAAAAGAGTTACCTTATTTTTGCCTCTCCAACCATTACCCAGATCCCAGTGTGGAATCATATCTAAAAGAGGGTGGGAGATAGCAGCTAAGGGTAGGGCGATTGCAGGATTTGAAATAGAAGCTGCTATTGCTCCTCCAACCAATGCATGTGCTGTTGCTGTCATGTAACTATTAAGTATACCTTACTTTGTCAATTTGAATCAAATCCTTTCATGTGATAACCTTTAATCTTATGTTTCCGGTACTTTTCTCAATCGGTAATATCAGTATTTCTTCATTTGGCGTTTTTCTGGCTTTGGGATTTTTATTTGGTGTATTTTTAGTCTGGAGGCTCTCCCGCGCCTGGGATCTGGATGAGGAAAAGATTTTAGATTTAACTCTACTGACTTTTTTAGGGGGCTTTTTGGGCGCCAGAGCCTATTTTGTTTTAGAAAACTTCCAGTTTTTTATCCAATCACCACTTAAAATAATCATTTTCACTCACTTTCCGGGTTTTTCTTTTTGGGGAGGATTTTTAGGCGGCTGGCTCTCCCTTTTTTATTTTACAAGGCGTTTAAGGCTGGATTTTTGGCAGATTGCTGATATTGCCTCAGTTGGTTTTTTAGGGGGCTTGATCTTTTCGAACATAGGCTGTCTTTTAGGAGGATGCTCAATCGGCATTGCCAGCAAGTTATTTTTTGCGGTTCCTCAGGTAGGAGTTATTGGAAAAAGGCTGCCTATTTCAGGATTTGAGGCGCTCCTTTTGATTTTTGTTCTATTTATAATCTGGTCCCGGGCCACAAAGTTTCACTTGAGAGGTAAGATTGTCTCTTTATCTTTAATCTATATAGGAATAGTTAAGCTTTTGATGGAACCCTTTAAGCAAAAGCATGATCTGGGTTATGTCTTTTCTACTGTTTTAATTATTTTGGGTTTAACAATTCTTTATAGAATTACCAAAAGAAATTTTCTGCTGGATCTTAAAAACTTAAGCCTTTTTCCCTTAAACTTTTTTACAGACCCAAGATTAAGAAAAATAGTAATAGACCGTTTGAATAAAACCTGGTATAATCAAAAAACGTCCTTTTCCTGGAAATTTAGAAATATAAAGAAAATTGCAAGGAGGTTAAATGTTAGATTTTCCTATAAAAACAATAGAATCGATTAAAAAACTTTTACAAAAACAGCAAAAACAGGTAGAAGAAAACCTGAAGGAAATAGAAGAAAATGACCCTGCCAAATCTCCTGCATTGGTAGAATCTACAGAACCCGGCACTGATTCTTATATTGCTGATATTCACACCAAAACCATGGTTTTAGGGGAGCAGCTTAAAAGTACCGGCAAAAATATTGGGATTTCTCTTAACAAGATCCGGTTGGGAACTTACGGAAAGTGTGAGAAATGTGGTAAACAAATAGAGGTAGGAAGACTGCTTGCTATGCCCACAGCTCAATATTGTGTTGCTGACTCCAAAAAAGTTTCTAAGTAAAATCATTCTGGCCCTCCCGGGGTATTTATCCCGGTATTGGAATGAACATCTCCTCCGGTGGTTTGAATCCAGGGTCGGATACCTGTTGAGGTAGGAGTTGGGGTAGGAGTTGGTGAGCCTCCAGAAACAGTGAATGATCTTGAGGAGCAGTTGCTATCTGAACCCTCATTTACTCCCTCAGTAACCACATCGCCTACATCAGCACAGAAGTAGGCTGTATGGGATCCTGTGGTGGCTGTCCACGAAGAGGAAGTGATATTAGATGAGGAAGAACCTGCAGATAAAGCCGGGACACTATGATCTGAACCAATCCTGCCAGAGGAAGAGGTTAAACAGCCGGAGTTATCCATACAAAATCTGGCAGATGAGGCTGCAGCATTCACCGATCCTTCATTATATACTCTGCCTGTAAAGGTCACAGAGACTCCTGTTGAGGGGCTGGTGAAGCTATTTAAGGTAGTAGTAAGGTCAGGCTGGCTTGTTGAGGAGACTGTTAAATTTCTGGTAGTCCAGTTGTTGGTCTCATTTGATTCTGTCACAGCACTGCCATTATCAGCATAAACTTCATATTTATGGGTACAAGTACCTGTACAAACAGGTACAGTCCAGGACCAGTTTTCTGTTTCAAAATTGCCGGCAGTTAAACTGCCAGTGGACTGGCTGGCTAAAGTAGTATCCCAACTGCCATCATTATTTAAATCAATCCTTAACCTGGTTTGGGAAGACGCTGCAGCAGCATTACCCTGGTTTAAAACCCTGCCGGAAAGAGTAATACTCTGGCCGGAAGTGGCAGAAGAAGGAGTCAGGGTATCTGCTACCAAATCAGGGGCAGTCACAGTCACAGAGTTAGTACAATTGACAAATCCGGTGTCCTGGCCATCAGTTGAGGTTACTTTCACTCTGGCTGTCTTTGTGCCCACAGAAGTATAGGATTTAGTTACAGGATGAGTAGTAGGGGTAATATCATCAACAACTGTTCTGGTTCCGGTACTGCTTAACCCATCGTCTCCTGCCCAGGTATAAGTATGGGTGCCTGCTCCACCTCTAGCTGTGGCAGTCCAAGTAACTTCTTGGTTGAGATTAGCCGAAGTGGGACTGACTGAACAAGCTACATCAAGTCTAGAGGGAATAAGAGGTGCACTTACTATTAAATTAGGCTCACATTTGCCTCCAAACCACTCTCCTCCTGTTCCATCTTTGACCATCTGAAAAGCAAACCTGTAAGTGCCGGCAGTATCAGGAGCTGTGACATTAAAGGTAAAAGTAGCTGTGCTACCCGGACCAACAGAAGAGGAGACATTCTGTCTGGTGGGACGGGTGCCCTTGTTACTATCTGCTCCGGTTGAGGTACCCCAATTAGGGTCATCCCGGGGATCCTGGGCCCCTAATTTATAATTTGCCCCGGAGGTCCAGGTGGTATCACCATCATTTCTCATGGTAACTACGGCTGAATAAGTTTGTCCTGTTGTAATAGGATTTCCGCTATTAACAGAAATAGAGGTACAAGTAGCTGCATTATTGGTCAAAACCGGAGGGTCTGCTGTTTTAACTAAAGAAAAATCATCAACAAGTGGATCATGGCAACTTCCCCCGACAATGTCACACCCTCCCTGGTTACCCTCTATAGTAATTGTTAAAGTAGAAAGTTGTGGAATAATATTAACCTCTAAAAAAGTACTGCCAATACTAGATCCAAGGGCTTCACAGTTAGTGTTATGACACCATGTTACCTGATTTGGGTTACCTTCTATATTTG
>ORMF010711526.1_pt1 | contig 26723 bp, 15 predicted proteins | sample 1779871 | NCBI WGS metagenome assembly ORMF01 (sample SAMEA104232316, study PRJEB22302) | groundwater metagenome | biome: forest; feature: aquifer; material: groundwater | place: USA | collected 2011-08-07 | depth 5.4 m | reverse complement strand
GTCGTCGCAGTCCACCAGCACCGGGATGGCGCCGCTGGGGACGACCGCGCCGACGGTGGCCAGCCAGAAGTAGCTGGGTAGGAGCAGCTCATCGCCGGGGCCGACGCCGAGTGCACCGAGCGCAACCTGCAACGCGGCCGTGCCACTGCTGACAGCCAGCGCATACTTGGTTCCGATGTGGGCGGCGAATTCCTGCTCCAGCTTCGCGACTTCGTTTTGCAAATCCAGCCCGTAGTAGCGGAACAGCGACTTGGATTTGCAGACGCGCACGGCGGCCTCGATTTCCTGCTCGTCCATGAAGTGCGCGCCGCACCATTCCTGGGGCAGCGGCTGGGTCCGTACCGCGGTCCCGCCCGCGATTGCCAGCTTTCCATTCGTGCTCATGGTTCGATCTTCCTTTGTATCAGCCCGACACCAGCCGCAAAAATCTTCCGCGCTTGGTTCGGTGGGCCGATGAAATAGACCGGCGAGCCGGTCAGGCTCACGGTCGGGCCGGGTACCACGCGACCCATGAGGTCCTTGCACGCCGCGTCGGCGGGAATGCGGGCCGTTGTCTTTTCATCGGGATCCCAGAGCACCAGCACCGCCTGCCGGCCAGTTTCAAACGCGAAGATGAAAGCGCCGCCGGGGGTCTTGTCCGCCACGAACTTCGGGCTGGTCCCCAGCACCTCCGTGAAGACGGCCATCGCCGGAAAAGCTTTCCGCACCGCACCGTCGGTGAACAGGCAGCTCTCCGTGCCCGGCTTGTTGACCGATCCTGTGCAGCCCGAGTGGAGGAAAATCTTTTCGCCGCCCCGGCCCAGGAAGATCGTGCAGTAGCGGACGAGGTAATCAGCCGCCTGTTTCTCGCTGAGAATCTGGCCTTCGGAATTCAGGCCCGGGATTGGCACAAACGGCTGGCGCGGCAGGTCGTCGCTGCCGTAATAGGAAAACTCCGTCATCCAAATCGGTTTGGGGCCGCCGTGAGCTTTCATGGTCGCCAGCAGGGTGTCCATGCCCGCAATCCGCGTCTCTGGTTGGTTGAACATGGGGTAGTCGTGAAGGCCGAAGATGTCCACGCACTCCAACACCCCGGCTTCCACCATCGCGATGTTGTAGCGGGCGCTCGGCTGGATGCCCGGTCCGGCAATGATTCGCGCGCGGGGATTGCCGGCGCGGATTGCCGGCGCGACTGCCCGGAGCAGTTCGAGGTAATCGCGGGCCGTGAAACTTTTCAGCGTCGGGGCTTTCAGGGAGTTGGCATCGGGCAATGAATAGAGCGTGAATAATGGTTCGTTCAGGAATTCCCAAATCTGGACCTGGCTCTTGTAGCGGCTGACCACGGTCTTGCTGAAACTCGCCAGCTCACTCACGTGCTGCGGCGGCCAGGCCCAGCGCGCGCGGACGAGCAGTTCCTGGTCGTCGCCCTGGCCGCCGGCGCGGTAGCGAGGCGATGCGGCCTTGAGCGTCTCCAAGTCCGGCGCGGTGGAGTTCCAGTCGGCGGACGGAAACGGGATCATCGCCATCAGGTTCAGGCCCTGCGCCGCGACCCGGTGCATCTGCGGATCGCTGACCTCCCAGCGATACTGCCCCCGTGCCGGCTCGATGTGCTGCCATTTCAACGACCAGTCGCGATACCAGCTCACGCCGGCCTTCGTCGCCAGGTCGAGCAGCGACTTCGTGGGATAGGCGTGATTGACGCCGAGGAACGTCTCTCGCGTCGTGCGCGGCGGGACAATGGCCACGCGCAACAGTTGCGATTCCTGAACGTCACCGGCCTTCCATTCCGCCACGACCCGGTAGAAACCCCGCCAGTCGCCAGGCAACACAACCATCTTCTCCACCGCGGATTTCGCCGGCACCTCGAAAGCGACCTCGGGCAACTCCGCGGGTTTGTCAGCAAAATCGGTAACCTTGAACTTCACCAGCGTGCGGGCCGGCGCGGCGTCGTTGTTGAAGGCTGCGATCTTCAGTGCCGCAAGTTTTCCGGCGGTGAACACACCCGCAGTCGCCAGCGGCACGATGCCAATTTCCAGATCGCTGCGCGGCGCAAACGCCGTGGCCTGCGCGCCCTTTTCGAGCTGAAGGGCATCCACATCCACCGCGACGTTCTCCTCGCGCATCAAGTGTGGGCCAGCCAGCACGAACAAGAACGGATGTTTTGGCGTGAACGTGCGCGTGTATCGCTTCCACTGCTTGGTCAGCGTGACGGGCTCAAGGATTTCTTCTTTCGCGCCCGCCCAACCTTTCCCGGCATCCTCATTCTGAACCCCAAACGCTCCCCGGACGCCGTCGCGCGAGGCCCGCATATCGAGGGAAAGCGTGTAAGGCTGGCCGGGACTCACCTCGATCCAGCCGACGCTGGCCGCCAGCGGGCGCAGCTCGCGGCGGTTGACCGGCTCGAAGTAATCGAAGTTGAAAACCGGCGTGTTGTCCCCGCCCAACCGGATGCGCAGAAAGTTCCGCCCGTGCGTTGCCCCTTTCTTTTCCACCGTGCCATGCAAGCCATCCAGGTTGCCCCAGCGTTCGACCAACGGCGCCCAAGCGTTCTCATGGCCCGCGCCCAATCCGAGCGACGACCAGCCGGCGGCGCCGGTTTCAAACGAGCCATTTGGCAGAAGGTTTTTGCCGCCCAGCGGCGCGATGGTGTGGGTGAAGCGAACCATCTCCTGCGCTTCACTTCCGTGCGAAGCCGCCAGCCCAGCACAAAGCAGAACGAAACAAGCCGGGAGCGGTACAAATTTTAGAGCGCGGACAACAATGTTCATTGTGAGTGTTCCATTGCCGGGCACGGAGGATAGGGGGCGGCTGAACACTTGCCAAGGACGAGCGCGCCATGAAACAGCAGGCAGGCCAGCGCGGCCAGGAGGCGGTGAATTCCCTGTAAAACGACCGTGCTCATGATTCCCTGTCGGATGGGATGCCAGTTCCTGCCAGATATTTCAGTGCGCGGCGCAAACTTTCCGCCGGCGGCAGCGTGGGCTGGTATTCGAAGGCGAACACGCCCTGGTAGCCGGTCTTTTCTATTTCCCGGACCACGAACGGATAATTCGTCTCGCCCAGCCACAGTTCGTGGCGACCGGGATGCCCGGCCGCGTGGAAATGGCCGATGACGTCCAGATTCCGGCGAATGTGTCCGCACAAGTCGCCTTCCATGATTTGCATGTGGTAGCAGTCAAAGAGCAACTTCAACCGTGCCGACCCGACCTCGCGGCAGAGCGCTGCGCCCCCGTCCGAACTCGTGAGGAAATAATCCGGGTGGTCAACCTTGTCGTTCAACGGTTCCAGCCAAAGATTTACTTTCAGTTTCTCCGCCAACTCCACCGTGGCCGCCAGGCCGTCGAGCACGTTCCGGCGCTGGCGTGGCCGCGGCAGGCCCTTCACCACGTTGCCCGTGCAGACGATGGCCGCACCGACGCCCGCCTCGCGGCAGAATTCCAGCGTGTCCTTCGCTCGCGCGAGCCAGGCGCGGCGGTTTTTGGCGTCGGTCAACCCGCCGCCGATCGTGCCGTCCGGGGAACCGATCACGGCGTTGGTGAGCGTCACGCCCGCCTTGGCCGCGGCGGCGCGGACTTTGTCCGGGCGCTTCACGTCGTCCTTGTTCATCCCGTTCGTCCCCGCCGTCATGTCGGTGAACCACATCTCGGCGAACTTGATGCCCGCCCGCCCCGCCGCCGCGATGCGGTCGGGAAACGGACGGTCGGGAAACTGCATTTCGAGGCAGGTGCCGTATTTCATAATCGTTCCTCCCGTTGAAAATGGTTTTTCAGTGAAGTATTCATGATGCCTTTATTGTTGTTGCTTCCATTGCCGATTACCAGTCTCACAACTTCTTCGTCAGCACGATGGTGTGACATTCGGTCGGGCCGGTGAGGTTGATGTTCAAGCCGCCCTCCGCATCGGTTTTCAGTTCCGTTTTGTTCATCGGCTGCCAGGCCTGATCGTAAACCTGGGCCTGCCACTCGCCTTTGATCCCTTCCAACCGGGTCGCGGTGCGCTGGCTAAAGGCGTTGACGAGGGTGATTTTTTCAACCGGCCTCGTGACTTCGATGAGCCCCGGCACGGCCTCAAAGAAACCGAAGAAGGCCTGCTTCTCTCCCTCGATGCGCAAGGCGGCCGAGGGCGGCGTGGGCAGCAGCGGCGTCATCCGCCCGAGCACAAGATCGCGCTTGTTCGGCTCGTAGAAGGCCAGCCAGGCCTTGACGATGGCATTGTGCGTGGCGGGCGACTCCGCCAGCTTGACCGAGAAGGCCGGCACGCCGGCCAACACCATGCTGGCCATTTGCCGGGCGACGTTCACATCGCTTTCGGTGATCGCCCAACTCGTGCAGCAGGCGTGGGTCAACACCCCCGGACCGAACGTCTTCAGATAGACGATGTCGCGCCGGTTCATGTTGTAATCCTGCGGCGTGTCCATCGGCCAGACGTGCGTGCAGAAAGTTTTGGCGTTCAGGTTGGCCGAGGGGCGGCGCAGGATGATCACGGCGTTCGGGTTCAGCGCGAGGGATTTCTTGTAGAGCGCCTGCATCAGTTGCGTGTAGGCCACGTGCAAGTCGGGCGAGATGACTTCCATCCCGGGCGCCGGCGGGTCGGCGATGGCGAGGATTTCGAGAAAGTCGTACCACAGCCCGTCAATGCCATACTGGGTGAACAGGTGCTCCCAAGAGACCAGCAAAAAGTCATGCACCTTTTTCAGGCGCGGGTCCAGGTAGAACGCATGAGGCTTGCCGTCCACCATGATCAGGCAGTCTTTCATCCGCTCCCGGGTCTTGGAGTCCTTGCCCATCACGAGCGGGGCGACATGGAGGACGACGCGCTGGCCGGCGGCGTGCATCGCGTCAATCATCCCCTTGGCGTTGGGGAAACGACCGGAGTCGAAAGTGTAGTCGCCCTCGTTATCAAAGGAGTAGCCGGCCTCACGCGGGATGTTCCAGCCGGCATCCAGTTCCATTGTCGTTGCGCCGAGGGCACTGGCGTGGCGGGCGTCGTCACGGATCTGCGCCTCGTCAATTTTATCACCGTGGGCGTACCAGGAGTGCCACATCGGGTTCAAGGCCCAATCGCTCACCGGCTGGCTCTTGAAATCGCGCGCTGCGTCAACGGCCGCGCTGTAACCTTCGAGCGCCTCGAACCAGGTCAGGTTCGGATCGGCGTTCACGTAAAGGGCGTCCTTGAAAGTCAGCGCGGGCGTGCCGTTGGGTATGGCTCGCTTCAGAACGACGCGCACATAGCTGTTGGCGATGCCGGGCGCTTCGCCGCCGTTGCTGGGGTCGTAGGTCGAGCCTTCAAAGCTGGTGACCGGAACCTGGTCCAGCAGACCCAGGGTCAGCGTGTTGCGGCCGTCGGTCTGTTGCATCCAGACCACCGGTTGATCAATCTCGGCGCGTGTGCCACCATTGATGCGGAAAGGCAGGTCAATCTTGTAGTTCTGCTGGCTGAACGCCCCGGGATCGAAAATCTTGTAAACGCCCGAATAGCTGGTCTTGCACTCCACTTGGTATCCACGAAGCTTAAACGTCTGGCCGTCCGTTCGCCGGATGCGCCAGCGAATGATCTGCGCGGCGGCTCCGGGAGAGGACTGTTCCATCACCATTTCGTAGAGTTCGTTGGTGTAATTCCCGCAGGGGGCGGGTTGGTTGCCGGTTGGGTGCCCGTACCAGGGCGGCGCTGGCGGATCAAGGTCGAAACTCAACTTGAACAGGCCGCGCAAGGTTCGCCAATTGATGAACGGGGACACCGAGGTGAAAGGGGGCTGACGATCTTCCGGCAGCGCCGCCATCAACTCCACCTCTCCCAGCCCGCAGGTCTGGATGGTGGTGTAGGAACTGAGGATGACGATGCGGATCGCGCGCAGGACGCCGTTGGACAACGGTTGCGTCCATTCCGCCTCGGCGCTGTCGGCCACCGTTCCGCTGGCGATGGGCTGAAATGTCTTTCCGTCCGCCGATGCCTCCACTCGGAAATTCTTCGTGCGATACATGGATCCTACCCACTGGACCTGGCGGACCCGGGCCCGCGTAAGGCGAAACGGTTCGGCAAAAGTGAGCGTGAGAATTTGCGGCAGCGGCGCGTTGTCCACACTGAGCCAACCGTGGCCGCTTTCGACCGATCCGTCGGCGACGTTGAAGGCACTGTGAGCGTCGGAAAAGGCGGAAGTCGCCGTTATCCGCGTGCCCCAGACGGGGGAGGCGACATTGACCGCTCGCTCCGCTCCCGCCGCGCAAAGGACCAGGCCCAGCAGCATCGCTCCGGCGGTAAATTCCGTCAGCACGCGCATTGTGTCGGCGACCTTTCGGCCATTGTGGCCAATGATTTTTCCCAAGTTCCCGGCCGGTTGAGTTTTTGTCATAACTGTTTTTCTATAATGACGGATTCGCGAAGCGCTTTTTGACGGATTTTACTTTCCTGACGGATCGAGTCTCACCTTGAGGCCCAGGTCCCGCACTTGCATCTCCACGTCGAAGATGCCGGGTACTTCCCAACCCAGGTTGAGACCGGTGATGCGGTAGTCGGCCAGCGCCCGCGACTCGGTGAGGAACCCGCGCGCCCACGCCGTTTCGAGCGCCTCGCGCATCAACGGCAGGATGTCTTTGTCCACCGTGATCCAGTCGCCATCGTGCGCGCTCGTGCTGGTGAAGGTGCCGCCGGCGGGTGTGAAGATGAACATCTCCGACCCGGCAGTATCCTTCGACGCGTGCTCGACCGGGATGCGCTGCCGGTCGTCATACAGCGGGATGCCGAACCAAAGCAAACGGCCGAAGCCCGGCGACTGGCGGTTGCGGTTTTGCACCGTGAAGAAAACCTGGAACTGCGCCGCGTGGCGGTCTGGTGAATAATCCGGGGTCTTCACGGCGCGCGAGCGTAGCAGGCGGGCGGCAATGTGAAACCGCGCGGCGCCGAGTTCGGCGAGCGACGGCGGCTCGCCGATCTCCTGCTGGACCAGCAAGTGAACCCAGGGTTCGACCTCCTGGCGCGCGCGGTTGCCGTATTCGACGCTGGCGTTCACCCCGAGCACGAGGTCGGCTTCGACGCGGCCAGGCGTTCCGATCACGACCTCCTTAGCGGCGTTCGTGAAGGCCAGCGCGCCGTTCGTTTGGCGCGGCGCGGGCGCGACCGCCAACGGAAATTTGCTCGACCACTGTGCCAGATCCCAGACTGGTTTGAAACTTGACTCGATTCCGGCGAGTTCGCCGTTAACAACCCGCTGCCCGGGCTTGGGATCGAGCAGAAGAAAACCGCCGCGGAAATGCGGATCCCGGATCAACTCGTGTTCAGCCACGTTTGCGCCCGCGTCCTTCAAATCGGCGGATTTGCCTTCTGCGGCTGGCAGATCGGTTCCGGTGACCAGCGCCGCCATAAAGCTGGCCAGCAGCACAATGGAAATTCCCCGGGGCGGGTTCATTTTTGATTTCATTGGCGGTTCTTTCAAAAACTCTTTCCTCTTGGGGATCATCCTTTACAGCGCCGCCAGCACTTGATTGATCGCCCCGGCGATGGCCGCGCCATCGGCCACCGAGTATTCCCAGTGGATGTCAATCATGATCGCCCGCGACAGATAGTCCGTACACTGCGGGCACATCGTTTTTGAGTAACGCGGCAGTTCCGCCGCCGGCACGCCCAACCACGGCAGGCCGTCGCGGGCCACGGATTTCTTGTCCAGGATGTGCTCCCAGTAAGTGTAGATGTGCCAGTCCTTGACCTTGCTGTCGTAAATGCCGCCCGCCGGCACGCCAGCGGTCTGCATCGCGGCGAGCGCCTGCTTGGTCTGCTCCACACTCGGCAGGAAGAGAATCAGATTGGAGCACGCATCGCCGGCCGGATCCGACACCCGCTGGCGCGTCATTCCGGCGGGCAGCTTCAACTGGCCCACGATCTGGGTGAACGCCGCGCGATAGCCCGCGATAAACTTTCGCGCCTTCCGGATCTGCGCCAGCGCCACCGCGCCCTGCAATTCGCTCATGCGATAATTCTCGCCGCAGAACAACTCGCCCTCGCGCCGCTCGGCAGCGTAGCGATTGGGCCGCCAGCACGCGGCGGCGTCGTGCCACGATTGCGCGCGAGTGTGCAGCCACTCGTCGTTGGTCACCACGAACCCGCCTTCGCCGGAGTTCAGAATCTTGTAGTAGTCGAAACTGAAGCAGCCCAGCGTCCCGATGGAGCCGAGCATGCGGCCTTTGTAGGAACCACCGGCGGCCTGCGCCACGTCCTCGATCACCGCGAGCTTGTGCCGCGCCGCAATCGCCATCAATTCATCCATCTGCGCCGGTTTGCCGCGCATGTGAACGACGATGATCGCGCGCGTGCGGGGCGTGATCTTCCGCTCCACGTCTTTCGGATCCAGTGTGAGCGTGTCGTCCACGTCCGCGATGACCGGGATCGCGTTGCACGTCCCAATCACGGCGGCGGACGCGAAGAACGTGTAGGCCGGCACGATCACCTCGTCGCCCGCGCCTACACCCAGCGCCCGCAACGCCGCGATGAGCGCCGACGTGCAAGAGTTCACCGCCAGCACGTGTTTGACGCCCAGCAACTCCGCAAACGCCTGCTCCGCCGCCGCGACCTTGCTCGGTCGCGGATTGTAGTAGCGGAAAAGGTGCGGCCCCTTCAACTCGTCCGCTTGGTCGTGGATTAGTCCGGCGATCTTCTCCTTGATCCCCGGCGCGAACTCCCAAAGGTCGAGGAGTTCGATCAGCTCCTCCTCGTGAATTTTCGTCGCATACGGTCCCAGCGTGATTTTGGTATTTGTTTTAGCAGTCATATATTGGTTTCTCCGATTTGAATTTTAGCCCGCGACCCCAAGGCGCGATGCCCTGCGTCCGTCGCGGCGAGTGTTCGCTGCGGGTCGCGCCTTTTGGATGACGAACTCGATGATCGCCCGGCCATCGTCGTAGCTCGTCGAGTGGCCGGCTTCTTCGCGATGGATCAGCAGCACTTCGCGGCCCCGGGCCTTCAGTTCGTTGGCCAGGCGCACGACGCTTTGCGGCGGCACGACAGTGTCCTTGCCGCCCGTCGTAAGGCCCACCGGCATCGTGAAGCGCTTCGGCCAGAATTCGGCGCTGCGCTTCTTGTATTCCTCGGGAATGGCCGTCTTGCTGCCGCCGAACGAGGCCGCAATCGCTTCCGAAAAACCGGCATACTCGACCAGGTTGGCCGTCCCGTTCATCGCCGCCACCCCGTCCACGAGTTCCGGATGCAACGCCGCGAACGTCAGGCTCGCGGTGCCGCCCATTGAACCGCCGCACAGGAAAACACGCGCCACCCGGTGTGCCTTTTTCAACTCGCCGATGATTTGAACGAGATCGGCTTCCGCCTTTGGGCCCATCCACGAAGTTTTCGCGCGGTAATCCGGCGAGACGTAGATCATCCCGTGTGCCGCCGCCACGTCCCGCGCCGCGCGACACTCGTCGCGTGCGTCGCGGACAAACTGCCAACGGTCCGAGCCATGGCCGTGCAACGCGATCAGCAAATCGTGCGGCTGCTCCGGCTTGAAACCGGGCGGCAGCACCAGCACGTAGCGCTGCTCCGTGCCATCAGACACCGCAGTGAAGTCGACATCCGTAGTCGTGGTGTCGTTCGTCCCGCCCCAGGTCGCGCTCCCGGCGGCGAGCAGGATCAGTAGCGCGAAAATAGTTCGGTTCATGGCTCAATAGCTGGCTCGCACGATGATGGGTTTGGTTGCATCAGGGATGATGCGGATGGTTTCCTCCTTCGGGTTGAACTTGCGGCACGCCTTCCCATTTACCGTAACGGAGCGTAGCGGTTTGCCGTCGGGATGCCGCAGGCGAAGAACAATCTGTGCTGGCTTTTGCCGGGTTGGCGGTTCAATCCGCGCCTCGATGAATCCTTCGGCAGCGCGCGACGTGATCTCGTAACTGACCTCGCCGAATCGCGTCGGCGCGTTTTTCACCGAGACGCGCTGCCCGTCGCGCAGCCAGTGGCTCGTCATGAACGGCGCGAGCCAGAGTTCGTTGTCCCGCTCCTGCACCAGCATCGTGCGCGTCTGATGCAGGAAGTAGCCCGTCTCGTGGGTCTTGTCCCAGGCGCCGCTGCGATTGAAATGTTCCCACAGCGTGAGCACCTCGGGGTTGAGCATCGCGGCGAGCGTGTTGAAGTAGGAGCGGACGAAAGGCTTCACGTCGTCGCGCAGCGCAGAGACTTCGCAGTTGCGCGTGTAGTAGGGCTGCACTTTCGAGAAGCCGCCAAGGTTGAACCAGTCGCCGTGGTTCATCGTCGCGGGATAATCAAACCAGCCGTCGGCGAGGAATTGCACGTCTTCCATGTGATCCATCATCCGGTCCACCTCGCGGCTGCGCGAGTCGAGCACGCCGGTGGGCACGAGTTGATGCGCGCCAATCTCCACGTCGTAACACCAACTGCGGCCACCGTCCTGGCCGGGGAAAAAATTGGCGAGCGGGCCGGGGCTGTGGACCTGCGAGGGGTAGTGCGGAATCCAGGTGCCGTCGCGCAGCGGCAACGCTGGCGCGCGTGACTGCGTCCAGGCGTAGGCGCGCAGCGTGTTGGCCCGCAGCTCCGCGGCGTGACGCTTGAAGCTGGCAGCGTCGGGATGGCCGAGATCGCCCAGCGCATCGCCCAACCCGCGCAACGCGGCGGCATAGTAAGCGTTCATGGCATAGTGGTAGGCGAAGGAATTCCAATCCGCCAAAACGCCCGGCGGCATCAGGCCGAATTCCGGCACCGGCTGGCCATGCGCATCGCGCTTCTTCGTCTTCTCCGTCTGCCGGATGATCCAGTGGCCGACGCGCACGAGGTCTGGCGCGGCTTGCCGCAGCCAGTTTTTGTCGCGTGAGAGTTGGTAGTGCTCGCCTAGCGTCCACAAATGCCACGCCGTGCCGAACGTCGTGTAACCGGTCGTCAGGAATCCGTTCGTGTTGTAGCGGTGCACGAAGAAGTCGAGACTGCGACGTGCGAAATCCGAGTGGCCCATGAAATCCATTCCGCGAATGACGGAATGTGACTCACTCTCCAACGGCCCGTAGTGCATGGCGGCAATCCACGCCGCGACGCGCTGGCCGTCCGCCTCATTGCGCGCGGCGATGAGGCATCGCACTTGCGACGAGCGGATGACGTCGTTGAGCAACGGATCAGGGGTCTCGATTTGCATGGCCGGCGCGAGCGCGGCGTTCCAATGCGACTCGAACGCGGCGTGGAGACTTGCGACCGGCGGCAGGCTCAACAAGTCTTCATCGCGGGCGCGCAGGAAAACCACGCACCGCGCGGTGCCCTGCGGGGGCAGTGTGCCGGTGAACAAGATCGTGCCGCCCTCCGCAGCCGCCGTCAGCCCGCCGTCCGCTGCGCCCGTGACCAATCCGAGCGGCCCGGTTTCGCCCGTCACCAGCCAGCCTTGGGGACACTTTGCCACGCTCGCCGGTGTTTTCTCGCGGCTGTTGACGAGGAAATTTAGCGCCAGCCGGGCCGGGGCCGCGACCGGTTGCGCGTTGGTCAGCGTGAACTCGGTCACGCAAACGGAACGGCGGTTGAGCCACGCCGGATTCGCGCCGGGTTCGTCGCACGGCGCCACAAAAGAGCGCTCGGTGTAGGTTACGCCTGTATTGCGAAACGTCAGTACCGGGGACGGCAGCCAGCCGCCGTCGAGTTGTCGCGTGACCAATTCCGCGGGGACCTGGCCAAACTCCGGCCGCAGTTCGCCCGCGTTCTTGAGCCAGACCGTGTCGGTGACAATAGCCGTCTGAAAGCGCACGCGGCCGTCCCGTTCGACGACGAACTTCGCGTTGTCGCAAGTCAGCGACAGCATCACCGGTCCTTCGCTTTGCGTGGCGTGATGCGTCTTCGTCATCGCCTGCGCCAACGTTTGATCAGGCAGGGCGCGAACTTCTTCGAGAATGGTTTTCCGACCGGCGATGCGACGTTTGTAATCGGCGAGCGTGACCGGCAGCGGCTCGCGGGCAACGAACAATCCGTAGTCGGGCAAATAAACGCAGTCGTTTGCCAGCACGTCCTCGACCGCGACCCCGACATTGCCCGTCGGGAGCTGGAACTGGAGCACCGTGGGATCGGACTTGAATGACGATGGACGACTGTAGCGGACATTTAGGCGAAGCGGCTGCGACAGCCTCCACGAGATTTCGGATTTCGGATTTCGGATTTCGGATTTGCCAACCTGTTCGCCATTCCAAACCGTCACCTCTCCGCGCGCTCCCGCTTTTGGATTTTCAATCTGCACGAAAAGGTTCGTTGCGGTCCAGACCGAGCGCGTGAAAGCCGAGAGGCACACCGACTGCGGCTGCGAAACGGCCGGCAGAATCCACCGAATCTTTTGCGTCTGAACCGCGCCGGCCTTGGGCGCGAGCTTGAAGATCAAGCGTCGTTCCTCCAACCGACATTCGTTGGTCAGCGGCTTCCAGTTGCCCTGCCAGGCCGACTCGCCAAACCAGCCTTCGAGACGCACAGAGTCCGCCGACGGGATGCGTGCGCCGTCAGCGAACTCCAAGGCGAGTTCCCGGAGCGTCCGGCGATTCAACCATTGCAGGCCGATGCAGCCCACGCCGTTCGTCCACGCCGGCACGGTGTAATTGCCGTCCCGGTCCGGTTTGAGTTCGGTTTCGGTGAAGAGATCGTCCGCCCGGAATTCCTGAATGCGGCTGGCCCGCGCGCCTTTGGTTCGCTCCGGATCCCACGTCGCGACGCGCGCGAAACGGGCCATGTCCACGGAATGTTCCGGGGTGCGCATCCTGGCGGCGTTGGACGCGGGCGTGAGCCGGGCGTTCGCCCAGTTGGCCATGTCGCAACCGATGCCATCGCCGGCGTCGTTGGCTTCAAGCCGGACTTCCTGGGCGCCGGACAACGGAACGTGAACGGGCTTGGGCGCGTCGCCGCTGTGCATCACGCCGCTGTCAAAGCGTGGCTGTCCGTCCACGCTGACGCGGAAGATGACGCTGCCGCCGGGACACGGCTGGAGACCGATCTCCGCGTCGAAGCTCTCGTACTGACCGTCCGCCATCAGCGTGATGACACCGTTGGCGTGATGGCCGAGACCTTTGTCGAAGCGCGTCTCGCCGATTTGTAGGGGTGCGCCGCCCGCGGCGGTATCAATCCCCAGCGTGCCCCAAGCCTGCGTGCTGGAGATGATGAGTTCGGGATGATCGGAGAGAAAATCCGGCTGGGCGGTCGCTGCCGCCTCAGCTATTCCGCGCGCGCTCAGCGCCAGCAACATCAGACCGGCAAGCGTCCCCGCTCTCCTGACCCGCCCGAGGAGGCCCAGGCGCATCCGGTTGAAGTTCGTTTGGCCAAACGGCTGACTCGATTTGTTATTCATGGATTTTTCAAGGTTGCACATCTCATCAATGGTCGGCCTTGATTGTGGGGTAATTCTAGCCATGCTCGCAACCTGGCAAATAGCTGAAGCTGCAACTTTCATATCAATTTCTGCGAGGCAACAAATGGGACTCGGTGGCATCGTCAAACGCAGCCAACAAACCGTGGAGGCGCGGCTGCTCCTGGCCTACACCGGTCGAACGCAGTTTGCGCGGATCTTTCGGCGTGCCCTCGGAGCGCACCACGCTCCTTTGGTTGCGGCTTCGCCACGACAGGAAACACACCTGCTCATCCGCAGCCGGCAGTTGCGGATGAGGAATTATTCCCGCAGATGCGGTTACTCGATCTCGATTCCCTGCAGGATGGCGTCATTCTCACTGGCGGCAGTGATTTGGATATTAATCCTGCCGTTCCGGTCAGGGGTGATGTCCTCCGCGCGAATGTCCGCAGCCATGCCGAGCTGGCCGGCGGCCGTCGCCGGGTCCCACCCACTCCAGAAACGTTGCCCATTTATGTCAATGTTCATGGGCCGCTTGCCCGGCTCCTTGAGCCACAGTTCCGCAAACTTCAAATGAACCGTGTATAGACCCGCCGGAACCGAAAAACGGTAACTGAAGCTCTTGCCGGTCCGGGCCGTCCGGTAGAGTTCCTGGTCGTAAAGCGTCGGCGACGCCTGGGTGACCGAAGCCTCGGAACGAAGGACACCGCCATTGCTGTAACCCGAGTCCGCCTCCCAAACAAAGCTGTTCCAGTCGATGAACTCCCGGTCCGAACCCGCGTCAATACGCACGACCGGCTTCAGCTCGGGCAACACCTCGATGGCCTGGACGAGCGCCTCTGGAGATTTCGCCAGCGGCTCCCAACCGCTGGTGAATCGGAGGACCAGCCACCCATTCCCATCCGGAACCAGGCCGTGGAATACCCGCTCAAAGGCCCGCCGGGGCTCGCGCGCAGCCTGGCAAATGTCAAAGTTCCTGAGGACCCGCCGGCCGTTGATGTCCAGGTTGAACGGGCGCAGGAAAAACCAATCGTGTTCCGGCTCGGCAAACTTCAATCGGATCGAGTAAATCCCCTCGGCGACAGGAATGGAATAGGAAAAATCTTTTCCGGCCCGCCCCCGCTGGTACAACGCCTGATCCGCCGTCGTCGGCCGGGCGCCGTCAATTCGGGCGCTCGTGGCCACGGCCCTGCCGCCTTTGTAATAGCGATCGGCCGACCATGCGATGCCCGATGAATCGACGTACGCCGCCCGGGCGCCGCATAGGATGCGGACTTCGCTGGCGTCTTTGGAGATAGCCGTCCCATCGGTGTAAACCAGCTGCGGCATCCACCCGATAATGTCGTTGCCGGGAGCCGTGCCTTTGTCCAGCACGAAGTGAATGGCATCACCCGCTTTCACCGGGATCGTGATGTCGTGCGATTCTCCCGTGAGATCGCCCACTCGCACCGTGGCCCATCCTTCCGGCGGCCAGACCTGGTTGTCGTTTAGTTGGATTCGCGCACGGAGTGGTCCGCCATCCTTCCGGTGGTAGTATTCCTTCATCACCCGGCCCAAAACCCGGACGGTGCCCGACCGCGGCGCAATCCAGGTTCGCAGGCACATGGCACCAGTCGAAGCCTGCTGCCAGCCGCGACCAACCCGAGCCGTGCCGGCGCCTTCCCAATAACCTTCCGCACCGCCGGGCTGGTCGGCTGTGCCTCCGGCGTCGCCGGCACTGTACTTGGCTGGCGCAAGCCACGTCATCGGCACTAAGGTGTGACCATCGGCAGTCGTTTCGGCCCGCCAGCCATCGCGGCCCATCTCCGGGAAGTGGCCCCCCAGCGCCGAGGCCGTGAGCGGCTGGTCGGTGTAAGCATTGGCAACCGTCCAATGGCTCTGGTTGCCGTCGCCATCCACGGTCCTGACGGAATATGCCGCGCGCGGGTCCCAACCTGGGGAGTGGTCGAAGTAATATGTTCCCCAACTCACCTTGCCGAGAATACTTTCGCCGCGGCGAACCTCATAGTAACTAATCCAGTTCTCATCAGATCCGGGCGACCAGTAAACGCCCACACCGCTGTGCCCGATGTTCATCTCGTGCCGCGTCAACGCGCGGCCCGGCGCCGTCGGCGCGGTCTGGTCGGTGCCGCCGCGCGGACGCTTCGGCAGTCCCAGGTAGATGAGCTCGCCCGGAACCTGGTTTCGGATCACGATCCCGTCCGCCATCAGGTTGGCGCCCCTCCGGGTCACGACCTCTTTCTGCGAGTCAAATCCCACCGTATAATTGTGCCCGGGCAGCAGGCCGCGCGGATAGACGGTAACCTCTCCCTGTGCCCGATGTTTCAGGATGATGCAGGCCCGCTGGCGGTCGAAACTCGTGCGCTGGAAATATTGATGCTCCACGTCTCCTTTCACGCCCGGATGGAACACATGGGACCATCGCCCCGCCACGCCCGCTTGAGTCAGGTAATGGTAAATCTCGCCGATGAGCCGGAGATCCTCCAAGCCCTCAGGGGTCGTGTGCATGTACCAAGTCGGCACCATCGTCAGTATTTGGCGGGCCGTGTCCCGGTCATACACCCGCGGTCCTTTGCTGAAGGCGGTGATGATATCCAGCCATTTATCCGGAGTATCGAGATAGGAGAAATAGCCGTTAGACTGCTCGCCGCGGCCGCCGTCGGAAAAGTAGTTGACGTCGGTGTAGCGTTGAATTTCGAACGTGTGCGAGTAAGTGCTGCCGCCGTTACAGGTGTGGAACGAACACCGTGGGTGTTTCCGGAGAAACCCCGTGATCTGTTCGCGAAAGGAGGTATCGGTTGGCAGGTCAAAGCCACCCACTCCATCGGTGCGCCACTGGAAGTTGCCCCAGGCGCCCACCTTGTTGTCCATGACGCCGGTTGTCGGCCGGCCGCAGAACCAGAGCAGCCATTTCATCCCGGTCTTATCGAGATAGCGCAAGGTCTGGGAAAAATCGGGGCCTTCACGAGACGGGGTCCAGATGTTCGGGCTTTCTGACCACCCGGCATCGTCCCAAAGCATCTCCCAACCCATGCTGCGCATCAGGTCGGCAAACTCCATATCGAGCAGCCCAAGCCGGCCGGTGAAGTTCTCATGCAGATTCTGGCTGTCGGGCCACCAGGGCACCGGGTACGACATCAGTCCGTACCACTCGTCGTGGGTATAGTCCCAAAGATACTGATACTGCCAGTCGTAAAGATGCGCCGCCATGTCGTCCAGGTTGTCACGGAACACGCCCAGGGTTACCAGCGGAAGCGCCAATCGTTCGCCGGCCTTTAGCTCCCTTGAGTTAAGCTCTGGAATCGCGGCCGTCACGGTTGTCGGGCCTTTGCCCTCATGGTCCACCGCCAACTGCCAGCCGCCCAGGTACTCCAAGGCCACGAACGAACCATCGCCCGGACCCGCCTTCCGCTGGAGCGCCAGCCACGGGACATAGTTGGCGGTCATCTGCCCGTCCAGGTTCTGATGATATGACGCAGAGATCGGCGCGCTTTGCAGCATGCCGTGAGTAGGCCCGCTGTTGCCCCCGATCATCCAGTAATGGGTCAGCGATTCAGCATCGTCACCGCGCAAGCTGAGAGACAGGCAAGTCGGAGACTTAAGCGCCAGGGAACCAACTCCGGCGTTCTCAAGTTCCACCCACTGGCGGAGGACGGGAGTTCTCGGATAGGCGAGTACGTGGAAATCGGCTTTGAGCGGGCCGCTCATAAGGGTCAGGTCCAACTGCACCGCCGGCCTGCCGCCCGCGTTGATTTGGCGAACCGAGCCGGCCTTCAGGTTCCATCGATCGTCAACCCGGGGAGGGACATATCCCGCCGGCTTCTCGGAGCTGCGAAGCACCTTGACATCGGTGTCACCACCGCCTTTGAAATGCTGGGCCACTCCCCGGATCGCAACCGCGCCATCTCTTGGCGCCCGCCACACGCGCACGGCGTCGAAAGCGGGAGCGGGATGGAGTTTCGTCGCCCCGACGTGCGGCGTGTCGCCGGGAGCACGGTAATTGCCGGCGGCGTTCGGGATTCGGACCTGTTCCTCGGCGTAGGGCATCATCATGACGCTGTCGATCGGCTCCAGCCAGCCGGTGCCGGGACGCTGGATGTAGTAGAACCAGATCGGGCCCTGATCCAGCTTGGTGTCCTTGGAAGAGGCGTAGCTCTCACCGTCTTCGTAATCCACGGTCGTGACCCACTCGGTCTCGTCGCCGGTGTAGTCGCCATGCGGACCGACCGAGAAGCCAACCAAGTCACCGGTCTTGACCTGAATCCGCAGCTTCTCGGGGGCGGGGTCGGCTGTGGCGGCGTTCGGCAGGAACTTGGACCACACGGTCTCCACCACGAAGCGCCCGAGGAACGACTGCGACTCGAGGGCAAAAGGAGCCGACGCGGTATTTCGATCCACATACTCTCGAGTCGGGTTCGTGAGCTTGTTCTGCATACTGACCAGTCGGAACTTTCCGCTTCGACACTCGAAGGTGAGGCCGACCGAGTCTGTGCCGATTGACCATCGCTCATGGTCCGCGCTACCGCTGGCGTAGGCGTCTCCGACTTTAACCTCCGTCAGTTCTGCGCTCCGAGCCGGCGCGCCGCCCAGCGCCAGGGCAATGCAACTCAACACCATCGCTTTACCGTTCATAGTCATTTCCAATAAAATCAGTGTTTCGCAGAAAACACCCATTAAACAACTATTGTTGTTGCTTGGCGATCGTTGTCAGGGTTTTCAATTTCGCGCCTCACGACAGTGTGCTTGATTCGCTCGGGAGCTTACGCCACGCTGCGCGACGCGGAAAATAGCCAAAGCTGCAGCTTTCATATCAATTTCTGTCAGGATGACACATGGGACTCGGTGGAACAATCAAACGCGGCCAACAAACCGTGGAGGCGCGGCTGCTCCTGGCCTACACCGGTCGAACGCGGTTTGGCGTCACGCGTTGGAAAGATTGCCGCCACCGTTGGTGGGTGCTGGACTACCTTAACCAGGGCCAGCAGCCGCAGCGCGTCGGGCGCGGCAAAACGTTCACACGCGTCAGCGGCGTGGCGGCACTCTACGCGCCCGGCCGTGACTACCGTGAACGGCAGATCGCCGGCGGCTCAGTGGACGAGTCCTACACCATGTTCGACGCGCGCGGCGCGGCGGAGACGTGGTTGCGGCCGTTGACCGGTGTGAAAGGCTGGTGCCATTTTCGCGATCCCGATCACCTGATCGGCGCGTCGCTCCGGCGGGCGGCGGAACTGGTGTTTCACCGCCGGCCGGGTTTTCATCTGCTGGCTCACGGCGCCTTGCTGGAACTGCTGGGCCTGCTGGTCACCGCCTCGCCGCTGGCGCCCAACCTGCGCGACGTGCGCGTTGAAAACGGCGCGGCCCGGCGCGACGACCTGATCGGCGCGGTTGAGCGCTTTATCGGCGATCACCTCGCCGAGCCGTTGCGTGTGGCGGATCTGGCCCGGCACGCGAAGATGAGCGTCTCCGCCTTTGCGCACGCCTATCCCCGGCTGGCGGACGAGTCGCCCTATCACACCGTGCGTCGGCTAAAACTCGAAGCGGCCAAGCGCTTCCTGTTGCAGGACGGTCTGAGCGTGAAGGAATGCGCCGAGCGACTCGGCTTCTCGTCGGAGTTCCATTTCTCGCGCCTGTTCAAGCGGCTGGAGGGTCTGTCGCCGACGCGCTACCGGCAGGCGCTGATGGAGAAGGTGCTGGGCGGCCGAGGAGAAAAACTTCCCTGACGCGAAGAAAATCATTTCTGCGCTCAGTTGAGTTGATACCGAGTTTAATACCTAGTTTGCCGCGCGCTTCCGCAACGTCGGTCACCTTCACCACTCCGTTCGGTGCGGTGTTGAGCAGGAATTGATTTTGGTCGCTCATAAGAATTAACCGCAGATGACGCCGATGGCGCAGATGGGGGAGGAGGCTTGGCAATTCATTTCTTATCCGTGCTATCCGCGTTGTCCGCGGTTGTGTTTCGCTTTTTCCCCTTGGAAACGGGCAACTTCTTCAACGCCTTCACCGCCGCCTCAAAATCCTTTTCCACCTGCGACGGTTCGGCGAGTTGCGCGCGGTGAAACTTCTCGAACTCCAACTCCGCCTTCCGCGCCGCCTGCTCGTGCGAAATCTTCCCGGCATGTTTGAGAATGTCCCGCCCGCTCAAGCGCAGGAAGTCATCCAGCTTCCCGATCCAGTCCCGCATATACATGGGCTGACGGTTCAACGCCTGCACCTCCGCCAGTTCCAGATACGCCACAACGATGCGGTTCAGCGCGTTGAGTTCCTCCGGCGACAGATAATTCTTGGCGATGACCGCCTCCGCCTTGCTCGGTTTCGCGCCCACCCAGTTCGTCATCCCCGCCTGCGGCTTCGCGGCGTCCACCCGCGCATGAATGACCTCCGCCGCTGTCTGCCCGTGCGCCGCCCAGTGCATCTTGTTCTGCACCGTGGCGAAGAACTCCTGCGACGCCTCCACGCTCGGGTCGTAATCAATGCTCGTCGCGTAAATCTCCAGCACCTTCCGCCAAAACTCCTTCTCCGACGACCGGATGTCGCGGATGCGCGCCAGCAACTCCTCGAAATAATTCCCGCCACCGCGCTGCTTCAACCGCTCATCGTCCATCGCGAAACCCTTCACGATGTATTCCCGCAACCGCTGCGTCGCCCAGATGCGAAACTGCGTGCCCCGCTGTGATTTCACCCGGTAGCCGACCGAGATGATGACATCGAGGTTGAAGAACTCGATCTCCCGCGTCACTTGCTTGCTGCCCTCGGTTTGAACTGTTGCAGATTTTGCAACCGTTGCCTGCCGGCGCAGTTCCCCCTCGTCGAACACGTTGTTGATGTGCCGCGAGACGACCGATTTGTCCCGCTGAAACAGCTCGGCCAACTGGTTGAGCGATAGCCAGACCGTCTCGTCCTGGACGCGCACTTGCAGTCGCGTGCGACCGTCCTCCGTCTGGTAGAAAAGGAATTCGCCGCCGGGTGCGGGAGCGGATGGAATCAGGTCGCTCATAAGACTTAACCGCAGATTACGCGGATGGCGCGGATGGGGGAGGAGATTTTGAAATTCATTTCTTATCCGTGTTATCCGCGCTATCTGCGGTTCTATTCCTGCGTTCGTTCACCACCCGTTTCCAATCGAGCTTGGATTCCTTGAAGTTCAGAAGCAGCGCCACTTGCAGGCCGGTGATGCTCAGATAGATGATAGACGATCTGATCCTGCAACGTCAGCAGACGAAGCGGGCGCAAGATACCGCTTTTCTTTGGCTGGAAAACCAAAGTTGCCGGTGACGGCTGGTAACGTCCCGCCTTGATGTCGTTGATGAGGTCTTGAAGATTCTCTTGCAGTCCAAGCTGGTATGACGGGTAGAGATGACGAAACAGGTTCTTGTATTCCTTGTTCTGCCCTCGAACAACCCGCGTGAAGGCGAGTGCAAAATTCGCCATCGAGATGAAGTTGTGCGGATAGGCCATCGCTTCCCGTCAGGCCGCATGCAGCAGCGTTTCCAATTGGTTCACGGCGTTGCGGAGTTGGTCTGCGCCGCCAAATGTGCCGATGATTTCCGCCACGTTGCCGTGGTGTGAATTGAGCCAGGGTTGCGTTGCGTTGATTTCCAGCGGCGGCATGGGGCGAGATTAGCGGAGCGGGCGGCGGTTGCAAAGCGGAGTTTGATTCAGCCTGCAAGAAACGCGGAGGGCGCGGAGGGCGCGGATGGGAGGGGGAATTGTAAGATTCATTTTTTATCCGTGTGATCCGCGTGATCCGCGGTAAAAAGTCTTCGCAGAAAGGAACGATGTTGCTGGGACATAGCACTGCAAAGAACAAGCTTGGCGACTTTGCGCCTTGGGTCTTGGCGTTAAATTCTCGCGTTGAACCGGAATCGTGGCTGCGCTTCAGAGCGGGAGCAACTGCTGCAGTCAGGTTGCCGCATGATCACCGGTTGGGCGCCGGCAGCAGGTCCACACCGGAATGATCCGTGCGGACGCGCAGGCGGAGGCAGCGGATCGAATTGCTTTGCGCATCCTGGGTGCGATGGCCGCCGCTGTTGAGGTAGGTGATGAACAGCGAGCCGTCGGGCAGTTCCATCGCTTTGCCGTAGCCGTAAGCGTTGTCCACGAGAAAGCCGTGATCCTTCCCGGGCGCGATCCACGTGTGGCCGCCGTCGGTGCTGAAGATCACCCGCAAGCCGCCGTGACCGGGCGCGTAGGAGCCATGCAGGCAGACGAGTGTGCCGTCGCGCAGCACGTAGAGACTTGGCGCAAACATCCGGAAGCCGAAAGTCACCGGCGGCGTCCAGGTGTGGCCGTGATCGCGGGACCAGCAGATGTCGCCTTCCGGACGCGCCATCATCACGAGTTGGCCATCGGGCAACTCAGCCACGGTGACTTCCTGCAAGTCGTGCGCGGCTTTGATCGTCGCGAGCAGCTTCCAACTCTTGCCGCGGTTGGTGGAACGCAGCACTGCGGCCTGGTCCGGTGGGCCACTCGGCGCACGGCCATTGATCGCGACGAGCACGGAGCCGTCTTTCAAGCGCACGAGCGGGCCGTCGGTTTCGTCGTAGGAGAAGGGCGTTTGCAACTGGCGGCTTTTCTTTTCCCAGGTGCGCCCGCCGTCGAACGAGCGGATGAAATGCACCCGCACCGCGAGCGCCGAGTCCTTGCCCCAATCGCCACCCTCTGGCTCGCCCGAGTAGGTGAAGATCGAGCAAAGCACCGTGCCGTCGCGCAATTCCACGAATGCCGGATGCCGGTCATCGGCGGGCGTATCAATCAGCGTCACCGGTTTGCTCCAGGTTTTGCCCGCGTCGGTCGAGCGCATGATCATCGCGCGTCCGCCGGTGGGCGCGATGATGTCCGCCGGCAAACCCATCTTCTTGTATTCCTCCAGAGTCTTCGCCGGATAACGCAGTGGCGTCGGCGCCGAGGCATGCCAGTAACCGGCGTTGAAACCAACCAGCCAGTCGCCGTTCTTCAACCGGATCGGCGATTCCCAGCCGACGAATCCGCCGTAGCCGGGAAACGGATCGGGTTGATTGACGCCCGGCCCGACCAGTATTGCCCGGCAATCCTCGGGCCGCGCCTTGGATTCGCCGCCCTCGACGATCTTCACCGTCGGACGGAGAGAATCGGTTGAGTCGGCGGCGGCGGTTTGGGCAGGGGTTGCTCCCATCGCAAGGAATAATGCAGCGGACGCAAGCAGAGTTCGGGCATTCGAGTGCTGGGAAGCCCGGGGGAAAAATTTCCGCGACGCGGAGGACATCATGCGCGCAGTGTTGCAGGGTCGGGCGTGCGGAACAAGGGAGTTCACGGCTTCGCCGCCAGCGAGGCGCAGACCAGTTCCTCGTCGTTGCGGACGAAGACGCAGCGATTCACATAAACCGGCGGAACCCACGCAAGCCTTCGAGTCCCCAAAACTGAGGTTGGTTTGAGCAGATGCACACGGCTGATCTCCCGGTAACCTTGGGGCGTGAGTTCCGCCCGGATCAAGTTTCCTTCGTCAGTAAAAAGAAACACGGCATTACCATTGGGCGTCAAGTGGATGCTGGCGCCGAATTTCAGCTCGGTCACATTGGTCGTCCCCCAAACTTGTTCGCCGGTGCCGGCCTTTAGGCAGACCAGTTCACCGCTTGATTTCGCGGAGTACACGTAGTCGCCCTGCAACAGCGGTGTCGAGGTGTTGCTCAAGATTCGTTTGGCGGCGGCTCTCGATTCGGGCCAGAGCACCCTGGCGGTCGGCGTGTCGGCGTTCAATTCATACATCAAGCCGGAAATCAGCAGCCGGTTCTTCTGAACGACCGGGGAGGGGATTGAATCATTATTGCTCGTCACCATCGGTTCGCGCCACCAGGTCGCGCCCGTGGCGGGATTCAAGGAAGTCACGGATTCATCCGTCCAGACGATCAATTGCCGTTGCCCGCCGGCCACGATGATCAGCGGTGAACTGTTGGACACGGAATCTTCCAGCGCTTTCCAAACCTCCTTCCCCGTGTGCTTGTCGAGCGCGATGACACACGCGCCCGGCTTGGCGCCGGTAAACAAGATCAGGAGTTGGCCTTCAATCAAGGGTGAAGGCCGGCACTGCAATTCGCGGATTTCGTATTCCTTGCCGAGTTGCTTTTCCCAAATCACCTTGCCGTTGCGCGCGTCCCGACAATCCACCTGACCGTTTCGGCCGAGCGAGTAAATCTTTCCGGCCTCGACGATCGGTGTCGTGGCCGGACCGCCGCCATTCTCGGGGTTGAAGGCCCAGTCCGGGTAAACCAATTCGGCCTCATGACTCCAGAGCAACTTGCCGGACGATTCCTTGAAGCAGTGGATGCGCTCCCAAGCCCTGGGCTTCTCCAACCGCATGTCGGTCAGGTAAACCCGGCCTTGGACCACCACCGGACTTGACCAGCCTGGCCCGACCGGCGAGCGCCAGCGAATCTTCAATCCTTCAGCGGGAAAAGTCTTGAGAATGCCGGTTTCGTTCCAGACACCATCGCGGTTCGGCCCGCGCCACTGCGGCCAATCTTCTGCCCGCACGGCCAAGGTCAGCAGCAACCACAGGCCGAGAGCAGCGATCAGTCGAATCCGCCAGAGGTTCATCGGATGCGCGGGTTGGCCTGCTCAGGAAACAACGCCATCAGGCTCTCGGCGAACAAGGTCATGCCGCGCGCGTCGGGGTGGTTGATGGAATTCAGCAGCAACGTCGAGTAAGGAATGCCCTGACGCCACAGCCGGCCGTAGCGCAACGCGGCGTCCGCCAGCGCCAACTGATGTTTCGCCGTGAACTGCCGCAGCCCCTTCACATAGGGCCGCGGGTCGTCGTCAATCTCGCGTTCCTTCGTCAGGCCCATCCAATCCGGCCGGACGTAATGCGGCGAGAGGATGATCCACTCCGCGCCGATGGCTTGGAAGTCCGCGAGGAGTTTTGCGTAATGCTGCTCGACCTGTTCCTCGCTCATCCAGGCGTCGTTGACAAATTCCGACACGATGAGATCAGGCTTTTGCGCGAGCACCTTCTCGGCGTAGTTGTGTTCGCTGCCGGGCGGTTCGGCGAGATAATAGTCGGTGTTGCGCCCGCCCCAGGCTTCGGTGACGAGTTCGATCCGCGCTTTCGGAAAGCGCGCACGCAAGCGGGCGACAAACTGCTCCTGCCAGCGTTGGTGCTCCCAGTCCGGGACGAAGGTGCCGACGGTCACACTGTCGCCCCAGGCCAGAATTCGCAGCGGCTGGCCCGAGCGCAGTTTCGCCATCGTGCGCGGGGCAAATTTTTCGGCGGGCGACGGTTTTTCGCGTGGTGGTTCGGGGAAGGCGGTTTCGAGAATAGGGAAGAGATGTGCGGGTTCAAGTTTGGCAATGCGACCGGGGAGATACACATTTGCCAACCGCCGTTCTCCTTCGGCCAACGTCGGCGGAACGGGCGCGGCGGATTTCGCTTCGCCCGTTCGGAGCACGATGCGGCCCGCGCGTGTGAGCACGACGGAATCAAGGCGCAGCAATCCGTGGCGATAAGTGGCGAACACCGGTTGCCCTTCCTTGATTACGCCGTTCGTCAGGCGTCCGATCGTGGCCCACGCGAGGTCCGCCTCGTAATCCGTTCCCTGGGTTAGCCGTGGCGCGTCCGGTTCTGGGCCGGTTCGCAGTTCCAGGCTTTCCGGTTCGAGCAGATGCAGCGTGGTACATTCCTGCGCGCGGACGGTTGCCAGGGTGGCGCCCTTCACCCAACCGCCCGCTTTCGGATTGAAGATCGGCAGCGTCGCGAGCTTCTCCGCCTTCACGGTGAGCAACGCCGGCGGCGTCACGTCCAGCGTGGCCGTGATAGGTCGGCCCTTCGCCTTGCGGGCGCTGACCTTGATCTGCCAGTCGCCGGTCAACGTGAGCGTGGCTGGTTCCGGTGCCGGCGCCGCGAGGGCAACGCTCAGCCCGGCGAACAGCGCGAGCCAGCAGCACAGGAGATTGAAGCCGGTGCTGACCCCGGGGGAGACTTTTCGCAACACTCGAGAAATCATGCGGGCAGTGTCGCGAGGCATGGGTGAGGTGGCAAGCACAGTCCGCTGGCGCGGATCGCGTGCGGGGACGGCAAATCAAGGTGGGGTTCGGATGCAGTTGGCGGACGTTGTAGGTCGGCGGAGAATTGGCCGGTTCGCTGCTGAAACGTGATTCCCTGCCTTGCCACCTTCCGGTTTCTTTGGAACTCTCCGCGCATGTCAACCAACCCCATCTCCATCACGCGGCGGCGATTTCTGGCCACTTCCACCAAAGCCGCGTCGGCCCTGGCGGCGGCGAATGTTCTGATGCGACCGGGCAGAGCGTCCGGTGCGCCGCGGCGTCTGTCGCCCAATGAGAAATTAAACATCGCCTTCATCGGCGTCGCCGGTCGCGGCGGCGACAACATTGGAGCGATCACCGGCGCCGAAGAGGTGAACGTGGTCGCGCTCTGCGACGTGGACGAGCGACGCTTGAACAGCGTGGGTACGAAGTTCCCCGCGGCGAAACGCTATCGGGATTATCGCAAGCTCATCGAGACCGAGAAATCTTTGGATGCGGTTGTGGTGAGCACGCCGGACCATAACCATGCGCCGGCGACTCTCCTGGCGCTCAAGCTTGGCCGGCACGTTTATTGTGAAAAGCCGCTCACGCACACCGTGAAAGAGGCGCGGGCCGTGGCGATGGCGGCGCGCGAGGCCAAGGTGGCCACGCAGATGGGAAACCAGGGTATGGCCTTCGAGGGCAACCGGTTCATCAACGAGTGGCTTGCCGACGGCGCTATCGGGCCGGTGCGCGAGGTGCATGTCTGGTCCGCCCGGCCCACGCATCGTGGCCGGCTGCCGTTCTGGTGGCCGCAGGGCATCGAGCGGCCGAGCGATACGCCGCCGGTGCCGGCCACGCTGGATTGGGACTTGTGGTTGGGGCCGGCTCCGTTGCGTCCCTATCACCCGGCTTACGTGCCGTTCAAATGACGCGGCTGGTGGGATTTTGGTTCCGGCGGCCTCGGCGACATGGGCATCCACAACCTCGCGCCGGTGTTTTCCGCGCTGAAGTTGGGTGCGCCGACGAGTCTGCACGCGCGGTCCACGCCGGTGTTTCCGGAAACTATTCCGCTGGCGAACATCGTCCACTTTGAATTTCCGGCGCGCGGCGAGATGCCGCCGGTGAAGTTACACTGGTATGACGGCGGCATCCTGCCGCCACGTCCCGAAGAACTGGAGGACGATCGCGAGTTGGATCGCGAGGACGGCATCATCTTCGTGGGCGACAAAGGCAAGATGCTCGTCGAAGGCTGGGGCGGAAATCGTCCACGCCTGATTCCCGAAACGCGTAACAAGGCTTACCCGCGACCGCCCGAAACGCTGCTGCGTTCCGCGGGCCATCACAAAGAGTGGCTGCTCGCTTGCCGCACCGGGTCGCCGACGCGATCCAGTTTTGACTTCGCCGGCCCGTTGACGGAAGCGGTGTTGCTCGGCATGGTCTGCGTGCGCAACGGCGG
>ORMF010785863.1_pt1 | contig 26725 bp, 24 predicted proteins | sample 1779871 | NCBI WGS metagenome assembly ORMF01 (sample SAMEA104232316, study PRJEB22302) | groundwater metagenome | biome: forest; feature: aquifer; material: groundwater | place: USA | collected 2011-08-07 | depth 5.4 m | reverse complement strand
ATGCCGGTTGGGCTGCTCCACCGATGCCGGTTGGGCTGCTCCACCGATTCGTGGCGCAGCGCTTTAGCGCTGCGAAACGGCCGTATCGTCAGATCTCGATTTGTTCGCCGTGCTGCGGCGTGTGTACGTTCCAGCCAAAGCGTTGATCGATGGATGCCTTGAGCGCGTCCATCGGCCCGGGCTCGCCGTGCACGAGGCACAGGCGAGAGGGCGGCTGGGGAAAGGTGCCGAGCCACCGCAGAATCTCGCTGCGATCCGCGTGCGCCGACATTGAATCGACTCTGGCGACCCTCGCCTTTACCGGCACCAGCCGACCATGAATCTTGATCTCCGTCACCCCGTCGACCAGCTGGCGGCCGCGGGTGCCGGCGGCTTGGTAGCCGACGAGCAGTACCGTATTTCTTGGATCTGGGAGCGCGGCGGCCAGATGATGAAGCACGCGCCCGCCTGTCGCCATTCCGCTCGACGAGATGACGATCGCACTGCGTGAACTTGCCGTAAGCGCTTTGGACTGCTGCGGCGACGCGATCGTCTGAAATCGTGCGGTGCAGAACGTGTTGACGTCCCTCGAGGCCGGTCGCATCTCTTCGTCGAGCTCCGCCACCCGCGCCGTGTAGAACTTCAGCGCCTCGACAGCCATCGGGCTGTCGACGTACACCGGGAGCACCGGAATGCGGTGCTGCTGTTCGAGACGTCGCACCCAGTACAGGATCTCCTCAACACGGCCAATCGCAAACGACGGAATGATCAGCTTCCCTCCGAGGCGTGCGGTGCTTCGGATTGCTTCCGCCAGCGCCCCGCTTTCTTCGTCGATGACATGATCGCGATCGCCGTAGGTCGATTCCACGAGCGCGAGGTCTGCCGCGACCGCCGCGGAAGGGTCAGGAAGAACCGGACGGTTATATCGTCCCAGGTCGCCGCCAAAGAGGATCCGCTTCGCCGCGACCGACACCGAGATAAAGGCCGACCCGAGCAGGTGTCCGGCGGGCTCAAAGCGGATTTCGACTTCCGGGGCGATCTGGATCGGGCGCTGATAACCGAGCGGCTGCAGCTGAGTAATGGCACGGAACGCATCGACCTCGGTATAAAGCGGCTGCGCCGGCCGATGCCTGGAATAGCCATGCTTGTTTGCCTGCCGGGCGTCCTCTTCCTGAATGCGCCCAGCGTCGGGCAGTACGAGCCGGCACAGGTCAGCCGTGCCAGCGGTGCAAAACACCCGTCCACGGAAACCCTGTGCCACGAGTCGTGGGAGATAGCCGACATGGTCCAGGTGGGCATGCGTCAACACGACGGCGTGAAGTGAGGAGGGGGGAACGGGAAACGGGTCCCAGTTGCGAAGCCGAAGCTCTTTGAGGCCCTGAAACAAGCCGCAGTCGAACAGCACCCGTGTGCCGCCCGTTTCCAGCAAATATTTCGATCCGGTGACCGTCCGGGCCGCTCCGAGGAAGGTGAGTGTGACGGGCGAGGTCAACGGAGGTCTCAGGTGACAGGTGACAGGTGACAGGGAGTTTACTCTCGGTCGCGAGCGCCCGCACTTACCCTGTCACCTGCGACCTGTCACCCCTCACCCTGATCCGCCCGCTGGGTGTTAAGCTTCGCCCATGGTCTCTGTGCGACTAGAACGCCTGTTGATCGGCGCGGTGTCGGCGGTGCTCCTGGCCGTTACGTCGGCTGCGGCGCAGGGTCGGGCCCTCACCATCGACGCGATCTACGACCCGGACACACGGATTGATTTCAGCGGGTCGCCTCCTGGTGATCTCACCTGGATCGACGCTACACACTACCTCTGGCTGCGCAGGGCGTCGGCTGGAGAAGGGCGCGAATGGGTCAAGGTGGATGCTGCCAGCGGCCAGGCGGCGCCGTTCCTCGATGTGGCGAAGATGGAGGAGGCGCTCGCGGCGCTTCCGGGTATTTCCCGTGAGGAGGCCGTGGCCTTGGTACGAAGCGGGGAGATCACATTCAACCCGAGACGTACCGGCGGACTCCTCCAGATCTCAGGCGACCTCTACTACTACGATTTCACTTCGGCTCGGGCCAGCCGACTCACGGCCGCCAGCGGCGAGGAGGAAGAACCTTCCTTTAGCCCGGATGGCCGGCTCGTCGCCTTCGTTCGCCATCACAATCTGTTCGTAGTTGATCTCGAGGGACAACGGGATCGCGCGCTCACCACTGATGGCAGCGCAGAGATCCTGAACGGAAAGCTCGACTGGCTGTACCAGGAAGAAATCTACGGCCGCGGTCGTTTTCGTGGGTATTGGTGGAGTCCCGACTCGTCGCGTCTCGCATTTCTGCGCCTGGACGAGCGGCCGGTGCCGGAGTACACCGTCGTCGATCACATCCCCTATCGCCCCACGCTCGAGGTCACTGATTACCCCAAGGCGGGGGATCCCAATCCAACGGTCAAGCTGGCGACGGTGCGAGTCGCTGGTGGCGACGCGCAATGGATGGATCTCTCCGCGTACGGCGCTATCGAATTCCTGATTGTGAACGTCAGCTGGACACCGGATTCAACGCAGGTCCTGTATCAGGTACAAAACCGGGAGCAGACCTGGCTGGATCAGAACGCCGCCAGCGTGCTAAATGGGCGCTCGCGGACCCTGTTGAAGGAAACCTCGAAGGCCTGGGTCGATCCTCCTGGCAATCCCGTGTGGCTGAAGGACGGCACGTTTCTTTGGTTCAGTGAGCGGACAGGATTTCGACACCTCTACCACCACCGTAGCGATGGCACGGAGCTCAGGGGAATCACGTCGGGCCGATGGGACGTCCGCAGCTTGTACGGGGTCGACGAGGCAGGTGGCTGGATCTACTACTCGGGGACCGAGCACGGCGTGACCGCGGCCCAGATCTACCGCGTACGGCTCGACGGCTCCGCGAGAACGCGGCTTTCGAAGGCCGAAGGTACGCATCGCGCCAGCTTCAATCCCAACTTTGGCCGCTTCATCGGATGGTGGAGCGATGTGAACACGCCTACACAGGTGCGCCTGCACAACGTGGACGGGAGCGAGCTGCGCGTCATTGATGCCAACGCGGTCAAGGGCCTGCGGGAATTTCCTCTTTCGAAGCCAGAGTTTCTCCAGATCAAGGCGAGGGACGGGTTCGTCATGGAGGCGATCATGATCAAGCCTCCCGACTTCAATCCCTCACGCCGGTATCCCGTGTTTCAGCACACGTACGCCGGGCCGGGCGCACAGCAGGTCCTTAACTCGTGGCGTGGGACGGAAGGAATGTTCTTTCAGCTGCTTGCGCAGCGCGGATTCATCGTGTGGATCCTCGACAACCGGAGCGCGAGTGGCAAAGGCGTGGAGTCGCAATGGCCGGTGTACGGCCGCCTCGGTGAAGTCGAGCTGCAGGATCTCGAGGACGGCGTTGCCTGGCTGAAGCAGCAGCCGTACATCGACGCCTCGAGGATTCTGATGAGCGGCTGGAGCTACGGCGGGTTCATGGTCAGCTACGCGATGACCCACAGTACCAGCTTCGCGGCCGGCATCATTGGCGCGCCTGTGACCGACTGGCGCAATTACGATTCTGTGTATACCGAACGGTTGATGAAGTTGCCGCAGAACAATCCGCAGGGCTACGAACGGACGGCGCCGGCCAAGGCCGCCGAACGGCTGCACGGTCGGGCTCTGATCCTTCACGGGACGATCGACGACAACGTCCATATGCAGAACACCATACAGTTCGCGTACGAGCTCCAGCAGAAGGGAAAAACCTTCGAGTTGATGGTGTATCCGAAGTCACGACACGGTGTCACCGACATGCGGCTGAACAAACACCTCCGCCAGCTGATGCTCGACTTCGCCCTCCGCACTATAGGAGAAGTGGGAAGCGCGAAGGGCGAAGGGGGAAGGGAGAAGGGGGAAACGGGAAGGGCTGGGCAAGTGGGAAGACCGTCGGCGACCGCAAGCGCCCCGGAAGGGAACAAGGTTCAGTGAACCAGGGATTTCTCGAGGCGCTTCGCGGCGGCACCGGTGTCATTGCCGCGGAGCTGCGTCCACCGCGAGCGGAGCTCGGCTCGATGGAAGGCATGGACGCGTGGATCGACATGTACCACGCGGTGCGGGCGCTTGCGCGGTCAGACGTTCGCGTGTGTCTCACGGACAGCGCCATTGGGACTCAGGAGGAGAATAACCTCCGCCATTTGGTGAACAACCTCGGTCGCGACGTCCCGCGCGACCGGATCGTGCCGTTTTTGACGACGAAGCATTCGGTCGAGTACTGCCTCACGTACGCCGAGCAGGCCTGGCAGCACGGTTTCTCGTCGCTCGTCGTGCTCGGGGGCGACCGCAGTATTGGCCGTCCACGTTGCGTGGAGCACGCATGGCAGCTGCGGCGCGAGATTCGTGCGCGCGAGCCGCGACTAGCCCTTGGGGGTTGGGCGAATCCGTACGGGCACGCGTCAACGCAGGCCGCCTATCTGCTCGACCCCTGTTTCGATGCCGAGTTCTACCTCACCCAGATCGTCAGCCACCACAATATTGCGCCGGTCGAGCGGTTCGTCCGCGAGGCCCAGGATCGCGGCGTCACGATTCCAGGCGTGTTCGGCGTCTTCTATTACCGAAGCGCCAACGCGCGGACTCTCGAGACACTGGCCCAGTTTCTACCGGTGCCGATTCAGCCGCTGATCGAGGAGTTCGTGGCGGGCGCGAGCCCTGTCGAGATCTGTGCGCGGACCCTCCGCGCGATGATGGATATCGGCGTCCGGCACTTCTACATCAGCAACCTGCCGCTTTCGCGGGCGGCCGCGACGCTCACGGCCATCTTCGAGCGCGTGGGGGTCACGGCCTAAGAGATATTGGGACATTGGGAGGATGGGAAATTGGGAGGTTGGGAAATGCAATGTAGCAATCAAATTCCCCAATCCCCAAATCCCTCAATGCCCCAATGAAAAGTAAGGCCTCATTCCGTGGGCATCCGATTCACCCGATGCTCATTCCCTTCCCATTCGCCTTTCTCACCGGTGCCCTGCTGTTCGATTTGGCTGCACGCTATGTAGGCGATATGGACCTCGCGTCCACAGGGAGAAATCTGACGCTCGTCGGTATGGCTGCGGGCGTACTTGCCGCAATTCCCGGTCTCGTGGATCTCGTTGGGACAATTCCGCCGCAAAGCTCCGCAAAGAAGCGCGCGATTAGGCACGCGCTGTCGAACGTCACGGCACTCGCACTCTTTCTGGCCAGCTGGATCTTGCGCGAAGACGGGCAGGCGTCCGCCAATACGCTGGTGCTTCAGGCCGCCGGCCTGGTGATGATGTCGTCGGCGGCTTGGATGGGTGGAACGCTCGTGTATCGAAATCAAATCGGCGTTGACCACCGATACGCTGACGCGGGCAAGTGGCAGGAAGTGTCAGTCGCGCGCACAGGCGATCGAGTCGCTGTCGGTGATTCCGACGATCTCAAGCGCGACCAAATGAAGCTCGTGCACGCAGACGGCTCGCGAATTGTGATCGCGCGGACGGAGAACGGATGCCGGGCGTTTGCCGATCGCTGTACTCACAAAGGTGGGCCGCTCTCGGACGGTGTGCTCATTTGTGGGACGGTCCAGTGCCCGTGGCACGGATCACAGTTCGACGTTCAAACCGGCCAAGTCAAGAGCGGTCCAGCGAAGGACCCGATTTCCACCTATCACGTCGAGGAAGCCAACGGCCAGATACGACTGGGCGTGTAATGGGGTCGGGAGTGATGACATTTTTCGCTGGGAGTAATGCTGTGCGAAAAATGTCATCACTCCCGACCCCACTTTCCCAAGTGCGTCGAGCGGAAACCGGTTGGATACTTCAGGCCGATCCCGAGCATGCGGTCAAAGCCGATATGCGCCGTCCAGATGAGGGCATACGCCACCAGGTCCTCTCGCCCAACCGAAATGCTGTACGTGGCCAGGAAGATCGGCACCACGTAGTTGTGCGCGAGGTTATACAGCCGCGCGCCCGTGGCCGGGCCCCCCAGATACCCGGCGATGGAGATGTCGGGCACGAGAAACACTGCCGCAAACATCGTCCAGCTCCCGAGCAGCCAGCGGTAGAACAAAATGCTTGCGGCCAGGATCGCCAGTCCTTCGAGCCGCAGCCATGTCCGCGGAGCGCCAGAAACGGACTCACTCATGTTCGGCCCTCGGCTCTGGGCTTTGGGTCTCGGCGTCGGGTCTTTGGTGCTTACCCACGATCCACGACCCACGAGCCACGTCGCTATCGTACGTGCCTGCCGCCGTCAACCCTCACCGTTTCTCCCGTGATGAAGTCCGTCTCAATCAACGCCCGGACGGCTTTCGCAATCTCCGCCTCTCCGCCCCAGCGGCCGAGCGGCGTCGCCCTTTCCACCTTCCTGAACTCGTCGTCTGAGGTGCCCTCAGGCGCAACGATTGGCCCTGGCGCGATAGCGTTTACGAGAATCTGATCCGCGGCAAGTTCCAACGCCAGGCCCTCCGTGAGCGCGATAAGACCGGACTTCGCGACGTAGTAGGGCAGGAAGCCCTCGTAACGCGGCCGTCTGCTTGCCGCCACCCAGTCCGAAAAGTTGATGATGCGGCCTCCCCCGACACGGCGCATGTAGGGCACGGCCGCCTGGGAGCAGAGAAACGCCGAGCGGAGGTCCACGGCGAGTTGGGCATCCCAATCGGCAGTCGTGAGGTCCGCGAGCGGCTTCGACTGATAAATCGACGCCATGTTGACAAGGACGTCGAGACGGCCGAGCGCTTCAGCGGCCTTGTTGACGGCCCGGCCACAGTCAGACGCCTCGCGAAGGTCTGCTTCGATGACCACCGCGCGGCGCCCAAGGCCGCGCACGACCTCCGCCGTCTGTTCGGCGTCGCGCTTCGAGAAGTGGCACGTCAGGGCAATGTCGGCGCCGCGCTCGGCGAGGTCCACCGCAACGGCTGCTCCAATCCGCTTGCCACCGGTGATCAACGCGACTTTGCCGTGGACGTCCATCGATGATGGTTAGTAGATCCTGGTTGGTGGGTCGTGGATCGTGCTGTCCGCGTGGGTCGTCCGTACAAGGAAAGGGCCGGCTAAGCCGGCCCCTTGAGTTTCACGTATTCCGTGGACAGCACGATTCACCATCCACGATCCACAGCCCACGTCATGTTACTTGACGAACGTTCCGAAGAACGCCGACTTCATGTGGGGAGCGCTCCATTTGGTGCCCAGCGAGCTCCCGGTGAATACGTGCCGTTCCGTCATGCCGATGGTCGCTTGGCTTACTGATGACATTGGCTGGAACCACTGCATCCCGCCGCAGCTCGGGTCGTGCGGCACGTGCTTGGCGACATCCAACGCAACAGCACCGGCCGCAACGCGCACCCCGTGGCTGTCTTCCGTGAACTCAATCGGGCTCGGAGTGATGTTCACGACGGTGCCGACGATTCCTTTGGAGAACTCGTGCGCCATCGCGATCAGCGCCATCTGCTGTGACGCCGTCGCGCGGTGATCCACGAAGACGGCAGCCTTGGCAGTCGGTTTGGCCCCGCCGATCTCCTGGATTCCGAGGTTCTGATCCGCCGATACGGCGGCAACCACGGACAAGCCGTCCAGCGACACGCCGTTATAGGCGCCCCGGTCCACCTTCCACGCCAATACCGCTTGGCGGCCTGCCGTGCCTGCCTCGCTGTTCATGATGCAGCCACCGGCGAAAACCTCCGCGGTCCTCGCCTCGACGTACGTGCCGTTGAGCGTCGCCCCGCCCCCGGCGGCGACAAGGGAAGCTGCGGTGATTCCGATCAGGCCAACAGTCAAGAGAAGTCGCTTCATTGTGAACCTCGTAGCTAGATTCTAGCATTGGGCGATTGGGGGGTTGAGAAATTGAGGGATTTGAGGCCACCCCGGCAATTCCTCAATTCCCCAATCTCCCAATCCCTCAATAGATTTAGTGGCTGCAACAGCCCCGGTCGCTGCCGCAGCAGTCGGGGCGGACCGGATGGCCGTCGGGGCCAAAGGCGCTCGCAGTCTCCAGGCACCAGTAGGCCGCACCGTCGTACTTGTCGTAGAACCTCAGCACATCCGTGTTCGGGACGGACATGACGTACATGGCCTTGTGCCGGAGGTGTTGACAGTGGACACCGGGAGTTACTCGGGGCTCGTATGGTTCGTGCATGATTCACCTACTGATTCGTGCCTACGCCGTCTGCAGGCCCGCAGCCTGCATGAGGGCCCGTTTCACGGCCGTCCGCGTGATCTGAATCTTGTAGGCGTTCTCGCTGAGCGGTTTGGCCACCTTCACCGCCGCGTCGGCGGCGGCAGTGGCGGTCGCCTCGTTCAGCGGCTTACCCACGAGCGCTTGTTCCGCATCCGCCGAGCGCCACGGCACGGGAGCGACGGCTCCGAGCACGACGCGCGCCGACGCGATAGAACTGCCGTTCATGGCGAGTACCACAGTGGCAAACGACATCGGCCAGTCGCGTGATTCCTTGAAGCGGACTTCGTAGTGCCCGCTCTTCACGGAGCCCGGCGCCGGCAGAATCACGTGCGTCAGGAGCTCGTCGTCAGCCAGGATGTTCTCCTTCCGAACCGTGGCCATCGTCGGCATCGTGAAGTACTCGGCGGCCGGCACTTCGCGCTCGCCCGACGGACCGACGATGCGGAACTTGGCGCCGTAGGCCACAAAGGGAACGGCGAGACTGGAGGGGTGCACGATCTTGCTCGGCCCCTCGTTGCCGAAGATAGAGTGGTACTGGTTCTCGCCGTCTACCGCGAAGCAGCGGTTGCCGCCCTTCTTGTAGCAAAGAAACTCTTCCTGGCGGAAGTACCAGCAACGGGGGCGCTGATTGAGGTTGCCGCCCACGGTGCCCTGGTGCCGGATCTGCGGAGACCCCACCTGATACGCCGCCCTGGCGACGGGCGGATAGAGCTTCTGGACGGTGGCGTTATCCGCGATATCGATGATCTTCACCGCGGCGCCGATGCGGAGGCCACCGTCGGGCGTTGGGACGATCGTGCCGTCGAGTGCCTGCTTGACATTGACGAGACGGTCCGGCTCGTCGAGATGATCCTTCAGTCTCGCCAGCAGGTCCTGACCGCCTCCCAGCGGCCGCGCGATGCCGCCGTTCCTGAGCGCGGCAATCGCGTCTTTCTCGTTCGTGGGATTGACGTAGGCGAAGGCCTTCATACCGTCGTCCCTCCTGACTTCGATTGGGTTATCGCGGCAAGCACTCTGTGGGGGTGCAGGGGCAGGCTGCGGATCGTGACGCCGAGAGCGTTCCTGACGGCGTTTCCTATCGCCGATGCGGTTGGGACGGTCGGCGGTTCCCCGATGCCGATGATGCCGCGCTCAGGCTGATTCATCAGCATCACCTCGATTTGCGGGATGTCGCTGATGCCGGCGAGCATGTAGCTCTCCATGTTGGGGTTCACCATCTGCCCGGTGTGCCGATCGAGGAGCCGGTCCTCGAACAGCGCGAAGTTAATGGAGCTGATGACGCCGCCGTACACCTGGCTCTCGGCGAGCAGCTTGTTGACGACGAGACCGCAGTCCTGAATCGCCAGCACGCGCGTGACCTTGACGATGCCAGTCTCGCTGTCTACCTTCACCTCGGCAAACTGCACGCCGCTCGAGTTCACCGAGGACAACCCAGGCTCCCAGCTCGCGTCGACCGAGATCGGCTCTGCGCCGAGCATCTTGCACGCGTTCTTCCAGGTAAGGCCCTTGGACGGATTGTCCTTGACCTGGATGCGGCCGTTGCTGGCTACGAGCGCCGAGGGGTCCGCGCCAAGCGACGGCGCGACGCGAGCGAACAGCGCGTCCCGCGCCTTACCCGCTGCGATCCGGAGTGCAGGCGCGACTCCGGCGGTGGCGGTGCTGCCGCCCGAGACCCCGGCGAACGGGAGGGTGGTGTCGCCGATCTCGACCTTGACGCTGCCGACGGGGATGCCGAGCGTTTCCGCCGGGACCATCGCGACCACGGTGCGTGTGCCCGTGCCAAGGTCCTGCGTCCCGCACTTCGCGATGACGCTACCGTCAGCGAGGATGTCGATGTGCGCATTGCCGGCGCGGCCGCCGCCGCCCCATTGGTTGGCCGACACGCCCATTCCTGTCTTGATTGGACCGCGCTCCGCCTCGCCTGTCTTGTGGCGCTTGTCCCACCCGAAGCGTTTCGCGCCCATGGAGTAGTAGTCGCCCCACATTGCGTCAGGCGCCTTCGGCGGCAGATTCTTGAGCCGCAGCTCGAGCGGATCCATGCCGATGCGATCCGCGAGCTCGTCCATCAGAATCTCAGTTGACCAGCATCCCTGCGGATGGCCGGGCGCCCGCATCGGCCGCTGCGTGCCGGCGTTGATGTACACGTCGGTATGCGCGCGGCGGCGATTGGGGAACTGATAGATGTACGGCAGCGGGAAGTTGGCGGCCTGGCCCGCCCCGCCCGTGCCCCACGTCTTGGCGTCAAACGCTGTGAGCTTGCCGTCCGCGGAAACCCCCGCCCGAATCTGCGAAAACGACGAAGGACGGTTTCCCGAGTCGAGGTGCTCTTCCTTCCGGTCGAGCATGATCTTCACCGGCGCCTTGGCCTCCTGCGCGAGGCGCGCGCTGATGACGATCGGCGCATCGGCGCTGACCTTGCTGCCGAAGCCGCCACCCATGTAGTCGCAGATCACGCGAACGTTGGCTTCAGGAATTTTCAGCGCCGCAGCAAGCTGCTGCCGTGAGCCATGAACGCCCTGCGTCGACATCCAAACGGTGAGCTTGTCGCCGTTCCACTCGGACACCGCGCCGTGGCTTTCGAGGCAGACGTGTGTGATCACGTGGGTGGAATAGGTGGCTTCGACCACGTGCGCGGCCGCCTTGAAGCCGGCCTCGAGATCCCCGACCTCCTGTGTTTGCCCCGGCCGCGTGTTGCCCGGCTGGAACACGACCGGGGCGCCGGGCGCCATCGCCTGCGCCTCGCGTGAGAAGTGAGGCAAGGTTTCGTATTCAACCTTGACGAGGCGGGCCGCATCGCGGGCGCGATCTTCCGTATCCGCAGCAATCGCGGCGATCGCGTCCCCCTGGTACATCGCTTCGGCGCCAGGCTGCTTCCAGATCAGCGTTGCCTTCACCCCGGGCGCTGCCTTCGCAGCGGACAAGTCGATCGAGACGATTTTCGCGTGTGGGTACGGCGAACGAACGATGCGTCCGTGCAGCATTCCCGGACGAGCGATGTCGAACGTGTACTTGGCGCGTCCAGACACCTTGAATGGGCCGTCGAGGCGTTCCACCGACGTCGTCATGACGGTAGGCTTCTGCGGCCATGCGTATTTCTTCGCGTTTTCAGTCGGCCCCGCCGGCGGTGGAGGGGTCGGCATCTGCGCGGCGGGGGCGGGGGCGGGCGCCTGACCCTGTGCTTGAAGGTTATCAGCCACGCATCACCTCGCTTTCCGCCATGCCAGCCACGAGGTCGTCAATCGCGCCGCCGACCGCGGCCCGACTGCGCCTGGCCTTCATCGCCGCTTCCATGACCCGATTGAAGGTGCCGCAGCGGCAGACGTTGCCGTCCAGCTCACGTCTGGCCTGCTCGGCCGTCGCGTTCGGATGCTTCTCGAGCAGCGCGACAGTCGCCATGACGAAGCCAGGCGTGCAGAAGCCGCACATCATGGCGTCCACGTCGCAGAAGGCTTCCTGCACCGGATGGAGCTTGTCGCCCGACGCGAGGCCGTCAACGGTGCGAATTTTCTTGCCCTCCATCTCGATCGCGAGGGTGGAGCAGGAGTACACCGTGCGGCCGTCGACGATCATCGTGCACGCGCCGCAGGTGCCGCGATCGCACACCCGCTTATTGCCGGTGAGGTCGAGTCGATTCCGCACCGCGTCGAGCAGCGTCACGCGCGGCTCGATACTGAGTTGGTGGACCCGACCGTTGATTGTCAGGCGGACGGGAACCTCACCCGGCCCCAAGGCCGCCGGCCCCGTGGTCTGCGCGTCGGCCTGCGTCGCGGTGAGCACACCCGTCGCGAGGGAGCTGACGCCGACAGTCCTGAAGAAGTCACGCCGGGAAACCGTACTGCCATGGTCTTCGTTGTGGCCCATGGAAAATCCTTTGGACAGAGAAAAGAGCCCTAACGATAGCGAAAAGACCCGGGGACCCACAAGCCTTACCGAGCGCTGGAGCGCATTTCGCCAGGCGTAAGCCGTTTCGAGCGTGAGGGAAGTTTTCCGGCCCAGTTTAGCGCCTTCGGTGGTGGCCCAGTTCCTGCTGAGGTTTCGAACCCTTCTTTTTTGAGGAGACCTCCATGATCCGACAGGCTGTTTGGAAAGTCGTACTGCTAGTCCCCGTGTTGTTCGTGATGTCCACCGTTGCGGCGTACGCCCAGGACACCCTGACGCTTTTCGGCAGCGGTTCCGGCGCGTTCGAGACACCCGCGCCGATCGCCACCGCCGGCGTCGCGACGGCCACCTGCACGCTCAACCGCGTCAGCCTCCAGATTGCCTGTACGGCGCGCGTCCACAACATCGTTGATCTGACGGCAGGCCACATTCACGTGGGCGGGCCGGGCACCCCAGGACCGGTTGTGATTAGCATCCCGGGCATACCGCTCCGTTCCTCGGACGATTTCGTGCTGTCTTGGACGTGGACGGAACGCGATTTGACGCTGCGCCCGGCGCAGGGCGTACTGAAGATGGCCGACCTGTTCGAGTCATGCTCGAGCGGCAACTGCTACCTCAACTTCCACACGACGGCGAACCCTGGCGGCGAGGTGCGCATCAACCTCTGCCCGCAAGGGGAGCCGAACCGTTTTGCCAACCCGTTCTACTTGATCAACGTGTGCGCGCCTGAGCGCTAGATCGCGCAGTGAGGAGCCGTGTGCGCTACGATCCCTCCGTAGCGCACCCGGTGTGTTGTCGTCCTCGAAACCAAAAAGGAATATTCAATCTGCAAGAAAACGCGGATCTCCTCAGAGTGCAGTACGATCGGTTCGTGCGTCGTACCCTCGCCGCCGCCACCCTGCTGCTGCAGGCCGCCGCCGTCCTGGCGGCGTTCGAGCTCACACTCGATCGCCGGGCGCTGGAAGAGGCGATCACGATCGGTCAATCCCGAATCGAGCAGATCCGCAGCCGTTTTCACAAGGACTACCGCGTGCCGGTCGGGCGCGCACCCATCGATTACGTTGAAGTCGTCACCCCATTCAGAAAAGTCGTGCTGGGCGCGGAAACGAGGGCACGGGCTGGTGAGCGACTGTTTGGCCAGCGCGACGCGATGGAGCTGTTGGGCACCTCATCGGATGAGATCGTCTTCCACGTGGAACTGACGTTCCACCCCCACAACACATTCATCGGAGTGCCTGGCTACGATGTGTCGCTCGTGGGATCCCGTGACGCAGCGCCTCTTCCGACCAAAACGCTGGATCGCATTCCCCGATTCGGCGCGCGCCTCGAGGGGTCTCCTCTGGCGAATACGCCCTCGGCTGGTGGCCTGCTGCCTGGAACGAGCCAGCCGCTCACTGGCGGAACGCTGGTGGCGCGCTTCGCGGGCAACGATCTTGATGCTGCTGGAGTCTACGAACTCGTCGTGACCGACGGAAAAACAACACTGGCGCGAGCTCGCGTGGACCTCTCCCGGCTGCGGTAACGCGCCATCGGTTCTCTCCTATTCGTCCCCGTGCTCGTACCTGCTCGCTATTGGGGCTGCCGAGCCGGCCGCGGACAAGGCGCCTCCGCCGGTGGCACCGCTCGAGCCCGAGCTGCTCGAGGAACTGCGTGACCATGCCAAGGAGCCGCCTGTCTTAGCGAAGGCCGCCGATCGCCCGCGTCGGAAACGGAAGCGCTAGGGTTTTTCGAGGGCCTCGATCAGCTCCGCAAGCGCCTCGGCCTGCTGCTTCGCCGCATGGAGAATTGCTCTTCGTTCCTGCAGCGTTGGCGTCGACCACTCCTCGTTCTCGAAACGGACCCGACCCTGTTCGTCAACATCGACAAGCGTCGCGTCCATGGTGTTCACGTACAGCTTCATTCGCCTGGTTCCTTGTCCACCTCCACTGGTCCCTAGATGCCTGCGGCTGCCGAGGCGCGCGCCGCATCGTCGACCCCCAGCACCAGCATGAGCGCTCCCTCGCTGTCAGTCGATGACATATACGCGTAATCGATGTTGATCCCGGCCTCGGCGATGCTCTCGAGCAGCGATGAGACCGAGCGGGCCGCGATGAGCGAGCAGATCACGGAGCGCTGCTCGACACGGACGCGCTGCCGCTCCAACGTAGCCAATGCGCGTTCCGGGTTGTTCGCGACAATTCGCACGGTGCCTGAAGCCTCGATGCAGAGCGCGAGAAGCCGAACGTGTTCGGAGGCGAGCAGTGAAACGAGGGAGGCGAAAGACCCGGGGCTGTTCGGAAGACGGAAGGCGAGCTCGACGCGAATCATGAAGGCTTCAGGCCTCAGGCCCCGGAATTAGGGCTGTCTGAGGCCCAAGTCTAACTGAAGCCTGAGACAGCCCCTGGCTCTGAGGCCTGAGGCCTTGAGCCTATGAGAGTACGCGAATCACGACGCGGCGGTTCTGCGCGCGCCCATCCCGCGTGTTGTTCGGCGAAACCGGCTTGTCTTCGCCGTAGCTGATCACGTTGATCTTGTGCAGCGGGATCCGGTGGGTCTCGTACAGATACCGTTTCACCGTCTCCGCTCGCTCGAGGCCAAGGCGCTCGTTGAGCGTTTTGGATCCCACGTTGTCCGTGTGGCCTTCGATCTCGATGTAGACGCCCTTCGGATCCGCCTTGAGCTGATTGATGACCTCATCAAGTCGTCCCTTCGCCTGATCAGGCAGTTCGGTCTTGCCGAACTTGAAGTTCCCCTGGTCCTCGCTCAGCGTCACTTCATAGACGAGCCGCCGCGAGGCGGTTTCCACAGCGGCGACACGGCCCGCCGCCTCTTTGGCCGCCATGTTCGCGGTGTTCGCCGCAGAGGCCGCGGTGTCGGCGGCACTGCGCGCATCGGCGGCTGATTTGCCGGCGGCTTCCGCTTTAGCGTCGACCTGGCCGATGCGCTCGCCCGCACGCTTCTGCTCTTGTTGAGTTCCCTCGAGGCTGCCGCTGAGCGTGTCGACTTTGGTGTTGACCTCCCCAACCGAAGTGCGCACGAATTTCTTAGTCGCGCACGCAGGGGCCGCCGCGATGGCGACCGCGAGAACCGTAACCGTGAGCAATGTCTTACGCATGATGCAATGTCCTCCTCGTTGCCTTTAGCTTCCCGATCGTCCTGGGCCGGCGATATACCCACTTCGGGCGTGAACCACCAGGTTCTTCTTGCGCGTCCGAACCTCGAGCGGGTGCCAGCCCGGCGCGATTCCCGGCTCGAATGTGATCAAGTACTGATGCCGCAGTTCCCCGATGAGCGTGCGGAGTGCTGCCACCGAATCCTCGTGCCCGCTGACCACTGACATGTCGCCGCCGGTCCAGCGGGCGAGATCGGCCAGCGTCGCGGTGTCGTGTGGAGCGCCTGTTTCATTAAGCGCCCGCAGATCGTGTCCGGGATTGTCGAGCGGATTCGCCACGACCAGCAGATACACCGGCACGTCGATGGAACTCGCCAGCCCCGAGACTTCCGGCGCCGTCAGCCGACTGCCCGTGTCCGTGCCGTCGGTGATCACCAGCACCGCGCGGTGCCGGTTCGTGCGCTCGGCCACTATCCGCGCCGTCTCCGCGATGGCGTCATACAGCGAAGTCGTACCCCAGGGCTGTCCCTTCAAGCTCACCGACGCGATGCGTTGCAGGTCGCTCGTGAATCCGCGTACGATCTGCAACTCGCTATCGAACGTGAACAGCGCCGCCTCGTCTCGGCCGCTCGTCAATTGCCCGACGGCGAGGCTGACGGCCGCGCGCGCGCGCTCCATGTTCCCGCCGACCGCCATGCTGCCGCTGACGTCGAGCAGCAGAGACACGCTGATCGCGGCGTCGCCGGCGTGGAAATCCTTGATCTCGCGGCCGGTCCCCGCGTCCAGCACCTCGAAATCGGCCCGCTTGAGGTCCTTAATGACTCGTCCACGCTGGTCTCGCACGGTAGCGCTGATGGTGACCACCTCAACGCCGGCGCGGAAGGTCGCCGCGGCGTCCTTCTGAGTCGGTTGCTGGTTGGTGGCCGCCGTAACGGATCCCGCCACGCAGATTGTGAGAACGAGGACTACCGCCGAACGGGTCACGGGCCCCCTTACTTCAATGAGCTTGCCATCGGGTCAACCGGTGTAAACGCAACAAGTTGCGGTGAGTGCCATCTACCGTTGGCCCAGCCACTGAGGCCGATTTCGCGTAACTTTTACACGATCGTGACCTTTTGCCGTGTAAACCCGCCCTTCCCGAGCTTGAAACGGTCCCGTTCCGGGGCCTGTCTCAGGAATGGAGCGACTCAGCCCCTGCGCCGTTCAGGGGCGTGACCCCCTTAGCCCGTTATGCGGCTCGGAACGAGAATCTTGTACTCGTTGTGCGACCGCATAACGGGCTAGGCGCGCGAAGCGCGCCAGACCAATAGCGCGAACCAGCCGAGGGCGATCTGATGGGACATCAAGGGCAATGCCCTTGGCTGGGTCGGTCGTCGCCGGGTCTGACCCTAGGTCGGGGCTAATATGAACGGCATGTCGGTGACGAATCGGTCCGCGGTGCCGGTGGCTGACCGCGTGGGCCGGTTTTCCTACGCAATCCGCAACATCATGTCGGAAGCGCGCGCTGTCGAAGCGACAGGCCGGCGAGTCCGGTATCTGAATATCGGCGATCCGGTGGCGTTCGGATTCCGCACCCCGTCGCATGTCGTGGCCGCGGCCGTGCGCGCCATGCACGACGGCTTGAACGGCTATCTGCCGTCGGTAGGCATTGCCGAAGGGCGCGAGGCGGTGGCGGATGACTACGCGTCCCGCGGCGTTTCTATCGCCGCGGATCGGGTAGTGCTGACGACGGGCACATCCGAGGGCATCGATCTCGCGTTGACGGCGCTCGTCAATCCCGGTGACGAGGTGCTGGTGCCGAGTCCCACCTATCCGCTGTATACGGCGGTGCTTGCGAAGCTGGGTGCGGATCCACGGTACTACCGCACGGATCCACACCGTGGTTGGCTCCCCGATCTCGACCACGTGAGAGGCCTGGTGACTCCGCGGACCCGGGTTCTCGTGGTGATCGATCCGAACAACCCAACGGGCGCCGTCTATCCCGCGCCCGTCCGTCATGCGCTCATCGAGATTGCCGATCGGCACGGACTCGTGATTCTGGCCGACGAGGTGTACGGCGATCTTGCCTTCGACGGGCCCGCGCCGCTCATGGGGACCTGCGATCTGGATGCACCAATCATCTCGTTTTCGAGTCTTTCCAAGGCCTACCTGGCGCCCGGCTGGCGCGCCGGTTGGCTGGTGGTCGGCGCCACCCCGCGACTAGACGCGGTGTTGGCGGCCATCAAGAAGCTAGCCGACGGTCGCCTGTGCAGCCCGGGCCCGATGCAGTACGGCATCGTCGCCGCACTCCGAGGAGATCGCTCGCACCAGGAAGAGTTTCGGCGGGCGCTGAAGCTCCGCGCCGAGATCACGGCCAATCGCCTCAATGCGATTCCCGGCATGCGCTGCGTGATGCCTCGCGCGGCGTTCTACGCGATGCCAACTGTGGCGCTTCCTCCGGGGAAGACCGACGAAGACTACGTGCTGTCGCTCCTGCGCGAGAAGGGCACGCTGTGCGTGCACGGCTCTGGCTTTGGTGCGCCACCGGAACAGGGCTGTTTCCGCATCGTCTTCCTTGCCTCGCCTGAAGACCTGTCGGCCATCTACGACGACATCGCCGCATTTACCGCCCAGTATCTCCAGTGAGCCAGGATCCCCGCGCCCTGATCCGATACGCGCTCGTCGGAACGGCAGTCACGGTGGCCATCGTGTGGGCGTTGTACCTCGTCAGAGAAGCGCTGCTTCTTATCTACGTTGCCGCGCTCGTAGCCATTGGAATTGGTCCCCTCGTGAACGCGATCGAACGGCGCCGCGCGGTGACACCGATCGGGCGAAGGCGCATCCCGCGATGGGTCGCAATCCTCGCGATTTACCTGGTGGTGATCGGCTTCCTCATCGGGATCGGCGCCCTCGTCTTTCCGCCTCTTATCGATCAGGCCCGCGAGCTGTGGGAACGGGTGCCGGAGCTGCTCCATCGCGGGCAGCGCTTTCTGATCGATCGAGGCCTGCTGGGCCGCGAGCTGAGTATCCGCGAGGCGGTGGAGCAAAGCCCCGTGGGCGGCTCGGACGCGATCGGGACCGTCGTGGGCGCAGTGTGGGGCGTCGTCGGCGGCCTGTTCGGCTTCATGACGATCCTGATCCTCGCGTTCTACATGCTCGTGGACGCCGACAACATCGTCACCACCTTCGTGAGGCTCTTTCCCAAGGACCAGCGCAAACGGGTTGATGACGCCTGCCGCCGGGTCTCGACAAAAATCAGCGCCTGGCTCGCCGGGCAGTTGCTGCTAGCGGCCATCATTGGCGGCACGGCGGCGTTGGGCCTCTTTCTGATGGGCGTGCCGTACTTCTACGTGCTCGCGCTGATTGCAGGCATTGGCGAGATCATTCCGATCATCGGGCCCATCCTGGCGGCGATTCCGGCGATCGCCGTGGCGCTCAGCGTGTCGCCTACGCTGGCGATTGGCGTGGGCGTGTTCTTTTTCGTCCAGCAGCAGTTGGAAAACCACGTGCTGGTTCCGAAGATCATGGAGCGGCAGGTCGGCGTGAGTGCGGTCGTGGTGATCGTGTCCCTGCTGCTCGGCGGCTCGCTGCTCGGCGTGATAGGTGCGATCCTCGCGGTGCCGACGGCCGCCCTGCTCCAGGTGCTGTTCGAAGAGATCGTGCCGGACGCCGCAGCGCAGTGACGCGGGTGCCGCCCCACGGCCGCTTGTGGCACGCGGTCGCGGCTGCCGCGGCTTATGTCGTCCTCACGATTGCGATGACGTGGCCAGTGGCCCGCGGCATGACGCGGGACGTCCCGGCCGATCTCGGCGACTCGCTCCTCAATATGTGGATTCTCGCGTGGGACAGCACCCAGCTCCGCGCGATGCTCGGCGGCGATCTCGGCCGCGCCGCCACCTTCTTTCACGCGAACATCTTCTATCCGGAGCCGTTCACGCTCGCGTATTCGGAGCATCTGGTCGGCCAGGCGCTGCAGATCCTGCCACTGTACAGCCTGACCGGGAATCCAATTCTCTGCTACAACGTGCTCTTCCTCTCGGCCTTCGTGCTGAGTGGACTCGGTACCTATTTGTTCGTGCGCGATCTGACCGGACATGCGGGCGCGGCGTTCGTTGCCGGCCTGCTGTTCGCCTTTGCGCCGTACCGCTTCGCGCAGATCTCACACCTCCAGGTGATCTCATCGCAGTGGATGCCGTTTGTGCTGTTCGGCCTCCGACGCTACTTCGATACCCGGCGCCGCCGGGCGCTTGCCGGCGGCACGGCCGCGCTCGTCGCGCAGAGCCTCTCGTGCGGCTACTACCTCCTGTATTTCTCGCCGTTCGTGATCGTGTACGCGCTCTGGGAGATCGGGTCCAGGAGACTGTGGCGGGACGCGCGGATCTGGCGCCACCTCTCTGCGGCGGCGGTCATTGCCGTCCTGGTCATGGCGCCCTTTTTTCTCCCGTACCTGCAGGTTCGGGAACGGCTCGGCGTTGGACGCCAGATGGCCGAAATCGCCAGGTACTCGGCCGACGTTTTTTCCTACTGGACCGCATCGCCCAACAGCCGGATGTGGGGAAGCGTGGCGCGCCCCCATCCGAAGCCCGAAGGCGACCTGTTTCCCGGGCTGACGAGTCTGGGCTTGGCGGTCGCCGCCATTGCCGCGTGGGGCGTGCGCGCATGGCGTACCGGCCGCAAGGCGGGTCATGGAGCCGCCGGCGAAAGACCGTGGCTCATGCGCACGTTGCTCGCCGTGGCGCTGCTCCATCTCGCGCTTGCCGCAGGCGTCGTGTTCCAGCGCCGCCTCGGCCTTGATGTCGGTCCCATCTCCATGTCGGCGCGCAACGTGACGCGCCTGCTCGTCATTGCGATGGCGGCGACGGCTGCGGCCGCCTGGATCTCGCAGCGGGTTCGGTCGGCGCTGCGCCAGGCGCTCGGCGAGCCGGAGGCGTGCATGCTCGTAATCGTGGCAAGCGCCTGGTGGTTGTCGCTCGGGCCGGAGCCGACGGTGCTTGGGAGTCCGCTGAACCTGTTCGCGCCCTACGCGCTGCTGTTCGACTACGTCCCCGGATTCGACGGTATCCGCGTGCCGGCACGGCTCGCGATGGTGGTCTCGCTGGGTCTCTCGGTGCTCGCGGGCCTCGCCCTTTGCCGCGTCCGGCGCTCGACAGCGGCAGTGATGTTGGTGGTAAGCGCCGCCTTTCTGGCCGAGGCCAGCGTCACACCAACCGTGAACGGGATGACGCCGCTTCAGGATGTCGTCACCCCGGAGGCCCGCGTGTATCCACCGCGCCTCGCGCCGCCTCTGTATCAGGAGGTGCGGAGGTTGCCTGAAGGCGCGGTGTTGATCGAGCTCCCACTCGGACACCCTGACTATGACGTGCGCGCCACGTACTACTCGACCGTCCATTGGCGCCGCGTGGTCAACGGCTACAGCGGATTTTTTCCGCCGGATTACGCCCGGCTGAAGGCGCTTCTGAGGGACGTGACGCGCGACGAGGCGGCGGAAGCGCTGCGAGAGACCGGCGCAACGCATGCGGTCGTCCACGAAGGCGCCTATCTCGGTGGCGAAGGCCCGGCCGTGTCTGCCTGGCTCCGCCGCGCCGGCGCGGTCGAACGATTCCGCCACGGAACGGACGCGCTGTTCGACCTTCCTGCCGACAAGCAGCCCTGAAAGGCTGCTCCACCTCTTGGATTCACGAGGTGGCGCCGCCCGCAAGCAAAGGCTGCTTCCCCTTGACTCAACGCGGTGGCGCAGCGCTTTAGCGCTGCGAACGGCACGCGGCTTGATTACTTCGTGGCTGGAGAGCCATGGAGGCCACTGCGTACGCGAATTCGGCACCGTACTTCGGCGCGTACGTACCCAGACTTTGCCCAGGCGCAGGTGATCGCGCGAGCGTCGGTCGATATGCGCTGCTGCTGGCGTTCCTCGCCACGCAGTGCCTGGATGGTGTGTTCACCTATATCGGAATCGGCCTCTACGGTCCCTCAGTTGAAGCGAATCCCCTCATTGCTGCGCTGGTGCGCGAGGTGGGACAGCTGCCGGGACTCGCGATTGCGAAATCGTGCGCCGCAATTCTTGGCGTGAGCCTTTACGCGCTGCAGGTCTACGGCGCCGTCGCGTTGCTCACCGCCTTTTACCTTGTTGCCGCAATCTTGCCCTGGACGATCATCCTGCTCTGGTAGGTTTGAGCCGGCTAAAGCCGGCCCCCACACACTCTCTTCCTCCTACCTCCTACCTGCTGTCACCTGTCACCTGGCTCCTCGATATACTGCACGCATGCGGACGGACCCGCTGCGATATCTGGCGGATGAATTGGCATCGCTCCGCGAAGAGGGTCTGTACCGGCAGCTTCGCATCCTCGACGGTGAGCAGAAGGCGCATACCGACTTCGACCATCGCTCCGTCGTCAACCTCTCCTCCAACAATTATCTCGGGCTGACTACGCATCCGCGCCTGCGCGAGCGGGCGGTGGCGGCGATCGAGATGTACGGCGTCGGCTCTGGATCGGTACGGACCATCGCCGGCACCATGGCGATCCATGTGGAGCTCGAACGGCGCCTTGCCGCGTTCAAGCAGACGGAAGCCGCCGTGGTTTTTCAGAGCGGTTTCACCGCCAACGCGGGCACGGTCTCGTCAATCCTGGCGGGCGGGGACGCCATCGTGTCCGACGAGCTCAACCATGCGAGCATCATTGATGGCGCGCGGCTCAGTCGCGCCGAGATTCACGTGTTTCCTCATAAGGATGTCGCAGCGGCGCGCCGTATTCTAGAGAGCATCCCACGTGGCCACCGCACGCTGCTGATCACCGACGGCGTGTTCAGCATGGACGGCGACCTTGGTGCGCTGCCTGAGTTGTGCGACCTGGCCGACGAGTTTGGTTGCATCATGATGGTCGACGATGCTCACGCGAGCGGCGTCTTCGGCCGGAACGGCCGGGGAACGGTCGATCACTTCGACCTGCACGGACGGGTCGACGTGCAGGTGGGCACACTGTCGAAAGCGATCGGCGCACTGGGCGGCTACGTCGCGGGTAGCCGCGCGCTGATCGAGTTCTTGTCCCACCGCGCCCGCCCGTTCCTCTTCTCAACCTCTCACCCGCCCTCGGTTGCGGCTACGTGCCTGACTGCCATAGACGTGCTCGAACAGCAGCCCGAGCTGATCGATCAACTCTGGGAAAACACCCGGTTCTTCAAGGCGGGCCTTCAGGCGCTCGGCTTCGACACGGGAAACAGCGAAAGCCCGATTACTCCGGTGATGGTCGGCGACGGTGCCGTGGCCATGCGACTGTCGGACCGATTGTTCGAACGAGGCGTGTTCGCGCAGGGAATTGCATTTCCTACCGTGGCGAAAGGGAAAGCGCGCGTCCGGACGATCGTCACGGCCACACATACGCACGCCGACCTTCAGTTCGCGCTCGATGCCTTCGCCGCCGTCGGCGCGGAGATGGGCATTGTCTAGGCTCCTAGCTCTCGGCTTTGGGCTCTGGGCTCTAGTGTTCGCCTCGCCGGCGTTTGCCCAGGAGGAGGACCCTGACGGTGTCCCGGCCCTTCTGACCCGACTGGAGGGCGTCCTGCTTTCCTCCGACCCATCGCGTTTTGCCACCCTTCTGTCGCCGAACGCACCGGCAGGTCTCGACGAATCGTTCGGAGCCGACCTCTTTTTCGAGGGAGCCACGCGCGTCATTATCAGGGAGCGCGAGCGTTCGGTATTGTCCGGTGCGCTTCCGGGCGACGGGTTTCGACTTCTTGTCGAAGTGTTTGTCGAGGCTTCGACGCTGGGGCGAATCCAGACCGCGAGACTCGACGTTCGACGGCCCCGCAACGACATCTCGCCCGAGGCATGGCGAATCGTCGGCGGGAAGATGCTGACGCAGGTGAGAGACCTGCATCGCCTCGCCGTCGACGTGTCACGGCAGTTCGCGGCGCGCCAATTCACGCTGCATTCGGAGGATCTCAGCCTCACCCTCGTGGACGGTTCGATGTTCATGGTCCGGAGCCGGGCAGGGGTCTCCGGCGTGGTAATGATCGGCCGCGGCCTGATGGAATTCGCCCCCGCACCTCGCTCGGAGCGAGAGCAACTGCGGCTCTTCGGCGGAAGCGAATCGCTGCGGGCGGAATTCGAGACCGCCTTCGTGCGGCTGAACCCGGCCAGCTTCAACCCGGACGCTCCGGGCTCCGGGCTGACACCGCTTGACGTGGATCCCCGACAGCTGCGCCGTGCCATCGAAGTCTTCACGGCCGAGCTGCCAAAATCGTTCAGCATCGATCTCGGAGACCTCACGCGAGACCAGTGGCACCTCGTCCCTTCTCCCGGCGACTTCCTGGCCGAGGTTCGCACTCGCCGGCACGGGGCTCTCACATATACGCGATCGCAAACCGAGGCAGAGGATGTGACGCTCGTCGAGCGGTCTCGCGGTCGCGATCTGGCCCGCTATGCGTCCGCTGCGAAGCTCGCGACTCGCGGCGTCTTTTACAACGAAGACGATCTGACGGACTACGACGTCCTCGATTACGACATCACGGCGACAGTGACCCCCGCCAAGAGCTACATCGACGGTCAGGCGCGACTGCTCATCGTGGTGCGCGCGGCGGCGATGATGACGATGAACATTCGCTTGGCTGAGTCACTGATCGTCACGTCAGTGGAGAGTCCGGATCTTGGGCGGCTCTCGCATTTTCGCGTGCGTGGGCGCGATAGCATCGTCCTGAGCTTGCCCCTTATGCTGCGGAAGGGGTCCGAGTTCACCCTGAACATCGTCTATGCGGGCACGATTCAGCCGCAAAGCATCATCGATCAGGAGGCCCAACAGCAGGGACCCACCCCGTCGCGTCCTGACATGTTGATCGAACCCAATTTCCTGCTCAGCAGCCGCGGGAACTGGTATCCGCAGGCACCCGTCAGCGATTACGCGACCGCTACGTTGCGAATTACCGTTCCGTCGGGCTTCGAGTGCGTGGCCAGCGGCGAGTTCGAGTCCGTCACGGCAGCAGAGGGCTCGGCCGGAGGGCGTTCCGCGCCGCGGACGTACGTATTCGGCGCGCGCGATCCCGTGCGATACCTTACCGTGCTGGTCAGCCGCTTTCGCAACCAGGGGAAACTGACCGTACCGCTCGCGGAGGAGTCCTCGGCGAAGGCAGCCTCGGCTGCGAACCGGCAACCCGAGTCCGGGGTTCGCAGCCTGACGCTCACGATGGAAACCAATCCGCGGCAGCAAGGGCATGCTCGAGGCGTGTCGGCCGCTGCCGCTGACATTATCCGTTTCTACGCCTCGCTGATGGGAGGGACGCCCTACGACGGACTGACCGTAGCGATGGTTGAGAGCGAACTCCCGGGTGGCCACAGTCCGGCCTACCTCGTGATGTTGAACAGCCCGCCTGCCGGGTTTCCCTTCTCGCCGCGAAACGACCCGGCCTCGTTCCACGACTACCCGGAGTACGTCCTGGCGCACGAGCTGGCCCATCAGTGGTGGGGTCATGCCGTCGGGTGGAAGAACTACCACGAGCAGTGGCTCAGCGAGGGCATGGCCCAGTACTTCGCGGCGCTGTATGCGGAACGGCGCCATGGAAGCGAAGCCTTCAGCGCCATGCTGCGCCAGTTTCGGCGATGGGCGATCAGCGAATCAGATCAGGGACCGATCTATCTGGGTTATCGCCTCGGGCAGATCCGTGGCGACAAGCGAGTGCTCCGCGCGGTCATGTACAACAAAGGCGCAAGCGTGCTGCACATGCTGCGGCGGATGCTCGGCGACGACGTATTCTTTGCGTCGCTGCGTCGGCTGTACAACGAACGGAAATTCGACAAGGCCGGTACCGACGATCTCATGCGGGCGTTCGAGGCCGAATCGGGGCGCTCGCTGGGCAGGTTCTTCGAGCGCTGGGTTTTTGAGTCGCTCATCCCCCGCGTGCGCTACCGGTGGACGGCGGCGGCGGGTGAGGTCGTCGTGCAATTCGAGCAGCGCGGCGACGAGGTGTTCGACATCCCCGTCACAGTCACAGTGAACTACGGGGACGGCCGATCCGTCGACGTGATGGTCCCGCTCACCGAGAAGTCGGTTGAACACCGAATACCCGCGCAGGGTGCCGTCCGCAACGTACAGATCAATCGGGATGTCGCTGCGCTGGCGGAATTTGAGCAGGAGTAATCCCACATCAACCACGAAGGCCGCGAAGCACACGAAGCAAAGCCCCTTCGTGATCGTCGTGAACTTCGTGGTTCCGATCGTTAGTGTAGATAGATGCCCGCGACGCGCGGTTCAGGGTTCCGTTTGAACGCTTCGAAGACGAGCACAAAGCGGGCACCCTGATGTTCGTAGAAGCGCGTGAGGCGATCCCCAAGCGGCGTTGATTCTACCCACTGTGCGCCGACTTCGGCTTGGCGGCCGAGATGTGCGGCGACTTGCGAGGCGGTCTCTCCCACTCGAACCGCTTTTCCCTCAGCGAGAAAGAGTACGGGGACGGACACCGCGCGCGACGGCACGCCGATCGGCGATGGTGAAGGTGTGGATTCGCGCGCGATGACCGGCATCACCGCGCCAAGAGTGCGCAGCTCGCGAACGACCACGGCGCCAGCCGTGAAGGTCAGCAGCGTCAGGGTCCCGGCGATCACCCATTCGATGGCGGATCCGAAGCGTGCGCGGGTTGCCTGCATGGAAAGCCTCCCCATTCTGGCAGGAGGAAGAAGGAAGAAGATAGGAGGAAGAGTGTCGGTGACACTCTATCTCCTTCCTTCTATCTCCTGCCTTCTGGTCTCGGGCGCCGGGTCAATCTAGGTCCAGCGCCCTCTACCCGTCAAGCACAGCCATGCCGGAAGGATCAGCTATGATCGGTTGGATATGGAAACGGTGTCGCTCACCATCGATGGGACGCCCATCACGGTTGAGAAGGGCAAGAGTGTACTGCAGGCGGCCGTCGAAGCCGGAATTTCGGTGCCCTACTACTGTTATCACCCCGGCCTCGGCGTGGACGGCTCGTGCCGCGTATGCGTGGTGAAGATCGAGAGGATGCCGAAGCTTCAGACGTCGTGTTCGACGGTGTGCGCCGAGGGCATGACGGTGTCGACTCGGGACCCGGAGGTTGTTCGGGCGCGCGCGAGCGTGCTGGAGTTCCTGCTGATCAACCACCCGCTCGACTGCCCGGTCTGCGATAAAGGCGGCGAATGCCCGCTGCAGGATTTTTCGTATACGTTCGGGCCGGCGCAGAGCCGGATGGACTTTCCGCGCCGAGTGTTCGACGGCGAGGGCGTGAAGGCGGACGTCGACTTCGGTCCGACGCTCATGCTGAATCGCAACCGGTGCATCCTCTGCACCCGCTGTGTCCGCTTCATGCGAGAGATCGATGCCGACGCCCAAATCAACATCGTCGATCGCGGCCATGGCAGCGAGATCGCGACGTTCGAAGAAGAGGGCGTTCACTCGCTGATGTCGGGCAACCTGATGGACGTCTGCCCGGTGGGGGCAATCACGACGCGCGACTACCGGTTCAAGAGCCGGCCCTGGGACAACCCGGTGGTGGTCGACACGATCTGCACGTTGTGCTCGAAGGGCTGCAACACGAGCGCGTGGATCAAGGCCAAGCCGGAGTGGGCGCGAGGCTCGAGGCTCGTGCGCATCACCCCGCGGCTGAACCCCGACGTGAACAGCTATTGGATGTGCGACATCGGTCGCTT
>ORMF012542728.1_pt1 | contig 26751 bp, 23 predicted proteins | sample 1779871 | NCBI WGS metagenome assembly ORMF01 (sample SAMEA104232316, study PRJEB22302) | groundwater metagenome | biome: forest; feature: aquifer; material: groundwater | place: USA | collected 2011-08-07 | depth 5.4 m | reverse complement strand
TCGCCGGTGGGGTTCTGATTTGTGACCGGCAACGTGCGGAAATTCCCTGGATGGTATCCCGCGATCGTGAATTCGGATTTTCTTCAGGGTATGCGGTTTTCTGGCATTCCATCCGGGAAGCCATTCGTCGAGGCTGCTCACGGTTTGATTTTGGCCCCTCCAGAATGGATTCGGGTAGCATTTTTTTTAAAAAGAAATGGGGCGCTCAGGCGATTCCGCTTACCTGGCAATATTTTCCCGTCAAGGGAGACATCCCCGACTCTAACCCAAGAAACCGCAGATTCAATTGGCCGACAGCGGCTTGGAGGCGTTTACCCCTGTGGGCGGCCAACCGTTTAGGCCCGCAAGTCGTGCGGTGGATCCCGTAACCTTGACACCCCATTGCTTTTAAGCTACTGTGACGCAATTATTTAGATCCTCCATCCCGCAACCTATTGTGACCTCAAAAATGTCAGGACTCTCTTTACAAAACCGGTTTTTAAAACGTAGTTTTGACTTGTTTGTCTCTTTAATTGGGTTGTGCCTTACTTGGTGGGTCATTCTTCTTACGTTCGTGATTGCAAGTATCGATATGGGGCGCAATGGATTCTACGTTCAGGAAAGAATTGGACGTAAAGGAAGGCCTTTTAAGATGATCAAAATTCGGACCATGCGTGAGATGCCTTCCATTACCACCACGGTCACGACTTCAAATGATGTGCGAATCACGCCCGTCGGGCGATTTTTACGCAAGACAAAATTGGATGAGCTGCCTCAACTCATCAATGTTTTATTTGGTCAGATGAGCCTTGTAGGTCCGAGGCCGGATGTTGCGGGTTTTGCCGATAAACTCAAGGGGCAGGACCGCATCATTCTGAGTGTAAGGCCTGGCATCATTGGGCCCGGCACTTTAAAGTATCTTTACGAGGAGGAGCTTCTGGCCGAGCAGTATGATCCTGAAAAATACAACCGCGAGGTCATTTTCCCGGATAAAGTCAAAAAGAACCGCGCGTATGTTGAAAATTACAGCCTGCTATCTGACTTTAAGTACTTGTACAGAACGGCCGTTCGTTTAAAATACCATAAAAAATAAGAGCAAACCTTTGCGCCCAGAATCTCTCGAAAAGCTGCCTAAAGCCCCCTCCCGGAAACACAAAATTATCCTGGATGCGGGAACTTACGGTCTGAGTGTTTATACTTTAAAAATACTCGGAGTTTTCAATAAGTTCCTGCTCTTAAAATTTCTGGGTCCCGTTCAAGTCGGTATGTGGCAGTTTTTGGCCATGCTTGTGGATTGGGGCGAATATAGCAATTTGGGTGTCTCCAACAGCGTCATGCAACACATCCCGCGCGCCATAGCCCGTCATGAAATCGATAAGGCCCGGCACATTGAGGACCTCGCATTTACATTTACTTTCATAACAGCCCTCATCTTTAGCGGGGGGGCGGTCTTATTCGCGCTTCTCAATAGGCAGACTTTAACACCGGTGCTATTTAAAGCACTCATCATGATTGCGGGTTTTATTTTTGTTCAGCAGCTTGCCAACGTGGTTTCATTCCTTTTAAAGAGTTATCAGAAATTCCAATTTTTGTCCGCCCTGAACTTCGTGACGGGCTTTTCTCTGATTGTTCTCACAGTAATTTTTGCTTCTAAATGGAAAATTCACGGCTGGATTTTTGCTTTAGTTTGCGCCAATCTTTTGTGGCTTGTTTTAAGTATCGGCAAGATACCAGCAATACGCTTTTGCCCCATTCGAAAGGAGATTTCCGGGCTCATCCTGAGTGGTCTCTCGCTGATTGGTTTGGAGGTGGTCGTTTCTTCGTTTCGCACGGTCGATCGCTTTTTTATTTCTCATATGCTCGGTTTTCACGAGATGGGGTTCTATTCCCTGGCACTCACGGCCAGCACCGGGATGCATCTATTTCCCTATGCATTGGGCATCGTTACGTTCCCGCACTATCAACAGGAATACACAAAACGCTGGAACGCAAAAGATGTGAAACCACTTGTCTCTAAGCCAATGTTGGTGCTCATTTATACGTTACCGTTTTTGATCAGTTTTGGCTGGATTCTCCTGCCGCAGTTTCTTTCAGCCTGGCTTCCCACTTTTATTCCAGGACTTGAAGCTGCTCGTTTTTTAATTCTTGGTTCCTATTTTTTATGCCTTACTCAGCCCCTAACGGCTTTTTTGGTGACCGTCCATAGAGAGCTATATTTATTCTTAGGAGCTGGACTGATCATCGGCACGCTTGCTTTGGCGGAATTTCTTTTAATTAAAAATGGAGCAGGTATTGCTGCCATCGCCATTGCCAGCTCCGGGGCTTTCTTTTGCTACTTTTCCTGGGCCTTTTATTTGTCCCTACGCTCCTTTCGTGGTTCCCAAAATTTTCGCACAATCTATTTTAAAGCGCTGATTATTTTTGGTTACGTGTCGTTGCTTTTATTCTTTCTAGATAAGTACCATCTTGATTTTGTTCCAAGTCTTCTTGTTTTATCGATAGTTCTGGCTCCGCTTCTGTTTGCAATGGAGAGAGAAACCCGGATATTTTCAGCGATTGGGGAATTATGGGCAAAGAGAAATATAAAAAAGTAAGAGTCCTGTTTATGGGACGAAAGCCGACAGCGTGTAAAGCCATGCGATTCCTTATCGAAAAGGGGGCAGACGTGGTAGGTGTTGTCGCTCCGGATCCTTCCGAGGAAGTCCAAGGCCCGCCGTATTTAGCCGTTGAGGCTAAAAAAGCGAAGATTCCTGTTGTGAGTGATGAATGGATCTATGACGCGCTGCTTCATAAAAAGAAAATACCGTTTTCCCTTCAAAATATCGATTGGATCATTTCTTTTTTGTTTTGGAAAAAGATCAGAAAGCCGCTTATCCAGTTACCGCGGCAAGGGTGTTTAAATTTCCATCCCGCTCCTTTACCCGAGTTCCGAGGGCTCGGAGGGTACAATTTTGCTATTTATGAAAAACTCAAATTTTGGGGTGCTGCCGCTCATTACGTCAATGAAAACTTTGATGAAGGCGATATGGTGAAGTCTAAAAAATTTCCAATCGACCTCAAAATAGAAACCGCCTATTCCCTAGAACAAAAAACTCAGAAGATCTTGTTAGATTTATTTTGTGAGGTTGCCTCTCTTATACTTAAAGGTAAACCGCTCCCGAGAATGCCGCAGGGTCTCGGCCGCTACATTAATCGCAAAACCATGGAAGCGTTGCGGGTGATTACCGAAAAGGACTCCCTGGAAGAGATAGACCGGAAGGTGAGGGCTTATTGGTTTCCGCCCTACCATGGAGCTACCATTGAAATAAAGGGGAAGGTGTTTACGGTTATTGACGAGAATATTTTGAAGCAGATCGCAGAAAAATATCATTGCGTTAAAGATTCCAACAAACCCGCCAAAACTCCCACCTTTTGAGAAGCTTCAAACTGCCAGATGTACGCTTCATTCGGCAGCGCAGCGTGGTTTTGCTCCCAATTCCGGTAAAGTTTTTTAATGGCACCCACGATGGCTTCTTCATCATCCGGGGAAACGATGGTGGCAAGCCCTGAAGGTCTTAGGTATTCGGCCGACGTGCTTTCTGCGGGAATTAAAGCAAGGATCGGCTTTCCAACCCCCATATAATCGAACAACTTCACATTGAGAATCTGTCCTTTTAATTCCTCTTCCACAATGGCTAAAAGGACGTCGGATTCGCACATTTGCCTTATGGCCTCTTCATGCGAACAAAAATCCTGAAGTTCCACACGGCCGCGAAGTAAGGAATTTTCATCCAGCGATATTTTTAAACCGCTAATCAATCTCAACTTCAAATGTTTGCGAGTTTCAGGTTCTTCGCGAAGCGCGCGTTCGACAGAACGTAAAATCGGGTCCGGGCTTCTCCCTTTAAAAAAAGAACCTGCATAGCAAAGAGTAAAACGGTCCCTCTTCGGGCTTGAGCACTTGCATTTCTCGATTAACTCGCGGTCAAAACAATGGGGAAGGACGACAAATTTGTTTCTATGGATCTCAGGATAATCCCTTCTAAAACCTTCCAAAATAGGCTCATTGACCGCTATGACTTTGTCTGCAAAGTGAATTACACAACGTTCCATTTTTTGGTGCATCCATTTATGAAATCTTGTCGGGAAGATAAAATTCCTATTACGCGTCCAGGGATCTCTGAAATCAGCAATCCAGGGTTTGCGGGTGATCCACTTTAACGCGAGGGCGACCAAATGATTGGATGGGGGACCGAAGGTTGAATAGACCGCTTCACATTGATAACGTTTGATGACTCGAAGCCCTTCCATTATGGCGAAAGGGAGCCAAAGAATTTGCCGGTCAGGCACAAGAGTAAAACTTATTATCCATCGCATGATTCTTTGCGTCTGGGTTTCCCTTGACTGTTGCGTGACGCCCCGGCTTCCCCGGAAAGGATCCAAGGAAAAAGTCCGGTGCAAAGTCGCGGCTTCCGAGAGTCCAATTTCCTCTCTTAGTTGATGATCTTTATTCGAATCATGGGCAGGCTGTTGAACGGTGAGGATGTGCGGGATCCAATCGTGCCTTGCGAGGTATTTGGCAAATGTTTTGCTGCGTACCGAGCCACCCGCCTGAAGGGGTGGAAATACGTAGCTGATAAAACAAAGATGATGGGCCAACGGCTAAGCTTTTACGGACAGAATCGCCGAGTGTTTTTCTTTGATAAGCCGGCAGGCAATATAGATCAGGCTGATAAACAACCAGAAAGTTCTCTCGCGAAGATGGCGGTTATAAAGGCAACTTGGCAGCATGCTGACGTATCCCAACAGAAGAATGACGGTGAAATCGCGCCAAGGCGATTTCCAAGCGATCCGGACTGCCTGAATGAGGAGGAAGATAAAATAGGCCAAAAAAAGAAAGTAGACGGAGATCCCAATCAATCCGGTCTCCGCCAAAAATTGCAGGGGAGTACTATGGATTTCATAACCGCGGATAAAGGGGTGATACTTTGAGTAAATGAAGCGGCCGAAGCCGATCCCTTCCAGGGGGTGATCTTTTAAAATGGTGAGGGAGGAGGCCAACTGTTCATTTAAAAAACCCGAGCCCTTGAAAAATTTTGAGATATCGACAGCATTCCGGCTTATTACTTTTGTATAAATTTCAGGGTTGATTTTGGAGCTAATCATAAAAAAAACAACCCCCAAAATAATCACGCCCAGGAAGCCGAACATCCTTCTCCTGGAACGAAAGCTTAAATAGAGCAAAACCAGCAAAAAACCAAAGCACATGGTAATCAGAGATGTGACCCGCGTTGTTAAAAAGGCGCAGACAAGAAGCGATGCAACCATGGCCCAGAGCCCCGCCTTCGTTTTTCGAGAGAGTTTGGGGAAGAAGGAGAAGGCGAGTAAAACATAAGAAGTCGTCATGGCGAAGTTGGCGAGCTGGCCGGGATTACGAAACGATCCCTGGATCCTAAAGCTGTAGGGCGAGAGAAACGCGTGCGGATAGGATGAAAAAGAGAGAAGATCTTCAATGCCAAAAATACCCGATGCGTTATATTTAGAGACGCCCTGGTAGGGAAAGAAGAGATCCGACATGTCCACTGTTGCAAAGACAAGGGCAATGAACGCGGAAACTGCCCAGGCAATTCCGAAATTGCGAAGATCGTCTTCTTTTCTCAGGTAACCCACAGTGATATAAAAGATCCCAAGGGTAAAAAGGAAGGACTCTGGCTGTCCCTCTCCGAAAAGAACTTCCCGTCTTCCCGGTAACGCGGTCAGCGAAAAAGTAATGCTTAGTAGAAGCAAACCGAAGATGAGGCTCGGACCCATGGGGATTTGCCAGGATAGGTCCCGTTGGATCGCGATCTGCAGCAAAGTGGCCAAAAAGAGAATACAAAAAAGAACGTCGGGAAGCGCAACGCGGCTTGATATTTCGCCCCTGAAGAAAGCAAAATTCACCAGGCAGATCGAAACGATGGTGACATAAAGAAGTTTCTTGGGGCGGTGAAACCCAAAGATTGCAACGGCTCCGAAGATGCCTCCGAGGCAGGCTAGGATCGTCAAAATTGAAAGACTCATGCGTTTATTTTTTCTCTCCCTGCAGCCGACAGGATTGCGACAACGGAAGTCCCGAGCAGGCTGAGAAGGATACCGAGGGCCAGGGATATTGCAACAAGTTGAAGGAAAAGATCTTTCCGGTTCAGAACGGTTACGATTTCAGGCTCCGAAGCCAAGGCCACCATCTCGGACTGATGACTCTTGATTTCGTTTTTAAGAGTCGCGAGCTGATTGGAGGCATCTGCGGTGATTGATAGGTAAGTCAATAATTGATCTCGGAGAACCGCATAAATATGTCTTGGATCCTGGGGATCACGCGGAATGTCGGTATCGACATCCATTTTTTTCTTAAGTGTTGCGTATCTTTGCTTGATGAAAATTGCAAAGCTTTCGGAAGAAGGAAATGTCCGTTCCATTTTATCTATCTCGGGCGCCTTTTCTGAAAATTTCGCCATCGCCTCTTCCAGGACTGCCTCGTAATGGGCCACCTTCGCATGGAGCTCTTGAAGACGCTCCCTATGGAGTTGGTTTAATTTTTCTGTTTCATCAAAACATAATTTTGTCCAAACGCTTAGGATTTCCCGGCCGAGCGCATCATTGGAAGTTAGGACATATAAGGCAATCAGGAAACGCTCGGAAGGTTGATTGTTCCTGCCAATAAACCCTCCCATGGTTCGAATTTTAACGTCAATCATTTGTTCAAGCTTTTCTACCGATAATTTTGAAGTTTTTACGTTAAGGACTAACTCCCGGCGAAGAAAAGGGTCGTCCAGATAGTGCTGTCTTAACTTTAAAATATAAGTGGGAGTGAACTGGCCTTCACGATTGTAAACCTGAGCCATGATATTTTGTTGGAGGTGTATTTGGCCTAACGAAGGGGCAATCTTAAGGACTCCGATCGAAACACCCAGAAGAAAAAAAAGGAGGGCGATGATACGTCTCTGTTTGAAAAAAAGGAAAAGATCTTTAAGGGAGAGTTCTTGTTGGAGGCGCATAAGGAATGGGGAGAATTATAACATGGCAAAAGGGGAAGTCTACAGACGCTTTACAAACCTCTTTTTTTGAAAGAAGCGAACCATTCCCGGAAAAGAGAAATTTCTGCTTTCAAAGAAAATAACTGTTTGTAGTCCAGATATTCCCAAATTCTAAGGAAAAATAATTGAAGGCATGTTGTCACTAACGTACTTCCCAAAAGAGACATCGCGGCGCCATAAGCTTGATAGATCGGGATAAGTTTCAAATTGAGAATAACCGAGGTGATAATGCCAATCGTATTCGTAACAAGAACAACGGAACTTTTCTTTTCCAGAAGAAGGCTTAAGCCGGGTGTTAGGGCCGCCGTTCTCATGAGGGAAGCAGCACCGATCAGCAGGAAGAGGGGCATGCTTGCCTTGTAATTGTCCGGCAAAACATGGGGGACTTTAAAGATGACGAGTGCCCCCACCGCAATTCCCAGGATTTGAAGGACGATCCGGCTCTTTAATAAAGACGTCATGAGACGATTTCTGCGGCTGATTTTTTTTTCGTCATGAGCCTGATAAATATAGGGGTGAAGCGTGATTTGGTTGGCCCTCTCGGCAACGTCAAAGATCGTGTTGAATAAATGATAGATAGCCACTTCCGAAAGAGAAGAATAGGCCCCCAGTAAATAGCGGTCGTAGTATTGCAGAATTTTCTTTCCGGCGTCGGAACCGAAGAGGGGAAAACCAAAACGGAAGCTTTTAATTAAAAACTCTTTTTCAGTTATTCCAAAAATAAAAAAACGGTGTCTGGCAAAAAAATAAATGTAAGTGACGGCATAACTTAAAACCCAGGTCCAGAGGATAGTCTGTAACTGCAGAGGGATAAAAAAGTAAAGGATAAGAAGCGACGAGAACCAGACCGACATTTGAAGCAGCGTTATTTTGTTGAATTCCTCGATAGATTTCGAGTAATTGAGATAAATTTGAATCAGCGGAAAATATCCCCCAAGGATCAAAAGAAAAACGATGGATAGGCCGAATCCCTCGGTAAGCATAAAATCTTCAAATTGAAAGAAAGTTTTTGTCTTCCAAAGCAGAACCCCCATTCCCAGGAGGAGTAGTGACCATAGACCGTGGATGGAGGCGGCATTTTTAAGCATTTTTTTCTGCGCGTTTTCCATAAGAATGGGCAGTTCTCTTCTTAAATAATCACCCCAGCCGAGGTCCACGATCGAAATCCAAATTCCCAAAGTGGACACAATGATGGCGTAAAAACCGTATTCCTTCTGGCTTAATTGGTGGATCAGGAAAAAAGTGAGGGGGACTTTGATGGCGAGCATGAGAAAACGAGAAACGAGAGAAAAAATGAATTGCCCGAAGACCTTTTTCTTGAGACTCATAAGACTGGGATTATAACACCTCTCTCTGTTAGGGAACCAGCTATAGATTGGCCCTTCTTGACGGGTTTCTGGATTGCGGATATGATTCCCTAACCTATGCTTTTTAATTCCATTGAATTCATTTTTTTCTTCCTTCCTGCCGCTTATTTCATCTTTTTAAAGTTGTCCCGGCGAAACCACGTTTCGAAACCGGCGCTGATTTGGCTTCTTGGGGCATCCCTCTTCTTTTATTCCTGGTGGAATCCCAAATACCTCATATTGATTGTTGCCTCCATGTTATTTAATTATTTCGCCGCGCGGATCTTGACCCGTCTTCACCACGCAAATCGGTTATCTTTGAAACGATTTATTCTTTTCGCCGTCATTACGGCTAACCTGCTTCTGCTCGGTTACTACAAGTATGCTTTTTTCCTTATCGGCAACGTTAACGTGCTGTTTGGCACCTCTTACTTCTTTGAGTCGCTCGTGCTGCCTCTGGGCATTTCGTTTTTCACCTTTCAGCAAATTGCCTATCTCGTGGACGTTTACCGGCTCGAAGTAGAGGACCCGGGTTTTTTAAATTACTGTCTTGTCGTTACTTTTTTCCCGCATCTCATTGCCGGCCCGATCGTTCACTATCGCGACCTTATTCCTCAATTTGCGCGGCCCCGGCTTCTTGTCAGGAATCGGGACATCGCCATAGGACTCACGATTTTTGTTATTGGGTTATTCAAAAAAGTGGTTTTGGCGGATACCGTTTCTATCTATGCGAGGGCTGCTTTTGATTCTGCGGCTCTGGGGCAAACGCTACCGTTTTTCAAGGCCTGGGGGGGTCTTCTGGCTTACTCGCTTCAAATCTATTTTGATTTCTCCGGCTATTCCGATATGGCTGTCGGATTGGGGCGTTTGTTTGGAATAAAGTTGCCGGTTAATTTCAATTCTCCCTATAAGGCGACGGGCATCATTGATTTTTGGCGGCGCTGGCACATCACTCTGTCTGACTTTTTACTGCGCTATGTCTATATTCCTCTTGGTGGAAATCGAAAAGGCGTAGGCCGCCAATATTTAAATTTGATGGTCACGATGCTCCTCGGCGGTCTCTGGCATGGCGCGGGCTGGACCTATGTTGTTTGGGGCGGTCTGCATGGCGTTTATCTTACAATCAATCATCTCTGGCGCCTCTTACGGGAAAGATGGTTCAATTTTCCTTCCAGTCCATGGAGCTCAATTTTGGCCAGAACGGTAACACTAAGCGCGGTTATTGTCGCCTGGGTTTTCTTTCGCGCCAAAGATATAAATTCCGCAGTTTATTACTTCGGAGGTCTTGCGGGGATAAACGGTTTTGATTGGCCGAAGACGAATTCGGTAGACTTTCAAACTTTGATTCAATGGGGCTGGATCCTCATTCTTTTTGGAATTACCTGTTTCTTCCCGAACACGCAGCAGTGGCTAGCCCGTTTTAAACCTGCCCTTAACGGTCCAGAAGAAAGCCTGGGAACGCTTCAGGTCCCGCGCTTTCTTTCAGCCTGGTATCCGACCACCTTTCACGCCATTTTCCTGGGCATGATGGCAGCCCTATGTTATCTCTTCTTATTCGTAGAGAAAAACAGTGAATTTATCTACTTTCAGTTTTAAGCGCTGGATCCGCGTGTTTTTTCTCACGTGGGTCGGAATCTCCGCCATTTTTCTTTTAAGCAGCGAGTTTCTAATTCGGATAAAGGTGGAACCCGAAGATACCTTTGAAAAACACCGCCGTTTATTTTTCGCCTCCGATAAATCCAATGTTGTCTTTGGAGATTCTCATGGAGCACAGGGGTTTATGGGCGCCGAGGATTTTGTCAATTTGTCATATGCTTCCGAATCCATTGAAATCATGAAGGCCAAAGTAAGGCTTTATTTTGCCCGTCATACGCCCCGCCGAGTGGTGTTTCAGGCCGACCCCCACCTATTTTCCGATTATCGCATTAAAGAGAACGTTAGAGATTACATCCGTCTTTTTGAGCGCCCCGATGGACCCCTTCTGCAGGTCTTAACGCCACGGCATCGAAGGTATCTATTTCATTATTGGGCAGCCTTCATCCTTGGGAGTGATTTTAAAAGTAATTTCCGTTTTAACGCGGACGGTTCTCAGGTCTTGTTAACGGAAGAGGCGGGAAGGGGCCGGTCGATCTTGAGCGGTTTTGATCTTGAGAGCCGTGTTCGGTTGCAAATGCCGCGAGAGAATTTTAAAAAATCCGAGAGTTTTAAACAGTACCGGGACATTTTAAACTATTTGAAGGAACGGCAGGCCGAGGTTTGTCTGGTGACCTTTCCCGTCTCTCCCGCTTATGCCGGGGAAGCCAAACGATTTCCAGAATTCGAAGAGGCGCGGTTTTCTTTTCAAGACATGGCGTCCACTTACGGGTTTTCTTATGCCAGTTACTGGGATTCGCTTGAGGACTCGGCGCGGTTTACCAACGAAGATCATCTGAATGAGGAGGGGGCGAAAGAATTGACTCAAAAAATCGTGAAAGATTGTTTTGGTAAAGTTCGTAAGGAGCAGTCATGATCATTCCTCAATTCAAGTACTTCATCGCGCACTTTTGGGGTTATTTTTGGAAAATCCCTCCGTTTTCTTTTTTGTACAGGACCTACTATTCTCTAAGGCTAAGCTGGCCGGTTTGGTTTTACGTTTTAAACAGGAATGCGCGCGAGTGTTACCGCAAAAATCTCCCGAAGCTTGATGACTTGCAAGAACGCGTTGCTGGCGAACTTGCGAGAACCGGAATCAGCGTTCTTCATTTTGATGATTTATTTCCGGGGATGAGTTTCTCGATATTTCAGGAGAATCTGCAGCGCACCATGCGCGAACCTGAAAATCAAAAGCGTATCGAAGAGCAAAAAAAAGGCGGGGTCGCGGCCACTAAAAAGTATTATTTGGTCGAATTGTGGCAAAAACCCTTTTATTTTGATCCGGACAACCCATTCATGCGTTTGGCAACGAACGAACGGATCCTGGGGGTCATAGGGCGATATTTGAACATGGCCTGCTGTTTGAGCTATATGAACCTCTGGTATACGGTCCCCATGGAAAAGACCGCCAATTACAGCCAGCGCTGGCACCGCGACCCCGATGACCGAAGACTGGTGAAGATGTTCCTTTATTTAACGGATGTTCACGAGGGCGCAGGGCCTTTTCATTATGTTCCTGGTTCTCATGACCCGGGACCTTACCGCCGTGTGATTTCCTCCAAGCCGCCTTACAGCACCTATCCGAAAGAAGGGGAGGTGGAAAAACTCTTTTCCAAAGACAAAATACGTACATGCACGGGACGGGCTGGCACGATTATTTTTTGCGATACGAAAGGGCTTCATAAGGGAGGGCATGCCACAAAAGACCCGCGCATCCTCTTCAACGCAGTCTATTTGACGGAGGGGGCCATCCCCGCTGAAAAAAAGAAATTAAATTATTATTTGAACGGATTCAAAGCGCGGGCTGGTTCTTTGGGCGAACACGCCTTAAAGTGGGCTGGAAAAAAATCCTAAGGTCGTTTTCTTTTAAGGAGTGTTTCTGCGAGGACAATGTCTTGCAGAGAATCGATATTGACGGAGCGAACTGCAGGCATCAGGTAAGGCATGGTTTTCTTTCCCCACAACGAGTTTTTCCTCATCAAGACATCCCGCCGGACAACGTAAACTGCTCCGTTTAAAAAAAAGACAGGTGGCAGGTCCTGACGCCGAACTCCCTCACGCCACCACTTCGGTAAGAGCGGTTGCAAGAGCCCATTCTCAATTTGCATCATCTTGCCGGGATGGGGGTCTTCCACACGACAGACACTGATTACGGAATCCGCCTTGGAGCTGGACAACAAACGCACACATCCGTCAATGTCCTTAGCTGTCCGTAAAGGGGAGGTTGGCTGGAGCAGAACAACAAAGCGATAGGGTTTCCCATGCTTTTTTTCCATAAACTGCACGGCATGCCGCAAAACGCTTAAGGAGCTTGCGCGGTCCGTCGCGAGGCTCTTGGGGCGGGCAAAAGGGGCTTGGCCCCCGTATTTTTTGCAGAGGCGGATAATCTTCGGGTCATCGCTGGACACGATGCAATCGGTCAAGCGCCGGCTCGCTTTGGCAGCTTTCAGCGTATGGATGATTAAGGGCAGGCCTGCCAGAGGGCGAATATTCTTTTTAGGGATTCCTTTGGAGCCGCCGCGGGCGGGAATGACGCCAAGAGTTCTTATCATTTAAGCCACTTTCTCTTCTTCCCAGTTATAAATGACTTTTCCGCCGACATGGCTTGCAAATCGGCCCCGGTAATAATTCCGGTTCAAGAGCTCTTCATCGCTTAATCCGGGATTTTCCGTTCCGAGCATGCTCTCATATTCGGCCTTCGGAATTTCTTCGCGAATTTTTTTATCAAGCTCCTTGGCAGATAACCGACCGGCCGCAGACAGCGCAGCAAGCTGGGAAGGGTTGATCGAAACAGGGCCGTCCTTGGTCTCTTCGGGTTTTAAAAGGGTGAAATGGCGCTCAATCAAGATAGCCCCTGCGGCCATGGCCGCAAGAGAAGCCTTTAAGCCGTTTTTTTGAGGGGAGCTATGGTCGCTGAATCCCACGCGGGGTGTGAATTGCCTTAAAAAGTTCATCCTTCGGAAATTTAATTTATCGAGCGGGGTGGGGTAGCGGGTCACGCAGTGAAGAAAGGTAAAATTTTTGCCTTTCAGGATTTCCGCTGTTTTGCGGATTTCCTCATCGTAGGTCCCGCCCGTTGAAATGATAAGCGACCCAAAGTGATGTGATAATTCGCGGATAAAGGAATAACTCGCGCAGTCGATGCTCGCAATCTTGATGGTGTCGAGCCCCAGGGATTTTACAAAAGGGATACGGGCGCGGGAAAAAACAGTGGTGAGCGGGCGGATTTTTGCCTTTTGACAGGTCTCGAGAAAAATCCCGTGTGCTTCTTCGGAGAGTTCCAGGGGTTTTAAACGGTTTTTTTCATCGGCGAAGGGGCGTTTGATTATTTTTTGGACCCCGTTTTCACTTTTCCCTTCTTCGAATTCGGAACGGTAGGTAAGGTCTTCGGCAAAGATCGTCTGGATTTTTGCATACGAGGCGCCGTTCTCTTTGGCGGCCCAGACCATTTCTTTAAGAAGTTCGATGCTGCCTTTGTGATTTTGGCAAAATTCGGCAATGATTTCAGTCATGATTGCGGATTAATAGGCGAGACGCTTCTCACTGACAAGCTCAACGCCGGCTAATATTTTGACGATTTTTTTACCGGCATCTCCCCGACCGTAAAGATAATTGCGGGCATAAGGGCCATGGGTGAGTTGTTTTTGGACGGCCCTTTTGATTTCTTTTGTATCATTCTTGACGGTCATCACATTGCGCCCCATCTCACGGCCCCCCTGCCGGTCTCCGATGTTGACGGCCGGGATCCCGAGGAAAGACCCTTCGCGGATGGCCATGCTGGAGTTTCCCACGATACAAGCGGCGTTCATGGCCAGGGAAAGAAACTCTTCCGGGGGCAGATTACGGATAAAGTGGACGTTCGGGATTTTATCGCGTTCACGGTAGAGCCGGATTCCTTTCGAGATCCGGTCTGAGCCGGCGTCCACGTTAGGCCAAAACCAGAACGTCGGCATGCGGATTTCGGAAATAGCATCCAGCGTTTTAGCGATTTGCTCGAGTCCGGATTGTTCCTGGGTGGTGACCGGATGCTGCAGAACAATCAGGTATTCGCCTTTTTTGGGCGTAAAGAGGGCACCAACACCTTTACCCATAATGGCCTTGAGGGGTCCCGTACCGTTTTTAGAAATTTCTATGGCAAGGTCGATCGAAGGGCAGCCGGTCAAGAAAACATTTTTTGGATCTTCTCCCAACCGGAGGATGCGTTTTTTGGCCAGCGCAGTGGAGGCGAAATGATAATTGGATAGCTTGGTCACGGAATGCCTGACCTTTTCATCGATGGAGCCCGTGATTTCTCCTCCCTGGACATGGGCCACGGGAATATTCATATACGAGGCCGCAATGGCCGTTGCGATGGTTTCATAACGGTCCGCTACACTCAAAACAACGTCCGGTTTCAAATTGGAGAAAGCGGTGGATAATTCCAGAATACTTAACCCCGTGGTTTTGGACATCGTGACCAAATTTTCGCCTTCCAAAACGGAGTAAATTCTTTCCGCAACTTTAAAACCGTCCTTGAGAATGACGTCTACGACGGAGCCGAATTTCTCCAGAAGGGCGGAGGCCCCCACAATCAGCTGCAGTTCCAGCGCGGGATGTTTTTGGATAGCTCTTAAGACTGTCTTGATGCGGGCGTAGCTTGCCCGGTTTGTCACCACAACGCCGATCTTTCTTTTGCCTTTTCTTTTCTTCATGAGACCACACTGGAAAGTTTTTTCATCTCCGCCAATAACGCTTGTGTTACGTCCTTGATATTTTCCGGAGAAACAACGTAGGGGACCGCATAAGGTTGCCGGCGCGTCCCCGGGTAACTGCCTTTGAATAAAGCGACGATGTACTTTAACAGATTTTCACGATCGGGTTTAAAAGATGCCAAAAGACCCTGGATCGCATAGGGGAGCTGCTTGATGTTGTCAACGGATAGGGATTGGTCGTAATCCTTGTAGAAGGTTTCACCGAGAACGATGAGGGGTTTTTGTAACAGCACCGCCTCCATGCCGATGGTGTTGGAGATGGAAATAACAAGCGATGTGTTTTTGACAATTTCAAAGCTGGGTAATTGGGTATCCAGCAGCCGGACATTGTAAATCGAACGCAAGCGGCGGTACTCCGACAAAGGCCGGCGGCCCAGGAAGATGGGGTGGTCTTTCACGTAAAGCCTGTAACCCACCGGCAGGCTTTTCGAGATATTTTCAATGACCGCCAATTGGTCGCATAGGAAAGGGGCCAAAATAAGGGTGGAACGCTCCGGCTGGACCTGAAGAGGGAAGAAAACATATTTTTCGCCGGGCACGGGTTTCTCAAAAAGCCCCATGACCTTACCCAAGCGATGGCGGAAGACGCGGGAAATTCTCGAGCGGACAAGCTCCGTAAACTTCATCCGGGATATGTCCAGCGGGTCCTGAAGATGGTCGCGGCTCAAACCCAGCAGGTTCCAAAGGGCCTTCAGGCTGAAATTGGGGACCTTGCTCCTCGTTTTTAAATACAGGAGCGGTTCATAATGGTTGGTGTACTCATCCAGAAAGGTTTCTGCTTGTTTTCGTTCTTCGGAAGTTAAATCGCGTGCTTTCAGTGATTCATAAGCGTCACTCACGGCTTGGCGGGTATCCAGGCAGTCGTCATAAATCGATCGGCGGTGATTCAATTTTAAACTGCCGAGCGACCAAACCGGCACTCCGCGCTTTTTCCCTATTTTATAAATCAGGTAGCTCAACATACAGCAGACATCGTCCATGATGATAAGGTCCGGGTTTTGGCGCTCGAGAGCTTCTTCTACGAAACGGATGCAGAGCTCAAGGGCGCGCATGGCTTTTTCATAAGGCAGCTTTGAGATATACCGGTCCGATGAAATGTAAAAGGGCAGATTGGGGATGCCTAGTTCTTTTTCTTTGATCTCGAGAAAGTTCAAATCAAAGGGGGCGGACCCGTTTTTTTCACGAAGATAATCTGTAAAAATCGCAATCTCACCCCATTGGGAGTCGGCTTTCCGTAACCGGTTAGGACCGATCCGGCCGTAGGAAATGCCGGAAAATGATGTTTCGGGAAGGTCTTGCCGAAGGAGCTGGCTGATCCGTTGGAAGAAAACCTCATAAATGGAGAGGAAGAAGGTAATTTTCATGCCGGAGGGAAAGTATAAGCACAAGGCAGGGAACCGTCAATTGCCATGAAAAGATATCATTGCGAAGGCCGCTTGGTTGGAGGTAAAATCTCCGCTCACTTACCAGGAGAAAAAATGCTGCAGATCCGCCGGTCCCTTAAAAGCTTCGTCGAAAAAATAAGTCCTCAATTTCTTTGGAAAATCAGGCGGTGGACTTATTTAAAAGACCCTCGGATTTTCTGGTCGCGTGTGGGCCAAAGCAAGGGTTACGAAAATCCGGCTCCGGAAGTGACCCAGGCGCAGGGAAAATACATCGCTGACAATATCAAACCCTTAACGCCCAAATCCATTCTTGAGATCGGTTGCGGTTGGGGGAGAATTTTGGGGGTCATTCGCCAGGAAATGGGCCCCGGCGTCAAAGTGGTGGGTCTGGATTTCGGGCATCCCCAGCTGACGATTGCCAAAAAGCAGCTTGCGGGGTCCTGCGGCCTGGTTGAGGGGAATGCCACCCGGCTCCCTTTTCCGGATAAAAGTTTCGACGTGGTTTATACCATGGGTGTTTTCATGCATATCCCGCCAGACAAGATAGCGTTCGCTTACAGCGAAGCCATACGCGTCAGCCGTAAGTACATCGTTCACGGGGAGGACCTTAGTGGCTCTTATCACCGTTTCAGCTATGACCATGAGAAGGAATACCGGAAGAGGGGTTTGAAGATAAAAGCATGTGGTGCCCCGACCCTACTGCATGTCGACCGCCGCAAGATTCCGCAGTTTTTAATCGTAGACGTCAGCTAATTTGCTTTCAAAACAGCCGACAACCAGCTATCCAAAGAAGCCTCGTTAAAACAAAACGCAAGGTTCTGCAGCGTCATCGCGACATCGCTTTTTCCCGCCGGATCCACCTTGATTCTTTCGTGGAGTCTTCTTAGCAAGGCCTGCACAAAACAAAATTGAAGAAGGCGGACGATTTTCTTTCGATTATTTTCCGTCCAGTTGATTTGAAAATATCCCAAATAAGCATTAAACCATTTTTGAATCCACGCCTGCTCAAAGACTTTTTGAACGGGGTTTTTGCAAACGATATGCACCAGGTCGTAGAGAAAAAATTCATTTTTTCGTACGCTCTCGAAATCGAGAAATAGAACTTCCGGATTTTCAGGTCCCCGCAACGACAGATTTCCGCCCGATAAAATATCTCCGTGTGCCGCGAATTTAAATTCCCACGCGCCGATTCCCCGTGACTGCAGGTACAGTTTCAAGACCCGGGAAATGGTGCCCGGCGTTACGACGCCTTCGATTTTAAGAATCAGCAGACGTTTAAAAAAGTCCAACCGGTATAAAAGGGCGTCAAGACGCTCAATCCACGTAGGCGGGAACCGGTGGACGGTCTGTTGAAATTCGTAAAGGGCATCGAGAACGGATTTTTGAAGTTCCGGGTTTAGGCGGGCAATGTCTTCCAGACTTCCGATAGGCTGAAGTTTTTCATAATCCGTGACGTATTGAAAAACCGATTCGGACAGAAGCTTGAGGGTGCGGAAATGATGAGGTTGGAGGCGCTGCAGATTTTTTAAAATATTCTTGTCTTTCAGGAATTGAATCATGCTTTTCAAGCTTAACTTTCTCAAGCGTTTGACCACGACCGGCCTGTCGCTCCACGCTTTTGAGGAAGCCATTCGGAGAGAGAGATTCTCTTTCTGCGTCCAGGCTTTGTCATATTGTTTGACCGTGAAGGCCACAAGAATTCTCTCAGACAGGATATTGAAAGGAGGAACGTGCATTAACCATTCAAGAAAAGGACGAGTTCGGGGAAACCGTTTCATCAAAGTTCTAAAGCCGGGAAGCCAGGTGCCGCTCACGGCTTTAGCTTCAAGGAAGGAAAACTGAAATCTCCATCCAAAGGGGATGGTTTTTTGGGAGAGGTAACCTTTTTTAATCACGGATTTTATAAGGGTCCGCAGGAAAGTGCGCGGATTCAAGAAATAACAGGCGTTGATGAACTCAACGATGATGATACCTTCCGGTTTAACGATTCTGGAAAACTCCTTCAGGCAGGCCCTTTTCAATTCCAGCGGAATCAGATGAAAAAAACGGCACGAAAAAATGGCGTCGAATTGATGCCTCTGAAAAGGAAGGTGCTCGGCGTCGCCCTGCACGAGTGTGGGAGCGGTCGAGGATTTGAAAGTTTCTTTGATTTGCTCGAGCATTTCAAAGACATAATCCAATCCGACGATTTTTTTGCACAAGCCGTTTAAGGCACTCAGGGTTCTTCCCGAACCGGTTGCGACATCGAGAATTTTAAGGTCCGACAAATGGGCGTAACCAAGACGCTGCAGAAACTGGAGCAGCATGCGGTTCGTTTGTTCAAGCTCAAACGAGCCTTTTTCATCCCCGTAACGGGCGTCGTGATAGGTGGGAGCTAATTGCCCGTACTTTTCCTTCAGATCGTTTTTGCGGTCTTTGACGCTTGGGTTAGGAACCATGGGTTAGTTCTTTTTTCAAGATATCGGCCATAAGCACTGAAACCACTCTATGGCCATCCCGTGTCAGGTGCCCGTCTTTTGCATAGTAAAGCGGCGCCGCTTCGTTTTTCGAGGCCTCTCTTAAGCCGGACGTCAGATCCAAAACGTGAATATTCCTCTCTTTTAACCAGCCGGAAACTTCATTGCCCGGGCGGTCAAGATTATACCCCGCATGAAAGTCATTTATTATATTTTTAAGCGCTTCCCGGTCACTTGTTTGAACTAGGGTTTTATAAGGCACTAAGACAACGAGGAACGGGGTCTCGATTTTTTTTATTTCTTCCGCCAATTCGGCAAAAAGGATTTTGGAGGTCTCGTAATCTTTCAAGGCTTCCGGAGATAGTTCGTTGGCTGTCAGCGCAAGATATTCATCAGGCGGCCGCCATTTTTGGATTGTGGGATTATAAAACGTCAGGCGTTGCCGCAGGATTTTGAAGAGCGTCAGCAGTTTGATGTCGCGATGGCTGCGGACAGTGGGCCGGTGAGAGGCCTTGAGGTTCTCAGATTCCTTTTTCCATTTCCAGTTTCCCACCAGGTCATTGCCGAGATAGAGCATGTAGACGACGAGGTTCGGATGATACTCGCTGCCGTAATATTTCATCCACTGGACTTGATGGATAAGGTCAAATCCACCTGTAGCGGCGTTGAGAATATCAACGTTTAATGCCTTTTCCAGTAAATCCGCAAAAAGATGGGGGCGGTCGACGCCATATCCAAACGTGAAGGAATCGCCCAACAAAAGGATCCTTTTTCCGTTTTTTGGTCCGACCGGATCGTCGCGAAATCCGGCTTCATTGGTTTGAATTGAAACATCGTATTCTTCAGTCACCATGCGTTGATTAAGAAGCGGGGCATAACGAAATCCCGTATGAGGATCTTCAATCCAGGGGGACCAAGATTGCTTGGGGTAATTGACAAGATGCAGGACGCCCTCTGCGAGGCAAAGCGTTATTAGGATTGAAAGCCAGGCCAGAACAAAGGATGAAATGAAAGAGGGCCGAGCGAGTGTCGGCAACGTGGTGGATTTCTCAGGTATGGACATTGAATTTTCGCAACCAAACCTCGAGGTTGAGCGGTCTCCAGATATCGGTGTGTTGACTGTAGGCGTCTTTTTGAACGTTTGACGATAAACCGTTTAAAATTTTCTTGGAATTAACAAACGGGCTCGCAGCCATTCCCGAGTTGGAAGAAAATAATTTTGTCATGTAAGCCGCGCCCATTTTTGTCCAGCGGGACTCGGGCGTAATAAATCCCTTCTTGTCTTTGCGATTCGAAATAACCTCCGGCAAAATGTCCGACATGGATTGCCGGAGGATCCATTTATGCTGGCCGTTCCGATAAATAAGCGAAGAAGGCAGGGAATAGAGGTATTCGATCAGACGATGGTCCAGGAAAGGGTGGCGAGTTTCGACGGAAAAGGCCATTCCCATGCGGTCCTCATAATGCAGAAGCTGGGGCAGGCTGTATTTAAACAGGTCCTCGTAAAGCTTGCGCCGCACGTTGCTCCAATTGACGTGCTGATTTTTTAAGCGGTCAACATATCGCCCCGAATGCCGCTGTAAAAACCCAGCATCAATAAATTCCCGGGATTTCATTTTGAGATTGATTCCTGTGGCACGTTCCATGATGGGGACGGCGTTAGAAAAAATAGAAGGGGACAATCCATAGAGGATGCGGCCGGTCAACATGAGCTTGCTTATGCCGCGTTCGTCCGATCGGGTTTGGACCCACTCATGCCAGGCCTGCCGCCATTTGTGCTGGCGAAAAAGCGTCGCAATGAAGACGCTTGCGTAACCCCGGTAACCTCCGAGGATTTCATCCGCACCTTGTCCGCTCATGGCGACGCGGATACCGTTTTTTGAAATCAGCTTCATGAGCGTCCATTGCGAGAATTGATTGCTGGAGCGAAACGGCTCGTCCATCATCCAAGTCATTTCTTCAAGGTCTTTCCACAAATCCTCGCCTTGGGGGAAAACCTTGTGAGGCTCCATCGAGAGGCCGTTTGTCACGGCATCGATATAAAGACGGTCATCGCACTCGGAATCTTCGAAGCAGCAGCTAAACCCTTTCCTTGAGGGATGGGATCCGGCGTGGTTTTGTCTGCCGTTACGCTCGACTTTCTCGACAAGGTAGGCGATCGCGGATGAGTCGAGTCCTCCGCTGACGCACACACCAATCGGAACGTCACTGCGTAGCCGCAGCTTGATCGAATCAGCTAACAAATCATGAAATCGCCGCTTGGCGTCATTGATATCAACATTTTTACCGTTCGACGGCTCGTTTGATTTTAAATCCCACCATCTTTCGGTTTTCATTTTTCCAGTTTGTGTATCGATCATCAAATAATGAGAGGGGGGAAGTTGCTGGATGGAACGGAAAAAAGTGGCCGCCGAGTGATCTTGGAAACCAAAAAGCAGGTAATCGTAAATGGTTTCCTCATTGGCAGTGCGGCGAACGAGAGGGTGGGACAGCAGCGCTTTAACCTCGGAAGCAGCGAGAAAGCTATCGCCGTCCCAAAAATAGTAGAAGGGTTTTATGCCAAAACGGTCCCTTGCGGCAAAGAGGAGTTTGCGGCGGCGATCCCAAAGGACAAAGGCGAACATGCCGTTGAAACGCTCCAGGCATTTCTCACCCCACTCTTCATAGGCTTTCAGGATGACTTCGGTGTCGGTCTGGGTTCTGAAGTGCGCCCCCTTTTCCGACAATTCCTGACGGATCTCCAGATAATTGAAAATTTCTCCATTGTAAACGATGCAAAAATCGCCATCTGGAGAAGACATGGGCTGGGCCCCCGCCGAGGTCAAATCGAGGATAGAAAGCCTCCGGTGGGCGAAACCCAGATGCCTGTCTTCGGTCAGAAAATAGCCTTCGTCATCGGGGCCGCGGTGAACCAGGGTTTGGTTCATACGCTGAAGAAGGTCTTGAAGGGCATCTCGAGACGGCGGGGCCGAGAATTGGTAAACGGAAACAAAGCCACACATAGGGGACCCTATAATGGCGGAAATTTTCAACAAATGCAAGGAGCCTAAGTAGCTGCTACTAAAAGGTTTTCTTTGATCTGATGAGGTATATTTGGTATATTTTCCCACCGTGTTCAGGGAGGAATGTTTGGAAAAAAGGCAAGTCTTGCCAGAAGTAGAGCTGTCCCGCCATAAGCTGTTGAAGCTGAAAGTCATCCGCATCGAACCTGAAATTCATTGGGACCGTTCCCGGTCTGCCTACAAAGCTGTCATGCTTGAAAACGGTATGAGGGTGTTGGCGGCGCCTGAGGCCATGGTCGGGGATGAAGTTTTCATCCACCCCGAAACCGGCCATTATCTTTACAAGAGCGGCGACCGGCTTCGCCCGCGCAAAGGCTGGCCCTGGACACTTCGCCGGATCAAAGTCAGGGTCCGGTCCTTCTTTGATTTTTTATTTATCAGCTTCGTCTTCCCCGGTGTCATTAGCCGTCTCATCAAAGCCCGCACCATTCATGGTGAAGTCACGGTCGCTGAAGCGGCCTTTCTCATTCTGGCTGCTGAAGACCCCTCCTTTGGACAAGGAAATATCGTCGAGATCGGCACGTTTCAGGGACTTTCAACCGCTTGTCTTGCTCAAGGCAACCGGAAGTTTCCCAATAACGACGGACATAAAGTTATTGCGATTGACCCGCATTACCACGACACACTCCCCATTTTTTTAAAAAATATGAAGCGCTTGGGTTTGCAAGAGGATGTCACGACACTTATCAGCCCCTCTGCCGAAGTTGCCTGCCATCATCAAGATCCCGTTCGAATCCTCTGGATCGACGGACATCACGAGTATGAATTTGTCAAACAAGACATCGAACTTTGGGAACCTTATTTGATTGAGGGCGGTCTCATGCTGTTGCATGACACCGGCAGACCCGGTGTGGACCGCTGTATCGATGAGTTGATCCGGCGTTCGGGAAATTATCATTCGATCGGAGTTTTTAACGGCATCACTTATGCGGTGAAAGGGGACAATCGCCAACACAGTTTTCTGTCAAAAATGGAGCGCGTTTACCAGATCAGAAATAAGTTTGTGAGGTTTGCCGCTTTCTTGGGTTTGGGTGTGGAGAGAAGTTCGATGCTAGCCACCCGGCTTGCCTTGACGCGGGAAAACAAAAAAAACGGCCATTTGAAAGTTCACCAATTTTTATCTCTGCCGCTCCTCAGCTTAGCCAGTCTTTTGTTCATCAGTCTGGTGCTCGAGCTTGTTCTTCGTATTTCCCCCCCGCCAGACCTGGCCTTTACGATGGAGGGGAGAAGGTTTAAACAATGGGCTTACGAACATGCGTTGGCCGAATCCGTGCCGACCGAATACGGCGCGATGAAGCGGCTGAAGAGAAATGTTTCCATGCATGTGGATTATCCGGGCGTTTCCTCTTATGACGTTTATACCGGAGATGAAGGATTCCGGACTCTTAATATCGATGAAACGAAGCGTAAAATTTTCACCATCGGGGATTCGCTGACTTTTGGTTACTGGGTGAACGAAGAAGAAAGTTGGCCGGCGCTGGTGAACGCGCGGTTGCAGTCGAAGAATCCGCAAATTCAGGTTGCGAATCTAGCCACACCGGGCCACAGCACGTTCGATCAATTCGCAATCCTGAAAGAAATGGTCCCGAAATACCGGCCGGACTGGGTGGTGGTGGGTTTTTCAGTGGGTAATGACTATTATGACAATTACAAAGACCGTGAATTGGGGATCAAATTGGGGATCGATGTTTCCTCTGCGGAATCGGTCACGGCGAAAGATAATTCGTTCCTGCAGCGAATTTTCGATTCGCAATATCAGTCCTCCTTTCGCGAATGGATCAAGTTGCGTTCATATCTTTTCAACTTTGTTTGGCTCCGTCTTACGCCGACGGGAGTCGCGCAGAATTACTGGACCTTTTCTTACCCGCATAACCCCAAATTTCTGAAAGGTGTTGAACTCACGCGTTTAGCCTTTCAGCGTTTAAACAAATTTCTCAAATCCTACGATTGCCGCTTGTTAGTCGTCATTTTGCCGACAAAGGAACAAATCGATTTTGAGCGCTACGAGGAAGATTATGCGAAGCGCCGTTGGCGCGCGTCTCTCATCGGGTATCATTTTCCTCCGCGAGAAGAGCTCCCGTTTTATAGCCGGCTGCTATCTGAAATTTTGGATGAGCAGGGCACGCCTCACATCGATCTTCATGATGCTTTCTTGGCCCGTAAGTCCGAAAAACTTTTCTTTCCTAACGATTTCCATCCCTCAAGAGCGGGTTATCGTTTGATTGCCGACGCGGTCGGTGATTATTTCGAAAAGAATCTATAACGATGTCTTTCAATCCCGTCAACCCATCCTTTCCCAATCAAAAAAAAGCTGCCATTGTTTTCTCGCTGGATGATTGCCATCCTGCCCGCACGAGCGATGGGTATGAAGCCGGCGGCGACCTTGAGCAAGGCGCGCTCGGATATTTAGAGAAACTGCTCACCGCTCACCCCCGGTTTAAATGCACGCTTTTTGTGACGGCCGATTGGCGCGAGATTGTGCCTTATCCCACCCGGCGGCTGATTGCCCGCATGCCCTTTGTTCGAAATTACTTTTATTTGGCAGACCGATGGCCCAAAGGCAAAATGCAGCTTGACCGGCATCCCGATTTTTTACGTTATTTAAAAACCCTTCCGCGAATCGAAATCGCGAGCCACGGGCTTCACCACATCGGGAAAGGGCTCGGCATGGTTAAGGAATTCGCCTTTTTGGACGAACGTGAATGCAGAGGGCGGGTTTCTAAAATTTCGGAAATATTCACCCAAGCGGGATTACCGGAACCAAAGGGATTTGCCCCGCCGGGGTGGGCCTTTACGGATTCGCTTCCGCCGGCCCTTGAAGCTTATGGTTATCGGTACATCGCCGCGGCAAGAGACCTTGAGACCCCGGTTTCCCGGGAAGCGGTTTGCGCCGGCTCCGGCCTGCAGGGGGTCTCGCTTTTATTTCCACAGTTTTTGGACGCTACACACCTTGTGCATATCAGCTCAAACTGGAGCGCGACCAGTTCCATCGAAAGGGCGGAGCAGGTCATCGACTGCGGAGGGGTTCTTTCAATCAAAGCGCACATGATCAAACAACTTTTTGAATACAAAAGTTTGGATGGGTTAGACTCCTCTTTCCATCAGTATCTGGACAAACTTTTTACTCATTTGGAAAAAAAATACGGGGATTCGCTTTGGTGGGCCTCGATGGATGAAGTCGCGAATTCGTACGCTCAATCACAACCCGAACGGATGGCGGAAGGTTTGTTGGAGGCCTCTCTTTGATCCACTCAACCGTCCGGTTTATCAAGAAAGTGATTTATTCAAAAGTTTTTGCCCCTCATGAAGGTTTGAGAAACTTGTGGTGGGACTTTCGCGAAAAATTTTACCGGTCTTTTTGGGAAGGGGATTTTATCAAGGTGGAGTTGTCCGCCAATTGCAACGCGCGATGCAGTTTCTGTTGGATGTTTCAGGAGGAAAAGAAACCCAGCGGCGTCATGACGCTTGAAAATTTCAAGAAGTTCATCGACATCAACAAATCTGATTTTCAAAAACGCCGGGTCCGCATTCAGCCTTTTTTTAATGGCGAGGCGCTCACCAATCCCCATTTCTTCGAAATCGTCGATTACATTGTCGAAAACGGCATCCGCCTCGCCCGCCTGGACACCAACCTGGCCGTCAAAAAGGACATGGACCGGCTCATGCGTTACCCCTGGCCGATCGTGTGCGTCAATATCGGAGGCGTGACCAAGGAAGTCCATGAGAAGGTCATGAAGACAAAATTCGAAGTACTCGTCAATAATTTGAAACGGATTTTTGAAATCGACAAAAAAAAGGTATTTTTAAAAGTCACCCCCGTGAAAGAGAATTTGCATCAGATAAAGTTATTTCCCGATTTTATCCGTCAACTTGGCGGCGATCCGAAAAAACTTGAGGTCGGAACCACCGGCTTTAATAGTCCGGCGCTAGCGAGCGATGACGTGATGAAAAAATTCTTCGAGGAAGTTGTTTCCCCGGAAGTCGAACCTTATTTGCGTTTCACCTACGACCTCAAGGAGCCGCGTTATGCTGTTAAGGCCAAACGACCCGGCTGTCATTTCTTGACGGACTGTGTGACTTATGACGGCAAACTGACCATTTGCTGCCAGGACCAATTCGGCACCTTGAACGTCGGCAATGCTTTCGATACCCCTTTTTACGAATTGAAACACTCGGAAAAATACTCCAAACATCGCCAGCTCGGCATCGATCAAAAATTTAAGATGTGCGAGGAGTGCAACTAGTAAGCCGTAAGCGGGGAACTTGCGCCTGGCGCGAATCGAACGCGCGACCGACAGATTAGAAATCTGTTGCTCTATCCAACTGAGCTACAGGCGCATGTTTCTTTACACCAGTCCTTTAGGGCAGGTGCATGACTTTTGTGTCAGTAATTTATTCTATCCTCAGAAGAAAATCCAGCGCCTTCTCGATCTCACCAAAAAAACAGGTCTGCCAGGAAAGGGAATTATGATTTTTTTTCGATCAGGAGGTGAGATTCAAATACGGACTTTCCGTCGAGGATGACACGGAGGGTCAAAAGGGTGGGGGCTTTGATTGGGAAATCCGCGGGAAAAAGGTGTTTATGCCAGCGAAAAAGGACACTACCTGCAACGGGTTCGATGTCCATATGGGGACTGCGGACACTTTCACCGTAGTCCGTAGAATATTCGATAACTTCCTTGTGAAACCGCTTGTCCTTTCGCCAGCAAGTGACGGCATGAAGCCCGTTCAGGTAAAAGGGGAACTTTGATACACGGATGTTACCAAGGATGGAATCCGCATCGTAACAATCCTGCTTGTTTTGACGGAAATTCTTTGAAATCAAAAATTGCAGAAGCTGAATTTCATCATGCATATGTGTTTCGACGAACCGCTAACCGATTTTCAAAACTGGGGTGGGCGACGGGGATCGAACCCGCGACCCCAAGGTCCACAACCTTGTGCTCTAACCAGCTGAGCTACGCCCACCATGAGGGTGATCGAGAATGATAAAGATGTGCAAGTTCTTATAGCGCGCGGCATTATACTTAAAAAAGCGTTGTATGGGAAGTGATGCCTGCTTATAATGCAGTACGAGAAATGCCGTAG
>ORMF011226229.1_pt1 | contig 26755 bp, 18 predicted proteins | sample 1779871 | NCBI WGS metagenome assembly ORMF01 (sample SAMEA104232316, study PRJEB22302) | groundwater metagenome | biome: forest; feature: aquifer; material: groundwater | place: USA | collected 2011-08-07 | depth 5.4 m | reverse complement strand
GCCCACCGCGCTCCCGTTTTGTGGTAGCAGCATGCCGAGACACAAATTACGCAATTGGACCATTCGCCGCGCGCCGCCAGCCGGTATTTGTAGCAGCTATCCACGTTAATGCGGTAGCGCTCGACACCATTGTGGATCTCCTTGCCGCCGAAGCCGATGCTGTGCGACGGGCAGGTGCGGGCGCACTTCATGCAATATTTGCAGACTTCTTCGACACCGATATCGACCGGCTTGTCGACCTCGAGTGGCAGGTCCGTCGTGACCACGGCCAGATGCAAGCGAGAACCGAAGTCCTCATGGATGAGCATCCCGTGACGACCCAGCTCGCCCAGGCCGGCGTTCACGGCCAGCGGTATGGGATTGACCTCGAAGCGCCCGTAGCCATGCGTGCGCGCGGGATAGCCCATCTCACGTATATAGGCCGCTAAGAGAAAGGTGGGCTGAAGCGAATGAATGTTGCCGAGCCCGTACTCGGCGTCGGAAATCCGGCTGTTGTTGGTAAGAAACTTTTCATAATCACTTTCGAAGCCGAGACAGATGGCGTAACGATGGGGCAGCTCAATGGGATCTCCGTTTTTCTCTCCTGACGCCGGGTTGCCTCGCGCGCGGTGCGAGTAAACGTATGCCTGGTCAAGATAGGTAATGCCAACCGCATCGGCGCCGAAGAAACGGGCGATCTCCTTAATGTTGCGCGCCATCCTTGCGGGATCGGTGACAGGAATCTTGTTTGGGTTTACTTTTCCTTCCGGGAGGTTTTTGTAAATATCGTACAGCGAGTTGTACGAGTCCTCATTGCTGCCACCACCGCCGAATACACGCCTGAACGGGTCCACGCCCATACGGCTCTTGCGCCAGCTGCGGAGCTTCTCGCCAAGCTCGCCACGGTCTACCCGGGGATGGGGAGTCTCACGCTCATCGATCTGCCGCTGGGGCCCTACAATACGGTAAGTCCGTGGCTTAGGGTTGGTTAATAGCATTAGAAATCCTCCTTCGGCCGATCTCAGACAGCAAAGCGCAGTATGGGCGGAATATACGCCGCTTCAGAAAAAGGTGTCAAGGGAGAAGTTCGGCTCTTGCGAGAAAAACAGCGCTCAGCTCAGGATGACCGCCAACAAGAATCGCCGGCGTGCATTCTTGTCTATGCCAATTGACAAGCGCTTCCGCCCATGATTCCTAGAATGAAAATGATCGCTCAGTGAGGGCGTCCAGCCGCGATTTTTAGGTATGAAAAAGGGCATTTGTATTCTCATAGTGTTTTTGGCCGTCATGTTTGCCACGGGCAGTGTCGTGCTGCGGTCGGGTGAGACGCCGGTCAAAATGGTGCCGGTGCTAAAAATCAACAAAGAACTCGATAAGCGGACGGTCGTCAAACCATCGACGGTCCCCAATGCGGGCAACGGACTATTTGCCGCGGTCGAAATCAAAAAGGGGGAAGTGATCGGCGAGTTGGGCGGGCGGCTGGTTACCGAGGAGGATTACCCTTCAGGGAATGATTACATGGCTACGTTATTGGAATGCGTGTGGAAGGAAACGCATCCGTACAAATATCTCGATAGCAAGGAGTTTGGCGCGAACGTGAGCCGGATCAATTTTGCCCCGAGCAAGATCAACGGTGTTGAGACCCATTTCCAAAACGCCGCGATCCGACGGCTTTGCACCTATCCCTATTTTGTTTTCGTCGCTTTGCACGATATCCGGCCGGGGGCGGAAATTTGGTCCAGTTACGGTCCCAATTATCACTACCATAAGTTCATGGAAGGCCCGGAGGTGCGGGAGTTTTTTTGTGGATTGGCAAAAATGGACTGCCGTGAAGAGTATACCTATGAGCACTAGACAAACATGTTTGAAATTCGAAGCACGAAATTCGAAATCCGAAACAAATCCGAATGACCAAAACAAGCAATGTTTCAAACAATTCGGATTTGGATTTCCAGTTTTGGATTTTCTGATTTTGGCGTTTATTTTGACCCTGGTTTGTTTCGAATTTCGATATTCGGATTTCGGATTTGTTTCGATGGTTGCTTGGCACGATGAATTTTCTTGAAGTCGTTATGTTCAACATTTTCAACGTAAGTATCTAACAGTGTGTGAAAACATCCGTCTTACGAACACGAGTTACGATCACGAACACGATCTTTTCCCGGGGAGCTGCCCGGCCATGGCTTTGATTCGCTCTACCGCGTCGTCCAACATCCAATCAGGAGTTTCGTTCGCGCCAATGACCCCGACGGTGGCGACACCCTGGACCCATTCCGGTTGAAACTCCTCCACCTTTTCGATCTTGTAGACCTTGGGGTTGAAGCTGAGTGCGACTTCGAGCATGCGGCTGGTCATACCCTCGGTCCACCCTAGGATCACCAGCGCATCGACCTCCTTAGCCATTTTTTCCACTACCGGAAGACGGTGAATAGAATCCACGCAGGCCATGTTTCTTACCCGCACATCGGCGAACCGCTCCAGAATTCGGGCCATAATTTTTTTGTAGCTCTCCATCCAGAAAGTCGTCTGGACAATCACGCCCACGGGCTCGTTGCGGGTGAGGCGGATCCGGTCTACCTCGTCCTCGTTTTCGATAACGCAAATCTCGCGTCCGACTTCCTGGGCAATTCCCGTTAACCGCGGAATGCCATGATGGGTTCGACTGCTTAGCAGCACGAGGTTATATCCCTCCCGCAAAAGTTCCTCTGCTGCTTCTTCCTGCTGGATCACGAAGGGGCAGGTCGCGTCGGCCAGGACTTCGAGACCGAGATCCCGCGCCCTCTTTCTTACTTGAGGAGGGGCTCCCCGGACGCCAAAAATGAGCTGATCGTCTTTATCTTTGATGGAATCGAGATCGTTCGTAGTGCGGATGCCTCTTTCACCGAGCCCCTCTTTCTTGAAGGGAAGAAAATCCAGCTCGGGACGGAGGGACCAGACCGCGAGTCCATCGCCGTACTTCCTGATCATTTTCTTGTGGATGGCTCCCGCCCGATGGATGCCGACACAAAGCCCGCTTGGCGGGATGCCCTTGGTGTCGTCAAATTTGGCTTTGATCACTTCCATGCGCGCCCCTCCTTAGAAATTCTTTCGTCAGTTGGAGATCCACGACCCCAAGACAGGAAATTTTCTTTGCTCTTCTGGCGGCATGTTTCTACTTATGGGGCATTGAGTCAAGGGCCCGTCTGCCCGGCGCTGCTAAAGCCAGAAAGGGTTCGGCGAGAATGGCAACGTGAGGCGATGGAGTCAGTCTGGGAACAATTTGGGACCGGGATCCGGCCTGCGCAATTGGGACGAATCCGCGTCGGCGGCATCATCTCTACACCTGAACCATTTTACCTTTTGAGACTTCTCAAAACATCAAAGTTCAAGTCTGAGGGGCGGCGCCTCCCACTTAACGATCGTCACGGCGCTAGAAGCGTGATCTTCCAGCCGCCGCCTTCTCGAGTGTAAAGTTCGCGCTCGTGTAAACGGTCGGGCTGATCTTTCCAGAACTCAATGCGATCCGGCACCAGCCGGTAGCCCGACCAGTAGGGCGGACGAGGCAGGGGTCGATCCCGGTACTTGGCGTTCAGCGCCGCCACCGCGTTCGTGAGTTCCTCGCGCGAGGCGAGTTCGCTGCTCTGCTGCGAGGCCCAGGCGCCGATCTGGCTGCCGCGCGGCCGGCTGGCGAAATATTCGTCGGCTTCGCGGTCGCTGACCAGTTCGATCCGGCCCTCGATCCTGACCTGGCGCTTCAACTGCGCCCACCAGAAGCAAAGCGAGGCGCGCGGGTTGTCGGTGAGCTGGCGGGCCTTGGGGCTCTGCAGGTTGGTGTAGAAGACAAAGCCCGCCTCATCGACATCCTTCAGCAGCACCATGCGCGCCGTGGGTTGGCGGTCGTTGCCGGCCGTTGCCAACGCTCCGGCGTTGTGGGGCTCGACGCCGAGTTGCCCGGCTTGGGCCAACAATTCTTTGAATCGGGCGGTGGGGTCGTTACTCATGCGGTTTCCTCGATGATCCGCAAAGTATTTCGCCCTGCTTGATGAAAGCAATGTTCATCATTGGGCCGGAGCGGATGCAATTGCTAACGAAGGCCAGTATTCCATCACGGCACCGGCACCGCAAGACGGTTGCGCAGCCGGGATCGGATTCGGAATATTCACCGCGGGGCGCGGAGGGTGCGACGGGCGGTCAAGAGACCGCTGGTTCCAGCCGTTCAAAACGTTCAAGATTGGCAATAGCGATACAACTCCGTGTACTCTGGGTCTCTACCGACTGAAAGACATTTTGGACCCGCTCACGGGGGCGAAATAACCGCGTATATGGAGTATAACGATTTCATAATGCAATGGCTGAGAAGCAAGTCGGACGATCACCGCGAGCGACTTGAGCGTCAGGGAGACGGCTGATGGCCGCTTGGGTCATGCCGCTAACCAAGACCGCCCTAAAGATGGACCGGTTCTTTATACCGTATCGAGTGTACGGTGAAGGGATTCATTCCCTTGTTTTCATTAACGGCATCCAGCAGTCGATGGCGATGTGGCAGAGCTTTGTGCGTCGATTCTGCCGGGATTACCGGATCGTCATCTTCGATTTTCCGTACCAAGGCAAGGGGCGGATTGTGAGCGGGGCCGTCGATATGACACTTGACGAACAGGTTGACGTTTTGGGCGCGGTCATCAACGCAGCGGGTATCGACGATCGACTCACCATCTGCTCCGCCTCGTGGGGAGGCGTGATCGCCGCCGGTTATGCCGTGCGACATCCGAATAGAGTCAAACGCTTGATCCTGGCGAGCATGGGGACCAAGCCGAACAAAAAGATGACCGAGCTGATTACTCAAGGCACGCAAGTCTTTCCACAAGACAGCGCCGGGGTGGCCGAGGCATTGATTGAGAGCTTCGGCCAGAACCTGCTGCCGGCAATAAAAAACAAAATTGTCGCGCAATTCCAGCGGATGAGCGGGGAGGTATTAGATGCCTTCTGTCGGCATGGATTGCAGGTCCTTTCTATCGGCGAATTAGGCAAGGTCGTCGACGTGAGCCAAATAAAGTGCAAAACCATCCTCCTGCACGGCGAAAACGATACGATTATCGACGCGGATGACGTAAGGGCCCTCGCAACCCAGATTCCCCGTTCGGAGCTGAAAGTCATTAAAGGCGTGGGACATTTCCTTCATCTGGAGAAGGAGGATCTCCTGGATGTCTATGATGAGATTCTCGCGGCGCCTTACTGATCCTCCCCGATCGTCGACAAAAGCGGACGTGAAAAAAGGGCGCAACGGAGTGCGGAATAATCCGAACCAAGAGCCTGCTCGGACCGGAGAATCTCCCCTTACGTTTGGGTGAGGAGTCTACGAAGTTTCCGTATTGGGTTCAGATACCGGAACCGGCTTTTTTTTCGAGCGTGACGGAAAGGCCTTCTTTCCGAATGTGGATCTGACGGCACTCCGTTCGCCGCGTGAGGTCTTGTAACAACGTCAGCAACGGTTTTCTTGCGCTGATGTACTCTCTGGGACCAGCGGCGGCACGCATCGCCTCGACATCATCCTTGCCTACCACATAACGCATGAGTAATTCGTCGTCGCTCACGCCCGGCCCACCGAGCTTGGCCCGGACGTCTTCAAGAGGCGGTTGCGGGGGATGCCAGCTGGCGAACTCCTTAGCCCGAGGGAGATCCAACAACTTGTCCTTGATGTTGGGATCGACCTCGTCGGCGGCTTCTGCCCCCCAATGACCAAGGGCGTATTGAATCACCTGGTCGGTCACCTGCCCGTAGCGTTGACCTCGAATGACGTTGATCGCCGCCTGGCTGCCGACGAACTGTGAGAAGGGTGTTACCATGATGGGATAGCCGAGGTCGGCGCGCACCCGAACCGTTTCTTCGAGGACTTCGTCGAGGCGGTGCAGCATGCCCAGATTTTTCAGCTGGTGGCGCAGGTTGGAGATCATCCCGCCGGGCACCTGATGAACGTACTGGCTGTAGTCGTACTCCAGGGGAGCGCCGACGGGAAATCCGTCGCGCTTCGCGATCAAGTTGAGATCTCTGGCCACCGGCACCAATGGTTCCTCATCTATTAACGGGGTATAACCGAGGGCGCGCGCATTCTGGGCAACGTTAAAAACCGACGGGTTCGACGAAGCGTTGGCCAGCGGCGGCACGGCGGTGTCGACAATTTCCGCGCCCAGTTTGATTGCTTCCAGGGCGCACAGCGGCCCCAGGCCGGTGGTACAGTGAACATGGAGGTCAAACGGTATGCCGGGAGTGTGCTGTCGGATAACCCGCACGAGGCTCGTCGTCCGTTCCGGGGTCAGCAGGCCGCCGGGGTCCTTGAGGCAAACGAAATCGGGGTCGAGGGCGGCGGCCTCGCCCGCCTTGCGGGCGTAGTATTCATCGGTGTGTTTGGGCGAAACCGAATAGGTCAAGTTCAAGATCGTGGTCAGGCCGACGCGTCTTGCCCGCTCCATCGACTTGCGCCAGTTGGCCGAATCGTTCGCCGGATCCATCACTCTAAGCTGGCGGATGCCGGCGGCGAACAGCCGCTCGTACCAGAGATCCAGCACAGCATCCGGCGTCAGCTCGAAGGGGCTGATGCGCGCGGAGCCGAGCGCGCGCAGCGGCGTCTTGGTGATTTTTTGCGCCAGCAAGCGCACCCGCTCGAACGGATCCTCGCGCAATTCGCGCACGCACTTTTTCAGATGGCTCGACGCGATGACCTCGATGGCTTGAAAGCCGGCGTTGTCCAATCGCTCCGCCACCAGGAGCATCATCCCGGTGCGCATATTCTCCGCCCACAGGCTCGCTTGGCCGTCACGCAAAGTCGTATCGACGAATTTGATTTCATTCATGTGAGACTCGGATGGTGGGGGTATGCAGGTTGGATCTCCTCGGGCGTTTGTCCGCCCCGGTAGCGCTGAAAAATCAGCCAGACGGGAATCCATGTTCCCCTGACGACGGTTCTACCACCGCAAACCCCGGCCCGCTTCTTCACGTAGGAATATTTGGTTTTCTCCGCTTTAGCCATGGGTCGGAAGTTACTCTTCTTTTGGCTTCCATTCCAGCGGAACGACCTCTTCTTTTTTAGGTCCGTCAAGGCAGTGAGTGGGTAGTCAGTGAGCTAGCTCGTGCCGAGAAACGCCAGATTCGAAAGAAAAAGTATTTATATTCAATTGGTTGCAAAGTTCTCCTTGCCAGGCGGAGAAATTTTAGTGTAATACTCCTTCCTAGAAGGAGAAATATTTTTGAATGGATGAAGCGCTCGACCAGCTCATCGCCCGCACCCTCTCGGACAAACTCGTCGAGTCCCTGCAGGCGTCGATCCCTACGGCAACGCCGCGTCACGTTTCCGGGACGGTGGCGCTCCCGAATAAGGCTACGGCAGTCATCGGCATGCGCCGCGCGGGCAAGACCACCTTCTTGCACCAGTTGCGCCGCGAGCGGATGGCCGCTGGCGTGCCGCAGGCACGGCTGCCTTTCGTCAGTTTCGAGGATGAGCGCCTGGCCGGGATCGCTGCGCGACACCTCGGGCCGCTCGTTGAAGAATACTACCGGCGCTATCCCGCCTTTCGCGGCGGGGACGCAGTAACGTGGTGCTTCGACGAAATTCAGGTCGTTCCCGGCTGGGAGCGCTTCATCAGGCGGCTGCTCGACACCGAAAAAGTGGAAATTTTCCTCTCAGGCTCTTCGGCGGCGCTGCTCAGCCGTGAGGTCGCAACCAGCATGCGCGGCCGCGGCTGGGAGGTGATCATTCATCCGTTCAGTTTCGAGGAGGTCTTGCGCCATGCCGCGGTCTCCGTGCCGGAAGACCTGGATAGCGTGACCGCGGCACAGCGTTCGACGCTGGAGCACTTGTTGTTGCGCTATCTCGAAGGGGGCGGATTCCCCGAAGCCCAGTCGCTTGCGGCGGCCGACCGGCACGAATTGCTCACGCGCTATGTAGACGTGGCCATGCTGCGCGACGTGATGGAGCGCCATAACGTTACCAACATCGCCGGTCTCCATTGGCTGGTGCGCCAGCTCCTGGGCAATCCCGGCGGGCTGTTCAGCGTGGAGAAGTTCTACGCGCGACTGAAGTCGCTCGGCATCTCAATTGCTCGTGACACTCTGCACGCCCTGCTGGGGTACGTGGAAGACTGCTTCCTTGTGCGGACGACGTGGGTGGAAGCGGACTCCGAACGCCGGCGTATGGTCAATCCGCGCAAAGTCCATCCGGTGGACCCTGGGCTTATCCCGATCTTCGACCAGACGGGGCGCGCGAATCGCGGGCACGCGCTAGAGACCGTTGTGCGTGTCGAGCTGGAACGTCGCCGCCTACAGGTCACTTACGTCAAGACGCGGGACGGGTTCGAGGTGGACTTTCTCGTCCGCCATCCGGGCGGCGCGACGGAGTTGATTCAAGTGTGCGCGGAACTCGATGATCCCTCGACCCGCGAGCGGGAGATCCGGGCATTGCTCGCCGCCAAAGCGGAGCATCGCCGGGCGACGCTGCATCTGGTCACGCTCGCGCCCGAGCTTGCCCTCGGCGTCCCGGATGAAATCCGCGTCCATCCAGCCTGGCGGTGGCTGCTCGCTCCTTCGTCGGCGGAGGAGATCGAACGATGAGCGTCTTCGACCTCCACTCCCAGGTCCCTGCCGATTAACGCGACTTTGTCCGCTCGTTTTTTACGGTTGCCGATGACCGGGCGCGGGAATTTGTCGAGCGTGCCCTGGTTGTGGAGAGCGGCCCGGACGCATTTGATTTTGCGCGCCAGCAAGGACCAATGGCGGTGGACCGCGCCACGAAATGGCTACAAGCGGACCTGCTGCAACCGCAAGTTGAACAGCGTCGTAAAGAACTGAAGGCAGTGCTGCCGCAACGGTTGGAGTTCTTGCAGCGGGGCTTCGCGCAACGGCAATGGAGAGCCGACTGCAATCAAGGTCAAAGGCCGCGCCGGCGTAGGGGCGATCGAAGTCTCGGACAACGAGTGGGCGAAGGCGTGCAACTTACGCGATCGGTATTGGCTGTATACGGTCTACGATTGCGCCCCGCCCAATCCCAGGCTCGCATGTGTTCAGGATCCGTTTGGGTCGCTGTTTGCGCGGGCACAGGGTAGTGTGGTGATAGGTCCGAGAGAGACATGGAGGCTTCCTTGCGGGTCCATGAGAAAGGCAAAACGAGTGAGTAAACGGAAACGCCCAACGGCACCCGACGTCCACGGGTCTATGCCGCTGGAGCTGGCGGAAAACCTGCGCTCGCTGAACCCATGGTGGCGCGGCGAACCTGGAATACCCTTGCCGGCCTTTCACCGCTGGCCGTTTTCGAGGCTGAAAAACATGATCAGCGGCGGCTTGGCGCCGGCGACGATCCTTCGCGGCCCCCGCCGAGTGGGCAAGACCGTGTTGTTACGCCAGCTCGTAGATATGTTCCTCCGCGAAGGGGTTTCGCCTTCCAGGATACTCTACGTCCCCTTCGATGATTTGCCTACGTTGGGCGGTCTCCAAGAGCCCGTGCTCTCTATTTCCAGGTGGTTTGAAAGAAACATTTTGGGACGGAGTTTCAACTCGGCGGCCAGAGCCGGCGAGAGGGCGTTTCTCTTTTTCGACGAGGTGCAAAATCTCGATTATTGGGCGGAACAGATCAAGAATCTTGTGGACAACCATGCGGTCCGCATCATGGTCACCGGCAGTTCGTCCTTGCGTATTGAAGGCGGTAGGGACAGCCTCGCCGGACGCGTGACGACCCTCGATCTCGGACCGCTGCTACTTCGGGAAATCGCTGAGCTCCGGTTCCGTGAATCGTCCGAACCTTTATGGCCAGACAACGGGTTGGACCACCTTCTCAAGATAGACTTTTGGCGGGATGCCGTGAATCGCGGGCAGCGCCAGAAAAAAGCGCGCGAGGACGCGTTCGCCGCCTTCTCAGAACGCGGCGCCTATCCCTTTGCCCACGAACAAAGCCGGGCTGCTTGGCCGGAAGTGGCAGACTACCTGAATGAAACCGTCATCAAGCGAGCAATTCAGCACGATCTCTTGAGCGGCCCGCGCGGACGGAAGCGCGACGTAGAACTCTTCGCGGAACTTTTCAGGCTCTGCTGTCGCTATGCGGGCCAGGCGCCTGGCGCGCCTGTGCTCGTCCCCGAAATCCGCCAAGCCCTAGCAGGCAACATCGGCTGGAATCGAATCCTGAACTATCTTCGCTTCCTCGATGAAACGTTGTTGATCCGTCTGATTCAGCCCCTTGAGATTCGCCTGAAAAGGAAAAAAGCTCCGGCAAAGGTCTGTCTCTGCGACCATGCGCTTCGCGCCAGTTGGCTTCAAGAGAGCGTCCCGCTTTCCCCAAAGGAGTTGACGGCCAACCCGCATTTGACGGATTTGGCCGGGCATCTGGCGGAGAGCGTACTGGGCTATTACCTGGCGTCGATCCCGCATCTCGATGTGGCCTATTTCCCGGCGCGAGGTATTGAGCCCGAAGTCGACTTTGTCATGACCGTCGGGACCCGACGCATCCCGGTCGAAGTCAAGTATCGCCGCCGTATCGACTACCACGAGGACACCCGCGGTCTCCGCGCTTTCCTGGAGAAGACGGTTTACAACGCGCCTTTCGGTTTGCTCGTCACGTTGAACGATGACGTTACAGTTCCAGACCCACGGATCATTCCGATCTCCCTGTCGTCCTTTATGTGGATCAGGTGATGGTCAACGAAGATGGACTGAGGAGCCGAAGCGACAAACGAGGTTTCGCTCGCGAAACGATTATTTTGTTTCGAGAGGGAAGACGCCCCATGAGCCGGCGTTGTCCAATCGCTCCGCCACCAGGAGCATCATCCCGGTGCGCATATTTTCCGCCCACAGGCTAGCCTGACCGTCACGCAAAGTCGTATCGACAAACTTGATTTCATTCATGTACGACTCGCTTGAATCAGGGCGAATGACACAGAGGCTGAACTCATAAAGGAACTCGTGTCGGGTCTGCTTTCGGGCGCTGGTGTCACTGGCCACTATAGCCGCATAACAGCTTCACGCCATGTACTCCTTGAATTCATCGAGCGGGGCGTCAAAATCGGGGGCCATGTACAGGACGGTCCCCCGTAATGTCCCTGGACGCCGGGGCTGACGTTGGCGTGGGCTCACCGCTCGCACCAGACGAGCTACTGGCGCATTCTTTTCCGTGATTATGACCTCGTCGCCAGGCTTGAGCTTGTGGATCAACTCCGAAAGTTTCACCTTCGCCTCTTTGATCGATACGACAGTCATGGCTCATATCCTCCTAACGGTCAGTGATCCTTTTCTTCAAAGTGCTAGAATCTTACCACCTTCAGGATCTGCTTTCGAATTGCACGGTCACCAGTTGGCCGCCTCAATTCATGCGGAACTATTCGATGCGGAGAAAGCCTAAATACGTGCAATCAGATTGGCGAGAAAGTACATACAGGACATTGCATGGAGTCTGGTCTTAATCCCTTCTTCATCAGGTCCGCGTTCGGATGCGGCTGAGGGAGGCGCTAGCGATTTAGTCAGCTCTGGTGCCGACAGGTTGACCCTGTCCCAAGGTCAACGATAGACTAGGTTACAGCGATCTAGAACGGAGCGCGCTAATGGGTAAACCAGAGATCGTAACCGGCACCCCGACAATGATCGTACCGTTGCGTTGGACAAACCCTTGCCCTTGCGGCCGATGAAGGTGCGCGTTGCTATCGAACCCCTTGATGAAATACAGCTACGACTCTACCGTCCCGAGGTCATTGCTAAAATACATGCGGCGCAAGCCGCTCGTGGTCACCGCCCACCGAGCCGTGAGGAAGTCTACCGTCATATGCGACCTGAACGCGACAGATGGGGAGACTAGTCCTGAGACTCCCCTCATCCCTTGCCCGTCCCCCGCAAGATCCAGTAAAGTGGGGTAAATTTTCGCGAAGTTTTGGCCCCGGATCGGACCTTGAAAGCCCAGAATAGTTAGAACGGCGTAAGTCACCGAGAGCACGAAATATGTCCGATTTCGTGAGTGTTCGATACCGCTGAGCGAAACGTCTCAACAAAATCGATTCGAGTATCAATAGCTCTTTAGCGTGGCAATCTGATGCAACCCGGTTCCATCGTCCAATGTCGAAATCGTGAGTGGGTATTGCTTCCGAGTGAAAACGACGAAGTGTTCCTGCTTCGACCGTTGACGGGCGCGAATGACGAGGTCGTCGCCATTCACAAGCGGCTCACCGATCTCATCGGCTACTCGTTCCCAGAGGAGCGGGTCCGCTCAGCTACATTTCCTCTACCAACCTCGAACGACCTCTCCAATGCGGTCGGTGCCCATCTGCTTTGGCAGGCGGCGCGCCTCACGCTCCGGGAAGGTGCCACGCCGTTTCGCTCCCTCGGCCGGATCTCCATTCGCCCGCGCACCTACCAGTTCGTGCCTCTATTGATGGCTCTTCGCCTCGATCCGATCCGGCTGCTGATCGCGGACGATGTGGGAGTCGGCAAGACGATTGAAGCGTTACTGATAGCGCGAGAGTTGTTGGACCGGGGAGAGATCAAACGATTGTGCGTGCTCTGCCCACCGTATCTCTGCGAGCAGTGGCAGAAGGAGCTGAGTGAGAAATTCAACCTCGATGCGGTTCTGATTCGCTCCGGTACCGTGAACCAGCTTGAACGGCGGATTCCGCCTGGCGCCGGGAGCATCTACAGCTACTACCCAATTCAGGTCATTAGCATCGATTTTGTGAAAGGGGACCGGAAGCGCGACAACTTTCTTCAGCACTGTCCTGATTTTGTTATCGTCGATGAAGCGCATGGCGCCGCTTCTGCAGTCGATAGCAATAGCAATCAGCAACAGAGGCACGCGCTCCTGAAGGATCTCGCGACGCTACCTGATCGCCACCTGGTCTTGCTAACTGCGACGCCGCACAGCGGAGTTTCGGAAGCTTTTTGTTCTCTGCTTGGTCTGCTCCGTCAGGAATTTGCCCATTACGAAGTCAGCAAGCTCAGCGAGGCGCAGCGTGTCGATCTCGCCCGTCACTTTGTGCAGCGCACTCGTAAAGACATAGAGAAAGATTGGGAGAGTGACCATTGCTTTCCAACGCGCGATCCTTCCGATGAGACGTATAAACTCTCCAGTTCATACCGCGATCTTTTTCAAAAGACTTATGACTTTTGTACAGATCTCGTGCGCACGAGCCAATCACTCGGCAAACGCCAACAGCGGGTCCGATACTGGGCGGCTCTAGCGTTGCTTCGTTGCGTGATGTCGAGCCCGGCGGCGGCAGTAGCGGCGTTAACTCGCCGCGATGGCGCTCTTCCTGAGACGGACGAAGAACTAGAATTCAGCCAGAACGTATTCGAATCTTCCAATGAGCAAACCGATGACAGTCAACCAACTCCACCGATTGAATCCGCCGAGAAAACTATTCCAGATACCGAGCGGCGCAAGTTGCGGGAACTCGAGCGGCTCGCTACCGCTCTGACGCATTCCGCGGAAGATACCAAGCTAACTGATTGCGTGAAGCTCGTCGGTGGTCTTTTGCGCGAAGGTTTTCATCCAATCGTTTGGTGTCGCTATATCGCCACATCGGATTACGTCGCCGCGGGATTGCAGCGCACGCTCACGCGAGAGTTTAACGACGTTCGAGTCGTATCGATTAACGGCATGATAAGCGACGATGAGCGGCAAACCAAGATCGCGGAACTAGGAGGGGAGAAACGTCGGGTTCTTGTTGCTACGGATTGTTTGAGTGAAGGCATCAATCTTCAAAGCTATTTCAACGCCAGCATCCATTACGACCTGCCGTGGAACCCGAACCGGCTCGAACAGCGGGAAGGCCGGGTAGACCGCTTCGGCCAGACTTTGTCGAATGTCGTTAAGACAATCCGTTATTTCAGTCCGGATAATCCGGTTGACGGCGTGGTCATCCGCGTCTTGCTCAACAAGGCCCGCGAGATTCACCGATCTCTCGGTACTCATGTACCGGTTCCTGAAGAAAGCGAAAGCGTTACACAAACCGTGCTGAACGCTCTCTTCTTCCGTGGGCGAGGGGTGGCCGATGCCTCGCAACAGTTGGAACTTGGCTTGCAGGTTCCAGAGGTCAATGAACTGCACCGGCGCTGGGATCTGGACGCCGCGCGTGAGCGCGAAAACCGCACGCGCTTCGCTCAGCGCGCGCTGAAACCGGACGAAGTGCGCGGGGAACTGGAGGCTACCGACGCAGTGCTTGGCGACCCGGACGCAGTCCGATCATTTGTCTTGAACGCCGCGCAACGCCTCGGTCTCACGATAGTTCCCGATCGTAAAGAGAATGTTTTTCGTGTCGCTGTTAGTGCGCAGTCGCGCGCGAGTCTGCCGGTTGTGATTAACTCGGTCCTTCCTGCTCCAAAGTCGGGACAATGGTCGATCAGCTTTGTTTCGCCCACGCCCGAAGGCGCCGAATACCTCGGCCGCAATCATCGGTTTGTTTCCACGCTCGCGCAGTTTCTTGTTGAGGAAGCGATCATCAAGGGCGCGGACGCCCGCGCCTCTCGCTGCGGTGTGATTAGAACCCGCGCGGTTCCAAAGCTTACTAAGCTCTATCTCCTGCGGCTGCGTTTTCTGATTGAGCAACCCGGACGCACGCCTCAACTTGCCGAGGAAGTGCAGGTCGTCGGGCATGAGGGCTTGGCTGATAAACCAGCGTGGCTGGGCGACACGGCTGTTCTAGCTTTACTCGAAAATGCTCACGCCGACGCGAATATCGGTGACGCAGAGCGGACGGAGCTGATCGCTAAGGCATTGGAGGGTTGGCTGCACTTGGATTCCGACATTCAAAGCCGAGTCCAAGAACGCGCCGATGTTTTGATCGAGTCCCACCGTAGCATTCGCCAAGCAGTTTCCATGCGCATCCGCGGTCTGTCGGTGAAACCGCAACTACCGCCTGATTTGCTTGGCTTGCTTGTCCTTCAACCGCTCGTCGGTAGTTCTTAATCCATGGCAACTTTTCCGTCGATCCGCATCGAAGGCGGTTTGTTGGGTCCAGAGCTGCTTGACCAAATCGTCGCGGGCGATGTTCAGGGCCAGAAGGCGGAACACTTCGGGTTGGAAGCCAGGCGCAATCTCACCGACGAGATCGCAGCGACCTTTGCCGACGCTCGGGCACTGTGGGGTGTTTTTCAACATCGTCTATCGCGCCTCCCGGAAAATGATTTGGCGACGAGCGTCACGCGCGACGCCTGGATGGTTCCTTTTTTGGGGCTTATGGGTTACGAGCCGCGCTACAATCCGCGCGCCTATGAGGTTGACGGTCTGACGTTTGCCATTTCGCACCGCGCCAATGATGCCGAAGATTCTCCTCCCGTTCACATCGTCGGCGCACGTCAGGAACTAGGGCGTGTGCCGCCCAGCGGACGACCAAGGCTCTCTCCCCACTCGTTAGTTCAAGAATATTTGAACCGGACCGAGCAAGTCTGGGGCATCGTTACTAACGGATTTACTCTCCGTCTTCTGCGCAACTCTACGCTCGTTCGGCGCCAAGCTTACATCGAGTTCGATCTGCAGGCCGTCTTCGAGGAACACCGCTTTCACGATTTTGCCGCGCTCTACCGTCTGCTCCATCGTACCCGTCTGCCACGCGGCATTGCGGACGCCAACGAATGTCTGCTGGAAAAATACCACGCGCAGACCATCGAGCAGGGCGGGCGTGTGCGCGAACATCTGCGCGACGGTGTCGAGGAATGTCTCAAGCTTTTGGGCAACGGCTTTCTCGTCCACAAGGATAACGAAGAACTCCGCCAGCAACTCAAATCCAAGCAGCTCTCGCCCGCGCAATTCTACCGCCAACTGTTCCGGCTGATTTACCGCTTCCTGTTCTTGTTCGTCTCCGAAGACCGTGGCCTCATCAGTTCCAATCTCGTTTATCGCGATCACTACGGCATCGCCCGGCTGCGCCGTCTGCTCGACGTCCAGGCCGCGTGGACGGATCACGCCGACCTGTGGTTGAGCCTGCGCACCGTGTTCCGGCTGTTTCAGGACGACAAACTTTCAGCCATTCTCGATCTTGCCCCACTCAATGGTGAACTCTTCGCCACGCAAACCCTCGACAGTTGCACCTTGAGCAACCGCGACCTGCTCGCCGCGTTCTGGTATCTCGCCTACTACCAGGAAAAGCTGGGCGCACCGTCGCGCCGCGTCAACTATGCCGCGCTCGATGTCGAGGAACTCGGCTCGGTCTATGAAAGCCTGCTCGAATTTCATCCCGACCTGGCCGAGGACGCCGCCAGCCGGTTGAAGTTTGACCTCATCTTCGGCTCGGAGCGCAAAACCACCGGCTCGTTCTACACGCCGCCGGAACTGGTGAACGAACTGATCGAAAGCGCGCTCATGCCCGTGGTTCGCCAGCGCCTTGCCGCCGCTGCGATTGCAGATAAAGGTGACGGCGGAACGAAGCACCAGCAAGCCGCGCTGCTCTCGCTCAAGATCATTGACGTTGCCTGCGGCTCGGGCCACATGCTCCTCGCCGCCGCCCGGCGCGTCGGCAAGGAACTCGCCAAGCTCCGCACCGGTGAGGACGAACCCGCGCCGGAGCGCATCCGCGAATCCATCCGCGATGTCATCAGCCATTGCGTCTACGGCGTGGACCGAAACCCGCTCGCTGTGGACCTCTGCCGCGTCGCGCTCTGGCTGGAAAGCCATACCGCGGGCAAACCCCTCACCTTTCTCGACCACCGCATTCGCTGCGGCGACTCGCTCGTCGGCGTATTCGACCTTACCATTTTGCAGCAGGGCATCCCGGACAAAGCGTTCGACCCGTGCGAAGGCGACGACAGGCCCACCGCCCGCGCCGCGGCCCGGAAGAACCGTGAAGAGCGACGCGGCGCTCAGGACTTGTTTGCCATCCGCGATTCCGGCGAAGCCGAGGCGCTCACCCGCCACAGCCGCGACGTGGACGCCATCCCCGACGACTCGCCGGACCTCATCCGCCGCAAAAAGGAACTGTTCGAGGCCAGCCACCGCGACCCGGCCTGGCTGCGCCAGAACGAAGCGTGCGACCTCTGGACTGCGGCATTCTTCCAAACGCTGACTGCCGATTCCGTTGTCATCACTTCCGCCGCGCTCGCCGACCACCTCGGCGGCAGGCCCATTGACGCGCGGCTTCATGGCCGCGCCGCGGCGCTCGCCATCCGCCAGCCGTTCTTTCATTGGCCGCTGGAATTTCCCGAGGTGTTTGCCGCCGGCGGTTTCGATGTCGTGCTCAGTAATCCGCCGTGGGAACGCATCAAGTTGCAGCAGCAGGAATTTTTCGCCGCACGCGACCCTCGGATTGCCACTGCGGCCAACAAGGCCGCCCGCTCTCAGCTCATCACGGAACTCATCCAGAAAAACCCCGCCCTGCACGCCGAGTTCATCGCCGCCGTCCATGACGCTGATTGCGTCAGTAAATTCCTTCGCCAAAGCGACCGCTTTCCGCTCACCGCCATTGGTGACATAAATACCTACGCTGTCTTCGCTGAAACCATCCGCCGCCTGTTGAGCGCAAGCGGGCGCGCCGGCGTCATCCTGCCTACTGGCATCGCGACTGATGACACCACAAAGCGATTCTTCAGCGACCTTGTGAGTAAAGGCCAACTTGCCGCGCTGCTCGGTTTTGAGAACGAGGAGTTTCTTTTTCCGGCTGTCCATCACGCTTTCAAGTTTTGCACGCTGGCCGTAACAGGCGAAAGCGCACCCGTGCGAGAAACAAAACTCGCGTTCTACATCCGCAACTTCGGACAATTCCGCGACGCACGCCGCCAGTTCAGCCTCGCCCCTGCTGACTTCGCGGTGCTGAATCCGAACACGCTCACTTGTCCGGTATTCAGAACAAAGGCTGACGCGGAACTCACACGCAAGATTTACCAGCGTGCCCCGGTGCTCATCCGCGAAGACTACCCCGGCGGCAACCCGTGGGATTTTCGATTCATGACGATGTTTCACATGGCGAACGACAGCCACCTGTTTCGCGATGCGCCAGCCGACGGAAGGTTGCCGCTCTACGAAGCGAAGATGATGTGGCATTTCGACCACCGCTTCACAACCCACGAGGGTGCGACACAAGCGCAACTCAACGTGGGCATCCTTCCGCAACTTCCGGCGGAACAAAAAGCCGACCCGACGTGCCGCGTCCGTCCGCGCTATTGGGTGGAACAGACCGAAGTCCTTAACTGTCTCGCGCCGCCGACCGAGGAGGAGCAAAAAGCCTTAGCCGACGGCTCTCTCCAAGCTCACGAACTGCTCCGCCGCCAGCGTGAGCGTGCGCCGAAGTGGCTCTTGGGGTTCCGAAGAATCTCGAACACGACAAACGAGCGCACGTTTATCCTTTCGTTCCTGCCATTCAGCGCGGCTGGCGACAACATATTCTTGATGGAACTTCCGCAGTCTCTCCCGCCAGAGCTTCACTTGGCTTTCGTTGGTTGCTTGAACAGTCTGGCTTTCGACTTCGTTGCGCGCCAAAAGATGGGAGGGACGAATTTGAATTTCTTCATCGTAAGGCAGCTTCCCGTCCTTCCGCCGAATTTTTACCGAGCGGCGGACGTGGCGTATGTGGCGACGCGGGTGTTGGAGTTGGTCTATACGGCGGACGACATGCAGCCGCTGGCCGACGCGCTCCGCGCCGCCGCCTCGCCCCTCGCCGCGACTGCCCCCCCGGCGCCGTATCGCTGGGACGAGGCGCGGCGGGCGTTGCTGCGGGCGGAACTGGACGCCTGGTTTGCCCGCGCCTACGGACTGACGCGCAAGCAACTGCGCTACATCCTCGACCCGGCGGACCTGCCCCCGCGCGAGCTGGAGAACATCCTTGACCCGTGGGAGGAAGTGCGCGACCCGCTGGATGCGTCGGGTTACGCCGCGCGCGTGGCCGCCAGCGATTTCCCCGGCGAAACCTTCCGTGTGCTAAAGGAAAAGGAACAGGCCAAATTCGGCGAATACCGCACCCGCCGACTTGTACTCGAAGCGTGGGATAGGTTGGAACGATCGGATTAATTACCATGAACGTTTTAAACTTTCCGCGCGAGCTGCACGCAGCAATGGATCGAGCAATTCTTGCGTGCTATGCCTGGACGGACCCTTCGGCAGGCTCAGGGCAGGTTATTGAACCCGGCCACGGCTTTCATCAAAACGAACGCGGCCAGACCCGCTACACGATCAGTCCCGACGCCCGCCGCGAGATTTTGCGCCGGCTTTTGGCGCTGAATCTGGAGATTGCCGCGCGTGAAGCTGCGGAAACTGGTACTATTGACCGGAGTATGCGTGAAAGGAAAAAACGATGAAATCCCTGCGCGTGAGGAACTTAGGTCCCATCAAGGACGCCGCCGTTGACTTCGGCGATCTCACCGTCCTCGTCGGCCCACAAGCCACCGGGAAAAGTGTGTTTCTGCAACTTCTGAAGCTGTTGCTCGATGTCGGACCGATCCGTAACGAGTTCAGACGTTTTAATTTGGATTGGGGTGGCTCACTGGAGAACTTTCTCGAGCTTTACATTGGGGAAGGGATGTCCGGCATGTATGATGCCGCCCGGACACAAATCGAGTCTAACGGCGTAGATGTTGTTCTGAAACAGGTGATCGGACGCGGACCGCGTAGCAAGAACGAGCAGTTGTTCTTTATCCCGGCGCAGCGAGTGCTTAGCTTGCGAGAAGGCCTCACGCGGCCATTTACCGACTACCGAACTGGTGACCCGTTTGTGGTGCGTGAATTCAGCGAGAAGCTTCACCACTTAGTCCAGTCGGAGTTTGCCCGCTCGGCGTCGCTTTTCCCTCAAGTCAAAAAATTGAAAAGAGAGTACCGCGAGCTGCTTTCGGAAAATATCTTTGGCGGGTTCGGTTTGAAAACGGATGCGGAGAAATTTCAAAAGCGCATCGTCCTCGTAAATCCAGAGTCAAACGCGAGCCTGCCATATCTCGTCTGGTCGGCAGGACAGCGGGAGTTCGTGCCGCTACTGCTAGGGCTGTATTGGCTCATGCCTTCTACCAGGGTACCAAGGCGAGGTAATCTGCGATGGGTGGTAATCGAGGAGCTGGAGATGGGGCTACACCCCAACGCTATCTCTGTGGTGATGCTTTTGGTGTTGGAGCTGCTGCATAGAGGTTATAAAGTCTGTGTGTCCACGCACTCGCCACATGTCCTTGACGTGGTTTGGGCGCTGCAAGTCATGAAGCGCAACCGAGGTACGGAACAGGATGTCCGCGACCTCTTTAAGCTCCGCGCAAACAAGCCAACAAAAGACCTTGCTGAAAATATGCTAAAAAAAGATTATCGAGTTTTCTTTTTCAAGCGCGACGGAACTTCAGCGGACATCTCTCATCTCGATCCGGGCGCTGATGATTCGGCGGAAGCTGGCTGGGGTGGGCTGGCCGAGTTCAGCGGCAATGTGGGCGATATCGTCGCGCGGGTGGTTGCTCGGGCCGACGAGCACAAGAGCGCCGAGCCTGAGGCCAGACAATGACTTTTCAACAAGCTGTTGTCCAGACCACTGATCTGGGCGCGTCCGCGTTTCGTTACGGGCTACAAGCCTTGGGCAATGACAGCGGCAAGGTCCAATTCGCGAGCACACGGTCATTGGTCGGGAGCGTAGCTCTTGATAACGCATTGCAGGCGAGATATCCGAACGATCCCCGCTGGGATTACGGAATCGGCCTAAAGACGAGCGCGCGCCAGTCCGCCGTGTGGATCGAGGTTCACCCCGCATCGACAAGTGAGGTGACAGCCGTGCTCAATAAACTTGGATGGCTTAAGAACTGGTTAACAACTCGCGCGCCGGCACTCCACACACTGACCGCGGTTCGGTCCTACTTTTGGGTTGCAACAAGCGGAGTGCATATACGCCATGGCTCGCCGCAGGCGCGCCGGCTCCAGTTGGCAGGCCTTTCATTGCCGAGAAAGCAGCTAAATCTCTGACAACTCCGTCCTTCCCAGAAAGTGAAACATGAGCGTTTTCGGTCTTCACGCACAAGTCCTCGACGACTACCGCCACTTTGTCCAGTCTTTTTTCACGGTCGCGGATGATCGGGCGCGCGGTTATGTCGAACGCGCTCTTGTGGAGGAAGCGCGGCTGTGGCCGGATTTCTTGCTGCAAGTTAGTCCATCGTACGTCCGGAGAGAGACTGTTGATCAGCTGGCCACGCGCGGTGTGCTCCAAGAACAAACAGCAAGATTCTTCCGCACAGCCGAAGGAGAAGCATACCGGCTGTACCAGCATCAGGTAGAGGCATTAGAACTCGCTAACCGAAGACAAAGCTATGTAGTCACCAGCGGAACTGGGTCCGGCAAAAGCTGGACGTACTTCGTGCCGATTGTGGACCAATTGCTGCGCCAACCAAACACAGGGGACCGTGTGGCGGCGCTGATTATCTATCCCATGAATGCGTTGGTGAACTCGCAGTTTCAGGCGCTAGAGAATCTAAGACAGAACTATCAGCGCGGGACCGGGCGCGATTTTCCCGTGACGTTTGCAAAATATACCGGGGACACACAAGAAAGCGGGCGCGAGGTATTGCGCCAGCGGCCACCGCAAATTCTACTTACCAACTACGTGATGGCCGAGCTGCTACTCGTGCGACCGGAGGATCAGAGATTCCTCGATCGTGCCGGTGGCGGGCTCCGGTATTTGGTTGTTGATGAACTCCACACCTATCGTGGCCGCCAGGGGGCCGATGTGGCCATGCTGATCCGACGGTTGACGGAACGATGTGCCGCAACGGAAATGGTGTGTGTCGGCACGAGCGCCACGATGGTGACGAATCGAAACGCGACACCATTGCAGCGTCGAACCACGGTGGCTGAGTTTGCCCGTGACTTCTTCGGTCACAGCTTTGAGGAAACGCAAGTCGTCGAAGAGACGCTAGAGCCATTTACTCTCGGCGGCCATCCGTCGCGGACGGAATTGTCGGCGGCGTTGAACGATGGGCTGCCGGGTTCGCTGGACGCATTCCGCCGGCATCCTTTGGCGCGATGGGTGGAGGTTGGGTTCGGTTTGGAACCTGAAGGAGGAAATCGGCTCAGGAGGCGAATACCACGTACGCTCGCCGATGCGGCTGTGCAACTGCGCGACGAAAGCGGCGTCGATGTAACTACGTGTCACGACAAACTGCGCGACATTCTGACACGCGCCGGCGAGTTGAGAGGGTTTGCTTTCAAACTGCATCAATTCATCGGTCAAGGGCGGGCGCTGTACGCCACTCTGGAGACCGCAGACCAGAGAGTCTTTTCACTAGAAGGGCAAGTCTTGGCAGGGCCGGGACGGTTGTTTGTGCCGATCAAGTTTTGTCGGCAATGCGGTCAAGATTACTACCACGCGTTGCGTGGCGACAATGATGGTGACTTTTTTCCACATCCCGTAGGAACCGAACCGGACGACGACGATGCGCAGGCGGGCTATCTCATGCTCGCACCGACTGAAAACGATTGGTCCGAGGATCGTATTCCGGAAGAATGGCGTGATCGTCGCGGACGGCTAACGGCAACCTGGCGTGATCGTGTGCCGCAGGAAGTCTGGGTTGCACCGGACGGAGCTACATATAGTCAGCAGCGCGCCGGGGCTGTGAAGATGTGGTGGCAGTCGTCACCGTTTGCCCTCTGCCTGAGTTGCGGTGAGTTCTACACGCGGAGGGAGCGCGAATTCAGCAAACTGGCTTCGCTGTCCAGCGAGGCGAGAAGTAGCGCAACTACAGTGTTGGCTTCCTCGATGTTGCGTCATTCGGGTGGCCCCGAAGAGCCGCGCGATAAAGTCTTGTCTTTCACTGATAACCGCCAGGACGCATCGCTTCAGGCCGGGCACTTTAACGACTTCGTGCACATATCCTTACTGCGCTGTGCGCTACAAGCAGCATTGTTGCGGGAGAACGAGTTGACGTTTGACCGGGTGGCTTCACGAGTCGTGCAGTCGAGTGGACTCACTATCAGAGAGATTGCGAGAGAACCTGATCGCGATCCGGATTCGCCTGCGGCGCGTGACGTGTGGAACATCTTCACGGAACTGACGGAGTATCGCCTTTATGAAGATTTGCGCCGCGGCTGGCGCGTTGTACAGCCCAATCTCGAAAACGTAGGCTTGTTGCGGGTTGGCTATCGCGGGCTAGAGACATTCTGTGCGGACAATGCGCGTTGGAGTTTTTACGCTACGGCGGCGGCTCTTCGACCTGCAGATCGGGAACTGCTCACGCGGGCATTGCTGGATCAATTCCGCCGCCACCTGGCGATCGACGCCCGGTGTTTACAAGAGACGACGCAACAGCAGATACGCCGACGTGCGGAGCAACACTTGAACCAATTCTGGGGTCTAGACGAGTCGGGTTCGGAGCTGCGCCAAGCAAACCGCTTCGTGCGCCTCGGCCAATCGAATCGCTTGGTGCCAGATGCTTTTAGCTTGAACGGGCGGAGCAAAATCGGCAGGTTCATAGCGCAATTTCTAGAGCTAGACGTGCACGACTATGAAGCGTTTGTAGACGCCTTTCTTGACTTGTTGGTTCGCAACGGCTTTTTGCGTCGCTTGGAACCCGTCGACGATCATCAACTATTTCAACTAGACGCCGGTTGTTTGCTTTGGCGTCTTGGCGATGGTAGCCCACCGCCGATCGATCCCGTCTACTCGCGGCGAGCGAGCGGTTACCGACAGACACCGCCCCCGGTAAATGCTTACTTTCAAAATTTCTACAGACAGTCAGCGGCGGTTCTAGCGGCTCTGGAGGCGCGCGAACACACGGCGCAGGTTGTAAAGCCGGGTGAACGGGAGCGTCGTGAGCGCCGCTTTCGCTGGGAAGCCAGCGATACAACAAAGGAGCGGGATGGATTGCGACGGCTGCCATACATGGTTTGTTCCCCTACGATGGAGCTTGGCGTCGATATCGCCGACTTGGATCTTGTCCATATGAGAAACGTGCCGCCCACGCCGGCCAACTACGCCCAGCGGAGCGGGCGAGCCGGTCGCCAAGGGCAACCAGGACTCATCTTCACGTATTGTGGAGCATTGAATAGCCATGACCAGTATTTTTTTCAGCATCGAGAAGAGATGGTGGCAGGCAATGTGCGACCGCCTCGCCTCGACCTCGCCAATGAAGCACTGCTCCGAGCGCATCTTCACGCGGTATGGCTGGCACAGGGGCGTTTGCCGTTGGGGCAATCTATCGAAGAGATCGTCAACATAGACGATGTTGACCTCGCTTTACACCCCAACGCAGCGGCATCTATCGAGTTATCGGAAGCGGCTCGAAATGAATTACGCGCACGCGCGCGCAGCATTTTTGCCGCTGACGCGGGGCTGCTCGCAACAACGGGTTGGTTTAACGAAAGTTGGATCGAGCTGGTATTGAGCGATGCGCCGAGGCAGTTCTACAATGCTTTTGAGCGCTGGCGAGAACTCTACAGAGTTGCGACGCGCCAACTTACTGAAGCCCAAAGCGCTCTCCGGAGGGCGCGGCGACGCGAAGATCAAGAAGTCGCTCGGCGACGCGAATACGAAGCTCTTCGCCAACTCAATTTGTTACGCCAAATCAATACGAGCCGCGAGGAAAGCGATTTCTATCCGTACCGCTACCTGGCAAGTGAAGGTTTTCTGCCCGGTTACAATTTTCCGGCGCTTCCGGTGCGAGCCTGGGTGCCGCGCGACGATGGTGAATTCATATCTCGTCCCCGCTTTCTTGCGCTCCGCGAACTGGCTCCAAACAACTTTGTGTACCACGAGGGTGCTCGATGGGAGGTGGTGAGCTTTCAGGCTCCACCCGGCGGATTAGATGAACGACGGCAAGTCAGACGGCTATGCAGTACTTGCGGTGCCTTTTGCGAGGATACGCTCGATCTTTGCTCGAACTGCAACAGCCGGTTCGATGGTCAAAACAGCCTCTTGGCTCCGTTACTCGAAATGCCCAATGTGCGCTGCCATCGGCGTGACCGTATTACTTGTGACGAGGAAGAACGGCGACGCAAAGGCTACGACCTCAAGACATATTTTCAATTCGCTAGGGAACCTGGGGGAGGAGCGCGGGTTCAAGAGGCGGACGTATCGTTTCAAGGTACGCCCATACTTCGGTTGGTTTATGCGCCCGCCACGACGTTACTTCGGGTAAATCACGGTTGGCGATCGGCGAACCAGCCTGGATTCTTAGTTGATTTCGAAAGCGGCGAAGTTTTGACCGGTAATGCGGCCGCGCGCGCCGCTCCCGGTCCGGCGCGTCCACGCCGAACGGAAAATGTTCGCCTCGCCGTACAGGGTACACAGAATGTTTTACTCGCTCGATTTTCCCGAGCAGATTTGCGCAATGATGATTCGGTTGAAACAAGTCTGCAATACGCTTTACAGCGCGGTTGCGAGCAACTGTTTCAAATTGAGGAAACCGAACTAGCTGCCGAACGAATTGGAAACGATGAGCATCGAGGAATTCTATTTTACGAGGCTGCTGAAGGCGGCGCGGGCGTGCTGCGTCGACTCGTAGAAGAGGCGGATGCAATCTCAAGGCTCGCTGGAGAGGCACTGGCACGAACTCATTTCGATACGACCGGCAATGACCAACGACCCGGCTGTCAAGCCGCGTGCTATGAATGCTTGATGAGTTTCAACAACCAACATGAAGCTCTAGACCTGGACCGTCATCGTATCCGCCAAATTCTACTGGACCTTTTGGCGAGCCAGACGCTTCCCCATTTCGGTACAAGAGATTGGAGTGCGCATCTGGCCTGGTTGCGCTCCTTAACGGACACGCGATCGCAGTTGGAACGCAGGTTTTTGACTGCATTGGCGAACGGGAATCACCGCCTGCCGGATGAAGCTCAACGACGTATTCCTGAGATTGGACGCATCCCTGATTTCTTCTATAACCCAAACGTCTGTGTCTATTGTGATGGGTCGGTCCACGATACACCCGCGCAATCGGCTCAAGACCGCGAAATACGACGGCAGTTGGTTAACCTTGGATATCGAGTTGTTGTCATTCGGTATGACCGAATTTTGGAAGAACAGATCGCGGAGCACCCGGAGGTTTTCGGTCGGGTGTCACCGCGATAAGGACCCGTCATGAGGAGGGTTCGACAAATCAACAAAGATCGTCAATTTATCCGAGGCTGATTCTTAGCGCTTTCTTCAGCCATCGTTTTGCGGCCTCCCGCAACCGAACAGTGTAACCTTACGTTTGGGAGCACCGTCAAGTTGCGGATCAGGGCTGCAAGCTGATCCGCAACCGCAAGGTTGTTCTCCTGTGTGCGGAGATCCTCGACCGGCCGGCCGTCAGATCCTTTGAGGGTGATGATGGTATTCGGACCGCATCTTATCTTCTTCCGCGAGGAGGAGTATTCGCAAAAATAGGACGCGAGCTTACCGTTCTTGCCGAAAAGAAGCCGTTCACACGCCTCTCTTCCCGACTGCGTGGTAATGATCCAGACCTTTTCGGGAACGACGGCTGGACGCTGTTGCCCCAAGGCCCATAGTGTTTCTGTAACCACCTGAGGAGTTAATCCGCACAGCGCGATCAAGACATCCCGCATGGGCCACGTGGTAACGAAACCGACCGCCGTAGAAAAGATTCCACCGCATTTAAGGCAACAACCGCTGCCTCACAGCGCGAGTTGCGCAAGAGGATCATCCTGTGAGTCTCGCTCTGACTCATTCGCTTCCGCTGAAACAGAAACGGCAAATTCGCTCGATCAAATAAACGCCAGCTCCGGCCGTTAAACCTTAACCCCATGCTCGCGATACCACTTCTCCGCGCCGGGGTGGAGCGGCACGTCTCTCGGCGTGGCGTCGGTGTCCTGGCCTAGTTGCCCAACTCCTGTGTATGAGGCCTCCCAGAAAATTTCATCCTTGCGGGCGTTGATCGCATCGACGACTTTGTAGGCGTCTTC